>Ga0209825_1000002_pt1 | contig 327015 bp, 311 predicted proteins | sample EN8Hudsemesocosm_FD_184631 | JGI IMG/M metagenome (GOLD analysis project Ga0209825, IMG submission 184631) | Methane-oxidizing microbial communities from mesocosms in the Hudson Canyon - EN8B Hudson Canyon (SPAdes) (version 2) | ecosystem: Environmental > Aquatic > Marine > Cold seeps | place... | reverse complement strand
TTTACAAAGTTAAGTTTTACATTGAAGCTAGCAAAAAAGAGTCTCCAGAGTATATCACTAAGTACCAACATACTATTAAACTAACACTTTAATAGTATGCATTAGCTGAATGGTATGCCCGTAGGTTCGAATTTATTCGTACCTACAAAAAACGTTTTGTAATTATGCCTTGGCACTTAGGAATACAAACTTAATAATATCCGAAAGTTTACGCTCTAATGTAGCCTGTATGGAGTTTACGGAATACAGGAAGCGCAGCGCAGTGCATTCCACTTCCCGTATTCCGCAAGCTTCATACGAGCTACACAAAGTTTCGGGTTTTATTGAATCTTGTTCCTTAGTGTCCACAAAACTACTCTATCGGTGATAAAGCTTTGGAAAAAGGCTATACTGAAAATATATTTTAAAAATGGAGGGTCAGAAAATGTGTAAAAATAAAGTACAGTTTCAACCTAGTTAAGGCGGAACGAGTAATAGGAGCGAAATAGCTTTAGCTATTTCCGAATCAGTAATAACTAAAGCTATTGCACTCCTGCCCAATATTTTGAATCTCCCTGCCCCACCTTAATTTTATAGCCTGTTATTACTTTTTCAGCATAGTTAAAGCCTACAAGTCATTCCAAGCTTTTTCCAATCGCTTAGCCGAAACCGGATACGGGGTTCTTAACTGCTGAGCAAAAAGCGATACCCTAAACTCTTCAAGCATCCAGCGGAATGCTTCGCTATCAGGGTTAACAATTTCATTTTTCTGCCGTTTTTCAATACTTAGCCAAAACCATTGCTGAAATTTCGCTATTTCCTGCATTTTCTGCTGGTCTTTACCCGACTGCTGAAGCATTGTTTGCAAGCGTGTTTCGAGCGCCTTTAAATAGCGCGGATAATGCCTTAAATGTTCATAAGCACTCTTGGTTAAAAATCCTTGGTAAAACAAACGCGCTAATTGCAACTGCACATCTTGTACCGACTTATCTTGTTGCGGCATACGATCCACTTGCTGTTTAAGCTTGGCATAATGCGCCAAGGCACTTACTACACTGTCACCAATTTTAGTCGATAGAGTGATTAATTCCGGCTTATTATCTTTTAAACACTGCTCAAATTGTTGCTCACTACGAATTGTATGATCACTAACAAACACTGATTTAATAATCAAGCCGAGCATATCTTCTTTATAATTACGGCTTAAAATATCCTTAGTTAAATCAGGGTGCCTCACGAGCCGGTTGTAAGCTAACTCAGATTCAGGCGAAAACGGAAGATTTTTTAAAATATATTTAGCTTCTTTTCTTAGCTGTATCTGAAATAAACGCGCTAAGCCTGCTTCATGTTGTAAGGCCGCCTTTTCTTGAGTATCCAGAATACGTACACCAACCGTCTCACCTTCATCAATAATCGCTGGATAACCGACAAAATCTTGCCCATCCTGTTCAAATTGATAGACCTCAGGTAAATCATCAAATGCCCATTTAATACAGCCTGTGTAATTCAGCTCATCTTCAGCGAGTTTATTAAAGCTATCCCCTGCTTTTTCCGTGTATTTTTGCTGTAAGGCTTTTAAATCACGGCTATTATCTAAGTGCTTACCTTGCTCATCGACCACTCGGAAATTCATGCGTAAGTGATCAGTAATAACGTCTTTATTCCATGCCGTTAAAGGAATTGCTTCGCCCGTCAATTTACGCAAGCGCATAGCAATCCACTCATATAAAGAGCCTGTGCCATCTGGTTCAACTTCGAGGCACTGCTCAACCATAGCGGGTACAGGAACAAAATGTTTGCGCAATTGCTTAGGCAGACCTTTAATCAAAGCAATCATTTTTTCACTCAGCAAGCCTGGAACTAGCCATTCAAACGGTTGCTCTACAAGTTGATTAATCTGGTGTACCGGAATAATTACCGTCACCCCATCTTCTTCATGCCCTAATTCAAAGCGGTACTGCAAAGGCAAGGTTAGACGCCCTACCTTCTTCTCGTCAGGGTACTCCCAAGAACTAATATGCCCTTCGTCTTGGCGAGTTAAATCTTCTTTGGTTAAAAATAATAATTTTGGCTGTTCGCGTTCTGCTTTTTTACGCCATTGATCAAAAGTAATGCCATTGACTACCTCTTCCGGTAGCTTTTGATCATAAAAATCATACAACCATTCTTCATCTTCAATTAAATCAACGCGACGGCCTTTATGCTGAATATAACCGACCTCTTCTAATAAGGTTTCATTCGCTTTAAAGAAGGACGCACGCGTATGGTAGTCATGCTCAACCAATGCATTGCGAATAAAAAACTGACGTGCGGCTTTGGGGTCGACATGCTCATAAGGAATCTTGCGCCGGCTTTGTAAAGTTAAACCAAATAATAGCGTTCGCTCAAAAATAGCACTACGCGCTGATTTTTTCTCCCAGTGCGGATCAAAATGGTTTTTCTTAATCAAATGTTCGGCACAACGTTCAACCCATTCAGGCTCAACTTTTGCCACACAACGCCCATAAACCTTGCTGGTTTCCACTTGTTCCGCTGCCATAATCCATTTAGGCCGTAATTTATGTTGCCCTGACCCAGGAAAAATATGAAACTTCAGGTTACGCGCTCCCAAATATTCGTATTGTTCATGCTTAAATCCAATATTAGACAATAAACCAGGTAATAAAGCCTGATGCACCGCCTCATACGAGGCTTCAGTGCTATTGATCTTGAGCTTCAACTCCCCTTTAATCACCTGCAAGATTTGCGTATGCACATCCTGCCATTCTTTTAGGCGAATATAGGATAAGAAATTCTGCTTACACCATTTACGCAATTGATTATTGGATAAATGTTTTTTCCGTTCTTCAAAGGTATTCCAGATATTAATGTAACTTAGGAAATCAGAATCAACGCCTACAAATTCAGCATGTTTGGTATCTGCCTGCTGCATTTTATCTGCGGGCTTCTCGCGCGGATCTTGGATACTTAAGCCCGAAACAATAATAGAAACCTCATGCAAACAAGACATTTCATCTGCTGCAATTAACATCCGCGCTAATTTTGGATCAACGGGGAGTTTCGCTAATTTCAATCCAGTGGGTGTTAGTTTTCCTGATTTATCCAAAGCGTTGACTTCTTGCAAGCTCGTTAAACCATCGCGAATCATTTTATCTTCAGGCGGTTCAACAAAGGGAAATTCGCGTATATCGCCTAATTTTAGCGATGCCATTTGCAAAATAACCGATGCTAAACTGGTGCGCTTAATTTCTGGCTCAGTGAATTCAGGACGGCTTAAATAATCCTCTTTAGAATACAAGCGAATACAAATACCATCGGCAACCCGTCCACAACGCCCTGCTCTTTGATTGGCGCTCGCTTGAGAAACTTTTTCAATCGGTAAACGTTGAATTTTACTGCGATGACTATAGCGACTAATCCGCGCATGCCCAACATCAATGACACTACGAATACCGGGGACAGTTAAAGAGGTTTCCGCCACATTGGTCGCTAAAACGATACGTCGCTTGCCACCTTTGGACTTAAACACGCGCTCTTGTTCGCTAACACTAAGCTTAGAGTACAGCGGCAACACTTCAAAGCGACCGCTATTATGTTTACGTATCGATTCATCTGTTTCCCGAATATCTCGCTCTCCACTAAGGAAAATTAATATATCGCCGCTAATATCACCGTATAACTCATCCACCGCATCTAAAATGGCTTGTTGTACGTCATTCGTTGTTTCGTCCTCTTCCTCATCTTGCTCAATGGGGCGATAACGCATTTCCACTGGGAAAGTACGCCCTGAAACATTAATAATGGGCGCATCAAAAAAATGCGTAGAAAAGCGTTCAGGGTCAATCGTGGCAGACGTAATAACCAATTTCAAATCAGGGCGGCGAGGTAGTAACCAACGCATATAACCCAAAAGAAAATCGATATTTAAACTACGCTCATGCGCCTCATCAATAATAATCGTGTCATATTGACTTAAATACGGGTCATTTTGCGATTCAGCTAACAAAATCCCGTCGGTCATTAATTTAACCAGCGACGTTTCACGCGTTTGATCATGGAAGCGGACTTTATAACCGACAGCCTGACCTAGCGGTTGCTTTAACTCTTCTGCAATTCGGTCAGCAACGGTACGTGCTGCAATGCGTCGTGGTTGTGTATGACCAATCAGCCCCGCCGCACCACGGCCAATAGATAAACAAATTTTGGGTAATTGCGTAGTTTTACCTGAGCCGGTTTCACCACAGACAATGACCACCTGATTTTTTTGGATTAATTCTGCTATTTCTTCTTTTTTGCCAGTGACTGGTAAATCTGGATATTCTAATACGGGGAAGCTAGCTAAGCGTGTATTACGTTTTTCTATCGACTGCTTTAGTTTGAGTTCCAGAGCTGACAGCTTTTCCTTGATGTCTTCCCCTTTTCTCAACTCACTACGTAACCGATCTAATTGCCGCTTAATTGGCTGACGATCTTTATTGAGCGTTCTGGGTAAGTTTTTAGATATTTGCTGAATAAGTTCTTGAGAAGACATAGGAGAGTATTAAATGATGTGGAGCAGAGCGAAGCTTCAAACATCCGTAGGGCGAACTTCAGTCCGCCTATTTTGAACAATGCGCTAACTTAGGAATGGGGTCGAAATAACGTTTACATTATCAAATGATGAGCTGATATTTAGCTTACATTATAAAAAGCGGACTAAAGTCCGCCCTACGATACAAACTTATTTTAACTACCGACCTCGACCTCTTGGCGGCCCAGGCTTTCTTTTAGTTCTTTCAAACGGATCTTTCTTTTCGTAATTACGCCTATCAGGTGCGCCTTTCGCCTTATTAGCAAAAGAATCGTTGTTTTCTCTCGGTTTATTTACCCTAGCTTTATTCTGTGACGCTCTTGGATTGGCAGCGCTATCGAGTCGTTCCAACGGCAATTTAACGAAAGTTAATAAATCATCCAGCTCCTTTGCAGCTAATTCATAACACTGCCCTGCACCTAAGCCATCTGGCAAAAAGATAGGTCCATAACGTACCCGCATTAAACGGCTTACCTGAAATTCTAAAGCTTCCCATAAACGTCGTACGAGGCGATTACGTCCTTCAGTAACGGTTACGTGATACCAGCTATTTGCACCTTCTCCACCATTAAACTGAATATCTTCAAATTTGGCTATACCATCCTCTAGCTCAACGCCTTTTTTTAATTGAGCAATATTATCTGCAGTCACTTCACCTAAAATACGCACCGCATATTCACGATCAATTTCTGAAGACGGGTGCATTAAACGATTAGCTAACTCACCGTTATTAGTGACTAATAATAAACCTTGAGTATTAATATCTAAGCGACCTACGGCAATCCAACGCCCCTTCAAAATCTTAGGTAATTGACTAAAAATCACTTTACGACCTTGAGGATCATTACGCGTCACCACTTCACCTGTAGGTTTATGATAAATCAGTACGCGAGTCGGCTGCACACCAAAAACTTCCCACTTTAAATGCCGGCCATTTAACTGTAATTTATCACCAGCTTTCAGATGATCGCCTAACTGAACTTTAATGCCATTAAGAAGTAAGCGACCTTCGGTAATCCAACGCTCAACTTCACGACGCGAACCTACACCACCACGCGCTAAAACTTTTTGAATTCGCTCTCCAGCAGCATCTGCTGCAGGCGCTCTCTTAGGCTTAGTTGATGAAGGTGCGGTAGCATCTTGAGCTGTATTCTCAGCATTTTCCTCATCTGTTTGATAAGGCTTTATATTAATAACGGGGGCTTGTGTTTTCACGTGTTTTATCTTTTTCTGGATTTGTTTAAAAATCAGCTAAATATATTAGCTAATGACTTAACTTGTAGGGCGAACTTTAGTCCGCTTTTTAGCAATGGCGAACTAAAGTCCGCTCTACCATTTTTATTTGCCCATATTAATGGGTATGTGTATTTACTTACCTGGAGAATTACCCCACAGGATTTTATGTAATTGTAATTGAAAGCGCACAGGTAATTGGTCACGTAAAATCCATTCAGCCAATTCTGTCGGATCTTGCTCGCCCATACTCGGAGAAAATAAAACCTCGCACTGTTTATCTAATTGATATTCATCTAGCTTACCTTTAGACCATGCATAATCTTCGGCATTACAAATGACAAACTTTAACTGGTCTTTAGCCTCAAGATACGGCAAGTTAGTATATAAGTTACGAGACTCTTCAGCCGAAGCTGGCGTTTTCAAATCCATAACTTTAACAATACGCAGATCGACTTGAGATACATCAAGCGCGCCACTGGTTTCTAAAGACACAATATAGTCTTTATCTGCTAATTGCTTAAGTAATTCTAAACAGGCAGGCTGCGCCAAAGGTTCACCACCAGTCACGGTAATATATCGCGTTTTATATTGTTCAACTTGCGCAATAATATCAGCGATACTGGTCATTTCACCACCAGAAAAAGCATAACTGGTATCACAATATTGGCAACGTAAAGGGCAGCCTGTTAGACGAATAAAAACAGTGGGCATACCTACTGATTTAGATTCTCCTTGTAGTGAATAAAAAATCTCACTAATGCGTAAATCATTATGTCTCACTAAGCTTACTGCCCCATACTCTGTAATTTTTTCTCGGCCATGTGCGCGGAAGTACTATTGGCATAATCTGTGGTTATTTGCGTATACAGCTGCTTGGCTTTAGCTTTGTTATTTTCTGCTAAATAAATATCCGCTAGCTTAAGCATTGAAGTTGCCGCTTTTTCACTCTTTGGAAACCGAGTAAAAACAGCCTCAAAACTTTTCTTAGCAGCCTCCTTATCCTTAACAACGGAATAAACAGAAGCTAACCAAAAAGTGGCATTATCGCTGTATTTTCCCGTGGGATAATCCTGTAGAAATTTTTTAAATAAGGTTATTGCTTGCTGATAGTGGCTATTTTTAACACTCGCAAACGCCTTATCAAAATCAGCTTTTTCAGTCTTTTTTGATTTTACTCTTGGTTTTGGCTTAGCCGCTTCAATCGCAGCCTTTCTTTGCGCTGCGGGAACGGCCAAGTTCCCTTGAACTGAACTATTAGGATTAGTAGTAATTGCAGTAACGCCGCGCCCTGTCTCCATACGCTGTATGCGAGCATCTATATCAGCATAAATATTTTTCTGGCGTTGCTTTAAATTAGTAATTTCATAATTTTGTTGCTCCACCAAACCTCGTAACTGCTGTAACTCGGCTTGCAAACTCTCAACACGCCCTAGCATTTCCAACATAGGCTGGTTTGATGTCGCTCGGCCAGAATAAGAAGCACCGCTGGCATAAGTCGAATTATTGATGATCGGCGGTAAAGGCCTAGTTTCAGCCTGTACGATACTTACTACAGATAAAGCCAATATTAAAGGTAATTTCTTCATTATTTATACACAACCTCTACTCGACGGTTAAGTGCAAAAGATTCATCAGTATGGCCTGAAGCCACTGGTTTTTCCTCACCATAACTAACGATATCCATCTGATTCGTCATAACACCAATCAACTGTAGTATTTTAAATACTGATTTAGCACGCTGCTCACCTAAAGCAATATTGTACTCACGCGTACCTCGCTCATCTGAATGCCCTTCTAAAGTAATGCGTTGATTTGGATTGGCCATTAAATAATTTGCATGCGCTTCTAATATTGGCACAAATTCATTTTTCACTTGGCTACTATCATATTCAAAGTAAATAGTACGCGTTGACAAAGGACTATTTGGGTCAGAAAATTCAGGGCTTTGCATAAGCGCATCAATACCTTCACTAATCTGACTATCTACTCCAAGCTCCGTTACCTGCAGACCATCGGCATTATATGTATTGCTATCAACGCCCGAACGATCATTAAGAGAATTCATCATATTCTGCGCGGAATTATCTTCCTCACTTAAAGAATCTTTATTAAATAGACTACAACCGGATAACAATGTTGCAATAAAAAAAGCGACTATACCTGTTTTAAGTTTCATATTCCTAACCTTTGTTTGTATAAATATTGACGTACCAAACTACCCTTATTTACGTGGCGCCCACGCCGGCTCTCTCACCATACCTTCAGTATGCTGTATATCTTGTTTGCTCGCTCCATCGAGAGTAACGGTTGCTAAAATATCATCATTTCCTTTACGCCGCGCATAAATAATCACTTGGCCATTAGGTGCAAAACTTGGTGATTCATCATGCGGGCCATTACTTATAACTGTTGTTGCTCGGCTTGCTAAATTTTGTGCCGCAATACGGTAATTACCTTGCGCCCCTTGCACCATGACTACAGACTTACCATCGGCAGAAAAACTACCGCGAGCGTTATAATCCCCATCAAAAGTAATTCTCTCCGCAACACCTTGGCCATTGCTTGCCATAACATATAATTGCGGACGTCTGCCACGATCAGAAGTAAACAATATCTTTTTACCATCTGGTGACCAAGCCGCTTCAGTATCAATTGCTAATGATTTGGTTAATTTACGTAAAGACTTATTCGCTAAGGTCAAAATATAAATATCTGAATTACCCCCTTTAGATAAAGTCAGCGCTAATTGTCTGCCATCAGGTGACCAAGCAGGCGCTCCATTAATTCCTTTATATTTAGCAATACTTTTCCGTTCACCTGTAGCCAACGTTTGCACAAAAATCTCAGAGACTTTATTTTCAAAAGAAACATAAGCTATTTTATCAGCCTTAGGAGACCATGACGGCGACATAATTGGTTCTTTAGATTGCGCAATTGATATCGCATTAGCGCCATCGTAATCAGCCACATATAAATTATATTTAGTTTTACTTTGACTATTTAATTCACTAGTTACATAAGCAATACGCGAGGTAAATACCCCCGGAATTCCGGTCAGTTTTTCATAAATCGCATCACTTAAATGATGCGCAGACATGCGTAATGCTGAAGCTTCGACCGTCACCCGTAAACCTTTTAATTGTTCTTTTTTATACACATCGAACAAGCTCATTTTCACATGATAAAGATTATTGTCTTTAGTTACTTCACCAATCACTAAATAATCTTGACCTAGTGCTTCCCAATTACGAAATTTAACATGCGCAGACTGGCTGGGGCGCGTTAGCATTTGATTTTTATCCAATACTTTAAAATAGCCACTTCTAGCTAAATCACTCCCAATAAGCTGAGCAACATCATCCTTTAACTGTTCTCCTAAAGGGCTGGCAAAAGGAACGACCGCTATGGTATGCGCGCTTTGCACGCCTTCGGTAATTTCTATAGTCAATTCAGCACGTAATAAATGGCTGTATGCCATTAAATTTAAGGCCAGTAAAATTAAGGCTATTTTTTTTGCTAATTTAATCACTTTTTACTCTTTTAAAATTAATTATTTAGGTACAAACCATACAACTTCTCATTAGTCACGGGCAGATTCCTATGAAGATACCGTCATTCCCGAGTTGTTTTATCGGGAATCTCTTGATACAGGAGAGATTCCTTCTATAAGCATAGGATGACGAAAGCCGTATAACCCTTTAATAATGAGAAGTTACCAATATACGGCCTAATTAGGTGAAAATACAAAAGTAAAACTTCTAAACTTGCTAAAGACCTTCGGATCTTTGGGGACTGGCAAAGGTGAAGCCTTAAATACTGCACGCTCCGCTGAATCATCAAATAATTGGTTACCACTGCCTTTAACCACCACCACAGACATTACATCACCACTGGGAATAAGCCCAACTCTAATAGTGCAGGCTAATTTCCCTGACACCGTACTGGGTCGATTCCAATTTTGTGTCACTTTACGCTCAATTAAAAACTTTGCATCTGCCGTAGATTTTTTTGCAATTCTAGCATTTTCTGCACGTACTCTGCTTTCTTCTGCCTGTTTGGCTGCGGCTACTTTTTTCCTTGCCAGCTCTTTTTTACGCTGCTTTTCCTGGGATATTTTTTGCTGTTTTTCAGCTTCTTTACGCGCCACTTCTTTTTTCTCAGCCGCAACTTTACGCTGTTCTTCTGCTACTCGCTCAGCCTCTTGCTTACGTTTTTTCTCTACTGCCTGCGCTTTCTCTTTAGCGATTCTTTTTTGCTTTTCTAATACAACGGCCTGCTTAATAGCTGCTAATTTTTTTGCTTCATTCTTAGCCACTTGTTGCAGGCGTTTAGCTTCCACTTTAGCAGCTTTCTCTACCTTTAAGCGCTTAGTTTTAACTTGCTCAATGCGTAATTTTTCTTGTTTTAATTGCTCAGAAAACCGGTCTTTCTGCTGTTGTCGCTGATTTAACTTTTTTTCTTCCGCTTGTTGTAATTCTTTTGCTTTTTCTGCAATGACATTTTCATCTAAAATTGACGCCTCAATAATTTCAGGAACTTTCTCTTGCACCTGATGCGTAGGTGTCGGTTCACTGATAAAATTAAAAGCAAACAAACCCATAATAGAAAAATGCAAACTCAGCGCTAAAATAAAAGCAAATGCATATTTTTGTAGATTACTCATTGTGCGAAGTTTTCCGTCATTAAGCCGACATTCGGTACGCCCGCATTTTTCAATGCAGCCATCACAGTGACCACTTTACCGTAAGCCACTTCTTTATCGCCGCGTATATACACTTGCGTCTTAGGTTTATTCTTACGTACCGCAGCGGTTAATAATAATACCTCATTAGCACTCACCGGCTCTTCATCACTACCATTCCCTAAATCTATAAAGTATTGCCCCGTCTTATCAACGGTAATAATGATTGGCGAAGGCGCATTTTCTTGATCAACTTGCTGAGAGTCCGCTTGCGGTAAATCGACATCAACCCCCGATTGAATCAAAGGCGCAGTAATCATAAAAATAATCAGCAAAACTAATGTTACATCTATATAGGGTACGACGTTAATTTCTGCCATCGGTTTTCTACGGGCATTACGTCTAGCCATTACGAATGCGCCTGACGCTGTAATAACACGACAAATTCATCGACAAATATTTCATATCGACCCGACAAACGATCTACTCGTGTAGAGAACCGGTTATACGCAACAACTGCAGGAATCGCAGCAAACAAGCCTATTGCTGTCGCCACCAATGCCTCTGCGATACCCGGTGCAACTTGCGCTAAAGTCGCTTGTTTAACCGAAGACAAAGAGCGAAATGAATTCATAATCCCCCAAACTGTACCAAACAAACCGACATAAGGGCTGGTCGAACCAACCGTTGCTAAAAAAGGCAGGCTTTCATCTAATCTATCCAATTCACGAGACAACTCTATGCGCATCGCTCTTTGCGCATTTTCCACTTTATCAGAAGCTGATACACCAGCGACTTTATGCATACGCGAGAACTCTTTATAACCAGCTATAAAGATTTTTTCTATGCCTTGTGCCTCTCTGCCTTCTTCGGTAACTTTGTTATACAGTTGACTTAAGTCACCGCCAGCCCAAAAATCAGCTTCAAATTCCTCAGTAACTTTAAAGGCTTTTTTTAATTCTTTACGCTTAGCGAAAATAAACGTCCAGGACATCACCGAAGCAACCAAGAGAATTAACATGACCAACTGGACAACTAAACTGGCTTGGCTAATTAAATAGAAAATAGATAAATCGTTATTCATTGTTTAAGGCTTGCTTTAAAAAATCGGGAATCAATTGAGGGCGCATCGTATTAGAATCTAAACAAGCAATCCGAATCGTTGCTTTGCTCAGTATTTCTTCTTTGCGCATGATAGTTTGTTCAAAAATTAAGCTGGCACTTTTCACCAGACTTAGGCCAGCACTGACTTCGAGCAGATCATTAAATTTAGCCGGCTTTAAATAATCAACTTGCACTGAGCGAACGACAAAAATCACATTCTGCTGAGCCATTAGTTCATCTTGCTCAAAGCCCATCGCGCGCAACATTTCAGTACGTGCACGCTCATAAAACTTGAGATAGTTGGCATAAAAAACCACGCCGCCAGCATCCGTGTCTTCGTAATAAACCCGTACCGGCCAATTAAATTGTTTGTTCATATATTATAAATCCCCGTTCCCATGCTCGGCGTCACAGCCATTAAGTTAAGGGATAAAATAATAATAAACAATGAGTTATATCGTAGGTTGGATGAGCTTATCTAGCGTAGCGCAGATAACGTAATCCGACATTTTTGGGTACCCCCTAGTCGGATTACGTTTTTTAATGCTGCGCAATAAAAAATCTCATCCAACCTGCATATAATACATTGATTATAAAGTATAAAACCTTAACTGAAGAGCCGTGATACCCTGCTTGAAAATTACTACTCTTAAAAACCCAAAGCATTAATCAGTAAAAACATCATCCACTTCTATATTGGGAGCTTGAGGCGCTTTTAAGCCAAAATGCTGATACGTTTTGCCAGTGACCACACGCCCTCTCGGCGTACGCATAATAAATCCTTGCTGAATCAAATAAGGCTCCAAGACATCTTCTATCGTGCCTCGTTCTTCACTAATCGCGGCCGCCAAAGTATCTAAACCGACCGGACCGCCATCAAAATTATCAATAATGGTTTTTAACAAGCGCCTATCTAATTGATCAAATCCACAATGATCCACTTTTAACATGCTTAAAGCCTGTTGGGCCGTGCCTTCGCTAATCGCCCCATCGCCTTTGACTTCTGCATAATCACGCACTCGGCGCAATAAACGGTTAGCGATACGCGGAGTACCGCGCGCGCGTTTAGCAATTTCATGTGCGCCACGCTGATCAATCTTTATACCTAAAACACCTGAAGAGCGTGTGACAATAAATTGCAATTCTTCAACCGAATAAAATTCCAAACGCTGAATAATACCAAATCGATCCCGTAAGGGTGAAGTCAATAAGCCTGCTCTTGTTGTTGCTCCCACTAAGGTAAAAGGCGGCAAGTCCAGTTTAATTGACCTTGCTCCTGGGCCTTCGCCAATCATTATATCAATCTGATAATCTTCCATAGCAGGATACAAAATCTCTTCGACTGCTGGACTGAGGCGGTGAATTTCATCAATAAACAAAACATCATGCGCTTCTAAATTGGTTAATAAAGCAGCTAAATCACCTGCTTTATCCAACACAGGCCCTGAAGTTTGACGTAAATTAACATTCATCTCATTAGCAATAATATTCGCCAAAGTGGTCTTACCTAGACCTGGGGGGCCAAAAATCAACACATGATCTAAGGCCTCTTTACGCGCAGTGGAGGCCTGAATAAACACCTCCATCTGGTCACATAAAGCCTGTTGCCCGACATAATCTTTTAGCGTTTTCGGCCTGATAGCGCGATCATGCCGCTCTTCGTCAGTATTGCCATGCGCCGTTATAACACGATCCGTTTCAATCATTTATTACTCTTCTTGATGTTCTTTTTTATGTAGCACAAGCACTTGTTCGATAACGATTTTTATTGGCTCCAAATGATTAATTGCTGTCTCCCAAATAATCACTTTATCTACACCTAAATACTCATGAGCAATAATATTTCTCATGCCGGCGATTTGTGACCACTGAATACTAGGAAAATCAAGCTGAAGGTCTTCAATTCCGAAATCTTTAATATACTCCTCAATTGACTGAAGACAATCATAGGCTGCGTGCATATAAATCATTCTATCCTTCATAGAGGCACAGCTTCATCATTAATTATTTTCTGCAAATAAGGACTAATAGCTCGCTCACTGACAACATCAACTTTACGTTGCAACAGCTTACTTAGCGCTTCAATAAGACCTGCTTGATCAAATAAACTAGCTTGTGGAGAAAATTTAACAAGAAAATCGACATCACTTTCCTCGGTCATCTCATTACGTACAAATGAACCAAAAATACGAACATTCTCAGCATGGTAGTTTTTCGCAACCCTGATTATTTCATTTTTTTGGGCTTTAATATTATCGTAAGTTAAAATCATAACTAATCACTTAATTTTTCCCTGCAAAGCCAAGCGAATAATATCTTCGCAAGTTTTATCTTCTTGCGCGATATTTTCCACCATTTTACTGGCATCAGCTGGCTTATAGCCTAAAGCACATAAAGCACTAATTGCCTCTTGTTTGGCATGACTACGAGGTACCGCAACAGCTCCATCAGCTACACTTGCTTGCTCTGCATTAGGTTCGCCCGCAGCAGGTAATTTATCGCGCATTTCAATAATCAGACGCTCCGCAGTTTTTTTACCCACACCCGGCAGGCGTACTAATGCAGCGGTGTCATTATCTTGAATGCAACGATAAAATTCATCGGAACTTTGCCCCGATAAAATCGTCAATGCCAGTTTAGGCCCAACACCATTCACTTTAATTAAAGTGCGAAACATCACTCTATCGGCTTCTGTTGAGAAACCAAATAAAATATGCGCATCGTCTCTAATCACCAAATGTGTATGCAATTGAACGGTTTCACCCATCGTTGGCAAATTATAAAAAGTGGTCATCGGTGCTTCTACTTCATAGCCCACACCTTGCACATCTAAAACCAACATTGGCGGTGCTTTAGCCACTAATTTACCGCGTAAAAATCCAATCAAGAGCGTGTTCCTTGTGTTAATCGTCGTTGCGTCTGCTGAAAATTAGAGTGACACAAACTAATACCTAAAGCATCACTGGCATCAATCTGTAATTCTCCTGTGATACTTAATAAAATCTTAACCATATGCTGTACTTGTAATTTATCAGCCGAACCTTTACCGACCACCGCTTGCTTTATCTCACGCGCGGCATACTCAAACACCGGAATATCAAATAATTGCACTGCACAAATAGCCGCACCTCGTGCTTGTCCTAATTTTAAAGCAGAATCCGCATTCTTATGCATAAATACCTGCTCTATCGCCATTTCAGTAGGCTGATACTCTTCGACAACATCACTGATGCCGGCGAAAATTTGCTTTAAGCGCAAAGGGAAATTATCACCTTTAATACGCAGACAGCCACTCGCTACATATTTATAGCCAGTGGCTGTTTCATCGATCACGCCAAATCCGGTCAGGCGCGAGCCTGGGTCTATCCCTAAAATTCTAGCCATTTAATCCACAAACTCTACTACAGTTAAAAATTGGGCTATGAACTTAAGACAGGACAGATAATAACTCGTAGGACGGACTTCAGTCCGCTATTGTTAAAAAAGCGGACTGAAGTCCGCTCTACAAATAGAGTGAACGTCTCGTTTTAAGTTGGTCGCCATTTTGCGTAACACCAGTTAAATAAGCATCCAAAACTTAGCCTCAAAAAAGATCTGCAAATTTTAACATTTTGCCTTAAAGTTATCGAATCAATCCAATACAATACTTGCAACAATAAAAAAACTTACTAACAGAGGGAAACAATGGAAGGCACATCACACCTTATTTGGAGCATGTTATTTGGTGCTATAGGCTTAGGATTCTTTACTTATGGAACAAGACAAAGGGCAATAGTGCCTTTATGCACAGCAGTAGCCCTGTTTATCTTTCCTTATTTTATTGAAAATATCTACGCACTGGTCTTCACAGGTATTACATTAGTGACCCTACCGTATTTTGTACGTTTATAGATAAAACACCCAATCTTTGGCTAGTATTTTAAGCCAGTACAATTTATGTAAGGTATGCACCGCATACCTTGTTACACCGAAAGGTACGCAATGCGTATCCTACCTTAATGTTTCGCCTTAAGTGTAAGCCCTAACCTTTAAACTAAATATGCCAATACCGCTTGCAAGTCAGGTTCATGAGTAAATACATCCGCCTGCTCTTGGACAATTTTACGTGCGACCACGCCACCAAACCCTATACAAAATGCACCCGCTTTTTTAGCTTCCATATCGGTATTACCATCACCAATCATGGCCATCTTTAATTTATCTGGATTAAGCTGTAAACAGACCTCTGTTTTTCCACCATTGCGTGCCAAAGGTGATTGCTTGTTAAATCCTACATAATCGCCTTTATCATCGAATAATACATCCACCGCATGTACATGTTGCTCATCGATATTTAATAACGCTGCCAAAGGTAAAATTGCTTGCTTTAAGCCGCCACTGATAATGTGTACTTGCTTACCTTGCTCATGTAATTGCTGAAAAGTTTCCTGCACGCCTTGAACCATTCGCTCTATATATAAATCAGCCACCCAATCAATCGCAGCTTTATCAGGGCGAATCAAATCTAGTCGCTGACCATAAACCGATTCTAAAGATACCTCGCCATTCATCGCTGCATTAGTTAATGCCGCCATAGCAGCACCACAACCGGCACGACTAGCAAGCTCATCAATCCCTTCAATCTCACTTAAGGTACTATCGCAATCAAAACAAATAATCTCAAAACTCATTTCTTAAAAATCCCATAAATTCAAATCACCCCAAGCCTCAATTAACTATAAAGCAGTACACTATACCTATCAACATTTCAGTTAACCCTAAACATCTCAAGAAAAAAGACAAATACCAATTTACGATAAAAAAAGCTTCGAACATTACACTTTATATTCACATTGCACTGATTTAAACTGTAAACTTTAACGTTACCGACTAAAACACAGCATTGCATAGCCTGAGTAAACGCACAGTTTACCTTTTTTGCTATCATCACTACACTGAAAATTGATAAATGATCCATGCGTAAACCCAACAAATCCTTTTTATCCGCTAACATTTGGAAATATCGGCTGGTGTTTTGGCTCGGCGCTATTTTTATAGGCTTATTAATCGCTACAATGACTTTACTCAGTGAGTGGGCTGCAGAATTGTATCGTACAACTTCATTGGCTTACCCTTGGTTTAACTTTGTCGTAGCTCCCTTTGGTCTCGCGTTTACTGCTTGGCTGACCTTTCGTTTTTTCCCTGGCAGTCAGGGTAGTGGCATCCCGCAAGTTAAAACCGCCTTAGAAATCCCTTACACCTTAGATGAACGTTCTAAATTAGTTTCTTTACGTATTGCAATAGGTAAAACCTTTTTACCTATTCTAGGTCTTTTATCAGGTGCCTCAGTTGGTTTTGGTGGGCCAGCGACCCATGTGGGCGCGTCATTGATGTCATCACTGGGTAAGGCCGCTAATTTCCCTTCTCATTATATGAGCAAAGGCTTGCTATTAGCGGGAAGTGCTGCTGGTTTTGCCGCCATGTTTAGCGCGCCTTTAGCAGGTATTATGTTTGCCATTGAAGAAATGGGACGTACCTTAGAAGAGCGCGTTAGTAGTCTTGTTTTAACTGCCATTATCTTTTCCGGTGTGACAGCCTATTCCATTTTAAATCACAGCGTTTTTTTTGCTGAAAATTCATTAACTTTTCCTGGTGGTGAAAGCTGGCTAGCCATTCCCTTATGCGGTATCGTTGGCGGTCTGTTAGGAGGGATTTTTAGCCGCATTATTGTGAGCGGCAATCACCTACTAAAAAAGCTAAAATTCCCCCTCGTTTTAGTCGCTTTTGTTTGCGGGCTAATCATTGCTTTACTCGGTTTTTTATCTCACGGTGATAGCTTTGGAACGGGCTACCAATTAGCAAAAAACATCATATACAATAATATCCCTATAGACCCTCTCTTCCCCGTTTATAAAATGCTAGCGACTTGCGCCACATTTTTTAGCGGCATTCCCAGCGGCATCTTCGTTCCAGCCATTGCAACAGGCGCAGGTTTTGGCGCAAACCTAGCGCACTGGTTTCCTATCGCGCCTACATCAGTCATGATATTGCTCACTATTACAGCCTATTTTTCTGGCATGCTGCAATCGCCACTCACTTCATTTGCCATCGTATTAGAAATAACTCATAGCCACGAAATTTCCATGCCCATTATGGCAGCAGCATTTATTGCCTCAGGAGTCTCTAAGTTAATTAATCCACAACCATTATATAGAGCCTTATGTGATGCCTATCAACAATACCCAGTACAACCACTAGACTATGACCAGCGGCAAAACAAATAAATACCTGACTCTTTCTTTGCTGAGCTTAATAATAATTGGCATTGCGCTCTATGGGCTGTTAGCTAATACATTTCCAACACCTGCACCCAATACCCATTTTAAAACCATTACTAATAAACAAGTATCACTCGAACAACTGCAAGGAAAAGTTGTATTAGTGACCTTCTGGGCGAGTAATTGCCCAAGTTGCTTAAAGGAAATTCCACACTTAATCAGCCTATATAACGACTACCATCAACGCGGGCTAGAATTATTTGCCATTGCCATGCGCTACGACCGCCCTAATTATGTCGTTAACACCAGTAAATCCTATCAAATACCCTATGATATAGTACTAGATTTACGCGGGCAATTAGCCACAGCCTTTGGTGATGTAAGCCTGACGCCGACGACTTTACTCATTAACCAAAATGGCGAAATTATCTATCAAAATACCGGTATTTTCGACTTACAGGCCATGCAAATTCTTATTGAATCTTTATTACCTATACAAGGAAACAAATAATGCTCTGGTTAAAAGCGCTACATCTTATTTTTATGGTTACTTGGTTTGCGGGCTTGTTCTATCTACCACGCTTATACGTTTATCATGCCATGAGTGATGATGAGATCAGCAATGAACGCTTTAAAGTGATGGAACGAAAATTGTTCTATGGCATCATGACACCCGGCATGATTATTACCTTTATCTTTGGTATCTGGATGCTGGTTGATTATGCTTGGGGTATGTACAGCTCAATGGGCTGGCTACATGCAAAATTAACCGTATTAGCACTTGCAGTGGCCTACCATTATTATTGCTATCGCTATTTATTAGATTTTAAACTTGATCGTAATCAACGCAGCCATGTATTTTATCGCTGGTTTAATGAAGTGCCCGTGTTATTTTTAGTAATTATTATTATTTTGGCGGTAGTTAAGCCTTTTTAACGTATTTTATACGTGGTTCGTAGGGCGGACTTCAGTCCGCCTTTTTTAAAAGCTACTCGACTACATGCGGACTAAAGTCCGCCCTACCTAGAGACAGCTACCACCTAGCGCCCTGCTCAACTATTTCACCCATTTTCTTACCCGGCTTAACTTGCCCCTGATAAGTCAACACTGATCCAATAGAAAAACCACCCTCCGGATCATGCAACTTAGTATTTTGCTCCAAAATCCACATGTGCCCTTCGCGAGAATCAATAACAAATACTTTAGGCGTCAAACTTCCCGACTGACCTGACTGACCACCTTCATGTAAAACCACCGCCCTATATCGCCCGTCATCATCAGCCAGTACGGGCTGTACTAATAGCAATGCTGATAAAACCAACAGGAATAATTTACACGCAATACCATACGGCTGATATTTTGCAATCATAGCTAGGAATCTCATTATTAATGGACAAATTTTTAATATTGCATAAATATAAGCAAAATACAATAAGACACTCAATAACAAAATCGAAAACTTTTTTCATGACTAACACATATAAAAAAACCACCCACGCCGATGAAGGATTGGGTGGTTTTGATTGATAATGTTTTAGTGGGCAGAAAAACACTGCCCACCTTGACTGAAGCTAGTGAATTAAACTCCCATCTATAATCGATAAGCTATCTATCAACCACCCTCTGAACCCATTAAAAAGACCATCTCTTGTATCAAAAGAAAATTCAATACGAATTTTTTGACCCGCATATGCAGATAAATCTATTTGCTCTAAAACCCAAACTGGTTTGCGATTAAATCCTCCAGAACTAAACCCTTTATGTGCTCTATCAGAGTCATTAGGATCAACATAAGGATTTAAACGTTTAAGACTATAAAACTCACCATTACCTATTGCCACTCTAACATCCATAATATCGAATCCATTTTGATTTGGATCAACACCTTCGATCTCCCACCATGTTTTAAACTTAAGTATTGGATTAGTACTTGAGCCAAGATCTATTAATGGAGAAACAATAGTACCAGAGTGCGCAAACTCTGAAGTACCACCGCTCAACAAATCATCAAAACTTGATTGGGTTTGTATAAATGAGCCGGTATTAGCCAAACCATACCAAATAGCATGATCACCAGCATCCGCTTCAGGTAAATATGCATGATCAGCCTCTTCATCAGGCGGTAATGATGAATAACCATTATCAACTAAAGTGTTGTATATCAAAGAAGCAGATAAGTTCTCCTTATGCCACAATCCCGTACTTATCCAATTATCTTCATTGGGTTCAAAACTTGTAGAATATATAATAGCGTTAGTTAAGTCTTGCTTAACTAAGTTAAAATTATAACTAACTGAATTGTTACTTAAAACCACAACATTTTCTTTAATAGTTTCAGCATACCCTTGTGCTGATACAAACAATGTAAATGACGTTATTAGCTCAACATCAACATCTGTTTTACTAATATTTGACAAGTGATATCTACCAGATTCATCTGTTACAGTAGAAGCAACAAAACCATTAGTTTGCTCACCACCACTCAGACGAACTAAAGCACCATTAAGGGGGTGACCAGCTTCATCATAAACAATACCTCCAATATTTCCTACCTGATCAATATCATTAGGTGTCATTGCAATTTCGATAGCGATCGATTTTGATGCCCCATCTATAAAAACACTTTTCTTGAATTCTTTATAACCATCTGCAAGAGCCGTTATTTTATAAGCACCAGGGATTAAATAAAGCTTAGCCTGTCCATTTTCATCCACATTCCCTTCTCCATAAACAAAAACATCCGCAAATGTAAAGAACACGTGTTCTATTTTAATTTCTGCATTAGGAATAGATTGTAATGAAATAGTATTTTTAACCGTTGCAATGATATTGGCAACATCAAAATCATAATTATAATTAGTTGTTAATATTATTCCTGTCTGCCCATGTTTAAACTTAACACCATTACTACCGCCTCCCCTTACATTGTAACTAATGCCTTGAGGATCAAGTGAAACTGTTACGGAATTACCATTAACAATTCCAGAGGCAATACCGTCATATACGCTGACCTCTCCTATATTTTCGGTATTAATACTGAGAATATAATCAAACTCAGTTGTTTCAAGTTTATTATTAGCGGATGATACTTTAATTTTAGCTTCTGCTTTAAAGGCATCAGGGAATGAATGGCTAACTTTTGCTATCCTCCCTTCTTTAATATCTTTTGTTAACTCTAATGCAGCTTTTGCGTTTAGAACTGGAATTGCAGGATGCCCGCCCCCAACTTTACTTGTAAAATCCAATTTCTGGAGAGAACCTTCGCCAGATTTTGTAATCACTTCTGAATCACTTGAGTTTACAAGGATAGACTTAACATCACTAGGACTTAATTCAGGCATCAATGAATAAACCAATGACGCAACCCCTGCAACAACAGGAGCTGCCGCTGATGTACCATTAAAACCACCTGAATAGTTAGTCCCATATAGCCCATCACTCTTTGCTTCGTAATAGTCATCGAAATCAAGCAAATAAGATTTGGTAGATTTAAATTCAGTCGGTGCAGCAATATCAACTGTTACACCGTAATTACTATACGAGGCTAGCTCCCCATTCTTTAACAGAGCAGCAACGACAATAACATTTTTCATCTCAGAATAATTACCATTTTTCGTAAGATGAATTGCTCCATTTTGCTTATCTGCATTTGTTCCGTCATTACCAGCAGCCCAAATATGCAGTTTATTTGAATAATCTTCGGCGACTTTTCTATAAGTACGTGTAGTAACAATTCCTGCTGCTTGACCGCTAGAGTTATTACCTCCACAACCCCAAGAGCTGCTGACTAATTTAACATCCTTATTATGTTTTAAAACATTGACATAATCAGTAGAAATATCGTTAGTACAGTCACTTAAATATGTATTTACTACGAGTTTTGATTCCCAGTTTATACCAGACATACCTATTTTATTATCTGATATTGCAGCAATTGTTCCACTTACTCCTGTCCCATGCTCCGCTTTTTTAGAAGAAAAAACTTTCTCATATCTCCCTTTTAAATCATCATGTTTCCTATAAAATCCACTATCCATAATTCCAATTAAAACATCTTTATTTCCAGTAGTAATTTTCCATGCATCTAAAATACCAATATTCTCCAAATGCCAATTATCACCTAAGTCATCAAAATCTGACCCATCATCTGGAGACTTTAATGAACTCCCAAAATTTTTCTCCACATTAACTCCTGAGTATACGCGCTGATCAACAGAAACAATACCAGACTCAAGCTCTAGTGATTTAATAGCTTCTTGCACACCATTATCATCAATATTTATTTCAACTAAAACACCATTAACTTCATCCCAACCAACAGGATTAAAGTGTGAATAATTTGCGATAATGTTAAGTATTTCTTGCTCAGTCAATGAATTAGAATAAACCCAATACTGATTATTTATTACTCCTTGCAAATCGTCTATGTCAGCAACCCCGTCATAGGTACTTATCTGCATTTCATCAAACTTTAGAGCCTCTGAAACTATAAAAGTATCAGTTTTTTCCTCGCCAGCAGAATTAACGAATTTCAATATATACTTCCCTACAAAATTGGGCATTAATTTCACTAACCTACCATCATCTAGTAAATTTAATAGTACGCCAGATCCTTCAGGTTCCGAAACCACAGACCATATCAGTTTTGTTTCCAGTATATTTTCAATTGTAATGGTCAGCTCCTCATTTAACTTAGGTGAACTACCATACACTACAGTGGCTTCGGACAAGCTAACAGAGGGATTAATTTTCTCTCTTTCAACTTGGATACCAAAAACCAACTTCAATCTTGCTAACTGAAAATCTACCCGCACAGTAGTCTTGGCTCCAACAGCCAACCCTCCAGCAACTTCCAGATAAGAATCCCCATTATCGGTAGTGCCTGCTCCGTTCAAAACGGGGATACTAGGATTAGTGATGACCAATCTAACGGGATCAACTAACGCCTCACTTGAAGTATTAGTTACGGTCACATAACTAAACAATACTCGCTTAACTCTGTCTAATGCCTGAGGTGTTTGGCTTACTTGTACATTAGGCGATATATCTACCCATTCGGCTTGCGCTTGAGGTATTAAAAATACCCAGAGCAAGAGCAGATAAAAAATTTTGGTAATTTTAGTCATTAATTTTTCCTTTTTTATTATTTTTGTTTGTAAGAATATGCAAAGAAAACTGACATAGCCCGTAGGTTAGTCGCAAATCACCGAATAATCTTTTGTCAGGTTACGCAATCACTTAATCTAAACTATCCTCAAACCTGTTACAGGTGGATTTAAGCGATTTTATTTCTACGCGTTACTTTTGCTAGTCCCATTAAACCCAACCCCATTAACCAAATTACTGCTGGTTCTGGCACATTGTTAGCGGCTTGATCCTGTGACACGGCCGTTAAGCTGACATTATCAATCGTGGCGAAAGAGCCAAAACCATCAAAGCCTGAATTCATTTGAAACTCTAGTGACCAGCCTAGTGCATTTATAAAAGAGCTATCTAGTGTTGCGCTAAACGTGCCTGCACCGTAAGCAGTTGGGTTAAGCAAAAAACCTAAGCCACCATCAGCACCGTAATAATCACCGATACCATCACCCAGAGCGACTAAAAAGTTTTCATTAAAAGCAGTTTCTTGTCCTGAAAAAGTCCAGTCAAAGCTAAGCACCAAATCTTGTCCTGCCGATGCACTTAGATCTAGCTCCTGATATAGAGTATTAGCATACCAAACTTCGTCTTGTGGAGTACTTAAGGTGTCTCCTAGTGTTGACCAATAATCCGCCTCAATACGCCCAGCATAATTACCGGCTGTTGGTTCAACAATGCTAAAGTCATTTAAACCGAAAATCGGTGCGCCCCAACCATCAACATCTTGTGACCACCCAGTAAAATCGTTGCTTTGAAAGTCGCCATTGTTGATATTAGCGGCATAAGCTGATAATGGCGTTAGAAGGATTGAGCTAATCAGTGCAATTTGCTTATATTTAATATTGTTCATAGTCTCTTTGATTATTGTATAGTGCATGAGAGTTTTGCTTTTTAATTAAAAAAGCAAATATTACGCCATAAACAAAATATAAAAATAAAGAAATTATAATTCAATAAGTTATACAACTACCCAAAGGCACAAAAAAGCTAACCCCTAATAACCCAATAGTTATATGTAAAATAAACTGACAGTTACATGCAAAATAAACTGACACATGAGTTAACTGGGTTTTATTCAGAATATGACAGCTGAACAAATCCGAAACAATTCAAAGAGGCCTATCTCGATTAGAATATATCTAGTACAAATCAATCATATAAAATATAAACGAAATTAACGTGGATAAGCACTACGCTAGTTCAGCTATTTATGATGATACCGTGGCACAAGGCAATCAACGCTTGGTGCGCGCTTTGCTTAGTGTACAGCTATAACCAAGGGTGGGATGGCGCAGCGTTTTCCACCTTAAACACTCACACATACTTCATCTGTACAACTAATGTCGGAAAACGCTATCGAGACTGTGAAAGTATTCGCTCATTCAATTTGGTATAATAACCGCATCATTAAAGAGAACTATATCCTAAAAAATGACAACTCGCCGCTACCAACCCAGCCTTAATCGTCAGCAAGAAATGTTGTTACCCTCCCGCGTTGAGGATTATGTCAGTCAAAATAATACGGTACGAGCAATTGACGCTTATGTAAATACTCTGGACTTAAAAGAACTCAAGTTTCAGCATGCTGAAGTCGTTATCACATCAGGGCAACCACCGTTTAATCCTGCTGCTTTATTAAAACTTTATTTATATGGTTATTTGCAGGGGATTCGTAGCAGTCGTAAGCTGGAAAGTGAGACTCAGCGAAATTTAGAAGTCATGTGGTTAGTTGAAGGCCTGTTGCCAACGTATAAAACGATTGCCGATTTTCGTAAAACCAATAGTACAGCATTAAAAGCCGCTAACCGTGATTTTTTATTGCTGTGTAAAGAACTGTCATTGTTTGGTGGTGAAACTGTTGCGGTAGATGGTAGCTTTTTTAAAGCAGATGCGAGTAAACAAGGCATTTATACCGAAGATAAGCTTAAAAAACAGCTTGCGGCATTGGAAAAGAAAATCACCCAGTATCAAGATGAGCTGGATAAACAAGATGCTACCGATGATAAATTGGCGCAAGGCTCATTAAATGAAGACAAAAACTTGGCTGAAAAGCTGACGTTAATCAAACAGAAGAAAGCGGAAAAAGAAGCCTTGCAACAACAGTTAAAAGACAGTGGAAACAAACAAATATCGACAGTTGATGAAGATGCGCGGCTTTTAACTAAGTACGGAAAAACTGTTGCAGGGCATAACGCCCAAATCGCCGTCGATGCCAAACACAAGTTAATTATTGCCGAGGCTGTCGTACAAGATGGCAATGATATGCAACAGCTTGCACCAATGTTGGAGAAGGCTCAGGAAATCTTGCAATCCGATAGTCTTGATGGTTTAGGGGATTCAGGCTACTTCAATGGCAGTCAGATAAAAATCTGTGAAGATCAAAATATTACAGCTTATGTTGCTGTTCCTGGTAAGTCTAAACGCATGGTGGAAAAAGGGCGTTTAACCCGTGAACAGTTTGAATATGATGTCGAGAAAGATTGCTATGTGTGCCCTCAAAATGAAAAGCTCTCGCGACGTGGTCAGCATTTTCAAAAAGGTGACAAAAATTATATTCGCTACAAAAGCGATGCTAATATTTGTGCAGAATGTCCTTTGCGAAAAAAATGTCTGAGCGAAAAAGCCAAATCAAAACAAATAGACCGCTGGGAACATGAAGCCGTTGTCGACCGCCACAAGCAACGAATGGCAGAAAACCCAGGGAAAATGCGTCAACGAGCGGCATTAGCCGAACACCCTTTTGGTACATTAAAACACCGCGCAGGCATGAACCACTTTTTGATGCGAGGTTTAGAAAAATGCAGCGGTGAATTTAGCTTAATGGTCTTAGCTTATAACTTCACCCGCGTGATAAACCTGCTCGGTGTTGATTATCTAAGGGATTATTGTGCCCAACGACAACAAAATGAGTTAAAAAGCAGTCAATATGCTTAAAAATAGATGAGAAATGATGTCTTTTTAAGAAATTACATCATTTTTTAACATATAGGCTTTGAAAATTTTCAAATTAGGTCTTACTTTACAAATAGGACACTTTCGCTATGAATACTTTCACAGTCTCTATCGCTATTCCAACCTACCAATACAGAATAAGACTTAATATTTAACTTGGCGTATAGATTGAATTAATGTTAAGCCAGCTGAGAAATTATCGGCTGGTTTTGCATTTGTAAAAAATATGTTTATATCAGCTTCATTCGCTTTTCTAGCATCGTATACAAAAACACCAATTTCATCATCAGGTTTTAAAAACCCAGTTTCACCAAATTCGGTATAGCGTGTCGCGCCTAAAGAAATAATAATTTGTTTTGGCTGTTTAAGCTGAGTTAAATAATGCTGTAAATGCTCTAAAGGGCCGAAATCATTTTGACTATTAAAGGTTTTGATAATCCAATTTAAAAGTTTAGTATAAAAATACTGATAACCCGTTACTGGACTATCGACCCCGTATTGAATTACCTCTCCATTACGGCGTAAATAAGAGGCAATATGAATATGATCTAACACTCCACCCGCATGAAACTGATCAATCTCGATCCATTGCTGCCCTATTCCCGTACAGGATAAACCCCAGTTCTTTTTTTCACTGATTTTTTTCGCATTCGGCTTACGAATCGAGCAATCATTAAAAGCGGTAAAGGCTACTGACTCTAGAGATTCGACTAGCTCACCCATGTAGTTAACATTAAATAACACACACATTTCCGGTTCCATATGCAAGTTCACTGGCGTCGAAAAATCAGCTTCAATATGGGTATGCGATAAAGGAAACGCACTTAAAAAAGTAGAATGCTGAGGCAAATAAATGGGGAAAATGCCTTTAGGAGCATTTTTTTCTTCGGTAATCACATTTACAAAATCTGCATCTTCACCGGCTTGGCTTAGGTGCTCGGCAAAATTACCCGCAATACCAAAAACAGGCAACTCTTTAAGTTGATCAATACTTATGTTCATCATTCGTTACTTTCTTTTATTCGTTTTCAGGGTCTATTTCTAAAAATACATTTCTAATATATTCGGCATGATCTTCTAGTAAATAACCTTTATTAACCACCAAATCTAAGTTAACCACTTTGGTTTTTTCTAAGCCGTCTTCTTTGCCTATTTCTCGTACTGTATGTTCTTTTATATCGAGTATATATTTCTTTTTGTTATAGTGGTTTTTCTGTAAATATTGCGTCGTAATCGGCATGGTTTTATGATTAATTCTTTCCCAACCGATCACTTGATGCCTTTCCATCCAGCCTACGGCATCACTCGCATTATTTTCGAGATCAACATTAAAAACCACGATATAACGATTTTCTTCGGCAGGTATGGTATTCACATGATGCACATTAGTGACCGATTCAAATTCAAAATCACCGGGCACAAAATACTTCTCACTCGCACCATCACTAAAGGTGATATAAACTGAGTTAGTGCTTTTGTGATATCTAAACGAGCGCACTAAATCTAAGTTTATTTTGGTATCTTCGTTGATTGAAAGGAAATTACTCATAAAAATTCAAAAAATGGTTGTCAAAGTATTAATAAAAAATCAGCGTTAAATATACGGTAACTTCTCATTACTAAAGGGTGCAGGCAGTTTTTCAGTTAGTCATTCCTGCACGCTGTTAACAGGAATCTATGCTCAACGTAGATTCCCGATAAAAGCACTTGGGAATGACGATATTTTTATAGGTGTTTACCCGTGAATAATGAGAAGTTAAAAAATACGCGCCTAACTTACTGTTTTACAGGTAAGGGAAATGTAATAATAGAGCTCTGATTATTCGTTATTTATCGGCTTAATTTACCATGAAAAATGCGCTCGTCCCAATTTTAGGCTTTGCCGCACCTAGCGGTACGGGGAAAACAACCTTATTAACACAGCTCATTCCACAGCTTAAAAAAAAGGGAATTCGTGTCGGCTTAATAAAACATAGCCATCATAACTTTCAAATCGACAAACCTGGGAAAGATAGCTTTCGTTTGCGCGAAGCAGGGGCAACCCCAGTCATGCTAGTATCTAGCCATAGACGCGCTATTATTACCGAATTTCCTAACCCACAAGAGCCTGTATTAAACGAGCAGCTTAGTCATTTCGACCAATCTTGTTTAGATTTAATTTTAGTCGAAGGCTTTAAGCGTGAAAACTTTCCTAAAATTGAATTGCACCGCCCTAGCTTGAAAAAGCCACTACGCTATATCGATGATCACTCAATCATTGCTATTGCTTCTGACCAAGTACTTACTCTTAATCGTGAATTAGTGCAAATGGATTTAAATAATACCCCTCAAATTACGCATTTTATTATGCATACGTTTTTGCAAAACCATGACTGATCAGTGCTACTCTAATTCATTAATTAGCATTAATGAGGCCTTAGAAAATATTCACGCGGCGCTTTCACCCATTCAAGCCGAAGAAACCGTTAACTTACATGCGGCTCTGGAACGTGTATTAGCGCAATCCTGTATTGCGCCCTTTCATCTGCCTGCTTTTCCTAACTCATCTATGGATGGCTATGCTTTTAACAGTGCCAATTTAAAAAGTACGCCTTTTAATTTAGAACAAGTTGGTATTTCTTGGGCTGGGCGGCCTTTTACCGGCGAATTATCAGCGGGGCAATGTGTGCGTATTTTTACTGGCGCTGTCGTACCTGCTGGGGCTGACAGCGTGGTTATGCAAGAGCAAGTCACCTTCAGCGAGCAAATGATTCATTTCCCTGCCGATATTCAGGCCAAACAAAATATTCGTTATATCGGCGAGGATGTTCAGCAAGATGATTGTTTATTAGCGGCTCCCAAGCAATTATCAGCGATTGATTTAGGCTTGCTGGCTTCAGCAGGAATTTACGAAGTACGCGTCAAACGCAAAATACGCATTGCATTTTTTTCTACGGGCGATGAACTCAGTGCTATTGGCAGTCCTTTAGCCGCCGGACAAATTTACGATAGTAATCGCTATACCTTAACTGCCTTATTAAATAACCCTTGCTATACGGTTACTGATTTAGGCGTTATTAGAGATGATAAAGCCCGTATACATGCTTGTTTATTAGCCGCTGCAAAAAACAATGATGTGATTATCAGTACCGGCGGCGCTTCTGTCGGTGATGCCGATTTTATTAAAGAAATTTTAGATGAAATAGGTCAGGTGAATTTCTGGAAATTAGCTATTAAACCGGGAAAACCTTTGGCATTTGGACGTATTCAAGCATGTCACTTTTTTGGTTTGCCTGGTAATCCGATCTCAGTCATTGCGACTTTTCAGCAGATCGTGACGCCTGCTTTACGCCAATTAAGCAGCTTAAATAATAATACGCCATTACGCTTTAAAGCGGTATGTCAAAGCCAGTTACGCAAGCAAGCAGGACGCCAAGAATTTCAGCGCGGTATTTTGAGCCAAACAGAATCCGGAGAATTTGAAGTTATCTCTGCAGGTAAGCAAGGTTCTAATATATTAAGCGCCAGTAGTCGTGCGAATTGCTATATAGTCTTAGCACGCGAACAAACGAATGTGGAGGCCGGAACTGAAGTTCTGGTCGAACCATTTAGTTTATTTTTATAATCCACCGAGGAATCATTATGCTCACTATTAATCAATCAGCACCTAATTTCTCACTTTATGATGCTCATGACGCTGTGCATAAGCTAGATGATTATAAGAGTCACTGGCTAGTTATTTACTTTTACCCTAAAGATAATACGCCAGGTTGCACTAAAGAGGCTTGCGCATTACGTGATGATAACGCTAAATTTGAAGCTTTAAACACTCAAATCGTTGGTATTAGTACTGATAGCAGCAAAAGCCATCAAAGCTTTAGTCAAAAACAAAACTTAACATTTACTCTGCTCGCTGACCCTAAAGGTGAAGTAAGTAGAGCTTATGGGGCATTATTCAAACTAGGCCCAATCAAATTCAGCAAGCGTCATAGCTTTATCATTGACCCTACTGGAAAAGTTGCGCAAATTTATCGTTCAGTTTCACCTAGCCTACATAGCCAAGAATTACTCGATGATTTAAAGCAATTACAGGCTGAATTTAAGAGCCAATAATAAAATACCCTGAGAGTAGCTTATCAAAGTTAGCCCTTATCTGCGTATTTTCCTAGTTTATAAAAATCTTATTTAAGGGCATGCCTACGCAGGAGGCGCATCGACGGCTATTGATGCGCTTTGCTCTTCAGGCATCAGCCTATGAGTTAATTCGTTCCCATCGCTCCGCGTGGGAATGTATAGGAAAACACCAAGCTTTCCGTACAGTAAATCATGTCAGTACTTTTGTGAGTTCAGCGAATCCTTTCTTCTTGTGCTACTCGACGCAGAGCGTCACAATATGCGTTCCTACGCGGAGCGTGGGAACGAGTGCTATTAAGTTGTACGTAACATCAGTGACTAATAAGTAAATACTCCGAGAGTAGCCAAGATTTTATTTATTTTTTAACAATAGAAGTCCAAGCTGACAACCATGCATCAGGCTGGTAATAATCTGCTTTTTTGGTTAAATTTCCCTTGAGCACTTGCTTTAAAGTACTCTCGATAATGCCAAAAAAATGACAATAAGCACGCTGTGCATCTAACGCTTTAATTTCGCCATCTTTAATGCCATTTTGTAGGATTCTTATGATCTTTGAAAACGGTGGCGTTTCCATCAATGGCTTTTCTTCCGGCAAAAACTCACTAACATTTAACACTAAGAGAAATTTCATTATTTCCGGCGCATGGTCGGTCAAATGAAACCATAAATCAACAATCTCTCTTAATTGTTCGGATGCCTTACGGTTTCTACGACGAATATCATCAATAGAAACACTTAATCGATCAATAATCCACTGATACAATGCTTGGGCAATTTCTTGTTTATTCTTAAAGTGTTTATAAATCCCTGCACTATTTTTAACACCAGCAAGCTCAGCAATATCAGTTAATGAGGTATTAAAATATCCTTTTTCGGTAAATAATTTTAATGCCGCAGCTAAAATATCATTATGCAGCTCTTCTTTATCTTTTTGTAGTTCCTGATCCATGTTGTTTTTTTATCCTAGCTTCGTTAACGCTATTTTTTATTTTTAGTAAGATTATTCAGTCATCGAAGTAAAGGCTGCTTTTAAATAACTTATCATTGACCATAAGGTTAAAGTTGCCGCAATATACATCATAACCAAACCGAATAAACTCATTGACACACCTGCGATGTCATCGTGATATAACAAACAGCCTATAGCCAACATCTGCGCTGTTGTTTTCCATTTTCCTATTTGTGAAACTTTCACCGTTGCACGCTGACCTAACTCGGCCATCCACTCACGTAACGATGAAATAGCAATCTCTCGACCAATAATGACCGCTGCAGGCAGGGTCATCCAAACGCTAGACTCTGATTCGACTAATAAAACCAAAACAAAAGCGACCATGATCTTATCTGCAACAGGATCTAAAAAAGCACCAAATTTTGTCTCCACCTGCATTTTTCTGGCTAAATAGCCATCCAACCAATCGGTAACACCTGCAATGAAGAAAATTAAGGTCGTTGCTATATTAGAATATTCCCAAGGCACATAGAAAAAAATGGCTAAAACGGGGATTAACGCAATGCGTAGCAGCGTTAGTAATGTAGGTAAATTTATTGTATCAATCATCTTGATGATGGAATGTATCGTATATTCGTTGTGCTAGTTGCCGGCTAATCCCCTCTATACTGCAAAGTGCATCAACACCCGCGCGAGAAATTCCTTGCATGCCGCCAAACTGCTTTAATAAAATCTGTCGCCTTTTAGGCCCTAACCCAGCTATTGTTTCTAGCACGGATTCTTTTTTTGCTTTACCTCTGCGTGCTCGATGCCCAGTAATAGCAAAACGATGCGCCTCATCTCGGATATGCTGAATTAATAATAAAGCACTCGCATTAGGCGTGACATCAAGGGGAAGTTCTTGCCCCGGTAAAATCAGATTTTCCATGCCTGCTTTTCTATCAGGCCCTTTTGAAACACCCACTATCATAACACTATTTACCGCTAATTCAGCTAATGCCTTTTCAGCTTGGTGTACCTGTCCTTTACCACCATCAATAAATAAAATATCCGGCGCTTCATGCTCGCCTTTTACTAATCGCTTAAAGCGCCTAGAAACGGCTTGATAAATAGCTGCGTAATCATCTCCAGGTGTTATACCTTCAATATTAAAACGCCTATAGGCAGACTTTACCGGACCTTCACGATCAAAAACTACACACGAGGCAACCGTATAGTCGCCTTGCGTATGGCTGATATCAAAACACTCCAATCGCTTAGGCACTTCCTGACAACCTAGCTCCTCCTGTAAGCTTAAAAAACGCGCATAAATACCCTGTTTGTCAGCTAACTTAGTAGTTAAAGCATTTCCCACATTAACACTAGCGATTTGCAGCCATTTAGCTCGGTCGCTGCGCACATTAGGCGAAATATTTACCGCATGCCCAGCATGCTGAGTTAACACTTGCCCCAATAGCTCTATCTCCTCCGGCTTATGGCTAACTATTAATTCATGCGGGACATTTTTATCTAAATAATATTGGGGAATAAAGGCCTGCAAAATATTTTCTGGCGTGTATTCAGCGCTTATTTTAGGAAAAAAGGTCTTATTACCTAAATTTTGTCCATTACGAATAAAAAAGATTTGCACACAGGCAATCCCCGCTTTAGTTGCACAAGCGACAATATCCACATCCCCATGCTCACCCGAAACATAATTTTTCTCTAGTATAGTTCGCAACTGGCTAATTTGATCCCTTACTTGGGCGGCTTGCTCAAACTCCAAATGCTTAGCTAAAGTATCCATACGCACAATTAGCTTATCAATCAATAAACTGCCCTTACCCTCTAAAAACAGAGTGGTATTTTTCACATCTTCTGCGTATTTTTCTTGGCTAATTAAATCGACACAAGGCGCAGTACAACGCTCTATTTGATGCTGTAAACAAGGCCTAGAGCGATTTTTGTAGTAAGAATCTTCGCACTGCCTGATAGGAAAAATCTTTTGCAATAATTTCAGCGTCTCGCGCACTGCACCAGCACTAGGGTAAGGCCCATAATAACTGCTTTTTTTCTTTTTAGCGCCACGATGCGCAGTAATTTGCGGAAAGTCCTGCTCGGTAGACATGTAGATAAAGGGGTAAGATCGGTCATCCCTTAAGCAAATATTGTAGCGTGGCTTATGCCGCTTAATAAGCTGGCTTTCGAGAAGTAATGCTTCGCCTTCTGTATGCGTTACGGTAATTTCTATGCGTACAATTTTAGCAACCATAACTTGTTGCTTAGGTGATGCTGCACCTTTTCTAAAATAGCTGGTAACGCGATTTTTTAAGTTTTTAGCCTTGCCTATATAAATGATATCGCCCTTATCATTTAGCATTTTATAAATACCGGGTAGACGCGTCAGGTTCTTTAAAAACTCATCTATATCAAAGTCCTGATTATCTAACTCCGTATCCTCTACTTCCGTCATTGCCTATATCTCATCAATCTTTACAACCATTCATCCGTAGCTGGTAAACGCGCAAGCAAATCATCCCATTCAATTTGCACATCATCAAAAATAGAAATAGCCGTGCTGCCACTTAATTCTAGGATTTCAGCTTTACCATATTCACCATTTTGCAATCGGTAAATAGTTAATACCTGGTCAATAGGATGAATTAGCCAGTATTCACGCACACCATGACGCTCATAAAGTTCACGTTTTTTTATTTGATCATGACTTGCTGTAGAAGGAGATAAAACCTCCAAGACCCAATCAGGCGCACCGCGCACTCCACGACGATCTAATTTATGACTATCGCAAACCACTAAAACATCTGGCTGAACGACGGTATCAATATGCTCGTCGGCTTCATCTTTTTTGGGTAAACGCACATCAATCGGAGCAATAAACGCACGACATTTCTCCCCAACTAAGGCATTTGCTATTTGTCTAAAGATTTCACCAACAACCTCTTGATGTTCTAAGTTAGGTGCAGGAGCCATAAAATAAGCTTCGCCATCAATTAATTCATAGTTATTATCTGACCAATGCAAATAATCACCATAGCAATGCCGCCCTGTATCTTTCAGTGCTAACCCCATCTCATTAACCTCAATTAACGAATTTATAGATAAGTAAATTGTAATCTTTTCTATAAAAAGGAACCATAAAAAAAGGGCCTTTCGGCCCTTCCTATGTAGCTTTAGAAAAAAATTAAACTTAACTTTCTTCCTTTCCTACTTCTTTCATACTTAATCTTACGCGACCTTGACGATCAATTTCTAAGACTTTCACCTTAACAACATCACCTTCTTTCAACTTATCGCTAACTTTATCAACATGCTCATCAGTAATCTGTGAGATATGCACTAAGCCATCTTTACCTGGAAGAATAGTAACGAAAGCACCAAAGTCCATTAAGCGAGCCACTTTACCTTCGTAAATTTTACCCACTTCAACGTCAGCAGTGATTTCTTCAATGATTTTTCTAGCGGCCTCGCCTGCTGCTTTATCAACAGAAGCGACATTAACCACGCCTTCATCAGTTAAATCAACTGTAGCACCGGTTTGCTCAGTAATACCACGAATCGTTGCACCACCTTTACCAATGACTTCACGAATTTTGCTAGGGTCAATTTTAAAAGTGATAATTCTAGGAGCAAAATCAGACATCTCTTCACGAGTTGTTGATAAAGCTTTATTCATTTCACCTAAAATATGCAAACGGCCTGCTTTCGCTTGACCTAAAGCAACATTCATAATTTCTGATGTGATGCCGTCGATTTTGATATCCATTTGCAAAGCAGTAATTCCTTTTTCAGAACCTGCTACTTTGAAATCCATATCGCCTAAATGATCTTCATCACCCACGATATCAGAAAGCACAGCAAATGCATCGCCTTCTTTAATCAAACCCATGGCAATACCAGCTACTGGGGCTTTAAGAGGCACACCCGCATCCATTAACGCTAAGCTCGTACCACAAACTGAAGCCATCGAGCTTGAACCATTTGATTCAGTAATCTCAGAAACAACACGAATCGTATATGGAAATTCCGTCATATCTGGCATTACAGCAGCAACACCACGTTTTGCTAAACGGCCGTGACCAATCTCACGACGTTTTGGTGACCCAACAAAACCTGTTTCACCAACGCTGTACGGAGGAAAATTGTAATGCAACATGAATGGTTCTTTATATTCACCAGCCAATGCATCAATAATCTGTGCATCACGCTCTGTGCCCAATGTCGCAACCACTAAAGCTTGCGTTTCGCCACGAGTAAACAAAGCAGAACCATGAGTACGAGGTAAAACACCTGTACGTACAGCAATAGGACGCACAACATCTAAATCACGACCATCAATGCGCTTTCTATCGCTTAAAATCGCGGAGCGAACAACTCGCTTTTCGATCTCTTCAATAATGTCACGTATATCTGATTCAGCATATATTTCATCAGCCGTTAATTTCTCAACAACAGCAGTTCTAATATCGCTTAACGTATCTTGACGCACTAATTTTTCTGCAATTTGATAAGCAGTAGCAATAGAAGCTTCTACTTCAGTCGCAACAAGTGCTTCTAATTCTGTATTTGCAGCGGGAGCAACCCAATTATATAAAGGTGTATTAACCTCTGCAGCAAACTCATTTATCGCAGTAATCGCAACTTGCATTTGTTCATGGCCAAATAGCACTGAACCTAGCATGACTTCTTCGCTTAAATTATCCGCTTCAGATTCCACCATTAGCACTGCTTGGTCAGTACCTGCAACGACTAAATCTAATAATGAATCCGCTAAACGCTCTTTATTTGGATTTAAAATGTATTCGCCATCAATATAACCAACGCGAGCAGCACCGACAGGACCATTGAAAGGCAGACCTGAAACAGCTAAAGCTGCCGACGCACCTAATAGTGCTGGAATTTCTGGGTCTACATCAGGGTTCAAAGAAACAACAGTGATGATAATTTGAACTTCGTTCGTATAGCCTTTTGGAAATAAAGGACGAATCGGTCTATCAACAAGACGACACGTTAAAGTTTCTGTTTCCGTAGGACGACCTTCTCGTTTAAAAAATCCACCGGGGATCTTTCCTGCCGCATACGCTTTTTCTTGATAATTCACCGTTAATGGGAAAAAATCGCCTTTACTGGCTTCTTTTTTACCAACAACAGAGACTAAAAGCGATGTACCTTCGACATCAATCATTACTGCACCGCTAGTTTGGCGGGCAATTTCACCTGTTTCAATGCTGACTAATTGTTGACCGTATTGAAATTCTTTTCTGATTGGTTTCAGATTCACTATTGTTTTCCTACGTGTTGAAAATTGGATTTAATTAGGTATTCAGTCCATGAATAAGGCAATAAAAAAGCGGTAATTACACCGCTTTTTTATTCTGCTCTTAAACTTATTTACGTAAGCCTAGACGTGAAATTAGAGACTTATAACGCTCTACGTCAGTTCTTTTTAAATAATCTAATAATTTACGACGCTGGTTAACCATTCTTAATAGTCCGCGACGTGAATGGTTATCTTTTTTATGCGCTGCAAAATGCGGAGTTAAATGAAGGATATGAGCGGTTAACAAAGCAACTTGTACTTCAGATGAACCTGTATCTGCGTCTGTTAAACGATATTCTTCAACAACTGCTTTTTTTTGTTCTGCTGTAAATGGCATTTTAATCCCTATGATTAATGTATTGAGAGCTTTCGCTCTGGTTAAATATGTTTCCACGATAGGGTGTAGAAACATGAAATAGTTAATTCAAATTAAATATTTTTCTAGGCTGTATTTTAGCATCCATTAACACTTCTCCCAAGCCTAAAAATTGCTCGTCATGATATATTCTACACATTTCTGACTCAGCTATGTCCATGGGAGTAGATATTTGCTGCCCTTGCTGAATCAAATCCGCCTCAAATTGCGAGACATGAATTGCAGGCATAGCGTGCAAAGGCTGGTCAACAGGTATCAATATAGAATGCAAAGGCTCGCCCGCCTCTATTGCCTGTAATTGCTCAATAGTTCGCGCATCTTCCAATAAAAATTGTCCAGCAGCGGTACGGCGTAACTCTTTTACAGTGCCACCGCATCCTAAGTAATTTCCAATATCCTCAGCTAGCGTACGAATATACGTGCCTTTAGAACACTGCACATCCAACGTCAATGTCTCGCCCGTAAAAGCAAGACATTCAATCGCATAAATAGTAATTTTACGCGCCTTACGCTCCACGGTAATACCTTCACGAGCAAGCTCGTACAATTTTTTACCTTGATGCTTTAATGCCGAATACATAGGTGGAACTTGCTCAATCTCACCAACAAAGCTAGTTAAACAATCCGCTAATTGCTGATCACTTATTACAGGAACAGGTTTGTTTTCTAAAACTGTTCCATCAACATCGCCAGTATCGGTCATCACGCCTAGCTGAATAACCGTTTGGTACCGCTTATCATCAGCCAGCATATAAGCCGATACCTTAGTCCCTTCACCCAAACAAACCGGCAACAAACCCGTTGCTAAAGGATCTAAGCTGCCAGTATGCCCTGCTTTATTGGCATTATAGAGGCGCTTAACTTCTTGCATCGCTTTATTCGATGAAATACCCTGCCGCTTATCTAATAAGACAATACCATGTATATCAAGTCCTTTTTTACGCCTAGCCATAACTTAATCTTCACCCTCTTCTGGCTCAGAAGCAGCTGGGAATTGTGACAATAACTCCGATACCCGCATACCATTTTCAAAAGAAGTATCATAATGAAACTTGATATAAGGCACGCTGCGCAAACGCATACGCTTGCCCATTTCTGAGCGTATATAAGGTGCAGCTTCATTCAAAAGCTTCAGATTCTCTTTTTGACCCTGCTCATCCGCACCTAAAGCAGTAATAAACACTTTTGCCGAGGTTAAGTCTTTACTTAACTCAACCTCGTTGACAGTTATAAATCCAATGCGTGGATCTTTCATGCCCTGCTGCAAAATAATAGCCAGCTCCTTCTGCATTTGCGATGAAACTCGCGAACTACGTTTAAACTCTCTAGCCATTATATTTCACGCTTCACTTCAATGCGTTCAAAAACCTCAATCTGATCACCGGCTTTAACATCGTTGTAATTCTTCACACCGATACCACATTCCATACCCATTTTAACTTCGCTGGCCTCATCTTTAAAGCGTCTCAATGACTCTAATTGCCCTTCATAAATCACCACGTTATCGCGTAAAACACGAATAGGTAAGCTACGCTTAACAAAACCATCAACGACCATACAACCAGCAATCGCACCAAATTTTGGCGAGCGGAATACATCACGCACTTCAGCCAGACCAACAATTTTCTCTTTAATCTCAGGAGCTAACATGCCGTTAATCGACTTCTTAACTTCATCAATTGCATCATAAATGACACTGTAATAATGTAAATCAAGTTCTTTTTCAGCAATCAACTTTCTAGCTGTTGCATCGGCACGCACATTAAAACCAATTAAAATAGCACCTGAAGCCAATGCTAAATTAGCATCTCCTTCATTAATACCACCGACGCCACCATAAACGACTTTAACTGAAACCTCTTCATGCGACAAACCAACCAGCGAGGCACGTAAAGCCTCTAAGCTACCTTGCACATCAGTTTTAATAATAATATTTAAGTTGGATGTTTCACCAGCCGCCATTTTAGAGAATACTTCATCTAGTTTTGATGCTTGCTGAGCGGCATTACGCATCAACTTGCTTTTATCGAATCTATGCTCAGCAAGATCTCTTGCAGCTTTTTCACTAGTCACAACAATAAAGTCATCACCTGCATTCGGCGTACCAGACAGCCCTAATATTTCAACCGGTGTAGAAGGCCCTGCAATTTTGACACTTTCACCCAACTCATTAAACATCGCCCGAACACGCCCGTATTCATGACCACATAAAATAATTTGACCTTTCTCTAAAGTACCCTTTTGCACCATAACTGTAGCAACAGCACCACGACCTTTATCAAGTCTTGACTCAACTACTAAACCTGATGCCTTACCTTCTTTAGGCGCTTTTAACTCAAGAATTTCAGTTTGCAAAATCAATGATTCAATTAAATCATCAACCCCTTCACCTGTTTTAGCAGAAACCTTCATAAACTGCACATCACCGCCCCATTCTTCAGGCACAACATTCAGCGTCGCTAACTCTTGCATAACTTTGTCAGGGTTGGCTTCTGGCTTATCCATTTTATTCATCGCCACAATAATAGGCACATTAGCTGCACGCGCATGCTCAACGGCTTCTTTTGTTTGCGGCATCACACCATCATCAGCCGCCACCACAACAATAACAACGTCAGTTACATCAGCACCACGCGCACGCATTGCAGTAAATGCGGCATGTCCTGGCGTATCTAAGAAAGTAACGGAACCATGATCGGTAACGACTTGATAAGCACCAATATGCTGCGTAATACCACCCGCCTCACCAGAAGCAACGCGAGTTTTACGAATATAATCTAATAATGAAGTTTTACCGTGATCAACATGCCCCATAATTGTAACAATAGGTGCTCTAGCAAACTCTTCACGATCATCATCAGCTTCAGTATGCTCAGCCAGCATCCCTGTTTCATGATCATCTTCACTCGTCATGATCGGGTTATGCCCCATCTCTTCCACCAAAATGACCGCAGTTTCCTGATCTATACTTTGGTTAATAGTTGACATGATGCCTAGCTTCATTAAATGCTTGATCACCTCAGCAGCCTTAACACTCATTTGCAGAGCTAACTCTGCAACAACAATGTTTTCTGGAATCTTAATATCTTTAGCGGCAACTTCAGTAGGCATTGCAAAAGCATGCTTGGCATCAGAAGCAAACTGGTGCTCATTATTATTACTGCCACGACCACCTTTTTTACGCCCTTTTTTGCCATAGAATGATTTAGCACCGCCCGCAGGCTTATCCGCTCTTCTATGCACAGTCGTTGCTGGCTTATCAGCATTGCGACCGCCACCAGGCACCGCTGCTACCGCAGGCTTTCTTCCAGCACCGCCAGCCCCAGGTTTTCTTGCTGCGCCACCACCAGCCTTTCTTTCAGCAGCTAATTTTTTAGCTGCGGCTTGTTTTCTTACTTTTGCTGCATTACGTTCGACTGACTCTTCCAGTCTTTTTGCCTTTTCAGCAGCAAGTCGCTCTTCATCAGAAACTTTATTTTTCTTTTCAAGCTCAGCACGCGCATCATCATCCACTTTTTTCTGAGCAGCTACTATTGCATCTGCTTCAGCTTTTTCTCGTGCCGATGCTTCTCTATGCAATTCCTCTACAGCCTCTTGCTTTTGCGCATGCTCATCAAGATCTTTCTTCACACGAGCTAATTCAACTTTAGCCTCTTCAGTCATCGCATCCTCACGCTTAATATAAGTCTTTTCCTTTTTAACTTGAATATTAATCGTTTTAGTATCCTTCCCGGGCGCTGACCCTTGCTTGAGCGAAGTCACCGTACGGCGCTTTAAAACTACTTTTTTAGTACCCGCCTCACTAGCTTCATCCTTACCATGGCGCTTACGCAAATGCGCCAATAAAGACATTTTTTCATCTTCAGTGATGGTATCTGCCTCACTATGCGCCGAAATTCCTGCCTCTTTCATTTGCACTAATAATCGATCCAGAGGTATTCCAACTATGCCAGCTAATTCTTTTACTGTTTTATCACTCATTATTCAACCTCTCCGTTATCAGTAGCAAACCAAGGTTCGCGCGCTTTCATAATCAATTTAGCAGCTATTTCCTCATTCATGCCAGAGAACTCAAGCAAGTCATCGACCGCCTGTTCCGCTAAATCTTCCATTGTTATTATTCCTTTGCTTGCTAGCTCATGAGCTAGCTCGTCAGCCATCCCTTCCATAGCCAAAATATCTTCAGCAGGCTCCGCTGTCTCAATTTTCTCTTCTGACGTAATTGCATTAATCAACAGTATATCTTTCGCCCGTGACCGCAATGTTTCAACCAGCTCTTCATCAAAGCCATCAATTTCCAGCATTTCACTGCTAGGCACATAAGCAATTTCTTCGACTGAATTAAAGCCAACCTCGACCAATACAGTCGCAATATCTTGATCAACATTTAATTGTTCAACAAATAGCTGCACCAATTTACCCAGCTCTTCCTGAGTATCTTTATTGACTTGATCAGCATCTCGAACATTCAACTCCCAGCCCGTCAATTCAGTTGCTAAACGAACATTCTGACCGCCACGACCAATTGCCTGAGACAAACTATCGGCAGAAACAGCAACATCCATCGTATGCTTATCTTCATCAACAACTATAGACTCAATTTCTGCTGGAGCCATTGAATTAATGACAAACTGCGCTTCATTCTCATTCCACAATATGACATCAATACGTTCGCCATTTAATTCATTAGAAATTGTCTGAACTCTTGACCCGCGCATCCCCACGCAAGCACCTACAGGATCAATGCGAAGATCATTACTGCGCACTGCAACTTTAGCTCTTGAGCCTGGGTCACGCGCCGCACCCAGCACATCAATCATACCTTCTCCAACCTCTGGCACCTCTAATCTAAATAGAGCCAGCACAAACTCAGGAGCGGTTCGACTAACAAATAGCTGCGGCCCACGAACTTCGGTACGCACCTCTTTTAAGTAACCACGAATTCGATCACCAACTCGAACCGTTTCTCTTGGAATCATATGTTCACGCGGTATAAATGCATCTGCATTACCACCTAAATCGATATAAACACTACCTTTTTCGATACGCTTAATAACGCCAGTAACCAATTCACCTACTCTATCCATATAAGCATCAGCAACTTTCTTACGCTCAGCTTCACGCACCTTATGAATAATAACTTGTTTTGCTGCTTGCGCTGAAATCCGCCCAAATTCAACTGACTCTATTTCATCCTCAACAAAATCACCGATTTCAATATCTGGCTCATCTATTTGCGCAGCCAGCAATGAAATCTGTGTAGTAGGAAACTCAATACCACCTTGAAACTCATCGCTTTCTTCAACAACTTGCCAGCGCCTTAATGTCTCATAAGCACCCGTCACACGGTTAATAGTTACACGAGCTTTAATAGGAAACTCGTAACGCGAAACGGTCGCACTTTCCAAAGCAGACTCTATCGCCTGAAAAACCACGTCTTTATCAATATCTTTTTCGTTAGAAAAAACATCGACTATCAATAAAATTTCTTTACTTGCCATAAGACCCCCTTAAATTGAATAGTCTGGCTCAAGACGTGCTTTGGACATCGCCTGGAATGGAACTGCATAAACCTGACCATCCTGCTGAAGATAAACATTACCGTCTTCAACTTTTTCGATCAAACCCGTTATATTTCGCCTGCCTTCTATAGGCTTAAATAAGTTAACTTTAGCCGTATGGCCAATAAACTGTTCGAAATGCTCTACCTTAAAAAGCGGCCTCTCCATGCCTGGCGATGAAACCTCTAAATTATATTCACCTGCAATAGGGTCTTCAACATCTAAAACCCCACTTACTTGATGGCTCACAGCAGTGCAGTCTTCCATACCTACACCTTGCTCTCTATCAATAAAAATACGTAGCATTCCATGCTTAGGATGAGGATTGTATTCAACCCCAACACACTCATACCCTAAGCCTTCCACTACCGGCTCTATTAATTTAAGCAAAATTTCAGGAGCTTGCTTCATCACGCCTCACTTTCTTACACACATAAAAAAAGAGGCTATAGCCTCTTCCATTGAAAACCGAATATATCACTTCTACACTAGAAGCTAGAAACATAAAAGCCCCTAAAAAGGGGCCTTTAAATATCTGGTAGCGGGGGCAGGATTTGAACCTACGACCTTCGGGTTATGAGCCCGACGAGCTACCAAGCTGCTCCACCCCGCGATTGATCTTTATTATTATACTGCTTTACCCACTTCTAGCAAGCTTAATTTAAAAATACTTTTAAATTCAAACTAGAAACAAAAACCCCAAAAGGAGCCTTTTAAATATCTGGTAGCGGGGGCAGGATTTGAACCTACGACCTTCGGGTTATGAGCCCGACGAGCTACCAAGCTGCTCCACCCCGCGATTGATTTAGTTATCATAAGCGACTAATTGCTTTCTAGCAAGCTTAATTTACAATTAAACTAAAAACATGAGAATCAACCCAGCAAAAATACCCGCAATAACATCATCCAACATAATACCAAAGCCCCCAGAAACCTGCTGATCCACCCATTTAATAGGCCAAGGCTTGATAATATCGAAGACTCTAAATAACACAAAGCCCATTATTAAATTCTGCCATGAAAAAGAAACGAACCACATAGTAATTAATAAACCTGCAATTTCATCCCAAACAATACCGCCAAAATCATGCTCCCCCAGCAAATCTGCAGCTTGACCACAAATCCAAATGCCCACCACGGAACATAATACAGTCACTACACTATAAATAATGAAATCAGCTTGCACCAACAACAAATAAATAGGTACTGCTGCCAAAGTCCCAAAAGTACCTGGCGCTTTTTTCGCCAACCCAGAACCAAACCCAAAAGCCAGACATAACACAGGGCTAGTTAGTATCTCTTTTGCCGTTAATTGATTTTTTCCTATTTTTCTCATGAGTCCCACTATTTTTATGAAAAATGCTCGAAGCCGCCTACGACAAAATTAGATACCTGTCCTGCCCGCTCCAGCCTTAAACCTTGCTCTTGCTCAATAATACCAATACAGGTACAGCCAATACTTAGTTTCTCTACGTTTTCTGGCGCAACCGTAAAACACAACTCGTAATCATCTCCCGCGATTAAAGGCATACGCCAATCCCGCGTATCATTTATATACTCCATAACAGCATCAGATACAGGAATTTCCTGATAATCTAACCTAGCACCAACAGCACTTTTCTCCAAAATATGCCCCAAATCAGCCGCCAAGCCATCGGAAATATCTACACAGGCATTTGCCACAGAGCGAATCGTCAAACCTTCAGCCACTCTTGGCTCCGGCGCATTAAATCTCTCCAGAGCCGGTAAGCCATTATCGCTCACATAACCTTGCTTAATCTTCAAGCCCAGACCTGCATCACCCATACAACCTGTTACATAAATCAAATCACCGACCCTTGCCGCAGAACGACGCAACGCATGCTGCTTAGGCACCAAGCCCATTGCTTGAATGGTTAAAGTTAGAGGCCCAGACGTAGTATCGCCACCAATCAAATCGACAGCATATTTATCAGCCAAAGCAAATAAGCCCTGAGCAAAACCCTCTAACCACACCGCATCAACTTTTGGCATAGTCAAAGCTAATGTCACTGCAACTGGCTCAGCACCCATACTTGCTAAATCACTTAAATTGACAGCCAATAACTTATGCCCAAGATGCTCAGGATCTACATCAGCAAAAAAATGTACACCCTCAACCATAGTATCGACAGTAATTGCCAGCTCAAAATCTTCCGGCACAGCAAGCAACGCACAGTCATCCCCTACAGATAATTGCGTACTCCCCCGCTTAGCGGGGCGCGTAAAAAATTGCTTAATTAAATTAAATTCCGCTAATGCCATATTATTAACGTGACTTTATTTTTTCTGTAACTGCTGCAAAGCCTTATTACGCTCCTGCACTTGAAGCTCCATATCTAAAAGCTTACCACTTAAATCATCAGGCATATTCGGCGCATAGACTTTTCCTGTCTTGTTATTGAGTTCCTCTACTTTCTGCAATTGAAAATGCAGCGACTCATTCGACATCTTTATTTTTTTGCGCACTTCCTGCGAACTCTCTAGCTCAATAGCGTCTTCACTATCAGTTCGAATCACTTTCGGAGCAAGCACCTGCTCAAGTGCTTTTTCCGACTCCAAGAGACGCTTTCGTTGAGATTCTTGCAAATCCTGCTGCTTAATATATTTATCTTTTACTAAAAATCTCGTTTCTGCCCTCTCAGGACAATCCCCTCTTTTATAAGTCACCTTACCATTAAACTCGCATTTAGTAATGGCCTGCACGGATTGCACAAAACCAAACAGCAAAAAAGCAATTACAAACCGCATACATCCTCCCATATAAATAAGACTAAGCACTTTAACACATAAGTTCTTAGGCTCAGAAAATCCCTAATTTAATTAGCCTATTTTTTCGACACCCAAACAGAATTCAAATTAAGCGATTTTTTCATTTTAATCGCATACGCCGCGGCCTCAGCCTTATCTTTAAACCCGGCCACCCGCACCCTAAACCACTCAACGCCTCGCACATCAACAGAAACGACTTCGGCAGGAATGCCTTTTTGCTTATATTCTTGTACTTTTTTATCGGTATACCAACGCTGTTTAAAAGACACTAAATTTACCACCCACTCTTGCACAGCAACGCGCTTAACTACCTTACGAGAACTTACCTTAGACCTAGTTCTTACCCCTTTTAAACTAGCGACTTTAACATCAAGAGCGGCTAACTTTTCATTTATATCAATCAGCTGCTTATCCACTACCAGCTGAATCTCCTCAGTATTGATAGAATTCAATTGCCCCTGCAAAGCATTCAAACGCTCTGGCATATCATTAACAAGCGCCCGCATACTTTGCACGTTGAACTGTAACTCCTCTATTTTTGCATCATTAGGATCAGCTAGTTTTATTGCCGGCACTGCTAAGTGATCTTCAATATCCATTACACTCCCCTGAACGCGCTCAACACTTGATTGCACTCCTGAGTTTAAAACAACAACAGTAATACCTATAACCAGAGCGATTACACCAATAACTAAAGCACTAATACTCCACATTTTAAGCTTCTTATTAGCCTCATTCAGCTCTCTATTAGCCTTTTTTTGATCCTTGCTTAGCTTGCCCAAAGCCTCAGAAAAATTAAGCCCCGACTTCAAATCAGCCAACTCACTTTCTATCTGGGCAATTTTCTCACTTTGATCATCGATTGCCGCCACCGACTTACTTGGCTCAGAAACCACTGCTGCAGCAACTCGTTCAGGAACAACTTCTGGCTCAGGCACAACAACCTGCTCCCCCCGATTTGGGGCCGACAATTCTACCTCTTCCTCTTTAAACTCATCGTCATCAGCAGAAATATCAAAATCTGCCAGTAAAAAATCGTCTTCCGCATCAGACGAAAACTCATCAATCTCAGCCATACTTTCAGTAGCACCTGTTTCTTGACTAGGCTTTTCTTGAATAGCAGAATCAATACCCCCTTGCTCAGACAGCAAATCATCAGCAAACGCATTCATTTCATCTTCAGTAAGCACGGATGATGGCCCTGAAACAGCATCACTAGATGCTTCAAACTCTACCGGATCATCCGCAAATTCATCAATCTCTTCATCACTCAAATCAGCTTTCCGCTCCTGATTATCAACAACACCACCCAACAATGAATCCACCAAATCATCTACACTTTCAGGGACATCCTCGTCTAATGCTTCACCACCTTGACTATCACCCAACAAGCGATCAATAGCCTCATCACTATCAAGTATATCCTGATCATCACCCACTTGGTCAGCAGTATCCTGTAGCATTTTATCCAAATCATCATCGAAACTGCTATCAACTTGTTTATCTTGCTCAGAACTAGCCATTTTCCTTTACCTCTTTCACAATAAGTCCAATTAGACTAATTTTAACATTAAATTAAAACCCTAAGAATGTAATCTATAGCGGCCAATAATGTCTTTTATAAAGCCCTTATTAATGATAAATGGCTACACATCACTCCAAGAAATTTATATTCGTGCTCCTTTTCATATTTATGCTACGCTAAAGCTATATAAGCATCTCTACACGCACAAGGAGCCAGCATGTCTAGCGTTACCCTAGGTAATTCCGTACCAAATTTTGAATCTATGTCGACTGGAGATAAATCCATCCAGTTATCTGACTACCAAGGAAAGTATCTTATTCTGTACTTCTACCCCAGAGACAACACACCAGGCTGCACAACTGAAGGACAGAACTTTCGCGACAAAATAGCTGAATTTGCCACATTAAATACCGCAATTCTAGGCGTTTCTCGTGATAGTGTGCGTGTACACGAAGGCTTTAAAGCTAAGCAAAGCTTCCCCTTCGATCTACTTTCCGATCAAGAAGAAAACCTATGCAACTTGTTTGACGTAATTAAAATGAAGAATATGTACGGCAAGCAAGTACGCGGCATAGAGCGCAGTACTTTTTTAATCAACCCTAATGGCATATTAATTCACGAATGGCGAAAAGTGAAAGTCAAAGTGCATATCGATGAAGTACTGCAAACTTTAACTGAGCTAGGAGCATAACTATGAATACCAGTGCTAATAAAAAATTATTCGTTTTAGACACCAATGTATTAATGCATGACCCCGCAGCTTTATTCCATTTTCAAGAGCACAACATCTTTATCCCGATGATTGTTCTTGAAGAACTTGATCATGGCAAAAGAGGCGTCACGGAAGTTGCTAGGAATGTGCGCCAAGTCAGCCGTTTTATTGATGACTTGTTAAAAGACACAGACAAAGATGATATTAAAAAGGGCTTGCCTCTTTCACAACTACAAAGTTCAGGACAAAAAGAAAATGCCCTAGATGGGCGGCTATTTTTTCAAACGCGGCAAATGACTTCTGATTTACCCGCATCAATGCCAGGTAGCCTAGCTGACAATTCAATTCTCAGTATTGTTCTTGCTTTAGCCAAAGAATATCCAGACACGCAAGTTATCTTGGTCTCTAAAGATATTAATATGCGCATCAAAGCAGCTGCGTTAGAAATTAAAGCTGAAGATTATCATAGCGACCAAACACTCGATGATATTGATTTACTTTACAGCGGCTCTACCGCCTTACCCGAAGATTTCTGGGAAACTCACGGCACTAAAATGGAGTCCTGGATAGAGGACGGACATACCTATTACAAACTAGAAGGCCCTCTCGTCGAAAGCTGGTACCCTGGCCAATATTTATATATAGAAAATGGTTCTGATTCGGACTTTGAAGCCATCGTACGCAGTATTGACAACGAAACAGCCACATTAGAACTGGCAAAGAATTACCGCGAAGGCCACCACATGACATGGGGAATTAATGCTAAAAATAGGGAGCAAAATTTCGCCCTTAATGTATTAATGGACCCAGAAATTGATTTTGTCACTTTACTCGGCACCGCAGGCACAGGAAAAACACTGCTCGCATTAGCCGCAGGTTTAGCACAAACCATGGATGACAAAACTTACAAAGAAATCATTATGACTCGCGAAACAGTCCCTGTTGGCGAAGACATTGGATTTTTACCCGGTACTGAAGAAGAAAAAATGACGCCATGGATGGGCGCTTTAATTGATAACCTTGAATTACTAGGCGATCAAACAGAAAACAGTGACTGGGAACAAAATGTCACAAAAACAATTGTCATGAATAAAATAAAAATTCGTTCACTTAACTTTATGCGTGGCCGCACCTTTCTAATTCGTTATCTTATTATTGATGAAGCGCAAAACCTAACTCCCAAACAAATGAAGACGCTCATCACTCGTGCGGGACCGGGTACAAAAATAGTGTGCATTGGTAACTTATCACAAATTGACACACCCTATTTAACCGCTACTAGCTCAGGCTTAACGTATGTCGTGGATAAATTCAAATCATGGGAACACGCCGCACATATCACTTTAAAACGTGGCGAACGCTCACGTTTAGCTGACCACGCATCAGAAATTTTATAAAAAAATTGCTAAATCATTTTATTACATGCAAATCCAGTGGATAATAGCCTATACGTTGGATTTGACATATTGCAATAACAGCGCTAACTTAGCGGGTTGATTTTAAAAACCCGCCGCCCTTTATACTACAACTCGCTATTTAGCCACTTTCTAAGAGTCACCAATGGAAGAATTTCACCGTATTAGTCGTCTGCCGCCTTATGTTTTTAACATTGTTAATGAGTTAAAAGCACAAGCACGAGCACAAGGCGAAGACATTATCGACTTTGGCATGGGCAATCCGGACCAGCCTACCCCGCAACATATTGTTGATAAAATGGTGGAGGCTACACAGCGCCATGACACGCATCGTTACTCTGTATCTAAAGGTATCCCTAGATTACGACTCGCCATTACCAACTGGTATAAAAAGCGCTTTGATGTCGACCTAGACCCAGAAACTGAAGCCATTGTCACTATCGGCTCCAAAGAAGGCTTAGCGCATTTAGCTTTAGCAACTTTAGGTCCTGGCGATACTGTTATGGTTCCTAATCCCGCTTACCCTATTCACCCTTATGGCGTTGTCATTGCAGGCGCGGATTTACGTCATGTAAAAATGGTACCGGGTGTAGATTTTGTAGAAGAATTACATAAAGCGATTGCCGAATCTTGGCCTAAACCAAAAATGTTAGTTCTTAATTTTCCAGGCAACCCCACATCACAGTGCGTGGAACTAGACTTTTTTGAACGTATCATTGCAGTTGCCAAAGAGCACAAAATATGGGTCGTGCATGATATTGCTTATGCAGATATCGTATTTGATGGCTATAAAGCCCCTTCTATTTTGCAAGTACCCGGCGCTAAAGAAGTCGCTGTAGAGTTTTTCTCACTCTCTAAAAGCTATAATATGCCTGGTTGGCGTGTTGGCTTTATGTGTGGAAACCCTGAATTAGTCGCAGCACTTGCACGTATTAAATCTTATTTGGATTACGGCATGTTTACACCGATTCAAATTGCCGCGATTACCGCTTTAGAAGGCCCTCAAGATTGTGTTGCTGAAATTTGTGCGATGTATAAAGAGCGCCGTGATGTACTTTGCGATGGGCTCAACTCAATAGGCTGGAATGTAGAAAAACCCAAAGCCACCATGTTTGTTTGGGCTCCGATTCCTGATGCCTACAAAGCAATGGGCTCGATTGAATTCTCTAAAAAATTAATTACCGATGCAAAGGTTGCCGTATCGCCAGGCATTGGTTTTGGTCAATTTGGTGATGACCATGTGCGCTTCAGTTTAATTGAAAATGAACACCGAACTCGTCAAGCTATTCGCGGTCTGCGTGCGATGTTTAAAAAAGATGGTTTAATCTAAAGCTTTAATAGCACACAGTTGTCTTAAATAAGGCCGATTTTTAGTCCGCCTTTTTAATACATACTCACTTAGACTAAATATATAAAACCTAAGCAGGAGCATAGGTTTAAAGAAAAGGACACCCCGTTTATCTACACATGTTCAGGAGTTTGATTTGAAGCCAGTAAAAATAGGCGTTTTAGGTTTAGGTACTGTCGGCGGCGGCACTGTAAACGTCTTAAAACGTAATGCCCAAGAAATTTCACGTCGCGCAGGAAGGGACATTGTTGTTACCCGCGCTTCTGCAAGAGACCTTTCTCGTGACCGTATTTGCGACACGCAAGGCATCACCTTAAGCACTGACCCTTACGAAATTATTAATGACCCTGAAATAGATATTATTTTAGAGTTAATCGGCGGCACCAGCTTAGCTAAAGAGCTTGTTTTACAAGCAGTAGCCAACGGCAAGCATGTCGTCACTGCCAATAAAGCATTAATTGCGCTACACGGTAACGAAATTTTTTCCGCAGCTAGTAAAGCTAATGTTATCGTCGCTTATGAAGCAGCGGTCGCTGGCGGCATCCCTATTATTAAGGCTATCCGTGAAGGCTTAAGTGGTAATCGTATTAACTGGCTAGCCGGTATTATCAATGGTACAGGTAACTTTATCCTGACTGAAATGCGTGATAAAGGCCGTGATTTTGATGACGTACTTAAAGAAGCACAAGCTTTAGGCTATGCAGAATCTGACCCGACTTTTGATGTAGAAGGCATTGATGCAGGTCATAAATTAATGATTCTAGCCTCTATTGCTTTTGGTATCCCACTACAATTTGAAAATGTTTATACAGAAGGTATTACCAAAATCACTCGCGGTGATGTTGAATATGCCGGCGAATTAGGCTATCGCATTAAACATCTAGGTATTGCCCGCAAAACCAGCACAGGCATAGAACTTAGAGTACACCCCACTTTAATACCTGAGCGTCGTTTACTGGCTAATGTCGATGGCGTAATGAACGCAGTATTAGTGAATGCAGATGCCGTTGGCCCAACTATGTACTATGGCGCAGGTGCAGGTGCAGAAGCAACAGCTTCTGCAGTGATTGCTGATGTTGTCGATGTAGTGCGTGCTTTAACACTAAATTCAATTAATAGAGTGCCGCACCTTGCCTTCCAGGAAGAGTCTATTGCTGATTTGCACATTTTAACGCACGAGCAAATAGAAACCGCCTATTACTTACGCTTAACGGTTGAAGATAAACCCGGCGCCCTGGCACAAATCACGCAAATACTTGCTAAACAAAACATTAGCATCGAAGCTATTTTGCAAAAAGAGCCACTGTCAGGACAAGCCCTAGTGCAGATTATTATGCTCACGCAAAAAACTATCGAAAAAGAAATGGACGACGCCATTTCTGCAATCGAAAACTTATCATCTGTTACCGGACAGGTAACACGAATCCGACTTGAAACATTAGGATAATTACCCATGGCAACACATACACGTTACACCGGCTTAATTGAGCACTATAGAAATCGTCTTCCTGTTAGCGACTCAACACGCATTATCAGCTTAGGCGAAGGTAATACACCGCTTATTGAGCTACATAACATTCCTAGATTAATTGGCAAGAATGTTAAAATATATATCAAATATGAAGGCTTAAACCCAACCGGATCGTTTAAAGATCGCGGCATGAGTATGGCCGTCACTAAAGCCGTTGAAGACGGTAGCCAAGCTATTATTTGTGCATCAACGGGTAACACTTCAGCAGCCGCAGCGGCTTATGCTGTACGCGCAGGCATTAGAGCCTTTGTTTTAATTCCTGAAGGCAAAATCGCACAAGGAAAATTAGCACAAACTCTAATGTATGGCGCTGAAATCATCCAAATCAGAGGTAACTTTGACGAAGGTATGAGCTTAGTGAAGCAAGTTGCAGATCATGCACCTGTGACTATCGTTAACTCAATCAACCCTTTTAGAATCGAAGGTCAAAAAACCGCTGCTTTTGAAATTGTTGATGAATTAGGTAGAGCGCCTGACTTCCACTGTTTACCTGTGGGTAATGCCGGTAACATTACCGCTTATTGGAAAGGTTATAGCGAATATGCTAAAGAAACCAATGGTATTGCAGCAGTGAGCAACAACACACCTGTTATGTGTGGCTATCAAGCGGCAGGCGCCGCCCCTTTTACCGCTGGTAAAATGATTGATAACCCAGAAACAGTTGCGACAGCCATTCGTATCGGTCATCCACAGTCTTGGGATTTAGCGTGGAATGTACAAAAAGAATCAGGCGGTTGGTTTGACAGCTTTTCTGATGAAAAAATCCTTGCTGCACAAAAAATGCTCTCTGCTTATGAAGGTATTTTCTGTGAGCCTGCATCAGCCACTTCATTAGCGGGCGCTATTAGTGATATTGCGGCGGGTAAAATCCCTGAAGGCAGCACGATTGTTTGTACCTTAACAGGCAATGGCTTGAAAGATCCTGATACTGCAATTCAGCAATGCACTGATGCACACCCTGTATCAATTGATGCATCTTTAGATGCAGTGAAAAAAGCGATTTTAGATAATATGTAATATAAAGTTTAGGGTGGGCGCAATGCTCACCCTATTTATTACAGCACAATTTGAAGCTCATTATGGAGCTTTCGACACATAGAATACAAAATGAAATAAAGACTATTCTGATACCCATCATCTAAATTTCATCACGGCACCCAAGCTACGCTATCAGCAACTGAACAAGCTCTTTGATTTTCTCAATTTCTTGCTGCGGCACACGCTCAACAAACTCCGCTTCACGCTCATTAAAGTCTAGTGATTTTAACTGATGCACCAAAACAGCCCCAGCGGTTTGTAACGCATCGGGTAAAGCCACTTCTAACTTCACCCCTCGCACTGTACTGGTAATCGGTGCAACAATCGCTAACCCAGTGTGCTCATTAAATAACTTTCTGGAAATAACATATGCAGGTCTACGTTTAATAATCTCTCTGCCGCTACTTGGATCAAAACTTAACCAAATAATATCGCCTTGCTCTGGCGTATAACTCATCAAATTTCCTTGCCTAGCGCCAGATCATTTAGCCACTGCTGATCTTCATCCACTAAAGCAAGCAGTGATTTCGGACTCCCTTGCAATACACTTTCCAGAGTTAATGCCTCTTTAACAGGTGTTAATACTATTTTATTATCTTCAATGGTCAGTTCTAGTGATGAGCCCGTCTCTAACGCCAAAGTTCTGAGTATAACCTTTGGAATACTTACGATATTTGCTCCACCTGACTGCCGTATAGCAACTTGTGTCATATTACGCCCTCTTTCAATAGTAAGTTATACAAAAGTATAACATTGATATTTCTGTTTTTTAAATGCTTTTGGGGAAAGGCATCAAAAGAAGGTAAAAGTATTACGCCAAAACTTCACCTCTTAGGCAAACTGCCCAAAAGTATTTTCAATATACCGAGTACGCTTTTTCTGAGTAATTTTATCCAGCTCAATCATCACTAAGCTATCGATACAGTTATTAAACTCAGGATCGATATTAAAATCAATAAAGTGGCAGCCGTTATCAGTACATAGTTCAACATACTGCTTATAAAGTATGGGGACTTTGACGCCCAATTTTTTCAATTCACTATTCAGTACTTTAAAGCTTGTTTTGTAATCACCTTGAAATTCAGTATCAACTAAGGCCTGAGTTTGCTCAGACACGATAAAAGGCTGTTTAGCCTTAGCTAGGCCCAAGTCAGACCCAAATTGCTGTTTATAAAAACCACAAATCACCTCTTTAGCCATTTGCGGATAAGCACTACTGATACTGACTGGACCAAACATATACTTAATATGCGGATTTTCGCGCAAATAAGCGCCAATGCCATACCATAGATAATCCAAACTACGCTGCCCCCAATATCGTGGCTGTACAAAACTTCGGCCTAGCTCGATACTGTAAGGTAAATACGCTTCAAATTCACTCTGCAAATTAAATAAAGAATGCGTATAAAATCCCTCTACACCGTACGTTTCCATGATTTTTTTACCTTCGCCAATACGATATGCACCAACAATTTCTAAGTCATGATCATCCCATAAGACCAACTGACTGTAATAACAATCATATTTATCGACATCCAATGGCGTACCTGTGCCCTCTTCTACCGTTCTAAAGGTTAACTCCCTTAGACGACCAATTTCACGCATCACTGGACAATCATCCTGATACTCGTATAAAAATATCTTTTTCCCGTCTTTGGTTTCACCTAGTAATTGACTTTGATAGAGTGCTTTTTTTAAAGCTTTAGTGTCAACCGGATGTATTACCGTTTGCACGGTTGAAAATAAGGGCGGTTTGCTCTTCTTAGCAAGATTCAAGGTATGTTTACGAAACTTTTTCGCTAGCTGTTTCTTATTAAGTGCAGTACTTTCAAAGCTCTGAGGCGCTACTGGCTCGCCAACAATAAACTTAATTTCTCGGTTATTTTTATTAAACATTTCCTTAACCAGCATCATCGTGCCGAAGGGCTTATATAACGCTGACGCACAATAAAACAACACAGAATTTTTTGCTTTTATAAATACTGGCAAGACGGGGGCTTGCGCTTTTGTCGCTAACTTAATAAAGCCACTCTTCCACTCGCCGTCAACGACCCCTTTAGGAGAAAGTCGAGAAACCTCGCCCGCCGGAAAGATAATAAGCGCCTGCTCTTGCTCTAAACACTCTAACATGATTTTATAAGCAGCCTTATGCGAAGCTTTACTCGACATAACATCAATAGCCAGAAAAACCGAGCGCAGCGGTTCCATATGATTTAACACCTGATTAGCAACAATACGCACATCAGGCCGCACTGAACGAACCAACTTCACTAATGCCAGCCCATCTAAAGTACCAATCGGATGGTTAGCCACAATGAGCAAACGCCCTTCGGAGGGAATATTACGAAATGATTCAGGACTGACTTGATAACTAAATTTAAAGTAATCAACCAATAATTTATCGAGGAATGCAAAACCACGCAGATGGCGATTTTTACTGATAACATCATTAAAATCATCTTGGTGTAAAACTGACTTGAGTATTCTTAGTAACAGTTTACGGTTTTTTTTCAGCTGTAAATCAGGGTAAGTTTCTTGTAATATTTTTTCGGCATCAATCATGATTTTTCATCCTTTACACACCCATTACGCACTTAGTCACCACTGGCGGGACTAGTAATATATAAAGGGCAGTGTAAGGAATAAATATGTCAGGAATATTAATAACGAATATCTGACAAGGAATCAAAACTCAATAATATCCGAAAGCACCGCCAGCCCTTCGAGGACTGGCGGTGCTTCATAACCTAAAGTTTCGGGTTTTATTTAATGTGCATTACTAATGCACTTAAGCCAAGCGCACAGATAAGATATTTTAAAGGCCGCAGAAAATTTACGTAATACGGGGCATTTGTGCTGCTGACTTTCCTGCATTCCGTGAACTACATGCAGACTACATTGATAAACTGTTAATAAATAGTTAACCGCAATAACGTTACAAAATTCGTTTAACTGAAGAGGAAGAAAAAAGCCAAACTAACGTGCCTCAGCTTGATTAATGAATCGAGTTAATAGGCTCAACAATAACTATCTGTTCTACAATATCTTGAACGTTATGGATAGTTGTGAAATTTAACTCGCAGCCATTAAACATATCCATTACCGCCCCGCTTAGCAAGGCCTTAAGATCGCTCGTTATATGTAAATCTTTTTCTAAATCGAAACTAGACTCAATATCCATGGCATCTAGATCAAAAATATCAGCGAGTACAAAATAAACTGTCATAGTCATCATATTTTTGATGGTATCTACTTCACTTACACCCATTTTCCCACACATGAAATACTCCTAAAAACTCAAAACACCTTAAGGCTCATTTAAGCAATTAATAGGTGCCATAAACTTGTGCTAATTATCATTTATAAATTTTCGTACATGAACTCAATCACATATTTTCATTTGCCATATAAATGTAAGGGGGTATCAATAACTCACTGTACTCATAAATTTAATACTACTAATGCGCTTTCTCATCTAAAAGGAACTAAAAGGAACTAAAAGGAACTAAAAACCTTATTCCTTTACTTAAAATATCCGACATCATTGATGTCATACGATATCGTAAACGTAGTCATTTTCAGGCCGGACCGAACTATTTCAGCTGATACGTCTATGCAAACCTGTGGTTAGAGCCACTCTGGAACTTATTATGGCAACGAGCCCCTGCCCGCATACAGAACTCTTAAAACCAATGGCTCGCTTTCACTTACCTTTAGCCAGCGAAAAAGATGCCACCGTCAATGCGATTATCTTGCTCGATTTACTATCTCACGCCGTCACTTGGTCAATTGAAGATCAACTGGAAGAGTTACAACCCTTATTTGATCGCTTTATAACTTAGTTATTTCGATCATAAAACTAGCGCCATCTGTTTCGTTAATGGCAAACAATTTTCCGTTCATGTTATTTTCCACAATCATTTTTGACATATATAAGCCAATCCCCGTCCCCTTTCCTTCTTCTTTAGTCGTGAAATAGGGGTCATAAATCTTATCCATAATCTCTTCTGGAATCCCACCTGCATTATCATGTACTTTAATGCCGATTCCTTTAGGCATGTTATAGGCAATCACATCAATGCGCGGTGCAGAAATATTTCGCTCCAATAAAATATCTTTAGCATTATTCAGTAAATTAATGATCACTTGAGAAAATTCACCTTGAAACCCTTTGATATTCAAATTCTCAGCACACTCAATATTGACACTAATATTATGATTCTTAAATTGCGCACCGAGCAAGTTAACCGTAGTATTTATGAGTGTTGCTACATTAAATTTTTCCGCATGCTTATTAGGCTTAAAAAAATTACGAAAATCATCAATAGTAGTAGACATTTTACCAATCAAACGCTCTGCTTTTTCCATACTGCGCGCCATAGCCTCATCATTTAATGTCCCCATCTGATAATTAAGCTGCTGACTCTGCAAGACCAAGCTTAATGCATTTAAGGGTTGTCGCCACTGGTGGGCAATTGCACCAATCATTTCTCCCATCGCGGCCAGCCTAGATTGATGAATTAATAAACGCTCTTGCTCCTGACGCTGTGCTACCTCTTCCTTTACTTTACGGTCAAGGTTCTGATTTAAAGCATCTAAAGCCAAGGTTCTTTTATTAACCTCTTGTTCTAATTGTTGATTATAGTTTTCCTGCGTTTGCTTTGATTGCTGTAACGATTCAACCATCTGGTTAAATCTATTAGACAACACACCGATTTCATCATGACGCATAATCACTGAGCGAACCTTCAAATTACCATCAGCAACCTGTGTCGCTAGACCACTAATAATAGAAATAGGCCGTGTAACCCAACGTGCAAAAAAGTACCCAATAACAAGAATAATCACTAATGCAATGCCCGAGATATACACTAACTGAAAGTACATATCCTGAATATACGTATTATATTCCTCAGTAGAAAATTCAATATGCAGCCAGCCCCATTTAATGCCGGAAAACTCAATGGGATAGGAAAAATGATAGCCTTCAGCACGCAAGCCATCAAAGCGGATCTGGTATTCAATTTGTTCTGTTTGCATAGCATCTAAACTTGGCTTAGAAACATCTAGGACTTTCCAGCCCGACTGATCAACCCAAATGGTATTACCCCGTAAAGGAGCCACAGCAATATAATGAATACTGGGGTTATTTTTTATAACTTCAACATTGTGTTCAACAATAAAGCCAAAATCATTAGTAATTACCGCATCAGAGCTTGCTTGAATGATCGACCGAGAAACGGTAACCCCTTGGGCATACATAATTTGTTGTAGGGCATTTTTTTGCATCGGAATAATCATAAAAGCAAAAAACGCCATAATCACTAAGACTAAACTGGCAAATAATATAAATACTCTTAAAAAAATTCGACTTCTAATTTTTACCGGCATAAAAGGCTCTCTTTTATTATAAGGCTTGGTAAGTTTGATACTGTTTCCGCATAGGCTCTAATTCATTCTCTGTTATGAGATTTACGGTCTGAACTTTAAAAATTTCCATTATTTGTTTGCCACGAACAGTTCCCTCTAGCACTGTTATATTCCTATTAACAGCATCTCTGGCTACAGGATCCGTATACTTAAAATTAAAGAGTAAGACCGGAACAAATTGTTCCGACTCTGGTTTAATAATAACTAATTTTTTAAGCATGGCAGGATTTAACTCCACCGTTAAATCGTAGAGATATTTCGGTATTATGCATAAATCACTGCCACCAAAATATACATCCAATACTGCTTGAGAGGCTGTTCTTGTTGATTTAATTTTTTTAAAAAAATGACTACTATCTAAACCACTCGCTTTTTTAACTATATATTCCAGGTTAAAACCCATCATCAAATGCTCTGTATATAAAGAAATTTGTTTTCCCTTTAAATCTTGCAAAGATAAGCCTGCATAACGCTTGTGCGCCACTAGAATATGACGCTCATAATCTAAGGGGCCGTGTAGTACCGCCCAAATAGGTTCCGCTATTTCTTTATGAAAAAAGTCCGCATGGCTAATATAGTGAAAGCTATTAATAATAACAAAGTCAACGTCACCGACTACTATCGAACGTTGTAATTGGGAAAAATTACTGAACGGCTTGACCACCATTTTAAAGCCACTATCCTTGATCAGCTCATTAACAAGTAATTGTAAGGCCACCTGCTTTTCATTATTTCTTAATTCAGTTAAGCCATTTTCTACATAGGCCATAGTCAGCTCGTTTGGCTCTGCACTCACTACATTAGATACGGCTAATAAGTAAACTATAAAAAACATCCTATAAAAAAAGTTACTTAATATTTTCATTATTGATCCTGTGCCCTTATTTGCTGCTGTAATTGCTGGTCCAGTTTATTCAGGCGGATAAATGGATTCAGGGATTCAACCTTACAGACAGCAAGCGCAGCCATCCTAAAATCATTCAATATCTGCTGAGATCTTGGCGATTGATTTAACTCCAGCGCCTGCGCTATAAATATTTTACGTAGATCCTCTGGAAACTTATGATGAAAAAAACTGTAATTTGGCGAATCAATGGGGAAATTAGCAAATATTTTTACTGTATCTTTAATTTGCGGATTTAATTCAACCATTAAATTATAAGTTTCCAAATAAGCTACGCCGACATCGGCTTTATTAAAAAACAATTGATGAATAATCGCATTCTGTTTGGGTAATTTTTGCACCGAATTAAAAATACGCTGATAAGCTTGGTGAAACTTAGGAATCAGCAATGAATCAAGAAAAACCACCGCTAACTCATCATTTTCAGGCAATACTAAGCGCTTATTTTTTACATCTTTAACCTCAGTTATTTGCGCATCCTCACGCACCAACATGACCATACCATAAGGCTTACCAGTAATACTTTTACCGACAAAGCCATCAGCCAGTGTATTTGGAGCAAAATACTTTACAATCAACAAAGGAGGCGCAACAATCACACTAAGCTCCCCCTTATCAAAGGCTACTTGCATATCTTCAATATGATCAAACACTTTAACTTCTGTATGCTCAATATTCACAGCTTGACTAAACTCTTCAAGCCAGAAATTAATTGCCACATGAAAATCAGTTCGGTTAACTTGTGCATTAATAGACGGAAAATACCAGCCCATCGTAAATTCAGCAATACTTGGTTTTTCTTCTGCATATAAAATATTAGGTCTGACTACACAAGTAATCAAAAAGCAGCATAAAAGAACTTTAATCATGCGCTTGAGACCTTTTTACACCCAAATAATTTTGATAAAACAAATCAAAAGGTTTTAATTCTCTCACTAGACAAACATCAATATCAGATGCATGAAATACTTCCAATATTTGCTTTCCTCGTACCTCAGAACTAAACCTATACGCTTCTTCCTTTAGTGTCTCTTGATAAGCATAGCCTCGATGGAAATAAGCGTAATTTCTTGCCTTAATAGGCATCTTTTTTAACACTGTAATTTTTGTTTTCAGCTGCGGATTCATCTCCATCATAAGCTCCAATGCACTATCATAAACAACAGCTACATCAACTTTTCCAAAAAAAACATCTAAAACCATACGCTGATTTTTACTCTCCTGAATAACCTGAGAAAAAACTTGCCGATAAGGCTCCTTATACAGTTTCAGCACCTCTAGCTCAAGAAACATTTCTGCCAATAGATCATTTTTTGGTAACAATAGTTTTTTACCTTTGTACCCATCAAAGGTTTGAGCAGCCTCCTTTCGTGAAATAATGCTTAAATAATCAAGCTTATTAAGCTCTGTCACACCAACAAACCCATCACTCAGTAAATCTCTATCAAAATACACAGCCAACAATAGCGGTGGCGCAATAACCATATCCAATTTTCCTGATCGAAAATCACTGTTCATAGTAGCAATATCGTCATATAGTACTGAGTACACATTCTTCCTAATAAGCGTACTGGCTAATTCTTTTACCCAATAATTCAGAGAGATTTCAATATCTGTTTTATTAGAAACATTATTTAAAGCAGGATAATAAAACCCCATCGCTAAACGGGGTTGACCCGGAGTAACTGAACCCGCCTGCGCAGGAAAAATAAAAAAACATAATATCAAGCTGAAAATTTTCATTGCTGACCCCGCTTTGTCTCAAGTAATTGCCAATACCTTTGCTGTAGTTCTTCAGTAGATTTTAAATCAGCAATATTGGAGCGCACGACTTTATCCGCCTGAAATAAGGCGAGTAACTGCTGGCCTCGAGGGTGAGTCTCTAATCTCTCCACTACAGTTAAAACCAACTCTCTAAATTCTGGGTTCACTCTTTTATGAAAATAACCCAAAACACGCGGTAGATTAGGTAGTACATTAATGACTTGGGTGTCGCGTTTAATTTGCGGATTTAACTCACATGTTAAGTCGTATAACTGTTGATAAACCAAAATAAAATCCGTTCTTTTGAAAAATAAATTTAACACGAGACGAGTAGATTTAGGCTCATAATTAATTTTGTTAAAAACCTGCTTAGCATCTAGTCCAAAGGTATCTAGCGCCAGTATATCCGCATACATTGCTGAAATAGGTTCATTCTGCACTATCGATAATTGTTTATTTTTAAGTGCGCTAAGGTCGTGTAATTTTGATTGTTTACGAGTGACAACAAGTAAATTATCCTCAGCCGAACTCCCCCAAACGACTTTATAGCCCTCTACTAGCTGTTCATGATCAAACTCATTCAATAGCGGCAGAGGCGAGGCGATAATAAAATTAATTTTATCGACATCAAAATCACGGCGCATAACATTAATATCAGTATAAACCTGTGCTGTGACCAAAATACCCTTTTGTTTACCGATTTCTCCCGCCCAAAAATTAAAAGCAACGTCTACATCAGCTCGTGTCACCTCAGGCAATGAACTAATAAAAAGCCCCATATTCAGGCTAGACTGCTCTAAATCTTTATCAGCTGCATAACTGCCACCTGTAAAACTAAGTACAAATATTGTAAATAAAATAAGCAACCAGTTACCTTTCACTATTTAGTGCCATGCTGTTTAAGTAACTGTTGATAACGTTGATGTAAGTGAGTAAGCATAAAAGATCTAACATTTTAACCACCGAGGACACTGAGAGCACTAAATTTGGCTACGCACTTAAGACGGGACAGCTGATAACTCGTAGGGCGGACTTCAGTCCGCCATTGCTAAAAAAGCGGGCTGAAGTCCGCCCTACAAATAAAGTGAACGTCCCGCTTTAAGTTCGTAGCCTCATAAGGCTGTCAACTTAAAGCGAGATAATAACTATTGCTTAAAAGTACTTATTGGCAAACATTAGTTCGAGGCAATTTGCTCAATATTATGTCCAATCAAATACTCCAGAGAAGCCAAGCCGATTTCTAAGGCATAACGAGAACGATAATACGCACCTTGAGCAAAGCTTTCGACCAATTGCGCTTCGATCACATCTTTAGTTTCTACCATTTCTTGCTGATAAGCACGAGAGTTTAACTTACGATTTTCGCGCGCAAAACCAAAAGCCGCTTCGGTATCTTCAATTTGTTTACCCGAGCTGCGTATACGTAAAAACTGCTGTTTTACCTGTAAAGCCATACCTTGATCTAACAAGACCGTCTGGCTTTCTAATTTCTTTTTCATTGCTTCTGCATGATCTACTTTGCCTTTGGTTTCAAAACCACTAAACAATTCCCACTCCATCCCAATGCCTATATTCCAACCATCCTTGTTATCCTCATTAAATAGGCCATCTTTATAATCATTCCATAGAGTATGAGCACTGGCTTTAATACCAATCATTGGATAATAACCACTTTGTGCGGCCGTAATACCGTGGTCAGAGGCCTGTACTGCTAACTTTAGCTGCTGCACATCAGGGTTAAATTGCAATGCCGCTTCAACTAATTCTTTTAACTCAGCGGTAAGTGCTTTCGGCATTTCTGTTTCCACTAAACGGTATTCGGCATCCCAAGACTGTCCCATCGCATTGCCCAAGGCTTCATGTGCGAGTTGGCGGGAATACTCTGCTTCATGCAGCATAGAGCGCATCAGTGCAGTACTGGTTTTAGTGCGTAAATAATCGGTTTTCTTTACTTTCAAGGAGCCGTTTTGATAGAGGCGTTCGGTTAAGTCCTCTAAAGCTTTAAAACGCTCTAAAGTATCATCAGCTAATTGCTCCATTTGCAAAGCTAACTGGGCACCATAAAAATATTTCTTCACATCACGCACGACTTCTAGCGATGTTTTACGCCTTCCTTGCTCGGCGATCATCACTCCTTTTTCCGCTTGACCAATCATTGCAGGGCGCTTTAAACCAGTAAAAATCGGATAGGTGGCATTAATAGACCCTGCCACCACATCACGATCAAACAGCTTCATTTTTATATCTAAGGGAACTGTCGCACCACCTAAAGTTGGCGGCAATACAAAATCCCCTTTAGCTGTAAACGTTCTATCTTGATCCGCACGACTCGCATTAGCCTCGATAGAAACTCGTGGCCAATAAGAAGACATAGCCTGGTCATGTAGCGCTTCTGCCATGGCCAACTGAGCATCAGAAACTCTAAGTGACTGATGTTTTTGCAAGGCAATAGCAATACAGTCATCTAGTGTATAAGCTTGTCCTAGTGTGCTTTGTGCATGAGTTAGCGTAGAAAGCAATAAAGTCGCAACCACAATAATTTTTTTCAACATACTTAATTCAGGTCCTGTAATTGATTACGAATACTTATAATCTCATCAATATTATGCATGAATAAATCGACTAACTCTGGATCAAACTGAGTTCCTCTCTTACTTATCAAGTAATCAACGATTTGCTTATCAGCCCACGGTTTTTTATAGCTGCGCTCACAGCCTAATGCATCAAACACATCAACCAACCCCACAATTCGCGCTTCAATGGCAATTTTTTCACCTTTTAAGCCCAACGGGTAACCGTTGCCGTCATAATGCTCATGATGCTCATGAGCAATAGTCGCTGCCATATTAATTAACGGTCTATCCAGTTTATTTAGCATTTTATAGCCCAAATTAGAATGCTCTTTCATCGTCTGGTATTCATCACTACTTAGTTTTCCTGGCTTATGTAGAATCTTATCTGGTATACCAATCTTGCCAATATCATGCATTGGTGAAGTAATTTTAATCATTTGTGCATGCTCATTACTTAAACCATATTTTTCTGCTAGTAATTCAGAAATCTGCGCCACTCGTCTAATATGCATGCCGGTTTCTTGGCTACGGTTTTCTACTACCTCGCCCATGACATAAATCAATTCTTTTTGAGTTTCAATAATATTTTGATTCAGCTTAACGGAATCACTGATATCCTGACTTAAACCCATTAAAGAGCGCAAACCGCCTGCTTCATCATGAATACCGACGATCACGGTACTTAAGGTGCGTTCATAGCCAGGTGTCTTAGCAATCCGAATAACTCTAGAGCTAAAACCTTGATCTTGCACTTTAGTTAAAACACGCTCATTAAAATCACTACAATCTAGCACCATATCAGTAAATGATTGACCAATTAATTCATCTGCCTGGCAATTTAATGTGTGACTAAAATTTTCATTAACACTAACAATCGTCCCATCCATATCCAGCACACATAATGAAGTACCTAGATCAATAGCGTGCTCATATTCATTTAAGTAATGCGCTTTTGACTTTAAATCTTGTTGTAAATTGAGTGATAAGCGCTCAAATTTCTCATAGACTTCGGTCATATCAACCATTAAAGCGACAAACTCATCAATATTATCATTGTCATCGACAATCGCTACAACTGTGACATCGACTATATAAGTTTCACCGTTTTTGCTCTTTTTCTTTAAAATGCCCTGCCACTTTTTATTTTTTAAAAGTGTTGTTTTTAAATCACTTAAAGTCGCCTCTTGGCCATTATTAACAAGAGAAAATAAATAATGCTGGCCTAATAACTCTTCTTCGCTATAACCTGATAATAGGCAAAATTGCTTATTTACATAGCGAATTTCTCCCTGCAAATTAACTTTAGCAACAATCGCTTTTTCATCGACTAATAGCTTGTACTGCTCCAGCAATTTACGATTACGTTTAACTTCCGTTGCTAATTGCATCTGCGCCGTTATTTCGAGCAATTTATCCATTAAACGCTCAATGCTAACCGGCTTAGTAATATAATGTTTAATGCCTAACTCTAAAGCTCTAAACAAAAACTCCACATCGTTATAGGCACTTAAAATAACCACTTCTTGATTCGGATTAATCTGCTTAATATCAGCGGACATAGACAGCCCGTTCATTTTCGGCATTTGTATATCAGAAATAACAATATCCGGTCTATGTTCCTTATACAGCCTCAAGCCCTCCTCACCATTTTCAGCCACATAAAAATGCTTAAACCAATTTTGGAGAACTAACTCTAATTCTTCTCGGGTTTCATCGTCGTCTTCGACATATAAAACACTGACGTCTTTTAGTTCTGATATTTTTTTTATGTCGATCATAATCGTTGTCTTAGTCAGTTATTGTTTATTCTTATGCCAACAGTATGAATGCTTACCTTGTTGTTTCGCTTTATACATGGCTTCATCAGCATATTGTAATAATTTGAGTGGATTTAGAGCATCATGGGGATATAAAGCGACCCCGATACTGACAGAAAGGTGTAATGCTTCATTTAATCGCATACTGATAGTTGCAATTAATCGTTCAGCGGTAATTGCAACTAGCTCTTCCGAAGTCCCATTAAGAATGACAGAAAACTCATCTCCGCCTAACCGAGCAACGGTATCCACTTCACGCACACAACCCAGTAACTTATGAGCGACTTCTTGCAACACCTCATCTCCTCGGCCGTGCCCCAAAGTGTCATTTATTGGCTTAAATCCATCTAAATCAAGATATAGTAATGCCACCGTATATTGGTTACGCTTCGCCATCGCTAATGCATCATTAAGCCGCACAAAAAACTCATTGCGATTTGGCAGTCCTGTTAAAGGGTCATGATTAGCTCTCTGCCTTAATTCTTGTTCTTGCGCCTTTCTTTCAGAAATATCGTAAATAACAGCAGAAAAATGACTACTCCCTGAATGACGCTGAATACTATTCAACATCATCCGCACAGGAATCTTACCTTGGTTCTTTTTGTTTAAAAATAACTCGCCATGCCACTGTTTATGCTCTTGGACTTGGCTTAAAATATCAACCATTTCCTGCTGTTCATCGGCAAAGCTAAATAAACTATCAAGACCATAATGACTCGTCTCACTGGCACTATAGCCCATTAGCTTTTTAAACGCTGGGTTGGCAATTTCTATATGTCCATTTTCATCAAAAATAATTATGGCTTCACCACAGACTTGAAAAACGGTTGCTTCGAGTTGTAATTTATTCTGCACGGCTTTATGTCCAGTAATGTCATCCAGAACCCAGACTATTCCTTGCTTTTGATCAGTCAATTTGGCGCGAAAAGAAGCCCACCCTGTCGTACCATTTTTATGCTGCGTTTCAAGTTCACCGACAATAAATTCACTCTGTAAAAGAGCACTTAGCCATTGCTTTTCAGTACTCCTTCTTTCGACTATTGATTGATTTAATAGATAACTTATTTTTGCAATATCGTCTTGATAACCATATTGCAAAAAAAACTGCGCATTAGTTTTAACTACATTAAACTCAAGGTCAGTATAAGCAATAGCTGTAGGGATGCATTCAAAAATATCTGCTAACAAACTATCGCTTATAACTGATGTCATTTAAGCACCAAGAAGTGTTTAACGGCCTTTACTTGCATAGTGCGCAGGCACTGAAAAACTCCGGTAACATGATTATTGATGAACCCTACTCCTCATTTAAAACAATTTTTTTAACATAAACTTAAGATTTAAAAGACGGTTTGTGGGCTTCAGGAACATTATACTCATTCTTTTCGTCAAAATTGTAACCATTGCACGACAAAATATATCAAAAAGAACAAAAACTCCAGCCCTAAAAACGCCATAACACTGAATTAGAGATTTTATAGACATCTCTTTGCATTAATTTCCCAATAATAATTTCGCCGAAATCAACAAAGTCACCAACTCAAAGGCACGCTTAATCCAGCGGTTTCCATGTTTAATTGCTAAATGTGTCCCCCAATACCCACCCAACAAAGAACCAAGCAATAAAGCCGGCAGCCAATCCCAGCGTATCGCACCATACAAGCCTAAAGTCACTGCGCCTGAACCATTCCAAAACAAACCCACCAAAATCAAGGTATAAGCAATCGCTCGCTGATAGTCCATACCAAACCAACCGACTAACCATAAAGTGACAAATAAGCCTGTTCCTGAGGTTAAAGAGCCATTTAATATACCTAGAAAAAACAACACCACTCCACCGATAATATAACCTTGATTATCTCGATGCTTACTTTGATAATTCTGACCTAAATCAGGCTTTAATATAGAATAAATCCCTAACCCTCCCGTTAAAACACCCAAAGCAAGCATAGCAATACGATCAGGAACAAAAAGAATCAATCGCGCCCCAATAATTACCCCTGGCACACCTGCCCCTAAAATCAACAGAACAAAATAACGCTCTAATGGGCTACTTTTTAAATAACGTAATGCCGCGCCGACGCCCAATGCCACACTGGCGATTTTATGGGTTGCCAATGCCACTGAAAAACTTAAACCCAAAAAAATCAAAGCAGGAAATTGAATAAGCCCCGCGCCACCTCCACTAAAAGAGGAAAAGGTATTGGCTAGTAAAGAGATAGCAAAAAGAATAAGCTGTTCAATGAAATCCAAAATTAGGTACCTGCCATGAATATAAGTATTGCCCGACATTTTACTAAGTGATTTACGCATCGACCAATGATTTACCTAACATTTATTATATTCACCTACTTTTTGTGGATTTCAGTATTTCTTGACACTAGCAATCGCCTGTGCAAATGTGATGCCTTTACAATGCAAACAAGGAACCTCCATGACTATTTCTATAGGCGATCGTTTACCTGCTGGCCAACTCACTGAATGCACCGAGTTCGATGCCGCAACAACCTGCCCAACTAATCCACAGACACTAGATGTCATAGAGCAATCCCAAGGTAAAAAAATCATCATCTTTGGCGTACCAGGCGCCTTTACTCCGCTTTGTTCCGCACAGCATTTACCCGGTTATATTAAGTATGCTGAACAGATTAAAGCGAAAGGTGTCGATGAAATTTGGTGCCTCTCTGTTAATGATGCCTTTGTTATGGCTTCCTGGGGCAAAGAACAAAATGCCGCAGGAAAAGTGCGCATGATGGCTGATGGTAGTGCAATTTATACTCAAGCACTCGGTCTAGATCGTGACTTAACTAAAGGCGGCATGGGCATTCGCTGTTTCCGCTTTGCCATGTTAGTAGATAATGGAGAAGTAAAATATCTAGGTGTAGAAGGTTCTGGTGAGTTTGATGTATCCAAAGCAGAAACCTTGCTGGAGTTGCTTTAAGACAAAACAGAAGTTATTTAGGCATCCTTCAATAAGAGTTAAAAGTAGTTGATACTATGAGGCCGCATAATACGCCAGTCATTCCCGAGTTCTTTTATCGGAAACCCATTGTTAGACCTAGATTCCCGATTAAACACTTCGGGAATGACGGTGAGTTTGGTCATTATAATTGTCAACTAAAATATGAAAAATGCCGTTATTTACTGTACTTTTTATAAATTAAGCTAGCGGATATAACTTGTAGGACACGGCTTTAGCCCGCCAATATTTAGCAATAAGCGGGCTATTTAGAGTTAAAAAACAGTACCCAACATGACTATGCCACATCGACTTATTTTGCATACCCTTACTACCGCCATCTTATTGTTATTTTTAAGCAACTGCGAATTCAGCTCTACGCCTAATGAGCCATTGCGTATCGCTGCGCATGTTTGGCCGGGTTATGAATTCATGTTTCTTGCGCGCCAAGAAAACTGGTTAGATAAACAGCAAGTCAAGCTAGTAGAAACAAACTCAGCAACTGCTTCACTACAAGCACTTAAAGATGGCTTAGTCGATGGCGCAGCTTTAACTTTAGATGAAGTGTTACGCGCCCGCAATATGAAAATCCCGCTAACTGTCGTTCTTGTTTTTGATATTTCTGCTGGAGCAGATATGCTTTTAGCCAAACCCGACATTGAGCATCTAAGTAACTTAAAAGGCAAGCGTATTGGAGTTGAACAAGGCGCGTTAGGCGCTGTTATTCTAAGCCAAGCACTACAAGCAGGAGGCTTAACACCTAACGATATTAAACAAGTAGCACTAACTATTGATAATCACAAAAGCGCTTGGCAAGCAGACAAAGTTGACGCACTAATCACCTATGAGCCCATTGCGGGACAACTACTCTCAACAGGCGCAAGAAGGCTCTATGACAGCCGGCAAGCACCCAATATGATTATCGATGTTTTAGCTGTGCGCCAAAACGTTTTAAGTTCGCATCAAGATGCTATTGAACATTTAATTGCAAGTCACTTTCAAGCCTTACAGCACTTTCAAAGCAATACTCCAGACGCCTCTTATCGTATGGCGACTCACCTAAATGTAGTACCAGAAAAAGTAACCAGTAATTACAAAGGTCTATTACTACCCAACACTAAATACAATCACTTATTAATCGGCGGCGAGAACCCTCAGCTCTTACACAGCACTCAATTATTATCTGCTATTATGCTAAAATCTAACATTCTAAGTCAGCCTGCTCCTTCGCTAAACTTATTTACCTCAGACTTTTTACCTAGAACAACTCTATAAGTTAATACACTGAATAAACCGAGACTATATGCGAATTTTTCAAGCAGTATCACAATCTGACATAAGAAAAATGCCATGTTATTTCGTGATAGCCTTACTATTCTCTAGCCTTTTCTCAATCAATTCCGTTTTCGCATCCGTAGAGACTAGCTACGAACCCGTAAAAATAGGTGTTTTGGCTTATCGTCCTAAAGCAGAAACCTTAGCCCGTTGGAAACCTTTAGAAAACTACTTCAACGAAAAAATACCCCAGCGTAATTTTACTGTTGAGGCCTTCACATACTCTGACTTAGGCAATGCGGTTGCCACTCGGCAAATTGACTTTGTGCTAACCAATCCGGGGTACTATATTCAGCTCAAAGAGCAATACAACTTATCGTCACCACTCGCTAGCCTGATAAAACAAACAAAACAACATACATTATCCGCATTTGCAGGGGTTGTTTTTACGTTAGCAACACGTAGCGATATAACTCAACTTAAAGATTTACAAAACCAACGCATTGCCGCCACTAAAACAACCTCGCTCGGTGGCTATCAAATGCAAAGTTTTGCTTTATACCAAGCAGGGCTTCCATTACCTAAGCCAGAACAACTTATTATCACAGGCATGCCCCATGATAGTGTGATTGATGCGGTGTTAAATGGGCAAGCCGATATTGGCTTTATACGTACCGGTGTTTTAGAGGCATTACAGCAAGAACATAACTTAGATTTGTCACGCCTAAAAATCATCAATAAGCAAAATATTCCTAGCTTCCCTTACCTGTCCTCAACTCGCTTATACCCTGAATGGCCTATTGCCGCACTACCGCATATTGACCCAGAACTTGCCTCTCACTTTACCGCAGCCTTATTACTATTCCATGATCATGACAAAAAAGTTAATGGTGTGACAGGGTTTAATATACCTATGGATTATTCACCGGTAGAAGATATTTTACGGGCCTTACGTGCCCCGCCCTTTGACACGGCACCTCACTTTACTCTACTAGATATTTGGCAACGCTATCTATTAGAAATTATCATTGCTGCCATAGCACTATTATTGATCTTAGTACTGAGTCTGTACTTATTGATTTTTAATAAGCGAATTATTCAGCAACGCCAACAAATAGCAGAGAAAGCAGAACAACAAGGCGCTTTACTTGAAGCTCTGGCTGAAGGTGTTTATGGACTTGATAATCAAGGTCGATGTGCTTTTATTAACCCTGCCGCTCTCAAATTATTAGGCTATATTGAAGATGAAATATTAGGTAATCACGCGGCAACTTTATTTCATAGCCATCGATTCCATAAATGCCCAGCAATGGAAACCTTATTAGACGGCAAAACACGCCACGCAGAAGAGGTTTTTGCGCGTAAAGATGGCCGTTTAATTACCGTAGCCGTTAATGTAGCCGCTATACACCTTTCTGGTTTGAACTTAGGCGCTGTAGTCGCTTTTAGAGACATTACTCAGGAAAAACAAATCACTGATCGTAACAAAATGCTAGTCACCGCACTAGAAGCCTCACAAACTAGCGTAGTAATAACCGATATACATGCGAATATCGAATGGGTAAATCCCGCTTTCGAAAAATTAACTGGCTATCAATCTACCGAAGCCATAGGCCATAAGCCTTCGGAATTAATTAAAACAGGAAAGCAAGGCAGTCACTTTTATAAGACCTTATGGGATACAGTTCTGAGTGGCACTCCTTGGCATGGCGAAATCATCAACCACCGTAAAGATGGCAGTTTATATGACGAAGAGCTTAACATCTCACCCGTCATTGACGAGAAAGGTAAAATTCAACATTTTATTGTCGCCAAAAATGATATTTCTGAACGAAAACAGATTGAAAGGCGCATCAAGCATCTAGCGGAGCACGATATCTTAACTGGCTTACCTAACCGCGCCTTACTCAGTGACCGCTTAGAACAAGCACTGCACGTTGCCAAGCGTAATAAAGAGCACCTAGGGCTAATTTTCCTAGATTTAGATAAATTTAAACCAATCAATGATGATTATGGTCATGCGATTGGTGATTTATTATTACAAGACGTGGCGCTACGCATTACCGATTGTATACGTGAATCAGACACGGTGGCACGTATCGGCGGCGATGAATTCATTGTTTTATTACCTACTATTGAAAGCCAAAATGATGCGCTTATGGTCGCCGAAAAAATTCGCCACGCGCTTAATCTATCCTTTAATTGCCAAGAATATTCATTATCCATTGCCGCTAGTTTAGGGGTTGCCAGCTATCCTGAACACGGCCAAGACCAAGTCAGTTTAGCAAAAAGCGCGGATATTGCCATGTATTATGCTAAAGAATTAGGGCGCAATAATGTACAAATCTTTACGCAAAAAATGCTCGAAGACTCGGCTAACCGGAAGACATAATCATTACCACTTAACTACCCGACAAAATTCAAAAAGGATTAACTCACGCCATGCTCTTCTCGCAAAAAAAATTAACGCTACCCAATGAAGTTGAGGCATTAGCGGGCCGCGATACTGCAATATGTATTCCTGAGCCACACTTTGTTACTGGAAACCCTATCACTCCACCTTTTCCAGTCACCATTCAAACAGCCATCTTTGCCTTGGGTTGTTTTTGGGGGGCTGAACGTTTTTTTTGGCAACAAGCAGGTGTTTTTAGTACCGCTGTGGGTTATGCTGGCGGCATCACTCCAAATCCCACCTATAAAGAGCTTTGTACGGGTTTAACAGGGCATACTGAAGTAGTAAAAGTGCTATTTGACCCTGAGAAAATTAGCTACCAGAATTTACTCATTTTATTTTGGCAAGCGCACAATCCAACACAAGGCATGCGCCAAGGAAACGATATAGGCACACAATATCGTTCTGCTATTTACGCAACTACAGAAGAGCAGCTTGATGCAGCCTTAATCTCCAAACAGTACTACCAACAACGTCTCACACAAGAGGGATTCGGTGAAATTAGTACCGAGATTTTGCCCACACCCACTTTTTATTATGCGGAAAATGAGCACCAGCAATATTTAGCCAAACACCCAGAAGGCTATTGCGGTCTAGGTGGCATTGGCGTACCTTTCAATCATTAGTAGGGCAGACTAAAGTCCGTCCTACTAATGATTGAAGTTATTTTATGTAACCCTCAAGGAAGCCACTATGGGACAAGAAATAAACGTCAGCGCATTTAAGCCTAGTGATTTCACTCAATTTCACCAAAAATTAAGCCAAGAAACGCAGTACTTAAAAGACTTAATCAAACAAGGTCAGTGCTCACAAAAAGCGCCTGTTGCTGGTTTTGAAATAGAGGCATGGCTTATTGATGATGCTATGCAAGCCAGTCCGAAAAATGTCTCTTTTCTAAAAAACCTAAATGACCCTTTAGCCTTTCCTGAATTAGCTAAATTCAATATCGAACTGAACAGCATACCTGAGCAACTGACAGGCACAGTGTTCAGTAACCTACATAAAAATCTAAGCCAAACTTGGGAAAAGGCCTGCGAGCACGCACAAGCTTTAAATAATCATATTCTTATTATTGGCACATTACCCACACTCAAGCCTTCTGCCATGAACTTAAAAAACATGTCGGATATGAATCGCTACCATGTATTAAATGAACAAATATTGAACATCCGCGGTAAGCCCATTCACTTAGATATTGGCGGCATCGAGCATTTAAAATTTGATCATAATGATGTCATGCTCGAATCAGCAACGACTTCATTACAATTACACACCCAGGTACCCCTAGACCAAGCGCATCATTTTTATAATGCCTCGATTATTGCTTCTGCTGCTATCGTAGCTAGTTGTGCCAATGCGCCCTATTTATTTGGTAAAAACCTTTGGCATGAATCACGCATTCCACTCTTTGAACAAGCCATAGAGGCAGGCGGCTACGGAGGCTCAGCACGTGGTCCATTAAAACGAGTTAGCTTTGGCTCAGGCTATGCGCGCGCATCAATTATGGAGTGCTTCCAAGAAAACTTAGAGCACTTCCCTATTCTGCTCCCAGAGTTATTTTCTGATCCCACTGAAAAGCTCGAACACTTACGCTTACATAATGGCACCATCTGGCGCTGGAATAGACCTTTAGTTGGCTTTGATGAAGATCATACGCCACATATTAGAATTGAACATCGCACACCTTCTGCCGGCCCAACTATTATTGACTCTATCGCCAATGCGGCTTTTTATTATGGCTTAAGCAAAGACCTATGCGATGAAATTATGACTACCGGTATTCCTTTAGACTTTGCCCAAGCAAAGGATAATTTCTATCAAGCCGCGCATCATGGCTTGGACAGCCATATAGTCTGGTTTGATGGCGAAAAACACGGCTTACAAAAACTGCTACAAACTGATTTATTAGCCAGAGCCAGAAAAGGTTTACAATCATTAGCTATTACTAGCGCTGATATAGACACTTACCTAGGCATTATTGAGCAACGAATCGCCAACAAACAAACTGGTAGTCAGTGGCAGCGCCAATTCATGCAGCTACCGCAAGCAACATTAAAATCAATGACTAAAGCGTACTTAGCACATCAATATTCTGAAATCCCTGTTAGCCAATGGGAATTAAATTAAAACTATGCAACTTCAACAAATAACGACCTACCCAGAAAAGCTGCTTAGCTGTACAGCACAAGATTTACATACTTTATTTCCACAGCCGACACTACTGCATTTATCCGGAAAAAACCCACAACCTTTATTTATTTCCGTACTATTACACGGCAATGAAACCACTGGTTTTTTAGCGCTACAGTGCCTGCTTAACAAATACACAGAGCAATCACTACCGCGCTCTATTTCCATTTTTTTCGGTAATACACAAGCCGCGGAACAAGACCTACGCCGACTCGACACACAGCCAGATTACAACCGAATTTGGCCTGGCACCAATATTCCAGACTGCACTGAAACAACGTTCGCTCAAGAAATCGTCGATATTATGCGCGCTAAAGAAGTCTTTGCCAGCATCGACGTACATAACAACACCGGTCTAAACCCCCACTATGCCTGTATTAATAAGCTAGATAATCGCTACTTACAACTGGCTAATTTATTTGGCCGTTTAACCGTCTATTTCTTAAGACCTCTAGGCGTACAATCTGCTGCTTTTGCCGAACTTTGCCCAGCTGTCACCTTAGAATGCGGCCGTCCTGGACATCAGCACGGCATAGACCATGCTTTTGAATATCTTAATGCTTGCTTACACTTGCATGAACTCCCCGACCATCCAGTACATGCACAAGATATTGACCTATTTCACACCACAGCCCAAGTAAAAATAACCGAAAATAGCAGTTTTAGCTTTAGCGATACCAGCTCAGATTTATTGTTTAATAAAGATTTAGAGCGCATGAATTTCACCGAAATCACCGCAAATACAAGTTTGGGCTTAGTTAATGAGGGTTCAATAATGCCCTTGCGCGCCATTGATGAACTCGGTAAAGATGTGACTAATAATTTTTTCACTATCGATAACAAGCAATTAAAAATAAGACGCAAAACCATGCCTTCAATGCTGACTCTTGATGAGCGCGTTATTCGGCAAGACTGTTTATGTTATTTAATGGAGCGAATCAAGCTTTAGATCCTGTAAAATAGCGTAATGCAAACACCTCAAACAATAAATAACAGAGTAAACCATGCACGAACTAACTACGCCAGAACTGTATAAAGCCTTAGAATACGCAAGAAGCCTTGACGAAACAGAAGGTAGAAAAATTTTAAATCAATTCCAAGAAGACCAACCAGTGCTCTCACAAATGGTCTTCCATCTTTTCCCTATGGCGATTAATGAGCAAAACCAAGACATGAGCCATGTCTTTATGGACTTATGTTTTGATATTATTTGCGTTTATCAACATGCTTTTGGCAAAACACCAACACAAAATCAACTAAGCCCTGAGTGGTTAGAAAAACAAGCAGAGTTATTAAGCACGCAATTACAAAGCTTATCTAAACAAAAAGAATCATTGCAAGAACACTTTGACCAACAAATTAAGCAGACGGGTTTAATTAATTTCATCAATGATTCTATTGACGAATTTGCCGCAGAAGACAAAAAACGCAAGCCAGCGATAAAAATCACCGAAACCATGCTTTTAATCGTCACGCATTTATTCAGTAACATTTATACTCACAGCAAGGTTTAATCTCTATTGCTAGGGTGTGGCTTTAGCCATCCATTGTTAAAAAGCGGACTGAAGTCCGCCCTACCAATATTATTTCCCAAGCAACATCACCTATTTCTTACGTACATAAAAAATTTGCTGCTCATCTGCCCGTATATATTCAATAATTTCATTACCGGTTTGATCTGCATAAACACCAAAATCCAAATGCGCCGCGGGATCTGTAGCAGTCACTTTCACCACCTCACCAGAAAGCATCTCTTTTAACGCTTTTTTTAAACGCAATAAAGGTAAAGGACAATGCAAGCCGACGGCGTCCACTTCTATATTAAATTCAATCATTCTGATTTTAAATTTTCTCAATCATGCTTTTAAAAGAGCGCATATAATAGCACTTCAAACAAATTCTGCGAACGATAACCCAGTATCATTTATATAAGCCATGGACTACTTTCCTCTCTTTATCGATTTAAAAAACAAACCTTGCTTAGTTATCGGTGCCGGTGAAATTGCCGCCCGAAAAATCGAGTTACTCGCTAAAGCCGGCGCTGATATTACCGTTATTGCCCCAGAAATAAGCTCACAAGTCAGTCAATTAGAAGAAACATACGACTTAACTATTATACAAAAGAGCTTTGCAGCAGAAGATATTCATCGCCAACGCCTGATAATATCTGCAACCAATCAAAAAAATATTAACAAACTCGTCGCCGCCACCGCCGAAAAACACAATATTCCCGTCAACGTCGTCGATAGTCCTAGTCTATGCAGTTTTATCGTCCCAGCGATTATTGACCGCTCCCCCATTGTTGCTGCTATTTCGTCAGGAGGTGCGTCACCTGTACTTTCTCGTTTATTGCGAGCAAAAATTGAAAGCCTTATACCGCCCGCTTTTGGGCGCTTAGCGCAATTAGCGGAAAAATACCGAGGCTTAGTCAAAGAACATATTAACCCGCCTTCAGAACGGCGTATTTTTTGGGAAAAAACCCTACAAGGTTCAATTGCTGAGCTTTTCTACTCAGGCGAAGAGGCCGAAGCTGAAGCACGCTTAAAGTCAGAGATACTAAATACGTCTGGTACTCATAAAGTCATCGGTGAAGTCTATTTAGTCGGCGCAGGGCCAGGTGATCCTGATTTACTCACCTTCCGTGCGTTACGCCTAATGCAACAAGCTGATGTCGTAGTCTACGATCGTCTCGTTTCCCCTGAAATCCTTGAATTAGTACGCCGTGATGCGGAAAAAATTTATGTCGGCAAACAAAAAAGCAATCATAGCCTACCGCAAGAATCGATCAACGACTTACTCGCGCGCTTAGCTTTAGCGGGTAAACGCGTCGTGCGTTTAAAAGGTGGTGATCCATTTATTTTTGGTCGCGGTGGCGAAGAAATTGAAACACTAGTAGAACATAATATTAATTTCCAAGTGGTTCCCGGCATAACCGCCGCATCAGGTTGTGCTACTTACGGCGGCATTCCGCTAACGCATCGAGACCATGCCCAATCCTGTACTTTTATTACTGGGCATTTAAAAGATAATACCGTTAACCTTAATTACCAACAGCTGGTTGCACCGAATCAAACTATCGTTATTTATATGGGACTCACAGGATTAGAAAATATCTGTCAGTCCTTTATTCAGCATGGCGCATCGCCTGAACTACCAATTGCTCTTATTCAACAAGGTACAACTCATTCACAACGCGTTATTACCAGCACTTTGAGATCTATGCCTGACCTGATAAAAAATCAAGATATACAGCCGCCTACCTTAATCATTATTGGTTCCGTGGTTTCATTGCACAACAAACTCAAATGGTTCCATCCTGAGGACAGCGTCTCTTATGAATAAACCTTTTCTAGCACCCTTACTGCTCTCTTTACTACTCATCGCCTGTGATACTACACCCAAAGCGGAGAGAACACACGAGCTTGCACCTGAAGGCGTATTCTCAGCTAGTTTATCTAAAAATCTTGCTCTTATTGGTACAACTGCTCGAGGCAATGCCGAGCTATGGCAATTAAAACCCAAACAACTACTACACATTTGGCAGCATACCGATGAAAAAAACGGTATTTTATACACAGCCATCTCAGATGATGAAAAATATGCACTAACCGCCGAAAAAGAATCTCTCGCTTGGTGGCGCATTGCTGATGGCGTACTAATGAATGTCTGGTATTTACCCAATATCAACGCGATTACTTTATCAGCAGACGGGCAATTTGCCCTGATCGGCCTAGAAGATAAAGCCATTTATTATTCACTGCAACACGGTCAAACACGCTACGCCTTCAAACATGAAAGCTCAGTCACAAAAGTCGACATTTCCGCCAGTAGTCAGCTTGCTATTACTGGTTCTAGCGATGAAACAGCAAAACTTTGGGACTTAAATGACGGCCAAGAAAAATTCAGTTGGCCACATCAAAGTAAATTATCCATAGTCACTATATCGCCTGACGATAAATACGCATTAACCAATGAAGGTTTAGGCACTATTCGCTTATGGAAAACGCAAACAGGCAAGCTCTATAAGCAACTCGGCCCGAAACTAATTACCCTTTCCTCGGCTGCCTTTTCAGACAATAGTAAATACCTTATTAGTGGGCGTGTGTCGCAGCGCATTGACTTATGGGATATAAGAAGCGGCGAAATTATAAACTACTGGCGACCTAAAAAAGATAGCTTCTGGAAGCCCTCTGCGGCAACTATACTTGCACTTACTTTCACTGCGAATGACCGAAAAATATACAGTATCGCTTCAAATGGCTATCTACAACTTTGGAGAAAATAGCAATATCTTGATATAATGCATAAAATTATTTGATAAATCAGTCTAAATTATTTATGATTTAGAAGTTATTGATTTCCTTATCGTGCGAGCCTTAACAATTCCAACAGGCAAACACAGTTTTTTATAATAAAAGAGGTTAAAATGAAAAAATTATTACTAGCTGTTTCAACAGTAGCTTTATTAGGTCTAAGTGCTCAAGCATCTGCTGACGAAATGAAAGTAGGTAAAAAAATATATGATCGCGCTTTCGGTCGTGGTTGTGGTGCTTGCCATGATATCGCTTCTAACCCACAATTAGTTGAGCTAATCAAAGCTGGTGAATTATCTGAAGAGAGCTTCGCTAAAACTTTGAAAGAAGGTAAAAATGGTATGCCTAAAGCAATGGCAGCGATCATGGCTGTTGGTCCAGTTAAAAAAGCTGGCTACACAGAAGATCAAGCAATTACAGCTGTATACAAATTCTTAAGCAAATAAGCTTAAAAATAGCGCAAAAAAAGGCCAGTTCATTTAAAAATGAACTGGCCTTTTTTATGAGCAAAATATGACAAATCATACGTAGGGCGGACTTCAGTCCGCTTGCCTAAATCATCCCATCTCTTAGAAATGTAGCCTGTATGAAGCTGGCGGAATACAAGAAAAACAGGGCATCTTTCATATGACCATAAAAGTAGTTTACATTCTGATAATCCATATGAATCAAGAACAAAAATGTAGCCCGTATGGAGCTTGTGGAATACGGGGCATGCGAAGCACTGGTTTTCCCGTATTGCGCTGAAGCTTCATACGGGCTTGTTAAATCAAAAAGTGTTAACTGGAAAATGAAGGGTGCCAAAACAGCCTATTTACTTCCCAGTATTTCGTTATAGTTTCGGGGCTTATTAAAAACCAAACCCTTAAGATATTTTCTTTTGCTCATCAGCGTCATGTATTAATGCATATTTTCTACGCACCCAAACACTAGCCACTGCGGCAACCATTAACCCACAAGAAGTAATCAAAAAATAAATCATACTTCTCAACTGAGAAACCTCTTGAGCCAATTCTTTATTCTCAGTCTTATTCGCTTGCTTCAAATACTTTTGCGCGATCAAACGACCTGCACCCGTTTCAGAATACGTCTTTAACACCACCAAGTCATCTCTTAAAGCTTCAATCGTATCTAAACCTATATCAGAAATAGTACCCGCCTTTAAGCCATCCTCCAGCGTCTTTAACTTACTTTCAATAGATCCACTTACCAAACCGACTAATTGAGATTTCAAAGCATCCACTTCAGCAGAAATAACCGGATTCATCTGCACATCATATAACTCAGTATATTCATGAACTTGCGCAGTTTTCGGCACAATCTCATTTTCAGGCATTAATAACATGCCCATAAAAACAACTGCAGCCATCAAGCTAATAATGACAGCCAATACCAACCGGTTCATTTTCAATGTACTCAATTGAGTCCCTGAATTCAAAACGGCCACGATACGCACTTTATTATTATTTTCTTTTTTCTTGCGTAGGTCGCTCATTAAAGCCTTCCTCTAAAAACAAATTGTTGTTCTATTATACAAAGATCACAAAAAAAATCCCGCTCACTTTACAATGAACAGGATTTCTTGTTAGCCTATTTTAATTTCTTCGCTGCAATGCGCAGTCTTAACGCATTCAACTTAATAAAGCCTTCAGCGTCTTTTTGATTATAAGCACCTTCATCATCTTCAAAAGTAGCAATCGCTTCATCAAACAAACTATCAGTATCAGACTTGCGACCCACGACCGTCACATTACCTTTATAAAGTTTAACATTCACTTTACCATTCACATTTAACTGCGACTGATCAATCATAGCCTGCAACATCTTACGCTCAGGGCTCCACCAGTAGCCGTTATAAATTAAGGTCGCATAACGCGGCATTAATTCATCCTTCAAATGCGCAACTTCTCTATCTAAAGTCATCGACTCAATCGCACGATGCGCACGCATCATAATCGTACCGCCTGGCGTTTCATAACAACCACGTGCTTTCATACCTACATAACGATTTTCTACAATATCTAAACGACCAATACCATTTGCACCACCGATTGCATTTAACTTAGCTAATACTTCAGCGGGTGAATGCGCAACACCATCAATAGCAACAATATCACCTTGCTGGTAAGTTAACTCAAGATACGTAGCTTGCTCAGGTGCGTTTTCAGGAGACACACTCCAACGCCACATATCTTCCTCAGGCTCGTTCCAAGGATCTTCTAAGATCCCACCTTCATAAGAAATATGTAATAAATTCGCATCCATCGAATAAGGTGAGGCCTTACCTTTTTTCATTTCTACAGGAATGCCATGCTTTTCAGCATAATCCAATAATTTTTGTCTAGAATTTAAATCCCACTCACGCCACGGCGCAATTACTTTAATGTCAGGACGTAAAGCATAAGCACCTAACTCAAAACGCACCTGGTCATTACCTTTACCCGTTGCGCCATGAGAGATTGTATCCGCCCCCGTTTCATTGGCAATTTCAATTAAACGCTTAGAAATAAGTGGGCGCGCAATTGAAGTCCCTAATAAATATTCGCCTTCATAAATAGTATTAGCGCGGAACATAGGAAAAACGAAATCACGTACAAATTCTTCACGCAAATCGTCAATATAAATTTCTTTAATACCTAAAGCTTGAGCTTTTGCACGTGCGGGCTCAACTTCTTCGCCCTGCCCTAAATCCGCAGTAAAAGTAACAACTTCGCAATCATGTTCATCCTGCAACCACTTTAAAATAACCGACGTATCTAAACCGCCCGAATAAGCTAAAACAACCTTTTTGGTATCCGACATAGTATCCAAACTCTGAAAATGTAAATTTCTCAATTATACTATAAATGCAGCGATGTACATTTTAATAATTCAGCTTTATGACAAAAGTATGTCAGCAACACACTCCCCCACTCAATAGCTCTACTACCGGCATGCCCTGCCCCACTAGAAACATTTTAAAAACAAATTATTTCAACACCTTATAAAATACCTATAAAATATTCTCTAGCAGGTGTTGACGATAAAAAGAATAGTTGTCATAATAGCCTCTCTTTAGCAAGCCCAGGTAGCTCAGTCGGTAGAGCAGAGGACTGAAAATCCTCGTGTCACTGGTTCGATTCCAGTCCTGGGCACCATGCTAAAGCCAAATAAATCAAGGCCTGATAAGATTATTCTTACCAGGCCTTTTTTTTGCCTAAAAAAATCCCCTGTCCATTTCCGGTAAAATCCCTCGGCCGGGAATCCAGTCAAATTATTTGCTGTACCACCCTCTTTCACTCACTCTACTGAATACTCAGCCATGAAAAAAATATTACCGATCTTTCTAATGAGCTTTACTTTATTTGGTTGCAGCATGGGCATGATCAAAAGCTTTGTTCAGACACCCGAATTAAAAGGCATACAGTTAAAGTCTTTTTCTGCCATTGATAAGCAAGCTGTTTTTGATGTTGCCGTCTATAACCCCAATGCTTTTCTCTGCCTATTTCCGGCATCAAGGGCAATATCGAACTTAATCAACTCGCCATAGGTAGCTTTTCAGCAGCAAACGCAGGAAGTCTCCCCGCACTTACCACACAAACCGTTACCGTCCCTATTACTCTTGATTCAGATACATTCATTGCTGCCGCTAAAAACGTATTGCTGCAACGCGAGGCAAAATATCGTTTTCTTGGCGATATAAACACTTCAGCCGGATCTGTGCCTTTTATTAAGCAAGGAAACCTATCTGTGCAGGATATTATTTCCGCTTTGTTTCGCTAATATCTATCGAGCATACAAAGGACACTCCTAAACACCACGCTAAAGCCAAATAGCACAGCCCCGATACAATTTTTATCTCTTCGGTGCTTTTTTTCCTAAAAAAACCCCCCACCCATTTCAGGTAAAACTCCTTGGTCGGGACAAGACTTGGAATAAATTTCATCGTTCACCTTTTCGTGTCACACTTAATAATCTAAATTGGACACTAACAATAGAAGCTCACTTCTACCTCGGCATACCACAATGACATTTGACGAAATTTTAGATCGGCTTGAATCCTTTGAGTTCATTGGCTTTCAGAAAGAAGCCTTGCAAGAAGCCATAATAATACAAAAAGACTTTACTCCGGCACTTGTTGGATATAATCAGTTTTTCTGCAGCTAACCCAAACTACCTAGTAGATAACCCTGATTACATGGGCTTTACCTATGCCCTATACCTTCTCGCTCAATTCAAGGAAAAGCAAGCTTATCCAATTATCGTCAAGTACGTGTCTCAACTAACGAATGGCTTGGATGGGACAGGAGATATGGTTACCGAGGACTTGGGCAGCCTCTTAGCATCGGTTTGCAATGGTGATTTAAGTCTAATAAAACAACTAATAGAAAATCCCGAGAGAAATGGTTATGTGCGCAGCGCTGCACTAGAATCTTTAGAGCAAAATATATCAATTACAACTCCGCTTCCTACCCCTTGGAGACCAAAAAAGTACAACAGATATGGTTGCAGCACAATACAGATAGCTATTGTCGTTAATGATTTCGGTTCGACCATTAGCATTTAGATAAACAAAATTTATATGATGAAGAAGAGGCCGGCGAGCAGCCCCGAAGAAAGCTCGCGCCGCCGCTATAATCAAAAAATGTTATTTCAAGAGTTGGGGCAAGACAGTTATATGATCGATGCTAAATTACCGATAGCCGAAGTTAATGACATTTTAGGCATCAATATCAATGCCACTGAATTCTACTCATTGGGTGGCTTTATGCTGTCGCATTTGCATCATCTACCCAAAGCAGGAGAAAGCATTGATGAGTGCGGCTACAGCTTCATCATTCATTCCATGACCGCAAGAGCAATTAAAACAATTAAGGTTGAGAAAATTAAGTAACGAGTAAATAAGGCGTAATCAGGTTAAATCAGACTCAGCTTGGTTAAGCAATTATTTTTACTGAATCCAAATATAGCGTATCTGGACAAATATCCTGCTCATGCGGCCAGATTACAGTGCCATCAAGCACTGGAGCTTGAGTAAAATAACTTTTATTTTTTAACTCTTTAAAAACACCAAATTCAAGTAGCTTAGAACAGTCATAAATCCCTTGCTCGCCATTAGTAAACAAAAGATTGAGTTGGTAGTTATTGGTCGTTGAAACTTCTCTGATTCTTGGGTTCATCATTTCGCCTCAATTTACCCTGTTTTCATAGCTTCAAGGTACATAAATTCTTAGTATTTTATTAAAGTCCTCGTCTTGTAAGTAACTTGCCCAATCTTCATCAGCCTTTACAAAATCGTCATTAATCTCCTTATTTTTTAAACTCCTATCTAGATAAAATAAAGCATTTTCTTTGTCTAATTTTACAGCGTAAAGGCAAGCAAGATTATAACTGGATGCACCTAGTTCAATTGCTGTTTTAAATTTTGCAAAGGCTTGCTGATATAAGGCTTCGACTTCTTCCCCTGATTTGCTTTTGGCCAACTCCCCTAAATGATTTCCCCAGTTGTATAAGACTTCGTGAAAGTCTGATTTAATGGCAATAGCCTGCTGGTATTTTTCAAAGGCTTGCTGATACAAGGCTTCGGCTTCTCCATTTGATGTGCTATTGGCCAAGCCCCCTAAATTATTCCCCCAATTTGAATAAAGACCAGCTAATAAATGATTGATTTCACTACTCTTTAATTCCTTTGCTTTAAGTGTCATTTTACTAATATTACCTGACTGATAATCTTCGTTTAGAATTAAAGCAATGATTTCCTTCATCAACAAACCGATTTCTGAATTTGCATGACTGGTTTCAGGTGACTCAATTTCACCTTCTTCATATTGAAGGATTGCCTGATTAACTTGATTTTTAGCAAGAACTAATCGCTCTTTTACACCTTTAAAATGCTCTTGATCATCTATATTATCAAGCAATAAACTTAATGAAGAAAATGGCTTATCGACAATAAAAGGCTGCGGCAATTCCAACTCCGAATTTAATTTAAGCATAAACGCATCAGCATCATATCCTTTAATTGAAAATGCATTGGTATTAGGCTGTTCAAATAAAGCCTCACAAACTGGTTTAACAGGGTCGTTATCTTTATATGTCACCCAATAGAGGCCATTATCAAACCTTCCAAGATTTTTAATATGCTTAAAAACGGGATCTTCGACACTATAACCAATGAAAACCCAAGGCCTTTCATTTGAAATTTTATTGAGTATTGGCGGAATAACCTCGCTTACTTTTTCCATTTCTGCTGTAGTATTGAGCAACCACAAACCATGATGCTGACCATGAAGATAGACTACTGACTTTTCTTTAAAAGTGGTGGTAGTAAGGTCTTTGAGAATTGCCATGTCGTATGTCGCTGGAAATTCATTTAATAACGCTAAAGCCCTAAGCATTAAATTATCAAAATTAACTGTTAGCACATAATCGACGTAACCATGCCGCATTAACTGTGCAAGATAAATATGCGTCACATTTATTTTGCTTTTTTCAATATATTCTTTAAGTAATTTGTTTCGTCCTGTAGGACCTAAGCACTCCATAAGTTTTGGATAAGTCCTTTCCTCAGAGCCTAAAGATTTAATATCTGGATTGTCTGGATACCTGCCTAATATGTCAGCTATTATCTCGTTTGCTAAGGGGATTTCGCCCGACTTAGAAGCGCCTGCACCTAAAAAAAATATTGGGCTAGGCAAATTATTACTTTTTGCCTCTTTCATAAAATAGGCCAAATGTTTTATGCTTTTAGTTTCCATATCCTATTTATTTTCCATAAAGTACGTTTTTCAGACCTATAGGTATTAGAATGTCTTGAAAAATAGTTTCGAGCCTTTCGTTTTGAACGAGAACACTATCAATATTTGCTTGCACCCAATCATTCCTAGACTTAACTCGCGACCAATCTAAACTATACCCATTATAAAGTGCCAAATGCTCAAAAAAGAGCCTTTGAACACGACCATTTCCCTCACGAAATGGATGTATTATATTAAAATCACCATAATATTCAGCAAGCTTACTAACCAATAAAGCTTCCGACATTCCGTTAAGGTAATGATCTTTTTCTAATTGCCTAAATATTTTTTCGATCTCTGGAACAATCCTGTGTACTGTACAAAATCTTGTTCCGCCTTTTGATATATCAACGGTTCGGATTTCCCCTGCCCACGAATACAGATCAGAAAACAATAAAATATGTATATTTTGAATATACTTTAAATCATATGGCGGTTGAGAATAATGGACGTTACCTATTGAAATCTGAGTGATTTCACGCTCAGCACTTTCTAATATATTACCGTCAGTAATATTTAACTTATTCTTAAGTACGGTTGAATCCGGGTAGCAATAGCAATCACCAAAATCATCATACTTATCCATCTGCCAACTTTGCTCCATATTTTTCAAGTACGTCACTCATACTCATTGAAGGCGGTTTATCATCAATGATGATCCCTTCTAACCTTGAACTATCAGAAAAACTTTTCCTTTTTCGAGCTTCGTAAAACTCATACTTGTTTATTTCCTTTTTTGCTAAATCAGCAATCCTTTCTTTAGATTTTGGCATAGCATTCACCCTGTATATTAACGTTCAGTTCTCTTGCATTGTACTATTATCGAAGCATTGGAGCCGAAGCAGATTAAAAAGAACACATAACACCTCACTCCTCAGCAAAAAACGCCTCAACATCCTTAATATCTCGTGTTCTGCGCATCGCGGGGACGCTGTTTAAAAACATATGTCCGTAGGATTTTTTTAATAAGCGCGGGTCACAGAGCAATAACACGCCACGGTCATTTACATCACGAATCAAGCGCCCTACTCCCTGCCTTAAAGCGATTACCGCCGTGGGTAATTGATATTCAAAGAAAGGTTTTCGGCCTTGTCTTTCCATCGCTTCCATACGCGCTTTTAACACGGGATCGCCTGGGGATGAAAACGGTAATTTATCGATAATAACCGTTGATAAGGCCTCGCCACGTACATCGATTCCTTCCCAAAAACTGGAAGTGCCGAGCAGCACTGCATTCCCTAACTGTTTAAATTCATCTAATAAAATCGCTTTGGGTTTATCGCCTTGAATTAACAGCGGGTATTTAATTTGTTTATCTAACATTTTAGCAGCGGCTTGCAAGGCTCTGTGACTGGTAAATAAGAAAAATGTGCGGCCTTTGCTGGCATTAATGACAGGAATGGCGACTTTTACAATTTCTTCTACAAATTCAGGTGAATTCGGCTGCGGTAGTCCTTTGGGGTGATAAAACAAGGATTGATTAGGAAAATCAAAGGGGCTTTCCCAGCTATAGCTTTTAGCGTTATTAATGCCTAAGTTACGCGAAAAGTGATCGAATTTGTGGTCTACGCTTAAGGTTGCGGAGGTAAATACCCATGAGGCACTGTGTTGCGCCATAAAACTACGAAATTCAGCGGCTATATCTAAAGGAGTTAAGCTCAGAGTGAAGGACTTTCTATGCGTTTCATACCAGCGCACCCATTTACCACTCTTGTCATTTAAGAGTGTTTTAAACTGTTCTTCTAGTTCTTCTGCTCGTTTAAAACAGGCTTCTAGCCCTTTACTACGCACGGAGGAAACTTCTAATTGATCGGCTAAGGCTTCTAAATGCTCTTGTAATCGCGTTAAGCCATCCATGACTTTAGGGTTATTTTCGATATCTTTCCAATCACCACGCGTCATATCTACACCAAAAGCAAGTCGCATATCTTTGACTTCATGCTCTAAATTTTCACTAGCGACACGTAAATCTGGCATATCTTTGGCATCTTGAAAATATTCCATCAAGGCATCTTGCGCCAAATCACTGAGCTGCTTTGAGCCTAACGATAAGCCCAAAAAATTTGATGCGGTACTAGCTAGTTGATGCGCTTCGTCAATAATCACGACTTCAGCATTGGGTAGTAATTCACCAAAACCAATTTCTCTAATCGACCAATCAGCACAAAGTAAATGATGATTGACGACAATCAAATTTGCATCCTGCGCTTTCTTGCGCGCTTTCATCAAAAAACAGTCTGAATACTCAGGGCATTCTTGGCCTATACAGTTTTCGCGCGTCGAAGTCGCTTGCCCCCAAACAGGATTTGACTCCATGACATCCGGCATATCTGCAATATCGCCCGTACGCGTACTTTTAGACCATTTCTTAATTTTACCTAGATCAGCAGCCTCTTCACGGCTAATGCCTAAATTCGAGTGGATAGCGAGCTCTAATCGATAGGTACACAGGTAGTTAGCACGACCTTTTAATAAGGCAGCAGCAAAGGGCACTGTCAATGCTTGGCGAATTAAAGGCACATCTTTGTTAAATAACTGGTCTTGTAGATTTTTGGTACCTGTGGAAACAATCACTTTTTTACCAGATAAAATGGCCGGCACTAAGTAGGCAAAGGTTTTTCCTGTGCCGGTTCCTGCCTCTACAATGACATGCTCTTTATCGGCAATACTTTGCGCGACGGCTTCGGCCATTTCCACCTGTGCTGCTCGTGGCGAATAACCTGGGATCACTTTTGCTAATGACCCATCTGCAGAAAAAAATTCTTGTACTTTATTTTGACTATCCATTAACTTTTAATAATCCAGTTTGTTGTAAACGCTCAGCTAACTCTTCATTTTCGGTAGAAAAGCGCAATATATCTTTCGTCGTTAAGCGTAAACAGGTTACATACGTTTCTGCCACGACGGTCGCTGATCTATTGCTGTTAACTCTTAATGCTCGTATACCAATTAATGCCCCTTCACCTCTTTCAGCAACTTGCTCATTCTCACCCTCAGCATTAGCAATCAATACTTTTACATGTCCACTTAAAATAATATACAAAGAATCACCGACATCGCCCTGATAAATAAGAGTGTCTTCAGGTAAGAAATTAGCATAGCGCGCCTCACCAGCCATTTTCTTTAAAAAATCTGGCGGTAAATTGGCAAACAAAGGCACCTGATTAACCCAAGCATCTCGCTTTGCCAGCGGCAGTGACATTTTAAAAGAAGAAAGTTGCTCTAATGAATTGGTTAGCTTCTTAGTGATTAGCTGCAATACTTTAGCACTAACCATACCTTGCTCATGACTTTTCTTAACCAATTGCAAAGAGTAGCGCAAAGCCACTTTTTGAAATACAAAAGACTCATACTGCCGATAAAATATTGGGTAATTTTTGCTAAAGTAATGCAAACGATTCTGCCGACGCTTTAAGCGTTTTTGATAAATAAGCTCTAAGGGATGCAATAACTCCTTATCTATTTGCTTATCTAGCCTTTGATCAATCATTTTATGGATCGCATGCAAACCCTTATGTGCCATTAATACGCCCGCAATATCATGCAAAATTTTATTGGCAAAACGGCGTGTTTGATATTGCACCAATAAATCTTGAGCCCAATTTTTTTCTCTCAATACATGCATCAGCCTACGTTCAAAATCCAATAGAAGACTAGGCTGCAACCAACCTTCGCCCATAGAATTCATATAATCAATACTATGTTTCTGATCAACTCGTAAAACATCTTTAAAGGTCACTAGCGTATAATAATTGACAACACCTATCTCATAAAGGTATTCAATCTCCTCGGTCTCTGCTCGCAAAGCTTGCAAATGCACCTGTTTAAGCAGTTGCTCATCAGTCAAAACGATCTGCCCAGTATCCAAGGTCTGATGCAGTTTATATTCAACAGAGGACTCCATTGCATTATCTAGTAAATGCAAGCTCTCAAAACTATGCAGTACTTTATCTACTGACTGAGTAACTTGCTGCATACTCTGCTTTAATTCCGCCTGCTCCGTTTTGCCTAATTCGTCCATTTTCAGATAATGCATCAACCAACGAATGGTCGAAGCATTAACGAGCAAAGAGATTAAAACCACACCTAAGGTTAAAATCACTAATAACTGCTTTTCAGGAACGGCCTCAGGAATCGCCATAACAATGGCAATCGCCAACCCACCCTTCAATCCTCCCCACCACATAATATGTCGCTCAGCCCAGCTAATCTTAGGCAAAGAAAAGCTATGAGTCGTCGCTGGAATTAATAGATAGACACTAACAGCACGAGCAACGGATACAGCAAGTGCCGCTAATAAAATAGGCTGCCAAAAATTTACTAGCTGAATTAAATCAACTGACATCCCGACCAAGACAAATAATAAAGAGTTAAAAATTAAAACAAGAAATTCCCACGTAGTATGAATGGTATCAATACTGGGCTTTGATAAACGACTTAACCCGGTCAAATTAAGCGTGATCGCAGCGGATAAAACAGCCATTACTCCGGAAACATGTAATTCATGTTCAGCAATAATAAAACTTAAATAAGCCAAGACCAAAGACAAAACGACTGGAATACTTTGATTACCATGATACAAACGTACCAGCAATTCACTCATAACCAAAGCTATACACGTGCCGACCAGCACACCACCGAAAAACACTTTAAAGAATTGTCCGACAGCCTCCAGTCCATCTACATAAGAAAAGCTACCTTGCACCAGCATGGCCAGTAAGATATTGAATAATACGATGGCGGTCGCATCATTCATTAAAGATTCGCCTTCTACTAATATATTTAAACGCTTAGAAACCCCCAATTCTTTAAATAAAGAGACAACCGCCACCGGATCGGTAGCTGAAATCAAACTACCAAATAATAATGCAACAAGCAACGGCAGCCCCAAAGACCACCAGATACCAACGCCAACTAGAACTACCGATACCAACATACCAATAATTGCTAAAACCAGTACTGGTATTAGATTTTTCAATAAGGCACGCGCATCTAAGGATAAGGCGGTCTCGAAAACCAGAGCAGGTAAAAATACGAATAACACCAGATCAGGCGTTAAATGAAACCCCCTAAAGTCCAATAAATCCATGACATTGCTATCAGTGGCAAGAAAATTCACAACCAAGCCTAATAACACCAATAAAACCGTATAAGGAATCGGTAAATGCCGGCATACACTAGCCGCGATCATGGCCAAAAGTAACAAGCCCGAAGTAATCAGTAAAATGTCAGCTAAAGGCATCAATTAGTCCCATCCATGAATGTCATAAAATTGTCATATCTCATACTTACATTAATAAATAACCATTCTGATAAAGTAGGGTACTACCAATAACTTACACTGCATTCCTACTATTTAATGCTACTAATTCTAAACCATACCCAGAGGTAAAAGTTGACTTTTATGTCAAAATCATTAAATTTAGTAGGTTGGAGTGCTTGAAATGTCCCGTAGCTCGGGGTTAAAAAAAACAAACCACTTCAATATAAAGCTTAAAACTAATATTAGTCTTAATATAAACAACAAACACGGATCTATTTAATAGATAGGTTTCTCGGAGGAATTATATGAAGAAGCAACTTAAGAGCTTACTACTAGCGTCATCAGTAGCAGCTTTACTTGCAGCACCAACTATTGCATCTGCTAATAGCGGCGTTGAAAAACTAACTAAAAACCCAGCTAACTGGGCAACTGCTTTAGGTAACTATGCGGGTACACGTTATAGTGAACTAAATCAAATCAACGCTAAGAACGTTAAAAACCTGCAACCTGCATGGTCTTTTTCTACAGGTGTTTTACGTGGCCACGAAGGTGGACCATTAGTTGTTGGCGATGTTATCTACATTCACACACCATTTCCTAACACTGTTTACGCAATCGACCAAGCAACACAATCTGTAATCTGGGAGTTCACTCCTTCTATGGATGCTGATGTTACGATTCCTGTTATGTGTTGTGATACTGTGAACCGTGGTTTAGCATATGGCGACGGTAAAATCTTCCTACAACAATCTGATACTGTTTTAACTGCACTTGATGCTAAAACAGGTAAACGTATCTGGAGTGTTCAGAACGGTGATCCTAAATTAGGTATGACTAACACTCAAGCGCCTTTAGTTGTTAAAGACAAAGTCTTAACAGGTATTGCGGGTGGTGAGTTTGGTGTTCGTGGTTTCTTAGCTGCTTATGACATCAAAACAGGTGAGTTAGCATGGAAAGGTTACAGCATGGGACCTGATGGTGACACGCTAATCAATCCTGGTAAGTCTACAACTTGGGAAGATGGCAATGTAACTAAACTTGGCAAAAACTCAGGAACTAGCACTTGGGAAGGCGACCAGTGGAAAATTGGTGGTGGTACAACTTGGGGCTGGTATTCTTATGATCCAGAACTAAACCTAGTGTATTACGGATCAGGTAACCCTTCTACTTGGAACCCTATACAACGCCCTGGCGATAACAAATGGTCTATGTCTTTATGGGCTCGTGACGCTGACACAGGTGAAGTTAAATGGGTTTACCAAATGACTCCACATGATGAGTGGGATTTTGATGGTATCAATGAAGTAGCTCTAGTTGACCAAAAAGTGAATGGCAAAATGCGCAAAACAGCAGTGCATTTCGACCGTAATGGTTTTGGTTATACTTTAGACCGTGTTACAGGTGAATTGCTAGTTGCTGAAAAATTTGATAAATCAGTTAACTGGGCTACTAAGGTTGATATAAAATCTGGGCGTCCTGTCTTAGATCTTAGATACAGCACAGAAGCTAATGGTGAAGACGTTAATACTGTAGGCGCATGTCCTGCGGCATTAGGCGCTAAAAACCAACAGCCAGTATCTTATTCTCCACAAACTGGCTTATTCTATGTATCAGGTAACCACCTATGTATGGAATACGAACCATTTGAAGTTTCATACACAGCGGGTCAACCATATGTAGGTGCTACTTTAAGCATGATGCCAGCAGGTGCTGACGTTATGACGGGTAAACCAGATGGCTCAACTAACCTAGGTCAGTTCACTGCATATGATGCAACTACTGGTAAAATCAAATGGTCTAACAAAGAAACTTTCTCTGTTTGGTCTGGTTCTGTTGCAACCGCTGGTGGCGTAGTATTCTACGGTACACTTGAAGGTTACTTAAAAGCAGTTGATGCAAAAACAGGTAAAGAGTTATACAAATTCAAAACTCCTTCTGGCATCATCGGTAACGTCAACACTTGGTCTTACAAAGGTAAGCAGTATGTTGGTGTACTTTCTGGTATCGGCGGATGGGCTGGTATTGGTATCGCTGCGGGCTTAGATGATGGTTCTGACTCTACTAACACTGAAGGTTTAGGTGCAGTAGGCGCATACAGAAGTTTAAGTTCTTTCACTAAATTAGGTGGCGTATTTACTGTATTCGCATTACCTAAATAAGATAATCTTTTTAGATTAACTTAGAAAAAGCCTCGGCCTTGTTATTTGGTCGGGGCTTTTTTGTTTTTACCGTTCCACAAAACGACCGTTTTCTTAAGGACAATAAAATGTCATTTGCAAAAAAAATAAAAATACTACTCTCAGTATTAGCTCTTAGCACCCTTGCCGCATGCCAAACTGCTGAAAAAGTTAATACCATTGAGCAGCCTACGGTCTCTGAATTCTCTAGGGATGCCGCACAACATAAAATCACCAAAAAATCGGGGACGATTGAAAAAAACCCTAGAGACGATAAAAAGTTCAGAGTCTGCGCAGACCCACTAAACCCACCCTACTCCAGCAAAAAACTAGATGGTTTTGAAAATAAAATAGCTGCATTATTTGCTCAGCAATTAGGACAAGAAGTCGAATATTACTGGTTTCCACAACGCATAGGATTTGTACGTAACACACTAAAATCTACTATCGGTGATACAGCGCAGTTCAAGTGCGATGTTATTATGGGCGTACCTGCTGGCTTTGATTTTACCGCAACAACACAAGCTTATTATCACTCAAGCTATGTCTTACTAATCGCTAAAGGACGTGGCTGGGACAATATTACCATTCCTGAACAACTCAGATCACTCCCCCTAGCCAAACAAAACAGCTTAAAAATAGCGATGTTTGATCGCGGCCCTGGCACAGCATGGTTACAGAAAAGTGGTTTATTGGAACAGGGAGTCCCTTATCAAACCATGACCGGCGACAAAGAAAATAACACAGCGATGATGATAGGCAAGGAATTACAAGCGGGTAACATAGATATGGTTATCTTATGGGGGCCGATGGCGGGCTATCTGATGACGCAACACCCAGATACCTACAAGTCTCTACCAATGAAATCATCTGTAAATATGAAATTTGATTATTCAATGGCGATGGGTGTACGCTATCCAGATAAACAGCGTAAAGCCTTACTGAATGATTTAATTGCTAAAAATCAGCAAGAAATCAACAAAATACTTGAGAGTTATCACGTACCTTTACTAGCCATTCCAGCTAAGAAGGAACGTAAAGATGATGACTAAGTAAGTCATACATTAAAAGCCTAACTAGTAAATTTCATCATTAAAGGATAACCGTTCGTCACCCTGCATGCTTCTAACAGGAACCTCTCCTATATCAAGAGATTCCCGATAAAACAACTCGGGAATGACGGTAGCTTTATAGGCATTTTTTCCGTGCCTAACTAATGAGAAGTTACTTTAAACTCCATTTATATCTCTATTTGTTTTATTTTCTGATCTAATTGCCGAAGTTCATTATAAAATTCTCCGCGAATTAATTGATACATTTCGGCAATCTTTTCTGGCACATAATCATGCACAATACGATTGCGAATATCGCGCATTTCTAGCCATATATCAATATTAGAAATAAGCTCTAACTTTTCCATTTGATGCAAGCCATCTCTTAAAGTCTGACTCTGCTCGGCTTGCAGATAATACTCATAGCTTCGAAAAAACTTAATCGCCACCTCAACAGTGCGAATAAAGCGATCACTTAAAGCATCATAAGGCTCAAGTCATCTGGCGTATAAATTTTATCAACATCATAAGCCCCCGTTTTCTCGACACTAGCATTCAATAAATAAAATGCTTTTTGCAGTTTTTCTTTAGCAAAAAGTAATTGCCGAACACTCGTCTGCTTCATAAGTTACTCAACGGAATTTTATCGATTGAGTCGATAAATAATGCCTGCTCTTCGCTCATAGATAATGGATTAATCACTAGAATATCAACCTTTTCTTCACAGCATTTAAAAAAATCACGCGTCATTTTCCGTGATAACTCAAAACTAGGTTGTTGCGAAAAGACCAACACATCTATATCTCCCCCACGCTTATCATCATCAACCCGCGAACCAAATAAAAAAGCCTTATCATTTGCCTCTAGACTTTGTAAGGCCGTTTTTAAAGCTTTTCTTTGAATTTTATCGAGTCTCATACATTAACCTACATAATGTAACTTCTCATTATTCATGGGTAAATACCTATAAAAACATCGTCATTCCCGAATGCTTTTACCGGGAACCTACGTTGAGCATAGATTCCTGCTAACAGCGTGCAGGAATGACTAACTGAAAAAACTACCTGTACCCTTTAGTAATGAGAAGTTACTACATAATCAATCAAAAAAATAACTGACGCCAACTAAAAATACATTGGCATTAATACTATTATTCGGCTGCTCTATTCCTGAGTTTGACATATGTTGAACTTTCCAAGCACCATTAATTGCGACATTATCGGCTATAAAATAATACGCACCTAAGCCGCCTTGAGGAGAGAGAACGAAACCGTCACTCTGATCCTGCAAACCATACTTTAAATAGCCAAAACCTAAGCCTAGTTCAATATAAGGGATGAATTTCTTGCTCGCGAGAAAGTTATAACGAAATAAAAATCCCGCGCCTAACGAGTAACCACCGACAGGCTTAAAGCTACTAGTAAACTCACCTTGCAGCTCTAGATCAAAGTTACCTTGGTACCAAGAATCATCAGCAAAAACATCTGAAATACCTACACCAAAGCTAGGAAAGGCGGAAAAATATTCGACAGAACTACCATCACCCTCCCCTACAAAGCCGAATGAAAATCCCGACCCATAACCCAACTGCAAGGTTGCATGCCTTTTTCCATAGCCGAACTTTTCTTCCGTACCCCCTTCAGCCTTAACCAATACAGCATAAAGCGATAACTCTAAAAACAAGATAAACACTATGCTTGTTTTTATAAAACAGCATAACTTCAACATGACTGATTCCTCCCTAGCCTCCCCTATAAAACGTCCTTAACCAAACCTATGAAAAACTTAATTACGCATCAACTAATTTCGCCCAAACATCATAATCATCAGCTTCTTCGATTTCCACTGTAACGATATCACCTACTTTTAAATGCGTTGCACCATCGATAAAAACTTGACCATCAATTTCGGGCGCATCAGCCATACTTCTCGCAACAGCACCTTCTTCGACCACTTCATCAATTAATACTTGCTCAATTCGACCTACACGTTTTTGCAAGCGCGCGGAGCTGATTTCTGCCTGATGTGCCATGAAGCGTGCTAGACGCTCTTCTTTTACCTCTTCAGGTACTAAATCAGGCAGGTCATTTGCTACTGCACCTTTAACCGGTGAATAAGCAAAAGCACCAACTCGATCTAATTGAGCTTCAGTTAAGAAATCCAATAATTCTTGAAATTCTTCTTCAGTTTCGCCAGGAAAACCAACAATAAAGGTGCTACGTAACACAATATCAGGACACACTTCACGCCACGCTTTAATGCGTTCTAAATTATTTTGCGTTGCAGCTGGGCGCTTCATTAATTTCAAAATACGTGCATTTGCATGCTGAAAGGGAATATCCAGATAAGGTAATATTTTTCCTGCCGCCATTAAAGGCACGACCTCATCAACATGCGGGTAAGGGTAAACATAATGCATGCGCACCCAAACGCCTAGCTCACCTAAAGCCTCAGCCAAATCATAAAAGCGCGTACGCACTTCTTTACCTTGCCAATCATAAGCTTGATACTTTAAATCTAAGCCATAAGCACTGGTATCCTGCGAAACAACCAATAACTCTTTAACACCTGAATCAGCTAAACGTTTGGCTTCCCAGATCACTTCATTCACTGGGCGACTAACTAAATCGCCACGCATAGATGGGATAATGCAAAAAGTACAACGATGATTACAGCCTTCAGATATTTTTAAATAAGCATAGTGTTTGGGAGTTAATTTTATGCCTTGTGGCGGCACTAAGCTTGCATAAGGATCATGCAATGGCGGTAGATGCTTATGTACCGCACTAACGACCTCTTCTAAAGCATGCGCGCCAGTAATTTCTAATACTTGTGGGTGACGCGCCAAAATCTCATCCGCACGCGCACCTAAACACCCGGTAACAATAACCTTACCGTTTTGAGCCAGTGCTTCACCAATACTATCTAATGACTCCTCAACAGCCGAATCAATAAAACCGCAAGTATTAACCACGACCATATCCGCACCATCATAATCAGGTGCAACCTCATAGCCTTCAGAACGTAATTTAGTCAAAATACGCTCACTATCAACCAATGCTTTTGGACAGCCTAAGCTAATAAATCCTATTTTCGGAATTTTCATAATATTTTTGTAATACTGTATTTAAGGTAATTATATTTTTACTTGATGCTAAACCCCATCCACTTTGAAATGTGTAGTTTTTAGTTAATACTCTTTTCGTATTCGTCATTCCTGTATGCTTTTAGCAGGGATCTATTGATGATGCTTAGATTCCCGATAAAGCTTGTGCCCACGTTTGACTGGGTAAACTTCGGGAATGGCGAGAGTTTTCATAAACTACGATTTTCAATATAGACTGGGTTTAAAGCTGCGCTCTAATGATATAAATCAAAACGTGCTTAAATTTCTATAGGGCTAATAAATGTACTGCCAACCAAATACTATCCCTGTCAGGATCCGTCCAATCAACACGATGTTTACAATGCGCGGGGATTAATAAATAATCTCCTGCTTGTAGTTTTTTAAATTCTTGTGGCTCAAAAAATTCTAAGATAGCCTCGCCTTGTAATAATACAACCCACTCATCATGGATTTGGTCGTACCATTCACCTTTTGCACTACTCTGCCCACGAGAAACAATCCTTTCTATCTCTACTTGTTCATTTTTCAATAAACAAGTAAATAATTCTTTAGGCAATTGAGCGGGAATATCTGCTAATATATTTTTTATCTTTGCGGCTGCCATATCATGCATTGTTTAATAGTACATTGGGTTTGACCAACACATTAACTCCCCCTAAAAAGAACGATGCTAACACCTACCCATCTATGTTTATTTTAAAATCCTCTCTACTTACATTGCTTATCTTATTCAGCGCAGTACATAATTCAAAAGCCGAAGAGAGCGTATCGGCATGGAATTTGGTCAAAAATAAAGAAGGGATTAAAGTTTATACTCGTACCTTAGCTAATTCAGATTACAAAGAGTTTAAGGGAGTCATGACCCTAGAAGTCAAGCTAGACACACTGTTAAAATTCATTAATAATGCCGAACATTGCCCCGACTGGCAATATAAATGCCTAAAAATGCTGACACTCAGTGATGGGTACCTTTATAAACTCAGTGATTTACCTTGGCCTTTAAGTGACCGTTATACCATCATGCAGTCTCAAGGACACTTTAACCAAGAACAAAACAGCTATACCTTGAGCTTAAAAAACATTCCTCGCAATCAATTGCCGCAACACATTTTGCAGCAATTGCCAGCAGAGCTAGACACTGTGCAAATGCGAACTTCTGATGGCTATTGGCACTTTCAACTTAATCATACAGCCGCAATCCTTATCACTCATCAAATGCATGGCGACCCTGCAGGATCACTACCAGCGAATTTAGCTAATCTAGGTGTGACTAATGCTGCTTATATAACACTGAGCAAACTAAGGGAGTTAATCTCAGCAAGATAAAAACTTATACCAATCCCAATAAATTTATGCTTTAACTTATATAACCAAGAGAAACCGTCATTCCTAACTGCTACCAAGTCTGGGCACAAGCTTTAGCAGGAATCTATAGTGTATGCATGGATTCCCGATTAAATCTTTCGGGAATGATGACCATTACAGTGATTATTTATTGGGATAGGTATTACTCATACAAACAAGCGGACTGAAGTCCGCCCTACACTTCTTGGGCATGCAATGTTAAATCATTTTTATCTACTGAAATGGTAAATTGTCCCTGCAAAAGCCCCTGTAACTCCTTACCTACCATGCTATAACGCCAGCCATGCAACAATAAGCCTTCAGGATCATCAAATAATAAAGCCTCTAAATCTTTGCGCGTAGCCAAAATTATAGGGTTTAAAGCATTTTTTTCAGCTCGCAAGCGCACAATCCCACTTAAAACATCTAATACCGCTTCTTGCTTAGCTGTTTTTTTTACGCTATTTTCTTTGGCTTTTAATTTCAATCCTGGCATATCCTGTGCCACTTTAATTAAGTCACATACCTGCTGACCAGAACGCCTAACAAAACCATCATTAATACTGCGTATTTCCGATAATGCTTTTACAGTCACTGGCTGTAATTTGGCCATATCTAAGATCAACTCATCGCGCAAAATCCAGTTTTTAGGACGATCGTCTTTTTTAGCTGCTTTCTCACGCCACTCCGCTAGAGCTTGGACAATAGCAAGCTGCTTGCCTGTTAATTTATTTTTACCGCGAATTTTCAACCAGGCCTTTTCCGGCGGTATATCGTATAAATCAGGATTCATTAATTGCTCAAAATCCTCTTTTAACCAATTTTCTCGCCCTAATTTCTGTAGCTTTTTCTCCATCATCTGATAAATCTTAGCCAGATAAATCACATCATCTGCCGCATATTCCATTTGCTCAGGCGATAAAGGTCGCTGACTCCAGTCAGTGCGCGTATGAATTTTGCTTAAGTTAATATTTAAAAAGCCCGAGACTAACATGGCATAACCTGGGTTTTCTTGAAAACCAAGCAAAGGCGCGACAAGCTGAGTATCGTAAACAGGTGCAGGTAATTTCCCTGTGAGATTATAAAAAATCTCTACATCTTGGCGGCAAGAATGCAGAACTTTAATAATATCTGGATTATTAATAATTTCAAATAACTCATCCATCTGCCCCTCTAAAGCAATAGGATCGACACAAGCCACCCATTCCAATGTCGCTATTTGCAATAAACAAAACTTTGGATAATAGGTTTTTTCACGCAAAAACTCAGTATCAATAGCAAGCCACGGCTCGTGCTGCATTTTTTGGCAAAGGATTTCTAGTTCAGCGACCGAATCTACAAACTGAATTTCATTCATACGTTTTATTTATAATGATAATTAAAGGTTAAACCTTATCTTGTCCCGGGGTCGGGTTTCTTTTGTTCGCAGCAAGATAGTGCCTGCGTGTACCACGTCGATAACTTTTTTCCGCTTGATATTTTTTACCGGCGCCACTTAAGCGTTTAATATCCAATGCTTGCCCATTTATCTCTAATTCCTTAAAGATCTGTAAGATATCAACAGGCATGCCTGGCGGCAAACTTAAAACCGCATAATTCTCTAAAATATCAACATAGCCAATTTTTTTTCGCTCTACACCAGCCTCTTCAACGATAAGGTCTTTTATATGGTTGATATTGACTTGATGAACACGCCCAACTTCAATACGATAACGAACCATTTGCGCATTCAGCAACTCGAAAGCCTTTTGCTTTTCCATACTCAACTTACTATGTTCAATATCGCTCAGTGTAGTCTCAGGCTCATTAATAAATAACAAGGCTGCGGCTAAGTCGAGATAATCTAATTTTAAATTACGCGCACTGACTTCAATCAATGCCTTATTAGCTGCTAAATCTTCTTTGGCAATAATTCGTTTTAATTCATTTTCTAAGCTTAACTGCTTTTCTATCTGAGTATACACAAGCCTATTTTTCATCATTTAAAAAGCCTAAACGAATATCAACATAGGACTCATCGCGCAAGCGCCTTAACCATAACTCGGTTTCTTCTTCTATTTTTCGTTTACGAATTTCATCGCGTGCCTGACTAATCTTATGCTCTTCACTATTATCCTTTGTTCGACGTCCTAACACTTGAATAATATGCCAACCAAACTGCGTTTGTACTGGCCCACTAATCTCATTAACTGCTAATTCAGACATCGCTCTTTCAAATGGAGGCACCAATAAACCAGGCATGACCCAATCCAAATCCCCGCCTTTTAATGCGGACCCCGTATCATCAGAATTTGCTTGTGCTAACGCGGCAAAATCGTCGCCGTCAGTAATTCGACCCGCTATCACAGCTAAACGCTTTTTAGCTTCGGCATCATTCACAATCTCATTGGTTTTAATTAAAATATGACGAACATGGGTTTCAGTAATAATATGTGAATCAACTCCGGTACTGTCTATTAGCTTAAGAATATGAAAACCACCCGGACTACGAATAGGCTCCGAAATATCACCTTTGCTCATTGTTTTTAAGACATCAACAAACAATGTCGGCACTTGATTTAAAGTACGCCAGCCTAATTCCCCGCCCTTTAAAGCATTAGCACCATCAGAAATACTCACTGCCATTTTTTTGAAGTCATCACCCATACGTAACCGAGAGATTATGCTAAGTGCTTCTGCCTCTTCTGCTTGTATTTCCGGTGCAGACGCTGCCTCAGGAACAGAAATTAAGATATGACCTAGAAAATACTTTATTTTCTGATCTTCAGCGCTAATTTCAGTATCTAAATAATGATGAATTTCTTGCTCTGAAACTTTAATTCGACTACCAATTTCATGGCTACGCAATTGATTAACAAGAATTTCTTGGCGTATATTTTCTTTGAAGGCACCATAGTCCATTCCCTCTTTACTTATTTCCTGCCTAAACTCCTCCATGCTCATACCATTTTGCTGAGCAATCGACTCAAGCGAACTATTGACCATTTCATCGCTAACTTTAATGCCCGCCTTTTGCGCTAACTGACTTTGTAATTTATCAACAACCAAACGCTCTAGCACCTGCTGATACAAAATTTTCTTAGGTGGCAATTGCACATTATTAGCTTTTAACTTGTTCACAATAGAAGCCGCTTCTCGCGCCAACTCACTATCGAGAATAACATCATCTTCAACAACAGCAACGATACCATCCAAATATTCAGCGGCTAAGCTGTTATGACTTTGCATCAGCATTAAGCAGCCTAAAAACAGAACTGAAATAAACTGTGCCACTAAACACTTAATTTTCACTTGACCTCTTTTATGTAACATTATGTTTATCATTGCAATTAATAATTAGGTTTTCTATATCCTGAGATATTTTCTAATAAAAAGTCTTCTAGTTTATCGCCTAAACTAGTCAAACCTTTTAATTCAATCTGAAAATATATTGAACTTTGTGGCTCAGCATCTTCACTGGTACTCAGCATAAATTGGCGTGCGATTACTCTAAAACGCCAGCAACAACTATCTTTCTCGATACCATAAAAATATTCTAAAGTCTTACGATCAAAAAGTGAATATCGGTACAAGCCTATGACACTCCATCCATCATAGATAGGAACAATAGCAGAAGCAACAACTTGCTCTTGGCCTACTTGCCCCAACCGCTCTTGTCGATACCGATAACCAACATTGAAAATAGTATTGTTATTTAGCCCATGATAGTACACATCAGCACTACCTCGATCGATGGCGCTATCGTCATAACTCCAATGCATAGCCGAACTAAATTTAATTTCATCGGTTATTTCACTACTTAACTCGGTAATTAAATTAGACAGTAATTCAGAGTGTACGGCATCACCAGATAGATTCACTTTCCTGTCTTCAAAGTAAAAAATCTGGCCGACAGTCAATTTTAAGCGATCTCGCCCATCCCCAACTAACCGTGTCGTTAAGGCCGCAGTAATTTGATTGGTATTCTGGGTTTTATCAGCCCCGTTAAATTCATTATCTCTAAACAACTGACTGGTATTAAAATCGTATAATGAGGTATCAAAATTAGGCATATCACTTTGATCCGTATACGGCACGTATAAATAGAATAAGCGCGGCTCGATGGTATGCGTTAATGACTCAAAATCACGTTCAAAGAATAAACCGCTATCCACAGACACCATAGGCAGCGTCTTACTCGCATTAGTTGAATATTGCGCTGGCCCATCACCACCCAACCAGTATTGAGTATGCTGCAAAGCGATTTTAGGTGTAATAAAACCTGCCTCAGAAATAAAAGGAAAACTGACCGAAGGTTTAAGATTTAAACGCTGACCTTCTGCCTGTCCATCAGGGAAATGTCGCTGAAAAATCACGTATTCACTATCCAGCGCCAACGCCACTGGCATCTCGTCAAAGTCCTTAAACATATCCAATTTGACCTGCGGCAAGCGACGATAAGGTACGCTTTTATCATCTTGATTCGGATCTATATTCTGGTAATTTTCCGCTTTAGCCGTTAAAGTCATCCAAGGCAGGGTATAAGCAATATTGGCATCACTTGCTAAGTAACGCGAGCGATTACCCATTCCTAGCGAGCCATCTAAATCTGAAAAATAAGCACTATCAGAAACATAATTAGCATCCCAGTCAAAACTCAACTCTTTAGTCAGCTGCGTTTGATGTTGAAAACTACCACCCCAACGTAAAGTTTTAGTTTGCGTATCTTCAGGCATCATTTCAACATTAATCTCGCCTTCTGAGCCAGTCCATAGGTAACGAAAATCTGTGCCCATCATAAAGCCTCGGGAACTCATATAACGAGGGGTTAATGTTAGATCATAATTCGGTGCCACATTCCAATAAAAAGGCAGAGTAATATCAACACCATTACGCTGTGAATAGCCAACTGTCGGTATCAATAACCCAGTCTTACGCCGATCATCAATAGGAAATGAACCATACGGAAAATACATAACTGGAACATGTTTAAACTCCAGCCAACCATGCTTTATAGAAGCAGTACCGTCTTCATCATTAACCTTCATTTTAGAAGCATGTAAAATCCAATCTTGATTACCCGGCTCACAAGCCGTATAGGTAACATCACTAAATCGACTAAAAGTCGGACTATCGCGATAAACAACATCTGCACTACCGCGTATCGGTGATGCTGGCATAATATAAGAAACATCGCGCAATAAGGACTTATCCTCATTTAAATTCATTCTGACTGATGAGCCATATAAAGCCATACCGCCATCACTATAAATAACATCGCCATATAAATCGAGCACGCCAGAATCTTGATTATAATCCGCTTCATCTGCAAGCACTCGCTGATCTGCCCGCTCTAAATCAATATCACCTGAAAAATTAGTCATTTTCTGGTCAAATATTTCACTTTGATCAGCAAAAATACTCATTGGCGTACGCTCACGCAACTCCTTATCAACTAAGAAAGTCGGTTGAGCCCCTAATTTTAAGCTACACACCGCCCAAGGATCCTGGTCGAACTGCTGCTGTAGACGTTTAAATAATTGCTCTTGCGCCGTACTATAGGTATTACTGAACCAGCCTTTTTCTTCTGGTTCAGCAACATGTTTCACTTTAGGTTTAATATTAGTTTGCTCAGGACTTGCGCACTGCCACTGACCATTCGCTCTATTTCTTTTGCACTGCCAGCCAGACTCGTTCCCTTGAGCAACACTAAATTGCCACAAAGCTGTACTGAAAAAGAACAAAAATATACGAGCAACCATGCACACCATAAATCTAGAAATAAAAAATCAAAAAGCCTACATTAATAGGAAAAATATCATAGAATAACAACCGACCATTTTACCTTACTTTTCCAGCCTCTTTATAAAAGAATGATAACGGCAAGCGACGATAGAGAAAAAGCCATTCTGCACTGGCTAACTAATGACTTACAATTAAATATTACGCAATTCAAACCAGCATCTAGCGATGCCAGTTTTAGGCGTTATTTTAGAGTACATCAGCAACAAGACACCTATATCGTCATGGATGCGCCACCTGATAAAGAAGATACCGCACCTTTTATCAAAGTTGCCCAGCTTTTTAGCCAAGCCCAAGTAAATGTACCGCAAATTATCCAGCAAAATACCAAACAAGGCTTTTTACTACTCGAAGACTTTGGTTCAGAGTGCTTGTTAGACCAGCTCAATAACAACAACATCGATAATTTATATCAAGATGCACTTGCCAGCCTGCTCACTTTACAAACGAATGTAGATATAAAGACCTGCGACTTACCACAGTACGATGCTGATTTATTACAGGTAGAACTTAACCTATTTTCTGATTGGTTTCTCAATCAACAGTGCAATCTGACATTGAGTGCAGCAGAACAAGCAATGCTAGCAAAGAGTAATGAATTATTAATTGCCTCCGCACTGCAACAAACGCAAGTCTGCGTACACAGAGATTATCACTCGCGCAACTTAATGCATATCAGCATTGATAATCCCGGCATTATTGATTTCCAGGACGCCGTTATTGGGCCAGTTACTTACGATGCCGTTTCTTTATTAAGAGACTGCTATATCAACTGGTCTGATGCTCAGGTCGAAAGCAGCCTAAAGCCTTATTACCAAAAACTCGTTCAAGCACAATTAATTACTTGTGATTATCCACAATTCCAGCGTGATTTTGATTTAATGGGCATGCAGCGCCACTTAAAAGCCATCGGTATTTTTTCTCGGCTAAACATTCGAGACGGTAAAAACGGTTATCTTAAGGATATTCCACGGACACTGAATTATGTCATCACTATCAGCGCCAACTATCCCGAACTACGAGATTTCCATCACTTTTTAGTCAATAAAGTTTTACCCGCAAGTCAACGCGCCTTATGAAAGCCATGATTTTAGCGGCAGGGCGCGGCGAAAGAATGCGCCCTTTAACTGACCACACACCTAAACCTTTGCTAAAAGCAGCCGGCAAGCCCCTTATTGAATACACGATAGAGGCTTTAGTTGCAGCGGGGATTACTGACATTGTTATTAATCTTGCTCATTTAGGCGATCAACTAAAAACTTATTTAGGTGATGGCTCACAATATCAAGCACATATCCAATACTCTAATGAAGGAGTCACTGGCCTGGAAACAGCGGGCGGGATTAAAAATGCACTACCTTTGCTGGGCGATTCACCTTTTCTGGTGATAAACGGTGATATTTACTGCGATTTTCCTTTGCAAACTCTAGTTAACAAATCATTCGATTTAGCGCATTTAGTTCTAGCCAACAACCCTAAGCATAATCCTAAGGGTGATTTTTCACTACAAGCCCAAACTACCCTCACACCTGAAGGCGAAGAAAAATTCACTTTTAGTGGCATAGGAATTTATCATCCCGATTTATTTGCTAAGCTTGAGCCCGGTAAATCTGCGCTCGCCCCTTTATTAAAAAAAGCCATGCAAAATCAACGTATCAGCGGCGAGCACTATGCGGGACTTTGGATGGATATAGGCACGCCGGAACGCTTAGAAGACTTAAGTCATTTTCTAACGAACAATACCTTAGATAAAAACAGCTAAGATGGGCTTTATTTATCGTCGCTCAATATTAACCTTGCTTTCTATTAGTGCTTTTTTAGCGCTATGGCATGGACTTGCTTGGTATTTAAATGCTGAAACCTTACCCCCACCTTTTACAGTCGCTAAGGTATTAATGACGGAAATACAATCCGGACAATTAACCCACCACTTAAGTAAAACTCTATACCGCCTATCTATTAGCTTTAGCATCGCGATGCTGCTAGGCTGCGCCATTGGCATAGTCCTAGGCAGACATAAAAAACTAGATCATTTTCTTGATAACTGGCTGGTCATTTTTCTCAATATCCCCGCCTTAGTCACTATTATTTTATGTTACGTCTGGTTTGGGCTGACAGAAACTGCCGCTATTCTTGCGGTCGTGATTAACAAGCTGCCCAATGTCATTGTCACTATCCGCGAAGGCGCGCGCGCCTTAGACACTGAATTATTAGATATGGCAAAATGTTACCGCTTTAGTAAAAGAAAAACATTACGCCATGTTATTTGGCCACAACTACACCCTTTTGTGATGGCGGCAACACGTTCAGGACTGGCTTTAATTTGGAAAATTGTTTTAGTTGTTGAAATGCTCGGGCGCAGTGATGGTATGGGCTATCAACTTCATTTATTTTTCCAGCTCTTTGATGTAGCTAGCATATTGGCCTACACCGTTGCTTTTGTTACCTTGATTCAAGGAATTGAATTGCTCATACTCAAACCACTAGATAAACACGCACAAAGGTGGCGTCGATGAATGATTTAACTATAAACATCACCGATAAATCGTATCTAAACTCGACCGATAAAACCAGCAAACAAGTCGTCAAGGATTTACAGCTCAACTTAGCTAACAATGAATTTGTTTGCTTGGTAGGCCCATCAGGCTGCGGAAAAACCACGTTACTTAATATCCTAGCCGGGCTAGATACAGACTTTAGTGGAAACATCTCGCTGAATGAAAACCATAAAGCCCCCAAAGTCGGCTACGTTTTTCAAAACCCCAGACTATTACCCTGGCGAACCGTACAAGAAAACATCGAATTAGCTTCTGAAGAAAAAATAGAAACTTTAGATTTTTTACTAGAAAGTATGGGCTTAGCAACAGAAAAAGACACTTTCCCCGCACATTTATCGTTAGGCATGAGTCGTCGCGTTGCAATTATTAGAGCTTTTGCCATAGACCCTGATTTATTGCTAATGGATGAGCCTTTCGTCTCACTTGATCCACCCACGGCTCGCCAAGCACAACAACTATTGATTGATTTATGGTCTAAACGGCCGCATAAGGTTCTCTTTGTTACTCATGACTTACGTGAAGCCATTACCTTAGCAGATCGTTTAATTTTTTTGAACAGCAACCCTATGTCAGTTATCACCGAGATTCCTGTAGCTATTCCTAGAAAAGAAAGACTGGATGAAGCAAAAATTGAACAGTTTAGACAGCAGTTATTTATTGATTATCCGGAAATAACTGCGTTATTATAGCAACTCAGTTGCACTACACTTATAACAACACACGGAGAACGAGGTTATATGAAATCATCACTTATTATCGGCATTTTTACTGCCGCGATCACAGTCATCCCAAGCATCAGCTCAGCGAATAAAGATGACAATAAATACCCTGCTGCAAGTTTCCAGCCTAAAGTTATTTACCTGGATAAAGAAGCAACAAAAGCACCCGCTAAATTTGTCGGCGAAAAATCAGTTTTTGACCCAAGATATCCAGCTGCAAACTTTGAACCTAAAGTGATTTACCCTTAAATCAAACTGAGTTTAATGCTGACAATATTTTAACTGCCGAGTACACTGAGAAAAGCTCCTCCGTATGTGTTCGGTGGTTAAAATATTTCTTTAGATTTTATATTTAACACTAAAGCCAGCTACCTCACTGCCCCAATCAAAGTATCAAACAAAGTACTTGCTGTAGAAATGGCTTGAGCAGCCGCCTGATACGACTGCTGAAATTTAATTAAATTTGCGGCCTCTTCATCCAAGTTCACACCGGCAAGATTTTCTCTTGCTTCAGTGGCTCTATTTAATAAAGATTCCTGCGCGTCAGCACTAATATTTGCCGCATGCGTCAAGCCCCCAACTTTAGAAACGATCTGACCATAAGATTCTTGAAAGCTGGCGGTTCCGCCAAACATTCCTGTGCTATTTGCCAAATTAGCCAAGCTTAAGGCATTGCGATTATCGCCTTCCATAGGGCCAGCAATTACAGTCACCTCATCCGCATCCAAATTAGTAGCCGCTGCAATTTTTCGTGGATCGGTAATATTCATCGCGAGATTACTGGCCGCTTGATAAGTTGGGCGAATAAGAAATTGATCCCCATTCAGAGCGCCTGCGCTTACCGCTAAAGTAATACCTGGCAATACATCTGAACCCGACGCAGTCAAAACTCCACCGGTATTGGTTAAATTAATAGAACTATCATCACTTAAACGCTTTAAAGTATAAACACCACCGTTCAACTCCAATAGATAGTCACTGGTATTCAAGTCCGCACTATTTGCACCAAAGGCAGCCGTGACTGTCGCCGTTCCAAGATTAGTTGGTGACGCTATTGCTGGAACTTCTGGCACACCAGTAAATTTAAAGAATTCGCCACCTAAAGTACCATCTAAATCATACCCAGCCTCATGAATCGCATTAAAATCAATAGCAATCGCAGCAGCAACCGCGCCTAATTTCTGCTGCGCAGGATCAAGTATTTCTGTTCTAAATCGCAAAGTTCCAGCAATCTTCCCCCCTTTAATTCGCTCAGTAATATCTTGCTCCTGCCCCCTAATGTCAGTAAAAGTAACATCTAATCGAGACGGATCGAAATCATTTGCTTTAACACCCAGCGTAGATGCTAGCCCATCCATCACTAAAGGCAAGCCATTACTCATCAGCACACTAACCATGCCATTTGCTTGCGGTATGACCGATACATCAACTAAATCGGCTAATTTATTTACTATATTGTCTCGCTCGTCCAATAAGTCATTTGGCTGCTGCTGGCCATTAGCTCGACCAATATCAGCTGCAATTCTTTTGTTTAAATCTGCAATTGACACAGTATAAGAATTAACCGTATCAGTCATACTCTTTAAATCAGAATTAACCTGACCTTTGAGCTCTTCAAAACGATTACTAATCATCTCAAAACGATGCGTTAAGCTATCGCCTTCGATTAACATGACTTCACGCACAGCAATGGAACTAGGATCATTAGCCACATCATTAACGGAATTAAAAAAGCTCTGTATTGCTGGCTCCATGCCAGTAGTCGGATCAGCTAATAAATTGTCTATTTGCGTCGCATAACTTTTAAATCCATCCACCTCACCAAAAGCGGACGTACTAGAGCGCAACTGACCGCTAATAAACTGATCATAACTGCGTGTAATATTGGTAACTTCAACACCCGTTCCAATATAACCACTACCCGTATATTCAGGTAAGTTTGCGACCGATTCGACCCGTTGACGACTAAAACCCTCAGTATTAACATTGGCAATATTATGACTGGTTGTTTCTATTGAGCGCTGAAATGCCATTAAACCCGAAACAGCTGTACTTAAAATTCCACTGGCCATGTCTTACTCCTTCGCATCCGCGACCACTACATCAGGTCGCTGTAAACCAGAAAACACATCATCATGGTAAATACGCATGACTTTATTTGCATAGGCAGGATCAGTTGCATAACCTGCTGATTGTAATTCATGCATATATTGTTCCGCTTTTTCAGTATGCTGCAATGCGTGTTGATAACGTGGATTCTCTTTTATAAAGCGCACATAATCATTAAAGCTATCTTGATAACTCTCATAAGCTCTGAAGTGCGCTTTTTCTTGCTTAGCAATACCACCTTCAAACTCCAAGGTATTCTTAGTTGCTTGCTTACCTGACCAATCTTTATGCGTTTTTATATTAAATAAATTAAAACTACTATTGCCATCCGCCATTTTAATGACGCTTTTTCCCCAACCTGTTTCCAATGCAGCTTGAGCTAATAAAGTTTTAGCTTCAACGCCTAATTCTTGTGCCGCTTGTTGAGCTGGCGCACTTAATATGCGTACAAAATCCTGTTTAGAATTTATCTGTTCAACACCTATTTTTTCAGCATGCTCTAATGATTGCATTGCTTTAACCGGCTCGTTTATATCAACAGGTCGTGCTCTATATTCATTTATTCCTAATGTATCCACTGGATTATATTTTTTAGGACTTAATTGCTCTTCAATAACAGCTGCTAAACCAATCCCTGGGTCGCCTGATAACTGCACAGAAAGTTGCTGATCATGCATATCTTGAAAAAACTTACTTTGATCATTATCCATAATGCCGCCATCAGTCAGTTTAGCGGCGCGCATGCTTTTTAACACCATACCCAAAAATACCGATTCAAATTGCTTGGCAACCTCTTTAATCGCTTCAGGTGTTTTCTGTTTTGCTTCTGTTCTTAACTTGGCAAGACCGTTAAAATCAGTATAAACATCCGCAGAATTGACATTACTTAGCATGATGCGCTCCTTTTAAATAATGATCAGCTCAGCTCTTAACGCGCCAGCTGATTTTAAAGCCTCTAAAATAGCCACCAAATCACTAGGAGAAGCCCCTACGTTATTCACTGCACGTACAATTTCATCTAATGACACACCTGGGTTAAACTTAAACATACGGTTATTCTCTTCCGTAACACTCACGTCAGACTGAGGAGTAACCACTGTTTTTCCTGCCGCATCACCAAAGACAGCTGGATTAGGCTGGCTGACTTGAAGGTTTTCACTAACTGTCACCGTTAACGAGCCATGAGATACCGCCACAGGCTGCACTCGAACCATATTATTAATAACCACTGTACCTGTTCTCGAATTAACGATAATTCTAGCCGGCGCATCATCTGGGTTAACCATAATATTTTCGACCATTGAGGCAAAAGTAACTCGCTGACCCACATCTAAAGGTGCGCTAACTCTAACCGAAGCAGCATCTGTCGCTTTAGCGGTTCCTTCACCTAATAAACGGTTAATTGCCTGAACCATGCGGTTAACTGTTGTGAAGTCTGCATTGTGTAAACTAAAGGTAATGGTATTACCATCAGCAAAAGGACTGGGCACACTACGCTCCACAGTCGCGCCATTAGCAATTCGGCCAACGGAGGGGTTATTAACAGTAATACTTGAGCCATCTTGACCAGAAGCAGACAAGCCGCCAACCACTAAATTTCCTTGAGCAACGGCATAAACTTGCCCATCCGCCCCTTTTAAAGGTGCCATGAGTAAAGTGCCGCCACGCAAGCTTTTTGCATCACCAATAGATGATACAGTGACATCAATGGTTTGCCCTGGCTTCACAAAAGCGGGCAAATCAGCATGCACTGCAACAGCGGCAATATTTTTTGATTTAGGATCTATCCCTGCTGGAAAATTAATCCCCAACCGCGCCAACATGGCACGTAAAGATTGGCCAGTAAAGCTAGTTTTATCACCCGTTTTATTTAAACCGACCACCAAACCATAACCGACTAATTGGTTACTTCTAACCCCATCTATATCTGACAAATCTTTAATCCGTTCCGCAAAAGCAGAGTTGCTATTCACAAAGAGTAAAAAACTAAGCAGCATGATGTTTATGCTTATTTTGTTCATGTTAGGCTCCTATTAAAAAGGAAATAACCAAGAAAAGAAGCTTCTACTGATCCACCCCATACGGCTAGCATCAGCGACCGCACCATCTCCGGTATACATGATAGTGGCATCAGCAAGCAGTCCAGAAGGCACCGTATTGGAAGCATTAATATCAATAGGCCGAATAATCCCTGAAACTCGGATATATTCATTACCCTGATTTAGTGCCACACGTTTTTCACCACGTACTTTCAAATTTCCATTTGGCAGTACCTCAACAACACTAACAGTAATACTTCCAGTTAAACTATTACTTTGGTTCGCTTGCCCATTACCCAAAGCATTTCGCGTAGCCGAGATTTCATTAGTTAATGCATCCCCCAAAACAACACTTGGATCCATACCATAAAGCTTAGGCACAGTAATACTGACATCAAGATCTTTATTAACATTAATATCTGCCGATTTTTTAGCTTGCGTTTTTTCCGATAAAATAATGGTAAGAATATCCCCTACACGCCGAGCTACCTGATCCTCAAAAAGGCGCATATCATAATTATTCTGATATATAGAGCCCGTTTTCTGTATCGGCGGCCTTAATGCCTCCGAACGTACTGGAGCAAATTCAGGATCACGATCAGGCAGAGTTTCACATCCAGTGAGTAAAAAAGCTGCCGATAAAATAATTATTGTTAATAGTTTCATCATCTTACCCAACCTTAAAGTTGTTGCGTAACATAAGAAAGCATCTCATCCGTGGTCGAAATAGCTTTTGAATTCATCTCATAAGCACGCTGTGTTTCAATCATATTGACCAGTTCTTCGACAACATTCACATTCGATGTTTCTAGTGACCCTTGGTTCAAGGTACCTAGTTCATTTTCACCTGGTGTTCCAATTGTTGGTGTGCCACTAGCAACAGACTCTCTGTATAAATTTTCCCCAACTGGCTCTAAGCCTGATGGATTCACAAAGCTAGCGGTATCAATCTGGCCTACTTGGGCCGGTGTTGGGCTCCCTGGTTGCAATACAGAAACCACGCCATCTGTACCAATCGTAATACTAATAGCATCTTCAGGAATAGTAATAGCCGGCTCTAAAGGCATCCCATTAGAGTTCACCATTTGCCCAGTGGAGCTTAGCTTAAATGAGCCGTCACGCGTATAATTGACATCTCCGTTAGGCATCTGAATTTGTAAAAACCCTCTCCCCTGTATAGAAACATCTAAAGAGTTTTCTGTTTGTACAATATTACCTTGAGTATGCAGTTTTTCTGTAGCAACAACTCTAACACCCGTACCTAGCTGTAAACCGGTGGGTAATTCTGTATCTTGCGAGGAATTTGCTCCGACTTGACGTACATTTTGATACAACAAATCTTCAAAGATAGGTCTAGATTTTTTAAAGCCTGTTGTATTAACGTTAGCTAAGTTATTGGAAATAACTGCCATTCGTGTTTGTTGGGCATCCAAACCTGATTTTGCCACCCATAATGCTCTTTCAGTCATGATAAGCTCCTATTATTTGACGCTTACCTAAGTACAAGCAGTTTTTATGCCATAAAAACAAACCAAAGCACGAGCGTTAAAATAACAACATCTTTTCTTAAGGGATAAGTACGAAATAATTCAATCAGCTATAAGGAAGTGCTGGCTTCAAGCTGCCTTTGAAAGCACAGGTATCTACACAATTTTTTGATGCTAAAATACAATGAGTTGCAAGTCAAGATAGCTCCCTCTCCTGCTGGAAAGTAGGTGAGGATAATAAAATCAAAGCTTTACCTATTACCTTCGTAACTTCTCATTATTCGCGGCCAATGCCTATAAAAACATCGTCATTCCCGAGGTCTGTTATCAGGAATCTACGTTAAACATAGATTCCTGCTATCAGCATGCAGGATGACGAGCTGAAAAAACAGCTTGTATCCTTTAATAATGAGAAGTTACTTACCTTCTCCTTACGGAGAAGGCTTTAAGATCTGCGTAGGTACCTATGCTTTTAAAAGGTCAACTTTAAGTAATACCAATCCCAATAAATAATCACTGTAATAGTCGTCATTCCCGAAATATTTAATCGGGAATCCATATCCACTAATGGCAAATACAACCCGACACTTGCGGACTAAAGCCCGCCCTTGTATATTAAATACATCTCTTAAACACAGAATTATTTAACTCAATTGTTTATAGTAGGTTACGAATATCGTAACTTCTCATTATTAAAGGGTACAGGCAGTTTTTCCAGTGCGTCATCCTGCGTTCTGTTAGCAGGAATCTATGCCCAACGTAGATTCCTGATAACAGACCTCGGGAATGACGATGTTTTTATAGGCATTGGCCGTGAATAATGAGAGGTTACCGAATATCGAACATAAGAACATGACTTTAAATAATTTAATGATTACAACTCATAAGTAACAGACTATGTATAAAAAACTAGTTGCAGATGTTAGTACCCTAGTGTCATTGCCTGAGGTTTATTTAAGACTTCAGGATCTACTCGAAAAATCGACTACTGATGCAAAAAATTTAGGGGACGTCATTAGCCTAGATCCTGCTCTTGCTACTCGCCTGTTAAAAATTGTTAATAGTTCTTTTTATGGTTTTCCTGGAAAGATAGAAGATCTTGATAGAGCTATCACGATTACCGGCATTCATGAGTTAGAAAATCTAGTTTTAGCTGCTAGCGCTAGTGATGTATTTGATAAAATCCCAAGTGAACTTATTGATATGCCTTGTTTTTGGCATCATAGTGTTTATGTTGGTATCACAGCGAAACTGCTCGGCAAACATTGTGGGTTTGAGCATGCAGAACGCCTTTTTGCCGCTGGGTTGTTACATGACGTAGGACAATTAATTCTTTTCAACAAGGAACCTGATTTAGCTCGTCAAGCTTTAGAAAAAGCGTTACCTACAGATGATGGTTTATACCATGCAGAACAAGAAGTATTCGGCTTTACTCATGGCGATGTAGGAGCCGAGTTATTCCGTGTCTGGCAACTACCAGCTATTTTTGTCGAAGTTGCTGCGTTTCATCATGAACCTAATCATGCAATCAATTTTAGCTCGGCAGTCGGCATTATTCATTTGGCCAATTCATTAGTCAATACCGAGGAACCAGCCCGTAATATTACTGAATGTAGCTCAACATGCGTCCCTGAAGTGCTTAATATCACTAGACTTTCAGAATCAGAACTAAATGATATTCTTACTGAAGTGGAAGTCCAGTTTCAAGATGTCATCAAAATAATTTCCCCAAACACTCCGTTGCTATAATTGCGCGGATGCAAGTACCCATCCTTTTTTAGCAAACCGAATTCAGTCAGAATGTCAGGATATTTTACACTTTTTATGTAAATGCAAGAGAGTTAAATATTGCTTCCCTAGGTAAATCAACTAACTAAACTCAGTCATCCTCTCAACTACCCGTAATATGATAATTACATAAATAAAATAGGCTTTAAATACCTCAATTTGTCAGAGTTTTTTACAAAAAAAAATTTATTTTCAAAAAACAGCGCATTCCAAATTTAAGCCGGCACTCTAACGTCATAACTCATGCAAATCTTTCTCTCTTTCTGTGCACTTGGTCTGTTTCGTTAGGGAAAAATTTTAGTAATTTCCCATTATTCATGGGCAAATACTTATAAAAATATCGTCATTCCCGAGGTTTTAACAACTGATGTTTCTAGCTTTATTCTACTATGGCTGAGAGTTGTACGTAATCAGGAAATCCCAAGTATTTATTAGTCTGTATCAGACTAACCTTAACTGCTTTAAAAGTCGCTGACATTGTCTAATGCTAAGCGAAACGCTATAGTATTTTTCAAGGTGGCCTTGTAGGCATTTGCCATCCCAAGCGGGATAGTTATAGCCAAATTTGATAGGCAACTGAGCAGTATGCTCTTTAAGCTTTTGTAATTGTTCTGAATTAAGAGGTTTAGGACGCCCAGATTTACAACTCTCTTTTAAACCTTCAGGGCCAAATTTATTAAATTGACGCACCCACCGCGAAACAGTAGAAGGCGAATAATTGAAGTATTGTGCTACAGTGCTGGCACATAAGCCCTGACGAACAAGGAAGACACAATGTAGCTTATGCAAAAAGCGTGCATCCGCAGAACTTTCCAGAATACCAGTCAACAGACAAGATAAATCTCTGGACTCTAACGGTTGTTGAGTGGATATTTTATTGCTTTCTGACTTCATACTCCCTCATTATTCTTTAGCAGTGTCAGTCAATTTTGCAACACTTATGACGCTGACTTTATATGTTAGCACCTGGCATCTATATTGCAACAACTGAAGTGCTTTCTAGCATACTGGATTCTGTATTAATGGGTATTAGTAGTATTACTTATATTGCTTAATTTAATAAGGATTCAGAATAAACTACCTTTACTTATTTTGGAGTAACATATTATGAATAAAAATATAAAAACAGTGCTAATGGCAGCTTCATTACCGTTGGCTATGATGGTGGCTGCGCCGGCACAGGCTGCGCCAGATTTCATTATTGATGATTTTAATGTTGATACCTCAGTTTCAGTAGAAGATACAACGATTGGTGATGGCGGTGAAATAGGTTCAGGAAGTCCTAGTAGCGAAGGAAAAGTCATGAATCAAACGGGCGGTGCTGCAGGTTGGGATCGTAATTTATATGCTGAACTAACTGACGGCGACAGAGTTCAAACGATAGATTGCAATAATTGCGACGCAGGGCATGTTGTTGCGGATGCTGGAATCAACTTATCAGATGGTTATCACTATTTTGAGTGGCTGGGGGCTTCTACCGATCTAAGCGCTTATGCTGTGGCAGTATTCGACTGGTCTTCTGATTTATCAGCAGCGGGCACAACAGCATGGTGGGGATTCACCGATAATTCTGGAGAAACAGCACTGACAGACGTGATTGCACTTAATGCTGACACTACGCTTACTACATATTCAATTGCATTGTCTGCCTTTACTGGCACAGGATTAGGATATGCTGGTATTGAAAACATCAAGCTATGGTTTGATGGTACTACTTCTAGTGGTGGTTATGACGGCAATATAGACAACGCAGGTCTGACTGTTCCTGAGCCTGGCACTATGGCTCTACTGGGTCTTGGTTTAATAGGCTTTGCTTTCCGTAACCGTAAGCCTGTTTCTTCAGTAGCAGCATAAGCGCTCTTCTTTTCGAGCATAAGAAAGCCCCCGTTATGGGGGCTTTTTTTGGCAGGAAGATTAGGCGACAGCTTGTTTACAAATACCTTGTACAAAGGCGTGGCTTTGACCCACCAATGCTAAAAAAATGGGCTAAAGCCACGCCCTACGCGCCTATCTTTTAATCTATTCTGAATAATTATTTGTCTGGTGGGATATTATATTAAGCTTATCGCCATTACTACTAAGTAATCTTTTGTTATTTTCCTCTGCAAGCTATTAGTAACTGTCAGTTTTCAATTCTTATACCAGCGAAAGATTTAAGATTCCTCCTAAAGTCGGATGACAGCATTCTGTTCATCTCGACGCAAGAGAGTAGATTGCAGGTTCGACAATCGTACTCGCATTTTTCATACCGTCCTATTTTAAGCAGATAGCTGCCGCGTAAATAGCTTAATGATCACGGCAGCTTCCATTTTAAGGCCGGACAAATAATAGGAGTGACACGCTTTAGCTATTGCATTCCTGCCTAATATTTTGAAGCTCCCTGTTCCGTCTTAAGTTCATAGCCATCACGGCTAAAGACGACACCCACAACTGGAATTAACTTACCGCTTAAGTACCTGTTCAGACACATTTAACATTCCTGTAAGATCGGTAGAGGAGCACCTGCTTTTTAGGCGCGTAATGAAACCCATCAACCTCACGCAGAATGATGGGTTTCGCAAAAAGACGCTCTACCCCCTACACAAAACTTAATATATAAAATGTCAAAATAATTATTCTTAAGTACTTATTATGAAGATTAGGAAATAACTTTATCAAAGGTAGGGCGGCGCTTTAGCCCGCTGCTTTGCATATAAATACGGGCTAAAGCACAATGCTATTGACTTAAGAATAAGCTCCTTCTTCAGAGCATAGGTATCTACACAAGTCTAAAAGCCTTATCCAGAGACAGAAGGTTGGATGAGGAGGAATAAAGTAAAGTCTTGATTTTATTCTCCTCACCCAACCCTCTCCAGCAAAAGAGGGCTTAAGTCAACAGCATTAGGACTAAAGCCCCTACTTGCTGATTTAATAAGTAAATAAATCCGCAATCTTAGCCATAAAGCTAGGTGTTTTTGTTACTCTTTCAATGATTCAAAGAGCGCTTGAGCTTGTTTCTGTTCAGGAAACTGTTGGCTCTGGAGGTTGCTAAGTATTTTGCGGGCTTGCTCTAATTTACCATTTGCCTGTAGCGCCTGCGCATAATGGAAAGCAATTGAGCTATTTTTTGGATCCAGTACTTGCGCCTGACTTAGCAATGCCAAAGCTTTTACTTTATCGCCCTGTTGCAACAGTAACACCCCCAATGTATCCATCACTGCTGGGTTATTTGGACTCAATTGATCTGCGTGTTTAGCGTAGGCCAGCGCCTGTTTCGGGTTATCATTGCGTGACAGCCAGGCCAGATTATTGAGTGCAGGAACATAATCAGGAGATTGTTTGACGACTTGGGTCAAAGCTACCTTTGCTTCATTCTCTCTGTTGAGCTGCATATACCCTGATGCTTGCATATAGCGAATATTTACATCGTCCGGATGACTCTGTAGCCAAGCATTCAAAGTGACTAGAAAATCTTCTTTCTCCCCTGCCTGCCATTGCGCACGCGCTAGTGCTTTGACCCATACCGATGTGTCGGGGTATCGCTGTTGCAATTTCTTATAAATGACTACGGCCTTTGATGCATCGTTATGTAACAAGGCTAATTGAGCCTCTAGGTCCATTATCTGCGGATGCTCAGGTTGAACTTTTTTTAAGGCTTGGACCAATTTATCCTTGTCTTTAAGGGTTGCTTCTGTAGCGACCATTAACGTCATCAGTTGTGATGCAGCCAGCAAATCAGGGTTGAGTTTCAAGCCTTTGAGTAGAGCAGATTTAGCTCCCTTGCGATCTTTATTGGCCAGATAAGCGGCACCGATAAGATAGTGTGCTTGAGCTGATTCAGGTTGTAGTTTTAGTAATTTTTGCAGAGTACGCAGTGCACCAGCCCAGTCTTTAGCTGCTAATTGTGTCTCACCTCGCGTTACTAATAGTAATGGATGAGCTGCATATTGCGGTGGTACTTTATTCAATGTGGCTAGTGCTTGCTGCACATCCCCAGTATTCAAATAAAATCGCGCCAATGCCACCAAAGGTTCCATCATCTCGGGTTTTTGCTGCACTGCCTTTTGCAAATAAGCAAGAGCGGCTTTTTTATTGCCCTGCTTGATTTCCAAATCAGCTAACATGAAGAAGGTTTTCAGGTAGTTTGGATGGTATTGGAGAATCTGCTGATAATAGCTGCGTGCAGCCTCAAAATCACCTGATTGAGTGGCCAAGAAGGCAAGATTAGTAGCGGCATTAGGGTTGCCTGGCTCTATTTCTATTGCCTGTTCAAATGCGCTTTTCGCCTGTTCTATGTTGCCTTTCCCTGCATAGGCTATCCCCATTAACGTCAGTGGGTCAGCTTGGTCCGGATATTGTTTATTTAATTTTTCTGCGGTTTTAAGCGCTTTATCAAAGTCTTTTGTCTGAAACTGTTTGCGAATGCTTAGTTTTTCCTGCATCAGCAAAGTTGGCTGGTGTTTTGGGTGATATTTAAGAATCTGTTGATAATACTTATCGGCAACATCGAAATTACCTGTTTGTAATGCCATACGCGCAAGATAAGTGGCGGCATTCGGATTGCCAGGATCCATTTTTAAAGCGTTATTAAAGGCTGTTTCCGCCTGCGCAGCCTCACCTTTACCGGCATAAGCCAGTCCCATCAGGGTCAACAGATCAGGACTATCGGATTGTTCTTTACGTAGTTGTTGCGCGGTTTTAAGAGCCGCCTCATACTCCTTTGCTTTCAGTTGCGAGTAAACTTTAGCCAGTGATGGACTTATATCGAATTCTAACTCTTGAAGTGATGTTTCTTCAGAAAATAAGAGCTCCCCATCCGCGCTTGCTCCAAACAACGGTGCATCTATTGTTTCTTGTTCTTCAGATGGAAAATAAGCTGCATTAATAATAGGTGAGGTAGTTATTAGTGAAATGGAAATAGCACTAAGGGCGATTAAATGGATAAAACGGGGCTTCATTGTGACCTCTTGCCTGATAGCTTGGATAGTTTTTGTTATTGAAAATAAGTTCCTAGCTTACTACTGTATTTCTTCGATAAGTAAGTAGTAAGTAGTAAGTACCTAATAAAAATTAAGTTAACATTTCTGTAGATGGGTAGAGTGAAGGGCCTGCTTTTTAGGCACGCAATGAAACCCATCAACCTTATGCAGAATGATGGGTTTCGCAAAAAGACGCTCTACCCACCTACGTAAACACGTAAACACGTAAACACGTAAAATATAAATGTTAAAATAATTATGCGCATGTACTTATTGAAAGCTGACTAATATAATTCATTGCTGATGGAGCTAGTGCCTATCAACCCGAGCTTGGTCTCTAAAAGGCAGTCCATGATGATTAATATGAACACTACTTTTTACAAATTTACGCTCACTCTTGAGATATTACAATGTTTTTAGAACAAATCAAAAAATCTTTCAAGCACACACAGAGCAATTTTATCAGTGTTAGAATTAACTGAGATTACATTCGGAACCAAGACAACAAGCAAAGGGGGTTATTTTTATCTAAAAGGCATTGTGTAGGTAACAATCGCTTAGCTGAAGTTTCCCAATAATTGGAAAGCTAACCGTAGCAATACATAGGGTTGTACGATTATTCGTTGGGATTGGGGGCAATGAGGCAAACCTATTCATAAATACCCCCCCTAAAAACTGGAAAACTTCAGTCGCTTAGGAATCAAAATTCAATAATACCCGAAAGCACTGCCAGTCGCTTAAGGACTGGCAGTGCTACATTAGCTAAACTTTCGGGTTTTATTTAGTATATATTCCTATAACTACTCAGCGTAATTTAAAAATATAACCATATAATTCTAAAATAGAATTAATATTAGATTCTATTTTTTAGTAAAATTTTAGTGCAATAATGAATAGAAATGGTCAAATTTATTTTTTATATCATTGATTTGTAATTAAAAAATACGCTGAGTAGTTACATATTCCTTAGGTAAATCAAAGATAATGAGCTCGATACAAAACCAAACTGAAAGATGGAAATGGTTGCAGATTAGATCAATTGGAACTTTTTTTAACAAATTAAAATGTAAAGGCTAGTTACCAGCAACCCATTAATCATGCAGGAGGCGCGTAATAAAACCTCCTGCAACCATAATAAATCTGTATTACCAGTTAAACGTACGTTAATCAAAGAACCTGAATCAATCCGACAATGATAAACCACTAGGCACTCTTGCTGGAACAGTAGATCGCAGGTCAAGACTTTGCGGATCAGTTAAAGCATGTAAGAAATCAATCAATAAATTAATTTCTCGCTCCTTTAATCTGATTGCTTGTATTTCAATTGCAGCAGCCAGTTCAGCTCGACTAGTCGGGTCGTTATGTACTGTAAAATCTATTGCATCAAGATCGACCCGAGAGGGTAGTGTTGCTTGGGCTGTATCATATTGAGCTAAACTATTTTCTGGATCAATATGATGCTTGAGCATAGCATTCAATGTGTTATAAGCGCCATCATGTCCCCATGGACCTGTAATAACGACATTGCGTAAAGTTGGTGTTCTGAATTTATAACGGTCATAACTGTCACCAGTGACTTGTTCACGTCCAAAATCATCATGCCCATTAAAGCCATCGCCCTTTCCTGGACCAATCTGCGGTACCCCTAAAGCGTGGAACTGGTGATCGGTTTGAAACTTTCCGGCATGGCAGTTTGCACACTCAGCCTTGCGTTGGAATAATTTCATGCCTAATCGGGCATTAACGCTCATAGCCCGTTTTTCTCCTCGCAAATAACGATCAAAGGGACTGTTATCAGCTCGGTAAGCGGCCGCCTCAAAAGCACCAATGGCATTGGCTATATGTGTAAAAGTGACCTCATCGGGCACATTTAAACTGGGATATGCAGCTCTAAAAAGCTTCTGATATTCAGGTATCGCCATCACCCGCTCGGTCAATAAGTACCAGACTGTCTGAACATCGCCCATCGCCGCAGCATCTGCCACTTCATTTTCACCGGCCTGACCGGCCATTTCTGTAGTGGATGTTGGCGGAAAGGCTGACTGAGCCGCTAGCGCATGATCAATGCCGAGTAAAAATGCATCACCTGCTGGGGTATCGAATCCAGTCGATGAGGCTAAGTTTTTTTCTACGCGTCCATCATGGAACATTGTGCTAAATTCATTTGCTCCAAGATTAAACAGGTGCGGTGAATTACGTGGCACCCGCTCATGAATAGCATCGTCACCGGTTCCAGTATCACACATTACACCCACGCCGCGCCCCCCTTCGCCAACCGGCAAAGACAAACCGTCACCTGTTGCCGCCAATGGATGATGACAGGTTGCGCAGGAGGTATTTTTATTACCTGATAATATTTTATCGAAAAACAGAAGTTGACCTAGGCTCTCTTTTGCTTCATTGCGATCTGGGTAGTCTGCATCAATTACTGCACTAATTCGATTATGCGCCTGCACTAAAGGCGTCCATAAACCAAATAAAACCATAGCGCCCATCATGGTTATTGCTATAGAGGTTTTACGTATAATTTCTTTCATTTTTTCACCTGCTGAATTGTAATTATTAATATTCACTTATTTATTAATATACTACAATTTCACACGCAAAACAGAGATAGCTATCACATAACAACAAAAATAACAAGAAATAATAAATACAAACGAATTACTATTTTTATGAGCTCCCTTGGTGTGGCTCAACAATAAAAAAGTCTTGCTTTGCATTACTGGACAGGCAAAAGAAAGCTGCCTACCCTAATAGCTCAGTCACTCTAAACTTTTTTAAGAGGAGCCTTACCCTGACCACTGCAACAAGAAAGCCACAGTGTATTTACTTCTAAAACCTAACTCATTTGCATCAATTTTGTTGCCGCACCACTATTCTCATCAGCGGTTTTCATTACTTTCACTTGCAACTCATAATTTCTTGCTAACTCAATCATTTCGACCATTGCATCCACTGCACTGACATTACTTCCTTCCAGCGAGCCTTGAATTAAACTAATATTAGCATCAGCGAGAGGAGGATCAACATCACCCTTTAAATGCATCAAGCCATCATTAAGCTTTTCTAGATCTTTGAACTCTGGCTGAACCAGCTTAATTCGATCAACAACCAATAGCGTTGTTATCTCTGAGCCTGTAGGGATAATACTAATAGTGCCATCAGTCGCTATATCAATTTTATCTGCCTGAGGAATAACAATAGGACCGCTATTACCTATAACTGCACTCCCCGTCCCCGTCTGCAAAAAACCTTCTGGCGTTACTCGCAACTCCCCCGCACGAGTATAAGCTTCATTTTCAGTCTTATCTTGTACAGCAAGCCAGCCACCACCATCAATCGCTACATCTAAATCGCGACCGGTCGTTTGCAAAGTGCCGTGCATTAAATTAGTACCCGGCCTTTCTGTCATCGCATAAACACGCGTAGGCTGACCAGGCCCATAAACAGGCATACTACGAAATTGCTCGAAGTCAGACTTAAACCCCGTAGTCTGTGCATTTGCCAAATTATTGGCATTCGAGGTTTGAGCTAGCATCGTCTGCTTAGCTCCACTCATTGCGACAAATAAACTGCGATCCATGATAGCTCTCCCCTACGTTTAACTATTAAAATTATGCATTTAATATCGTCTGCATAATGGTTTTTTCTGTAGTGATGGTTTGTGCGTTAGCTTGATACGTTTGCTGTGCAATAATCAAATGTACTAATTGCGCAGATAAATCAACGTTGGAGCTTTCCAATGATGCAGATGAAATTGAACCAAAATTATTGGTCCCAGCAACACCATAAATAGCAGCCCCTGAGCCCGCACTCTCCATCCAGTTAGTGTTACCCATTTTGGCTAATCCTTGATTATTCGCAAAACGAGCTACCGAAACCTGACCAATCGCCTTGCTAGCCCCATTACTATAGTTAGCCAAAACAGCCCCATTATCATTAATGCTAATCCCTGTTAAATTACCAGCCGGCAAACCATCTTGCTGTAAATCATTAATACTAAAAAGGGAGCTGAACTGAGTAGAACCAAAATAGTCCATGGTGAAATCTAAATCATCAACTATTAAGTTGGGGTCAATTTGTGAAAGATCTATCGTCCCTATTTCTTTGGAAGTTTTCCCTGCCACATCATAAAACAGTATTTTACCCGAACTATCAAACTCCATCGGTGTTGGCACAGGGATACCTACCGGCACTACAGTCGCAGCCCCCACCAATGTATTTGGCGGAGGCACTGGCGCTGGCGTAATCCCTTTACCATCAACATACAAATACGAATCCCATTGATTACCCCCTGTCTTCACTAAATAGGTAGATGCGATATGCGTATTACCTTGAGAATCAAAAAGCGTAAGGGAGGTCATTGAGTTATAACTATTCGGATCAGCAATATCCAATGGCGTAATAATAGGTACGACTTCACGCGAATCTAAATTTAAAGTTGTTGTTGCTCTAGTTGTCGCCGTAGGCAGGCCTTGTGCTGTATCAATTTTAAGTGCCTCAAATACCCCTTGACTAAAGCCATCAGATAATTGATCTCCATTGGGCGAATAACCCATAATATATTGCCCCTGATCCGTGACAACAAACCCTTCCTTATCTAATTGAAATGCGCCATTCCGAGTATAAGCTGTTGGCGTACTTGCCTGAGAGTCCGACCCTAGTGCAAAAAAACCATTACCGTTCAACGACAAATCCAAAGTATTGGATGTAAATTCTATATTACCTTGATTAAACTGCTGCGCAACCTCAGTCACCCTTACTCCGGCACCAGCCTGAGTCTTACTAACTCCTCCTAAGCTACTGGCATAAACATCAGCAAATTCAGCTCGCGATTCTTTAAAACCCGTTGTATTAGCATTGGCAATATTATTACCGGTAACTTGTAAATCTTTTGATGCGGCATTTAAGCCACTTAATGCTGTTGAAAAACCCATGATCCTTCCCCTTTAAAATACTTGTTCGACTTTACTGAATTCAACAGCACCAAGCTGCCCAAGATTTAGCACAACACCTTTTTGTGGGTCACCCAAATCAACACTCTCAACTTTTGCACCCATAAAGGTTTCTAATGCCGTATTCTGCCCATTAATACTTGCTTGAGCCTCTATGTTATAAACACCTGGTGTAGCATAACTGCCATCATCTAAAATCCCGTCCCACTCAAACTTTTTCAGGCCTTCACTTTGGCTACCTAAATTCAAAGTTTTAACCACTGCACCCGTTTGATCTTTTATATTAACTGTGGCTTGGTTCGTCGCACTATTAAGCTTTATATTTCCTACTAGAGGACTACCAAAACCCAAGCCCCCCTTAGTACTCGACACTGAAACAGACTTACCCACTAAACCAGCCGCTTCAAGCGATTGACTTGAAGTCATTGATCCAGCAAAGGTCTGAAATGATTCATTCAAATCACCGATCCCTTCAACAGTACTAAATTGCGCCATTTGCGCCAAGAAATCGCCATTTTCCATGGGCTTAGTTGGGTCTTGGTGGGTCAATTGTGTAGTCATTAACTTTAAAAACTGCTCTTGTCCTAACTCTTGTTCTTTCGGCTTTACTGCGTCTACAACAGACAAGCCTAATTGCTGAGCTGTATCGATACTAAATGCCATGATTTTTCTCCTATTGACCCATTCTCAAAGTCTGTAAAATTAACTGCTTAGAGGTATTAAAGACTTCAACATTATTTTGATAAGACCTTGATGCGGACATCATATTAGCCATCTCTTCTACAGTATTAACATTAGACTTATATATATAACCAGTATCATCTGCCATTGGATGATTAGGCGCATACTCCATGATTGCAGGAGCCTGACTTTCCACTACACCTTTAATATCAACACCTGCCGCAGCACTCTTTTTATCCATAACATTACTTAATTGCGCTGCAAAAACAGGCTGCCTAGACTTATAAGCATCCTCAGCACTACTACTAACACTATTCGCATTAGAAATATTACTAGCCACTAGATTTAACCTAAGTGACTGGGCATTCATGCCGCTACCGGCAATATCAAAAACACTTAATGCAGACATAATTATTCTCCTCTAATCGCGCTCATCAACCCTGAGAATTTACCATTCAGGAAAGTTAAGCTTGCTTGATATTGAACGGAGTTTTCAGCATATTTGCTTTGTTCAATATGATCCTCAACGGTATTGCCATCTAAAGACGCTTGTTGCGGATTGCGATATAACATTTGCGCGCCTAACTGCATATTCCCAGGCTGCATATGCATGGTATTGGTTCTTTCTAACGAACCTTTATCATTGGACATTTGGTTTTTTAAAATACTTTGAAAATCAAGATCACGCGCCTTATAGTTGGGTGTATCTGCATTTGCTAAGTTAGCCGCTAATATTTCGCTACGTCGTTCACGCAAAGCCAAGGCCTGTGGATGGACTCCTAATGCATTATCAAAACTAATCGCCATAATCTTCTCCTCTTTACTCATTACTTACAAAATGAAAAGCACAGTTCATGCCAAGTATTTTATATGATAACAATCAATTACTTACGTAAAATAGAATAATAAACGACAAAAAGTGCACTTATCAGCATAAGCAGCGGCTAAAATTTACCGCCTGAGGAATAGAACCGAAAAGCAAACTTATAAACAATACGACGAAGCACAATCACGAGTTTATTTAAAACAAAAAAAAGCCCCTCATTCCCGATAAAATATTCGAGAATAAGGGGCTTTTAATGTGTACTGAAAAATAACTTAGCTATCTCACCAGTAAAATGACAATAGTCACAAAACTACAAAGCCAGCATATTATCCAAAGCAATTTTGGCAAATTTTGCCTCTTCTGGCGCTACGCTGATTTGATTAACGACATGACCCACTGCTAAGTTTTCTAATATCCAAGCTAAATGTTGTGGATCTGTACGGAACATAGTCGAACACATACTTAAAGCAGGCGACATAAAATGTACATTCTTACCTTGCACCTGACATTCTTCATGCAAACGATTAACTAAGTTTAATTCTGTAGCGACTAACCAGCGCGTATTAGGCTCAGCCTCACGCACAGTTTTTAAAATATATTCAGTTGAGCCCATAAAGTCAGCTTTTTGGCACACTTCAAAACAAGCCTCAGGATGGGCAATAACTTTAGTTTCTGGGTAACGTTCTAAAAAGGCATCAATCTGTTCCGGCTGAAAGAACTGATGCACGGAACAATAACCACCCCAAAGAATCATTTTCGCATTGCAAACCTGCTCCGCCGTTAAACCGCCCATCGGCTTATTAAAATTCCAAACCACCATGTCTTCTAATGAAATACCCATTTTAAATGCGGTATTACGACCTAAATGTTGATCAGGGAAAAACAGAATTTTTTCACGCTTGGCAAAGCTCCATTCCAAAATCTTTTGCGCATTAGAAGAGGTACAAACAATCCCCTCATGTTGACCACAAAAGGCCTTTAAATCAGCGGCTGAATTAATATAAGTAACAGGGGTCACTTCATTTTCAACATCAATGACGGTCGCCAATTCATCCCAACAACGCTGCACATTCACCTTATTCGCCATATCTGCCATAGAACAGCCGGCTGCTAAATCTGGCAAAATTGCAATTTGCTCAGGGCGCGACAAAATATCTGCCACTTCCGCCATAAAATGCACACCACAAAAGACGATGTACTCAGCATCCGACTCTGAGGCTTCTTTAGATAATTTTAATGAATCACCAGAAATATCCGCATGTTGAAAAACTTCGTCACGCTGATAATGATGACCTAAAACAATACAACGCTTGCCCAGCGTTGCTTTAGCTGCTTGAATTTTTACGGCACATTCTTCATCAGAAAGTAATGCGTAATCTTGTATAGGGTATGCTGTTGTCATAACATTTATTCTAAGATGTAAAACAATATGTAAAAAAACGGGGCGGAAAAATACCCGCCCCCACTCATATTACTGAGCGCTAACTTCGTCTTTTACTATTTTATGATGCTTAATATTCAATTCTTTTAGCTGTGCTTCACTCACGACTGCAGGAGCATCCACTAAAGGACAAGCAGCTGATTGCGTTTTAGGGAAAGCAATCACTTCGCGAATAGAACTTGAACCCGTCATTAACATAACTAAACGATCCAAACCGTAAGCCATACCACCATGAGGAGGACAGCCATACTTTAAGGCCTCCAATAAGAAACCGAATTTATCATTCGCTTCTTGCTCACCTATACCTAAAATATCCAGAACAGTAGACTGCATTCCAGTTTTATTAATACGAATCGAACCACCACCCACTTCTGTGCCATTTAAAACTAAATCATAAGCACGCGATAAAGCCGCCCCTGGATTCGCTTTCAACTCTTCTTCAGTGCAACTAGGGGCAGTAAATGGGTGATGAATTGCATTCCATCGCTGACCTTTCTCATCCCATTCAAACATTGGAAAATCAATTACCCATAAAGGCTTCCACTCACCTTCTAATAAATCTAAATCTAAGCCTACTTTGACACGTAATGCACCTAATGCCTCATTAACGATATTCGTTTTATCCGCGCCAAAGAAAATTAAATCTCCAGTTTGTGCACCCGTTTTTTCTAAAACAGCCTCCCAAACTTCCGCAGGAGCAAATTTAACAATCGGCGATTGTAAACCGTCAATGCCGCCATCACGATCATTTACTTTAATGTAAGCTAGTCCACGCGCACCATAAATGCTGACGTATTTGGTGTAAACATCAATATCTTTACGGCTTAACGTTGAACCATTTGGAATTCTTAAAGCTGCAACACGCCCTTTAGGATCATTCGCTGGGCCAGAGAAAACTTTAAAATCGACGTCTTTCATTTCCTCAGCAATATCAACAAGCTCTAAAGGAATACGTAAATCAGGCTTATCCGAACCAAAGCGCGACATCGCTTCTGCATACGTCATTTGTGGGAATTTATCACCTAAATCAACATCAATCACGTCCTTAAATAAACCACGCATCATATCTTCCATAACAGACATGATTTCATCTTCATTCATAAATGAAGTTTCAATATCTAATTGCGTAAATTCAGGCTGTCTATCTGCTCGTAGATCTTCATCACGGAAACAACGCACAACTTGATAATACTTATCCATACCTGCGACCATTAACAGTTGTTTATACAACTGTGGCGATTGCGGTAAAGCAAAAAAGTTATTCGGATGAGTTCGACTAGGCACAATATAATCACGGGCCCCTTCAGGCGTTGCCTTAGTTAAAATAGGCGTTTCCATTTCAAAGAAGTCTTGCGCATCCAAAAAATTACGTACATTACGTGTTACATCTCTACGCACCGTCATATTTCTTAACATAAACGTTTTACGCAAATCAATATAACGATAACGTAAACGCATTTCTTCATTAACGTCTATATCACTTTCAATCGGGAACGGCGGCGTTTCTGATTCGTTCAGTACCTCAACATGGCTCACTAAAATCTCAATCTCACCCGTTGCCATATTAGAATTAACTGTACCTTCTAAACGATCTCGAACAACCCCTTCAACGCGCAAGACATATTCACTACGCACACTTTCAGCGATAGCAAAAGTATCTTCAGACTCAGGATTAAAGACCACTTGCACTAAACCCGCGCGATCCCTTAAATCAATAAAGATAACGCCACCGTGGTCACGTCTTCTATGTACCCAGCCGCACAGTTCGACAGCTTCACCTAAGTTTTCTTTGTTTAATTCTCCGCACTTGTGGGTACGCATAGTTTTTCTCTGTTTAATCTAAAAGTTGAAGTAATGGCTTAAATAATGAATCATCAAAGCTCGTATATTAGTTTTGTAGGCTTAATCCCCAGAACTGTTTGCGGTTGAAGCAGGCTTTGCAGAGCCAACCAAATTTTTCTTATTGCCACTTTTAAAATCAGTTTCATACCAGCCTGAACCTTTCAAGCGAAAGCCTGCTGCTGATATTTTCTTCTTTAACTCAGGCTTATTGCACGCTGGACAAGTAACCAGTGGCTCAGCACTTATTTTCTGTAAGGCTTCATGCTCATCTCCACAAGCTTGGCACTGGTATTCATAAATTGGCATTTGCTACTCCGAAAGAGGAAAATAACTAAAAATATGGCGGCTATTCCACCTTTTTTCAAGTTGCTAACTCAAAATTAACCGACTATTTTAATAATAAGCTAGTATACAAGCAAGAAACAGCGCTTTTCATTTCACAATCATTTATACAAAGGTAATGACGATGCAAGAATTAACACTCACTCAACCCGATGACTGGCACTTACATGTGCGCACTGGCGACATGCTTAAAACAGTCATTAATCACACTGCCAGACAGTTTGCACGCGCCATTATCATGCCCAACCTGCAGCCACCGGTAACTAATGTAGACCAAGCACTAAGCTATCAACAAGAAATTCAACAAGCAACGTCTAGCGAATATGAATTTGCCCCGCTTATGGTACTTTACTTAACCAATAGCACAACGATTGAGAATGTAAAACAAGCTGCTGAATCACCTGCCGTGCATGCCTTTAAATTATATCCAGCAGGCGCAACAACTAACTCTGATCAAGGCGTAACCGACTTACAGGCAATGTTTCCCGTGTTTGAAGCAATGGAGAAATACCATGTACCACTTTTAATACATGGCGAAGTAACCGATGCCGAGATTGACATTTTCGACCGTGAACGCATATTTATCGATCAAAAGCTGCGACTCATTCACCTAAACTTCCCTGCGCTACGCATTGTATTAGAACATGTCACCACACGCGAAGCAGTGGACTTTGTTCTAGAAACTCCCGCCAATATAGGCGCAACAATTACCCCACAACATTTGCTTTATAACCGTAATGCCATTTTAGTTGGTGGTATCAAGCCACATTATTACTGCTTACCTATTTTAAAGCGCGAATCTCATCGTCTTGCTTTAGTTGAGGCCGCAACCAGTGGTAATCCTAAATTCTTTTTAGGCACAGACAGCGCACCACACTTAAAACATTTAAAAGAAAACAGCTGCGGCTGTGCTGGCTGTTATTCAGCTTATGGTGCAATAGAGCTTTATGCCGAAGCCTTTGAACAAGCAAATGCCTTAGATAAATTAGAAGGCTTTGCTAGTTTTTATGGTGCAGATTTTTATCAACTGCCGCGTAATACTAAAAAAATCACCCTAGAAAGAACCAACTGGCAAGTACCAGATGACTACACAATTACTGAAGGCTTAAAACTAACACCATTAAAAGCAGGTGAGACTTTACGCTGGAAATTAAAAAATTAGTTACCCTCACAGACTAAAAGTCAGCGCTCGGTACAAACAAGCGCTGCTTTTAGGTTTGTAAGTGAGTTATTCTAAACCTTCATATAGCGACTCATCGTCGTCCATATCTTCAAAATCTAATAACTGTGCAGCGCCGTCATTAATCAAATAATCTCTACGCTGCATATAAGCAGAGCGAAAAAATAAATATCGATCAACGGCAGCTTCTGAGGCGATCGCTTCTGCATCAAGAAAATCTGCTCGAACATCAATCATTTCTATAGTACGCAAGCCTGTAGCTCCCCAAGATGCTCCAGCACCGCCAAAGAAAGCATAAGTAAGCGGGTGCAAGGCATAATCACCAAGGTATCCGCCAACACCTCTTACAGAGCTCGGTCCCAAGAATGGTATGACAAAGTACGGACCTCTAGGCGCACCCCATACCGCCAAGGTCTGCGCAAAGTCTTCTTCATGCTTAGGCAAATCAATCATTGTTGCAACATCAATAAAACCAGCAATACCGACCGTACTATTGACTAAAAAGCGCGCACTATCCATTGCCCCTTGCTTAGGTTTTGCCTGCAAAAAGCCATTAACACTAACACCAATATCTTTTAAATTAGAAAAGAAGTTACTAATACCAACATCCAAAAATTCCGGCGTTATCCACTGGTAACCTTTCGCAACAGGTTTTAAAAGTATCCGATCGACCTCATCATTAAACCCCAAAATATCACGATTCACCCCCTCCCAAGGATCGGATGGATCCGTATGTGGAACCGTCGTACAAGCTTGTAAAACGATTATCCCAATAATACTTAATACAAGCCTATATTTTTCCATTATTTTTTTCATTAACTACCTAAATTACCCAATAAAATACAGGTTAAAAGTTTGTTCGCACAGAAAGTTCGCGTAACATAGCATACTTTCCTAACGATTTAATATTTAGTATCATGCAAACCGCTGTTAAGCAACCAATGAATGAACGATTCAGAGGGTATCTACCCGTAATTATTGATATAGAAACAGCAGGCTTTGATGCTAAAAAACATCCTTTACTAGAAATCGCGGCAGTGATTGTTGAATATGATGATAATGAAGAGCTCGTCATAACTGAAAGCCATTCTGCGCATATCATTCCTTTTGAAAACTCTATTTTAGATCCTTCTGCCTTAAAATTTACTGGTATAGATCCTTACCACCCTTTCCGCATGGCAGTTACAGAAAAAGAGGCACTAGGAAAATTATTTACGCCAATTAAACATGCCGTCAAACGTAATGAATGCACTCGCGCTATTCTAGTAGGTCATAACCCAACTTTTGACATTACGTTTCTGAATGCAGCGATTGAGCGCACTAAAATGAAACGTAGCCCGTTCCACCCGTTCAGCTCCTTTGATACCGCTACTTTAGGTGGCCTAATGTACAAACAAACAGTTTTAGCAAAAATAGGCAAAGCTGCAAATATGGAGTGGGATAATCAACTCGCACATTCTGCGCTTTATGATGCCAAACAGACAGCGGAAATTTTTTGCAAAATTGTCAATCGCTGGAAGCAATTAGAAGCCTTAGATCAATAAAATCATGGGTCAGGCCCTCATATTTTTCACTGAAAATCGCATTTAAGTATGACTTTACAGAAAAAAATATATTTTATTTATTCGCCTTGCGTAGAAGAACAACTAGACGATGTGATTAGTCACTCGCTATTAACTGAGCTTGGCATTGAAGTACGTAAAATAAAACTGGCAAACTTATCTGCCATTCATATTAAAGATGACTTAAATCATGCCTTAGTGTGGATAGAACAAAAAGACTATCCACAAATGCTATTGTTCGCCAATCAAAAGCAGCTGTCCCTAGGGTTTTTACCCGTTTCTGGTGACCCACTTAGCCAGTTCTATCAAAGCTTAGACTTACCTAAAGATTTTAATGACTGTTTAGCAATCGCTTTAAATGATAACCCACTGTTTATTGATATCGTTGTTTGTAACGATGAAATCATCACTAATGGCGTTAACTTAGAAAACCAAACGACAATGACTGAATTCATAGGCGATAGCCTTGAATTTACAGGCTTAGCTAAATTTAAGTTTCAAATAAAACGAATTCTCCATGCATTTTCGCTCACACCACACCCAGTCACCTTAACCACGGCAAAAGGTAAAACAGTTTCAACTGCCATTACCGGCATGGTGTTACTCGATTTTCATAAAAATGGCGCATTAACTAATTTGTTTACAGACTCTATTTCTTTACGAGATAGGCGCATTTCTGTCGCCTTATTTGCACCCCAGTCTATTCTCTCCTATTTACAACTTTCCTCGACCTTACTAACGGCCACTCAAAAACAAAGCCTGCCTCAGCAATTAGGCTATATTCGCACTGCATCATTAGCTATCAAATCTCCCGTAGATACTCATTTCTTGGTTAATAATAAGCCCTTAACCACACGTGAGTTATGTATAACAATACTCGATGAAGGCATTAAAGTTAATGCAGGAGATACATTCCGCGACAGTCAACATTATGCTGACGATAAAGAAAATGTAATCTGCGAGCAATTACCTCAACAAGACAGCAGAATAAAGTATTTAAGCGCAACACTCCCTTTCTTCACTCACGCTTTAGAATCAGACTTTAAAGACCTTTTTCTAGCCTTAAAAGAAAATGCTCAAACAACCAGTACCTTTGTCTTATTAATGGTATTAAGTGCTTTATTGGCAACACTAGGCTTATTTTTAAACAGTCCTTCAGTAGTTATTGGTGCGATGGTTTTGGCGCCATTAATGTCGCCTATTATTTCAACCTCAATGGGTTTATTGCGATCCGACCCCGACTTAAGTCGCCGTTCGTTTGGTACTTTATTAACAGGTATGTTTATCGCCTTATCCTTATCTGCGTTAATGGCTTATATTCTACCGTTTCAAGAAATCACAAATGAAATTGAAGGCCGACTACACCCATCTACCTTAGACTTACTCGTTGCCTTACTTTCTGGGGTTGCCGGTGCTTTTGCTAGTGCCCGCGAAAACATTGCCAAAAGTTTACCTGGCGTAGCCATTGCAGTAGCATTGGTACCGCCTTTATGTGTTTCTGGCATTGGTATTGGCTGGCTAAATTTCGATATTTTTTATGGCGCTATGCTGTTATTTCTAACCAACTTAACAGGTATTATTATGGCGGCTGGTGTGTCCTTTATGGCTATTGGCTTTGCACCTTTTTCGCGCGCAAAAAAAGGAATTGCTCTTTCTGTTTTTATGGTCGCCATTATTTCCGTGCCGTTAATTTTATCTTTTTCCAATATGCAAACTATTGCTGCAGTCAAAAAACAACTGCTCAGCCAAAACTATGAAATTAACGGCCAATTACAACAATTACGCAATATTAAAGTGCGCTTAGATACGCCGATGAAAATCAATGGCGATTTAGTTACCACTAGCACACCCACCCCACAAATGCTTTTAGCCTTTGAACAGCATTTAAGCAATAAATTAAACACAGCGGTGACAATTGACCTCTCAGTACGCCTCGTTACTGAAAGTTATTTTAAGAAAGTATCACTTAACTAGGAAGTAGGAACTACGGCTTTAAGTCTGTCTCGCGTAAATGATGATAGCAGCAGCTCTTAAGTAGCTTATAAACAAAAAACAACGTAAGTGCCCAATAAGCCACGCACTTGCGCCTTTATATCCGGTGCATTCACATAAAGACGTTTGTTAGTCTATAATAGATTTATTATTAAATATAAAGTTTTGAAATACATTAGTAGCTTCTCATTAGTCACAGGTAAATACCTATAGAACCTGCGAGATAAACCTTGTCAATTCCGCTTATAGCATTACAGCTAGTGTTGACAAAAAATAAAAATGACTAAAAGTACCGAAGTTACTGACCTGAAGGTGGGTGTCGACATATTAGATCAACACTTTAGCGGCTGTGGGCTAAACCCGATGGAACGACATATTTTACTTCAAAATAAAGAGCATAAAACCTTTATGCTCTTTAGCTAAACCTAAATTTCATTTAAACCGTTTATCTAACCTCCCACTTTTACTCATACATTTTCCCCTCTATGTCTCCTTACTCCATTATTTTAGATTCGCCCATTCTCCTTAGTTTACTTGCTGGAGTATTAGGCTTATTAGTCGGTAGTTTTCTCAATGTCGTTATTTATCGCCTACCAGTGATGATGCAACGTGGCTGGAAGCAGGAATGCCAAGAGTTTCTTGAGCTCCCTATTGATGTACCGACAGAAACATTTAATTTATCCCTACCCGCTTCGCATTGCCCTAAATGTAAATCAGGTATTAAGGCCTACCAAAATATCCCTGTCTTTAGTTACTTATTTTTACAAGGTAAGTGTGCTAATTGCGCGTCCCCTATTTCTGCGCGTTACCCGTTTATTGAGGCATTAACAGGCTTGTTATCTGCTGTTGTTGCTTATCAACTAGGCGGGCAAATTGAAACCTTATTTGCTTTGATTCTAACGTGGACGCTTGTCGCACTTAGCGGCATTGATTTTGACCATCAATTATTACCGGACAATATTACTCTGCCAGTATTATGGCTAGGCTTATTATTAAGTTTATTTAATGTCTTCACTGACCCTGTTTCCAGTATTATTGGTGCGATTGCAGGCTATATGGTTTTATGGACTATTTACCAACTATTTAAACTGCTGACAGGCAAAGAAGGCATGGGGTATGGTGATTTTAAACTACTCGCCTTGTTTGGTGCTTGGTTGGGTTGGCAGTATCTACCGTTAATTATCCTGCTATCCTCCTTAGTTGGTGCAATTATTGGCGTTTCTATGATTATAGCGCTCGGTCGTGATAAAAATATTCCTATTCCTTTTGGCCCTTATCTCGCTATTGCTGGTTGGATAGCATTATTGTGGGGCGATCAACTAAATACCCTGTACCTAAACAGTGTAGGCTTATAAATTAGTATGTATAAAGTAGGACTTACCGGCGGGATAGGCTGTGGCAAAACAACAGTATCCAATTTATTTAAACAGCTTTCCGTACCTGTTATTGATGCTGATGAAATTGCTCACGCACTCGTCAGCCCAGCAGGAATTGCACTCACACAAATCAGCCAGCAATTCGGTCAAACCTATATTTTGCCAGATGGTAACTTAGATCGCAGTAAACTCAGGGAGACTATTTTCAATGATGTCGAGAAAAAATCTCAACTTGAAAATATTATGCACCCTCTTATTTATGAGGAAATAGAACAGCAACTTAGTGAATTGTCTGCTCCTTATGCCATACTGGCTATTCCGCTTTTACTAGAAACCAAGATGCAATCGTTTGTTGATCATATCTTAGTGATTGACTGCCCTATGGAAGTACAGATTAATCGGGTAAAATTACGTGATAAACTCAATGCGGCACAAATTACCGCAATTATTCACAGCCAAGTAAGTCGAAGCGAGCGTTTAGCACAAGCAGACAGCATTATTGACAACACCCAAGACTTGCTAAAGCTAAGTCAACAGGTCAAACACTTACACGAGCAATTTCTAAAACAAGCACAGTGACTACAGAATATATAAGCTATGAATTCCCTCTTAATGAACGCATCCGTGTCTTCATTCGCCTAGAGCAACTGTTTTTACAACTCGATCATTTCTTCGCGGGTACAAGCATTTGGGACAAACGAACGACTGTAAGTACGCTAGTCGATATTTTACAAATTTTTACGCGCCACGATTTAAAGGCAGAAACCCTTAAAGAACTGGAGCGCCATTCCAATAGATTAAACCAACTATCAGCACATGAAGGCGTAGATACAAAAAGACTACGCCAAATCATCAATGAACTAAACTCTACCAGCAAAATCCTCTATGCAACCAGTGGCAAAATAGACCTTTCCAGTATGGAAAGCGATTTATTCAAAACTATCACTCAGCGCAGTAGCATTCCCGGTGGCACTTGTTCATTTGACCTGCCCTCTTACCATTTTTGGCTAGAGCAAAATATAGAACAGCAAGAGCAGGATTTAAAATTGTGGATTAGTCAATTTGCAACCATTCGCAGAGCTATCGACCTAATTTTGAATTTTATTCGTTTAAGCGGTGAAACCAGCAATATCACGGCTGAAAAAGGCTTTTATCAATTTAATTTAGAACCCTTACTACCGTATCAAATCATCACTATCAAACTGTTACGGTCTGCCCCTTATTTTGTCGAAATTAGTGGCGGTAGGCATCGCTTTACTGCTCGCTTCATGCTTGCAGCAACGGGGACAGCCCGCCCCAAACAAGTGACTGAAGATGTTGATTTCCAGCTCACCCAGTGCATTTTTTAGCTACAACTGGCACATAAACCATGCAGCTCTAATGTTAGACACTGCGGCTTAAACTGCATGGACTCACTTAAAGCAAATAAGCTTTCATATACCGCCGTTGCATCCATCTCATAAGCATTTTTGCAATTATCACAAATCAAGATCACTGACTTATGCTGCTTTTCCGCTTGTAAACAACCGATAAAAGCATTCAGCGACTCTATTTTATGCACCAATCCAGCTTCCATTAAAAAATCCAAAGCACGGTAAATAGTCACTGGTTTTGCTTTGGGGTCTTCTAGCTTAAACAAATCTAATAATTCATACGCACCAATAGCCTTATGGCTGGTACAAATTAATTCCAGAATGCGCTTTCTATTCACTGTCAGGCGTACGCCTTTTTGGGTGCAAATATGTTCTGCTGCTTGCAGAGCATGCTGCATACAACCTTTATGATTATGTGGCTGCTGCACTGTTTTGCTATCGATAGTCTCTGACATACTAAAAGCTCACTCTGATGCCGACTTCAGCGCCACGCCCTGGCTCTGGCGCTACTTCTTTTAAAAACGAGGTTGAATTACGAATAGTTTCATTGAGTAAATTATTCGCTTTGACAAAAAATAAAGCATCCACCTTATCCGTAAAGCGCACACTGTAATTGACATTCATATCTAATAATAAATAACCTGGCGTATTAGACTCATTTTCACCTGCGTATGTTTGCGCTTCAGCACGCGTTAAACGCAATCCAGCGGCAAAGGCATCATAACCGGTATAATCCAATTGAAAACCATAGCGCAATGGCGGCATGCGAGGTACATTTCCCCCGCCACTTAATTCACCGCGTACAAAATCACTAAATAAAGTCATATCGAATTGATTATCCTCTCCTTCCCAAACTGGAAAAGCCACTTGCGCTTCAAAACCATAAAAACGCGCATCCTTTTGCATTGCTTGATAAACAGGTAAACACTCCGCTCCAAGCCCACAATCGGTGACAAAATTCTCGCTATCGAGATCAAATAAATCACCGGTATTATTCTGGATAATATAATTATTGCTCCAATTATGAAATACATTGAGCTCGGTGCCCACCCAGTCAAAATCAGTTTTGAAACTAAACTCCAAGTTATAAGAAGTTTCCAGCCCCAAATTTTCATCACCTAATTCATAACTTTGCGCGGCAAAATGCACCCCATCAGAAAATAATTCCTGCACATCGGGTGCACGTTGCGCATGAGTGAATGCTAAACTCATAAACACATCATCAGTCACATGCCACAAAGCAGATAATGAGGCACTTACCGGCGTATGTTGCTTACGGGCAAAACCTTCAGCATCAACCTGTTGATGCTCAACTCGTAAGCCCAGCTCATAAGTCACTGCGCCTGCATGCATATCTTCAACAATAAAACCTGCATAATTTTGTACAGATGAAGGTGGCACAAAAGCCTCTTCACCTATGGCTTCAAGCTCTTTACTCTGCGCCTGAAAACCAAACACACCATGATCAATAAACCCCAAAGACTTATGCACTACTTCCGCACGCCCTTCAATGCCTTGATTATCAAATTGCGTCCCTACTGTGATGCCATCTTCTAATTCGACATGTTGATAATCGTTATAAGCGAAACGTAGTTTTATCGCTTCTACCCAAGCAAATGGCTCATACAACTCAGCTTTTAAATCATAGCGATTTTGCTGTAAATCAATACGTACCAACTCATCAACAGGTGGCACGCCATAATTGTTATCCAAATGATTATAGGAAAAACCAACCATACCCCAGTCATCGACCCAAGAAGCCCCTATCGTGCCACTCCAGCTTTGCCCATCGGTATTCGGCACATAACCCAAGCCATTCGACTCAGTAGGCACATGGTAATTACCGCTATCACGAAAAAAACCATCCACATGCCAAGCAACTTTGTCCAAGCCACCGTCGTGCTTTAAGGCACTGCTCCACTGATTTGATACTGAGTTATAGCGCTGTTCAAAGGTAGTGCTTAGTGCTTTAGGCATGTATAGCGGGATGCGGTTATCGATAACATTCACAATACCGCCTATCGCGCCACTGCCATATAACAAACTCGCCGGCCCACGCAATACTTCAATTCGCTCTGCCAATAAGGCTTCGGTACTGTTCGCATGATCAGGACTAACACCCGAGACATCAAGACTACCCAAGCCATTTTGCAGTACCAACACGCGATTACCTACTTGCCCACGGATCACCGGCTGGCCCACGCTAGAACCAAAAGACATACTGTTTATACCTAACTCTTGCTTTAGAGTCTCGCCAATAGTCGTCGCTTGTTTAAGCGCTAAATCATCACCTTCTAAAATATTAACGGGATGTACCGTTTCCGATGCCTTTTTATGCAAAGGCGCTGAAACAATCACAGGCTCTAATTCTTGTACCTCTTCAGCCATCAAGGAACTAGAAACACTGATAAAAAATAATAAGGAAACCTGTCTGCGCGCCATACTGAAAATTACTCTAACCAAAAAAAATGAAATGTTATAATATTACATTTATGGCATTACGCGCAACTTTACTTTCATTTAACGGATCAATTTTTTACGAACTCAAACGCATTTTTTATAACAATTAGGCTAGAGAAATACAAGCATTCACACCCTCTATATCATATTTCACAAATTACCAGACAAAAAGTATTTCGCTCCTCAGCACCTTATACAAATCTATGTTTAACACCCCTTCTACTGACCAAATAAACCTCACTGCATTTAGTCAATATGCTAAGCTTACAATCACCCCTTTAAGTACTATAAATCATAGCGTACTTACTCTATTCAGCCTCGATACTAAGCTTTTACTTTAATACAATATGGAATATTACTTAACTGAAGTAACTCAGCTGGCAGCGGTCTTTTGGGTATTTATTACGCCTAATATCTCCCCTATGGATGACCCCGAAGTATTAATTAGATCTGTGGTTCAAGTATTCTTATTAATCGGCTCGGCATTATTTTCCAGCTCGGAAACAGCGCTATTCTCTTTATCTCGAATTGATTTACAAAACCTACTCAAACAAAACCACCCTTTAGCAGCCACCATTCATGAACTGCTGGAACAACCCAGGCGCCTGATTATTTCTATTTTATGCGGCAATGAACTCATTAATATCGCTGCAGCAGCTAACATGACAATCATATTAGTCAAGCTTTATGGTCAAGAAGATGCTGGCTGGATTACTTTATTAATTATGGTGCCACTACTGCTCGTTTTTGGAGAAGTTACACCCAAAACTATCGCGGTATCTAATCCAGTTGTCGTTAGTACACGTATTATTGTGCCCGTCATGCGCGTATGGGTGAAATTCGTCGCGCCATTACGCTGGATAGTCTGGAAAATTTCCGACCGAGTAACCACTTTTTTAGTCGGCAAAGAAAAATCACCCGACAATATTTTACATGTGGATGAATTTAGAACGCTAGTGGACGATGTCGTCAAAAATGGCGAACTAGGCAGCTCGGAAAAGTTAATGATTTTCAATTTACTAGAAGCCGGCGCGACTGAAGTCATAGAAATTATGATTCCACATGCGCAAACCCCCTTTATCAATATCACATGGAATAGACAGCAATTAAAGCAATTTATTTGCCAACATAAAATGCATCGTTTCCCCGTGTACGAAGAAGACCGAGATAACTTTATTGGTTTTATTCATGCGGCCGACTTGGCAGGCATTTTTTTAGACCCTGCACAACAAGAAAGCGATTTCAACATCAAAAACCTACTGCATGATCCTATCGTTATCCCCCCTACTAAAAAAGTTAACGAAATGTTCGACTTTTTTAAAATTAATGAAATTAAATCCGCTATCGTTTTAAATGAATTCGGTGGTGTCGAAGGCTTAGTCACCTTAGAGCAAGTACTGCAATTCGTATTCGGTGAAATTTGTCCTCAAGATACATTCCCCGGCGTTGATCATGACCCCTCGACCAATATTTATGAGGTTCCAGGGGATATGAAATTAATCCACATAGAAGATTTAACTCACTTTGTGATTAAAGATAATCGCATGACCACTATCGCTGGTGTTGTGTTCCGAAAATTAGATCGATTACCCAAGGCAGGCGATCAAGTACAGATGGAAGATTTACTTATGACGGTTTTAGAAATGGACGGCCATAGAATATCTCGCGTACAGCTCGCCAAAGGGGTAAAAAAGAAAGCAATTATTATAGAAGATAAAGTTAACCTTGAAGGGGAGCAAGCATGAATCTCATTGAAACATTAGTATTAATGCTGATTTTATTACTTATAAAAGGCTTCTTCTCCGGCTCGGAAATTGCCTTAGTGAGTTCTGACAAAATAAAAATGCGCCACAAAGCACGTATGGGTCATAAAGGCGCACAAATCGTTTTAGACTTATTTAAAACGCCAGATATTTTATTGGGTACGACCTTAGTAGGCACTAATATCGCGACAGTCGCACTGACTACGCTAGGGACTTTATTAATGGTCAAATATTTTGGTGACAATGGCGACGTATACGCCCTATTAATCTATTCACCGATTTTTCTTATTTTTGGAGAAATCGTCCCTAAAAGTATTTATCAGCAAAATGCGAACACCATCGCACCCGTTATTGTGCGAGTGTTGCGGCTTTTTTCTTTGCTGTTTTATCCGATTATTTTTATTTTTTCACGCATTGCGCGTACTGTCGCGCGAATGGTTGGTGTGGGAAAACCTAATTCCAGCCTTTTTATCACGCGCGAACAAATGCGTTCTATTGTAGAAATGGCCGAAATGGGCAGCCATTTAGATGCTTTTGACCGCAATCGCATTAAACGTGCGATCAATTTTTCCGACACCATCGTCGGACAAGTAATGACCCCCGTGCCTGATATGCTTGCATTAGAACAAAGTAGCTCCTTAGAGAATGCAGTCAGGCTTGCGCAAAGCATGCACTTCCATGATATTCCCGTGTATCAAGGTAATATCAGCAATATTGTCGGCATGTTATCTATAGAACCTTGGGAAGTATTAGAACTAGATTTAGAACAACAAACTTTACTAGAAATCATTAAACCTGCTTTGTACGTCACAGAAAATCAATACCTAGAAGAACTATTTCATTTATTTGATCAGCAAAACAGCAAGACAGCTATTGTCGTTGATGAATTCGGTTCCACAACCGGCATCATAGATAAGCAAGATTTATATGAAGAAGTGGTCGGCGACCTTGAAAGCAGCCCTGAAGAAAGCTCGCGTCGCCGCTATAATCAAAAAATGCTATTTCAAGAATTGGGGCAAGATAGCTATATGATCGATGCCAAGTTACCGATAGCCGAAGTCAATGACATTTTAGGCATCAATATCAATGCCACTGAATTTTATTCCTTAGGTGGTTTTATGCTCTCGCATTTGCATCACTTGCCCAAAACAGGAGAAAGCATTGCTGAATGTGGCTACAGTTTTATCATTCATTCTATGACCGCAAGAGCGATTAAAACGATTAAAGTTGAAAAGATAGCTAGCCAATAATAAAGTGCAAGGGAATCAACCTGAAACCCTTGCATCTGATGCACATACATAGCGCGTGCATCCCTTGAGCGGTTACGAATTAATAGGCCTATTACATACCGCTAACTTTATTCAATTCTAAAACCTACTTTAAGGGTTACCTGCCAGTGTTCTACTTTTCCATCATCAATATGACCACGGGTTTCAATCACTTCAAACCAACGCATGTTCTTAATTGTTTCTGAGGCTTTAGCAACCGCATTTTCAATAGCATCTTGAATACTGACACTAGAAGAGCCAGTTAGTTCAATTTTTTTATACACATGATCAGACATAGGTAATTCCTTCTTATAAGTAAAAAAATTATTTTTTCAGTGCTATGGTCTCAGTGCGGCCAACAGTTTCAAGCGTTATTTTACCTTCCTGAGCCAACCAACCAATACTGCGCTGAATGATTTTTTCTTCTTCTGTTAGCGCCTTAACTAATACTGAGACTGAGGTAGCACCACTTTCAGTCAAATAATGCCAGATACTGCCTGAAGTCAAACCTACACGCTCAGTCATCGTTAAGCTAGATGCTTTAGGCGCAACTGCTTTTGGTGTGACAGCTTTACCCTTTGCAGGCGCTTTCTTGGCAGGAACTGGCTTAGGAGCGGCAGCTTTAGCGACAGCAGCAGTAACAGTGGAAACAGGTGTTTTTTCTTTCACTTTAGCTACCGGCTTTGCGGCAGTGATTATTGGCTTTTTCATAATTATGATAGATGAGAATAGAAACGAGAAATAAGTAGAGAATATTGAAAGATAAAGATACGCTATTTGTTTTAGAAAATCCACTCTCTCCGACAGAGTACGAGACTCACATATCATTTACCGCTCATTCCTAAGGGCAGTAAAAATCCTTACTTCCTGTATGCATCATTTAACTTTCATTTCAGTATCGGAACTTCACCGGCATTTAATTTATATTCTGCATCGAGGAATTCTTTGGAATTTTTCAATGCTCGTTCTTTTTTTAAAGCTTCATCCTTTGCAATAGCTTCTTTCAACACCTCACGATATGAACGGTTGACCTTTTTTGCATAATCAGTATTTTGTTTATCTTGAGTTTCAGCAAGTGTTGGCGGAGGCTCTAGCTTATACCGACTGTCTATTTCATCAGCTAATGCTTTAAGGCTCTGACTAATTCTTAGGAGATGCTCAGACGAGTGATATTTGTTAACATCAAGCGCAAAGCTCTTGGCAATTTCTTCCCCCAAGTTAAATCCATAGACAACCTCTTCACCGCCTTTTTGTTGAAAGTCATATTCAATATAAATATCCAAAGGATCTTTGACTTTTTTATCAAAAATAATACTCGCACTTTCCATGGTGTAAGTTAATGCATCTACAAATTGCAATCTCACTTGCTCTAGCTCATTAGAAATAAAATCTGCGCTTAATTTTTTTATTATGTATTTCATAGTCCCACCATCCAACAAATTAATATTGTTATAGCCAAGCAAGATAGACTTAGGCTTTCTTTGAAACTGGCAAAACACACATATTCAGACAAGAATCGAGTGTTCACTTGAGAGATTATACTCACTCAATCGCCTCCTTATAAATACTTATTTCTTAGAAATATTAACAGGCATAAAAAAAGCCCAATACCTTGCTAGATATGGGCTTCATATACTTCTGTGAACTTACACGATCATTTATTTTCTGCAATAGCCTGACTTGAATATCAATCCCAAAAATCACAAAACTTATGTTTTCTACCGCTATAAATCCTTTAAAAATGGTGCGAATGGGGGGATTTGAACCCCCACACCATTGCTGGCACCAGCCCCTCAAGCTGACGTGTCTACCGTTCCACCACATTCGCATTTTTTAAAATTAACAAGACTTATCTATATAGCCTCTCTACCAATGCAACTACATTGACTATTTTTTACTCAGGTACAATAGACTCATCGACAATAACAGGCAAGTCATCTCCTGTAATAACTGGCTCATTAACCACTTGCTCACTTTCAATCATTGGCACTTCTGCTGCCATTTGATCAATAACGGGCGTATCCATAATATCCGCATCATTGCCTACATTGCCACTTAAAACAGCTAAAGCTAAGCTAGTTGAGAAAAAAACAGCGGCTAAAACTCCAGTCGTTCTCGATAGGAAAGAAGCGGATCCTTGTGCACCAAAAACTGTACCCGATGAACCGCTGCCAAATGCTGCGCCTGCATCTGCACCTTTTCCATGCTGGATTAATACTAGCCCAATAACTGCTAAACCTACTACCATATGACCGATTATAATAATTTGATACATTTTTAATTTTGAAATGAAGAGTAAATCTTTAAAAAAGAGTCCGCACTTAACGAAGCTCCACCAACCAATACGCCATCAATATCGGGCATAGCTAATAAATCTTTTGCGTTTTCAGGCTTTACGCTACCACCATATAAAATCTGAATTTTTTCTGCAATTTCAGGACTTTTACTGTCAATCAAGCGACGTATAAACTCCAACACTTCCTGAGCTTGCTCGCCTGTCGCTGTTCTTCCTGTCCCAATCGCCCATAATGGTTCATAGGAAATTACCGCATGATGAAAGCTTTCAATACCCGCGATATCAATAACGTCCTCAATCTGCTTAGCAACAACCTCAAAAGTAGTGCCCTGCTTTCTTTGCGCTAGAGAGTCTCCAGTACTTAAAATAGGGACAATGCCTGAGGCAATCGCTTGCCTATATCTTTTCGCAACTACGACATTATCATCAGCATAGTATTTTCTGTGTTCCGAATGCCCTACGATGGCATACTTACAATCGAACTCGCGTAGCATGGAACCTGAAATCTCACCGGTATAAGCCCCTTCAGCATGTGCTGCAATATTTTGCGAACCACATATTAAGCGCGTATCAGCGATACGTGCGCTGACTTCTGGAATATATAGATACGGCGGACAAACAACCAAATCAGCATTCACAGCCGGCATAGCGGCAACAATTTCATCAACGAGCGCAATGGCACTGTGCCAATTAATATTCATCTTCCAGTTACCGATGACTAATCCTCGACGCATCACAATCCCCAGAATTTAAACGACATATAATAAGCGATTATACCCCTTAATTTCAAGCAGTGATTGCATTCTTAACCACATCAGCTAATTCATTGGCATGCTTTCTTACTACATCTTCATTAACTCCTTCAATCATCACTCGAATCAAAGGCTCCGTTCCTGAAGCACGCAGTAGAACTCGACCGCTATCACCCAATTCTTTTTCAACAGCTTGTACTGCCTTTTGAATCGTTTCATTGCTGTTAGGATCAACCTTTTTGGCTACTTTTACATTCACTAAAACCTGAGGATACTTACTCATTTCAGATTTTAATTCGTATAAACTTTTACCCGTTCTATGTACTTCCGCCAGTACCTGCAATGCAGCAACCACACCGTCACCCGTCGTGGTTCTATCCAGACAAATGATATGCCCCGAACCTTCACCACCCAAGACGCTACCGTGCTGCTTCATTAACTCCATCACATAGCGATCACCTACATTAGCGCGCAATAAATCAACTTTGAGTTTTTTTAACGCATGCTCCATACCTAAATTACTCATTAAGGTGCCGACAATAGGACCTTGTAATTTACCGGCAGCTTTACGCGCTTTAGCGATAATAAAAATTAACTCATCGCCATCAACGACTTCGCCTTTATGATCCACCATAATCAGACGATCACCATCACCATCTAAGGCAATCCCCAAGTCAGCACGATAATCAATCACCGCATTTTTTAATAAGTCAGGTTTGGTAGCACCACATTTTTCGTTAATATTAAGACCATCAGGATTCGCAGCAATCTCTATAACCTCTGCACCAACCTCTCTAAAAACATGCGGTGCAATATGATAAGTAGCCCCATTAGCACAATCAACAACAATTCTTAGTCCGCTAAAATCAATACTTGCAGGAATACTCGCTTTACAAAATTCGATATAGCGCCCAGCAGCATCACTAATGCGCTTAGCTTTACCTAGTTTCGCAGACTCAACCGTGGTCATTGGCTGTTCAAGATAATATTCAATTTTATGCTCTAAATCATCTGGTAATTTCGTACCTTCAGTAGAGAAAAACTTAATACCGTTATCGTAATAAGGGTTATGTGACGCACTAATAACAATCCCAGCCTGAGCCCGCAAAGTACGCGTTAAATATGCAATTCCTGGCGTAGGCATTGGCCCTAATAGCCGTGTATTTACACCTGCAGCAGCAAGACCAGCCTCTAAAGCCGATTCAAACATATAGCCGGAAATACGCGTATCTTTACCTACTAAAACAAAACCCTGGCCTTCACGAGCAAATACTCGTCCAGCCGCCCAACCAAGCTTAAGAAAAAAATCGGGAGTAATTGGATATTCGCCCACCGTACCGCGTATACCATCTGTTCCAAAATATTTCTTTGTCATTGCCTTATATCCTCGTCATCTCACAAAAAAGGGAGAATTATCTAAATTCTCCCTCCCCAATAAACTACTTGTGTTTTACTTTAATTTTGCTCTGCGGCACTACCAATAGATTTATCAGCATCATCTTTTTTATCAACAGTTGAGTCAGTCTTAATGCTTTTATTCGGAGGTGTTGAGTCATCCCAGCCTTCTGGGTCTCTTACCGGCTTACGCGCCATTAGATCATTAATTTGATCTTTATCAATAGTCTCATACTTCATTAAAGCATCGGCCATCGTATGCAAAATATCTTCATTATCTTTTAATATCTGCTCAGATCGCTCATAGTTTCTATCAATAATAGAACGAATTTCTTCATCAATAGTATGTGAAGTTTCATCAGCAACACTCTTATGCTGCGTTACGGAACGCCCTAAAAAGACCTCGCCTTCTTCTTCACTATAAGCTAATGGCCCTAAACGCTGCGAAAAACCCCATTTAGTCACCATATTTCTAGCTAATTCAGTAGCACGTTCAATATCATTAGAGGCTCCTGTAGAAACTTGTTCCCAGCCAAAAATCTGCGCTTCCGCAATACGGCCGCCATATAAACTAGAAATCATACTATCTAACTTACATTTGCTCGCGCTGTACTGATCTTTTTCAGGCAAGAACATAGTCACACCTAAAGCACGACCTCGCGGCATAATACTCACTTTATAAACAGGGTCATGTTCAGGTACAACTTTACCAACAATGGCATGACCTGCCTCATGATAAGCGGTCATTCTTTTTTCTTTGTCATCCATAACCATAGAGTGCCTTTCTGCCCCCATGATTAATTTATCTTTAGCCTTCTCAAGGTCAATCATACTGACTAAACGCTTATTCATGCGTGCTGCATATAAAGCCGCTTCATTCACTAAGTTTGCTAAATCGGCACCTGAAAAACCTGGTGTACCTTGAGCAATATATTTCACTTCGACATCATCAGCCGCAGGAACTTTACCCATATGTACATTTAAAATGTGCTCACGACCTTTAACATCAGGCAACCCAACTGTTACTTGTCGATCAAAACGACCTGGACGCAATAAAGCGGCATCCAAAACATCAGGTCGGTTAGTTGCTGCAATAACAATGACGCCCTCAGTCCCTTCAAAACCATCCATTTCAACTAATAGCTGATTTAAAGTTTGCTCACGCTCATCATTACCACCACCTAATCCAGCACCACGCTGACGACCTACCGCATCAATCTCATCAATAAAGATAATACACGGCGCATGACGTTTTGCTTGCTCAAACATATCACGCACACGAGAAGCTCCGACACCAACAAACATTTCTACAAAATCAGAACCTGAAATGGTGAAAAAAGGCACTTTAGCTTCGCCTGCAATTGCTCTGGCTATCAACGTTTTACCCGTTCCTGGAGGCCCAATCAACAGCGCGCCACGAGGAATTTTACCGCCTAGCTTTTGATATTTTGACGGATCTCTTAAAAAATCTACCATCTCTTCAACTTCTTCTTTAGCTTCATCACAACCTGCCACATCAGCAAAAGTCACTTTGATTTGATCCTCTTCAAGCAGCCGCGCTTTACTCTTACCAAAGCTCATTGGCCCGCCTTTACCGCCCCCACCGCCTTGCATCTGGCGCATAAAGAAAATCCAAACACCAATCAGCAATACCATCGGAAACCATGAGATAAAAATCTGCATCAACATAGATTCATTTTCCGCAGGACGCGCTTTAATTTGCACGCCATTTGCCAATAAATCATCGACTAAATGAGGATCATTTGGAGCGTGAGACGTAAATTGATTACCGCCTTGCAACTGACCTTTAATTCCATTTTGATCATCTAAAATAACTTCTTGCACCTGCCCTGCTTTTACCGCATCAATAAATTGCGAATAGGAAAGTGCCGAACTCTGCTGAGTTCCTCGCGTACCAAAATTATTAAATACGGACATCAAAACAACGGCAATGACAACCCATAAAATTACATTTTTAACCATATCGTTCAATTTGTACGCCCTAGCCCTGAAAGGCCTTTAATCTAAAAAACATAGCAACTGTATCAACATTAATAAATCCTGACTCATCACTAACTTCATTTGACCCAATCTTACAATCCATACGCCATCTAACTACAATAAGGGCGGTGCCTTATTTTTTAAAGCCCTTACCTAAAATATACACTTCATTACTGCGTGCTCTAGATGCTTTTGGCTTTCTAATCAAAACCTTATCAAATGAGGCTTCAACTTGTTTTTTATACTCTTCAAAACCAGCGCCTTGAAAGACTTTCACTAGAAACGAGCCGCCTTCAACTAGTATCGCCTGTGCAGTTTCCAATGCCAGTTCACATAAATACATAGAGCTGGGCTGATCCATCGCTTTATTGCCACTGATATTCGGAGCCATATCCGATAGCACAACATCTATAGGCGCTCCATCTAAAATGTTAGTCAGCTGCTCATAAACTTCATTTTCACGAAAATCACCACAAATAAAATCGACACCTTCGATAGGTTCTATATCCAAAATATCCAAAGCAATGACTTTTTGTTTTTTACCAACTATTTTACGCGCATATTCTGACCAACCACCTGGAGCAGCTCCCAAATCAACAACATTCATCTGCGGCTGAATAAGCTTATCTTTTTCTAAAATTTCGACCAACTTAAAAGTGGCTCTAGAACGATAACCCAACGCTTTCGCTTTTTTCACGTACTCATCATTGACATGCTCTTGCATCCACTGATTACTGCTTTTACTTCGTGCCATATCTATTTAGTGTAAAATTGTCTTATTTTATTATATTGAAGGAAATACAGAGTGAATTCTGAAGAATTAAAACTAATGATAGGCAAAGCGCACGCCTTACAGCCCGTTATTATGATTGGCCAAGCGGGCTTAACCGACCCCGTACTAAATGAAATTGACTTGGCACTTAAGACCCATGAGTTAATTAAAATAAAAGTCCGCGCAGAAAGAGATGAGCGTAAACTTATTCAAGAAGCCATAATCACCGCAACTAATGCAGAACTGATTCAAAGTATAGGCCAGGTTGTGGTTATTTACCGAAAAAAACCGCCTGTAGAGCCCAAGAAACAGAAACAAGGCAGTAGACGTAGAGATTATTAGATTGCATACAGGATAAACCTGATTTAATTCGTCATATAAAGCCTCAAACCATTGTCGGTGTAAAACTTCACAACGACAATGGCATCGCTCTATTTAAATATATTGAATAGACAGAATCTCATAGTCAATTTCGCCGCCCGGCGTTTTAACCGTAACAACATCTTCAAGCTCTTTACCAATCAGAGCTCTAGAAATAGGCGAGCCTACCGAAATACGCCCTTCTTTAATATCCGCTTCATCTTGACCAACAATTTGGTAAGTTACTTTTTTCTCTGTTTCTAAATCTTCGATTTCAACCGTTGCACCAAAAATCACCTTACCTTTTGCATCAACCGTTTTGACATCAATGACTTGCGCATTAGCCAACTTACTTTCAATCTCATTTATACGCCCTTCAGCAAAACTTTGTTGCTCGCGCGCAGCATGATATTCCGCATTTTCCTTTAAATCACCGTGCTCTCTTGCTGTCGCAATCGCCTCAACAATTCGCGGCCGAGTAACCGTTTTTAATTCCTCTAATTCAGCTTTTAATTTTTCTGCGCCTACAACAGTAAGAGGTACTTTATCCATTTAAAACTCCAACAAACTTAATAATAAATATTCATATAAAAAAGAAAGGCTGACAAATGCCAGCCTTCCCATAAATTAAAATTCAAGTTGAATTTTAATTTAAAGTACGATGTAGATCCTGCAAACAATTAACATCTCCCGCGTCTAACTCACCTAATGCATAACAAGCCGCTTTAGCACCGGCCATTGTCGTGTAGTAAGTAACTCGGTGCTGCAAAGCTTCTCTACGCATAGTAAAGGAATCAGAAATCGCTTTAATACCCTCAGTGGTATTAATAATCAACTGAATCTGATCATTTTTAATCATATCTACGGTGTTAGGTCGCCCTTCATTAACTTTACAGACAACTTCACACTCTATGCCTGCAGCCTGAATAACCTTGGCAGTTCCTCGCGTAGCAACAATCTGATAATTTTTTGAAATCAACATCTCCGCTACTTCAACAACTTTAGGCTTATCGGCCTCGCGAATACTAATTAGCACTTTACCACTATGACTTAAATCTACACCAGAAGCACGCTGTGATTTAGCAAAAGCCTCACCAAAGGTTTCACCTACACCCATCACTTCACCCGTTGATTTCATTTCCGGCCCTAATAAAGGATCTACACCAGGAAACTTAACAAATGGGAATACCGCTTCTTTTACCGAAAAATAACTTGGAATACGTTCTTCTGTAATACCCTGCTCTTTTAATGAAATACCAGCCATACAAAGTGCTGCAATTTTAGCCAAAGGGTAACCCGTTGCTTTAGAGACAAAAGGCGCAGTACGCGAAGCACGTGGGTTAACTTCTAATACATAGATAGTTTCACCTTGAATCGCAAACTGAGTATTCATCAGGCCTCGTACACCTAATGCTTCAGCCATTTGCTTTACTTGCACGCGTAATTGATCTTGCAAATGCACAGGTAAATCATACGGAGGTAAAGAACAAGCCGAGTCGCCAGAATGTACGCCAGCCTGCTCAACATGCTGCATTAAGCCACCGATTAATAAGGTTTCACCATCATAAATCGCATCTACATCCATTTCAATCGCATCATCCAAAAAACGATCTAAAAGCACAGGCGAGTCATTAGACACACTAATCGCTTCTTTCATATAGCGCTGCAATGCCTCATCGTTATAAACGATTTCCATACCGCGACCGCCTAGAACATACGATGGACGCACGACTAAAGGATAGCCTAATTCTTTAGCTACACTAACAGCCTGCTCTGTCGAAGAAGCAGTGCCATTCGGCGGCTGTTTTAAATTTAATTTCTCAATTAACTGCTGAAAACGCTCTCTATCTTCTGCCAAATCAATAGCATCCGGAGAGGTACCAATAATCGGCGCACCTGCTGCTTCTAAATCACGCGCTAATTTAAGCGGCGTTTGTCCACCATATTGTACAATCACGCCTTTAGGTTTCTCTAATTCTATGATTTCCATCACATCTTCAAAGGTTAAAGACTCAAAATACAAACGATCCGAGGTATCAAAATCAGTTGAAACGGTTTCTGGGTTACAGTTCACCATAATGGTTTCGTAACCGGCTTCACGTAAAGCTAAAGCGGCATGCACGCAACAATAATCAAATTCAATCCCTTGACCAATACGATTTGGGCCACCGCCTAAAATAATAATTTTTTCTTTATCCGAAACGCGCGCCTCGCATTCACGTTCATACGTTGAATACAAATAAGCCGTATCCGATGAAAACTCAGCTGCACAAGAATCAATGCGCTTATACACAGGACGTATATCTTGCTTATGACGCAATTTACGCACATCACGCTCTTTAGTGCCTAATAACTTAGCCAAACGCGCATCAGAAAAACCTTTTTGCTTTAAGCGGAATAATTGCCCTTCCTCTAAAGTTGCCAAAGTTTTTGTTGCTAATGACTTCTCGGTTAACACCAAATCTTCTACTTGCGCTAAAAACCATGGATCAATTTTACTCGCCTCATGCACATCATCAAACGCCATTCCACTACGGAAAGCATCAGCAACATACCATAAACGATCAGGTCCAGGATGACGCATTTCACGCTGCATTTTGTCTTCAGCATCAGACTCAGTAAAATCAACGATTCCATCTAAACCATCAACACCAACTTCTAAGCCGCGTAAAGCTTTCTGCAAAGATTCTTGAAAAGTACGACCTATCGCCATCACTTCACCGACAGATTTCATCTGTGTAGTTAAACGATCATCTGCTTGTGGGAATTTTTCGAAAGTAAAACGTGGCACTTTAGTGACCACATAATCAATAGTTGGCTCAAATGAAGCTGGCGTTGCACCGCCAGTAATTTCATTCTGTAACTCATCTAGCGTGTAACCCACTGCCAATTTTGCAGCGACTTTCGCAATCGGAAATCCCGTTGCCTTAGATGCTAATGCCGACGAACGCGATACACGCGGATTCATCTCAATAACAACCATACGACCATCAGCCGGATTAATCGCTACCTGTACATTCGACCCACCGGTATCAACACCGATTTCACGTAGCACTGCTAAAGAAACATTACGTAAAATTTGGTATTCTTTATCGGTTAAAGTCTGCGCAGGAGCAACGGTAATGGAATCACCCGTATGCACGCCCATCGGATCAAAGTTTTCGATGGAGCAGATAATAATGCAATTATCTTTTGTGTCGCGCACCACTTCCATTTCATATTCTTTCCAACCCAGTACTGATTCTTCAACCAATAACTCATTAGTTGGCGATAAATATAATCCGCGCTCACAAATATCAACAAATTCTTCTTTATTATAGGCAATACCACCACCACTACCACCCATGGTGAAGGAAGGACGTACGACCGTCGGATAACCCACTTCTGCTTGCGCAGCGAATGCTTCTTCCATGCTGTGCGCAGTTTTAGATTTAGCTACTTCAAAACCAAGTCTAGCCATCGCATCATTAAATAGCTGACGATCTTCAGCCATATTAATCGCTTCTTTAGTCGCACCAATCATTTCCACACCGTATTTTGCCAATACGCCGTGTTTATCTAAATCTAAAGCACAATTTAATGCAGTTTGCCCACCCATCGTTGGCAATACAGCGTCAGGGCGCTCTTTTTCAATAATTTTTTCGACTGTCTGCCAATCAATTGGCTCGATATAAATGGCATCCGCCATATCGGGATCAGTCATAATCGTAGCAGGATTCGAGTTCACCAAAATAATTCGGTAACCTTCTTCACGCAACGCTTTACAGGCTTGAGTACCTGAATAATCAAATTCACAGGCCTGACCAATAACAATCGGGCCAGCGCCTAATAATAATATGGATTTTATGTCGGTTCTTTTTGGCATATTCGTATTTTGCTCTGAGGTGATTAGTTAGCGTGGTTCATCATGTCCATGAAGTCATCAAATAACGACTCTACATCATGCGGGCCTGGGCTAGCTTCAGGATGACCTTGAAAACTCATCGCAGGAATATCAGTACGTGCAATTCCTTGCAAACTACCATCAAATAAAGAATGGAAAGTCGCCTGCAAATTATCTGGCAAAGTTTTCTCATCGACGGCAAAACCATGATTCTGACTACTAATCATCACACGACCGGTTGATTTTTGTTGCACAGGATGGTTAGCACCATGATGACCAAATTTCATCTTTTCGGTTTTAGCACCACAAGCCAAGGCTAATATTTGGTGCCCTAAGCAAATACCAAAGACAGGAATTTTTTGCTCTAAAATAACTTTAACTGCTTCAATTGCATACGTACAAGGCTCTGGATCGCCAGGGCCATTCGACAAAAATACACCATCTGGGTTCATTGCCAATACTTCAGCCGCAGGTGTTGTAGCAGGAACGACAGTGACACGACAACCACGATTAGCCAATAAACGTAAAATATTACGTTTTACACCAAAATCATAGGCGACGACATGCTTAGTAAGATTTTCAGCTTGTGTATGGCCGGTTTCTAAACTCCAGGTATTTTCCGTCCACTCATAAGCTTCGGTAACAGTGACTTCTTTTGCTAAATCCATCCCTTTCAATCCAGAGAATGCATTTATCGCTGCCTTTGCCACGACTTCATCACAAACATCGCCGGCGATAATACAGCCACGTTGCGCACCTTTATCACGCAATAATCGCGTCAATTGACGGGTATCAATCTCAGCAATTGCAACAACATTATTATCCTGCAAATAATCCGACAAACTCTTTTCTGAACGCCAGTTACTAGCAACGACAGGTAAATCACGAATCACCAAGCCACTTGCAAAAACACCAGATGACTCATTATCTTCATCATTTGTCCCAACATTTCCAATATGCGGATAAGTTAAGGTTACAATTTGTTTAGCATAAGAAGGGTCGCTTAGGATTTCTTGATACCCCGTCAATGATGTATTAAACACCACCTCTCCAGCAGAACAGCCATCTGCGCCTACCGACACCCCATAAAATACTGTCCCATCTTCCAACATTAATAGTGCAGGTTTGTTCAAAATAAGCCACCTTAAATGTGCAAAACGGGAAGCACCTTGCGGCCCTTCCCGTTATAGAATAAATTACGTCTGATCATATCAGCTATCCGGAAACCGAATAATTGCTATGATTTTACTGAATTATCAGTGCGCGGTCATTAAGATTTTTAGAATCTTCTAATTATAGTGCGTTATTCCATTTAAAAAACTCATTCCTAGCCCTTATATGCTAGCTTGCTATTTTGAATAAACTGACTCAAACAAGCCTCAGTATTAGCATCCATACCAAAAAAATACATCCCAACCTGACATTGGTCTTGCGCAAGCTTTCGAGAATAAACGATACCGCAACGCACACTAATTAACTCATTACAGCCTGCCGTATCAGGAAGTTTCAAATGAACCTGAACCTCTACCGGACGCCCCTGCCTAACAACATCACCTTTTGGCGTTATACGGTTCCGGTCATCCGCGCTACAACGCACACCAATACCTTGATTGGATATATCTAAAGTTACCCCATGCACTCGCTCACCCAAATCATTCTCGATTTCTATCGCCAAACACTCAGCAACGCGAATACAGGTTCTTTTATTTGAATTCATACTTCCACCTAAGCTTTAGATGAGTGTAGTTTATCGCCTACTTAATAGACAACAAAGCAGCCCACTTACTCATAAAGTTCAGCACTATTATCCATCGTTCCGGTAGCGCTATACAGCATAGGCCTACCCGCATTTAATTGCCGAGCTTCCATCACCTCGCAAATAACCAACTGATGATCTCCTGCGACGACCTCATGACTTACCTTACAATCAAAATAAGCCAAACTTTCTTGCAAAACAGGCGCTCCCGTTACTGCCGTAGTCCAAGTTCCCCGCGCCATTTTATCTTCGAGATCTGACCGCCCAAAATGTTCAGCCAATGACATTTGCTGCTGACTTAAAACATTAACACTACAAACACCATTTTTTTTCAGCACTCGATACGAGCGATGCTCTGGATTAATACTAATAGCTAATAATACCGGTGTAAACGAAACTTGCATCACCCAAGCCGCAGTAAAAGCATTCGTTTCTGAACCCTTCCCTACTCCGACAACATAAACACCCTGACTCAACATCCGCTGCAATAATGCATCCACCTTTTGCATTACTCAGTCACCAAATCAATACGCATAGATAAATCGACTGCCGTTACACTTTTAGTCAAAGCACCGATAGAAATATAATCCACACCGGTTTCCGCAATCTCACGAATACTATCTAAAGAAATATTACCTGAAGCTTCCAAAGCAACTGTTCCTGCAACTTTTTTCACTGCTTCTAATAATTGCGGCACAGAAAAATTATCTAGCATAATTCGGTCTGGCTGAGCATCTAGCGCTTGTTGCAGCTCGTCCATGCCTTCTACTTCTACTTCGACCCATTTATCGCTAATTTGCCTTGCTTTAGCGACCGCTTCAGCGATCGATCCTGCAGCCATAATATGATTTTCTTTAATTAAAACACCATCATACAAACCTATGCGGTGGTTATGGCAACCACCACAAACTACCGCATATTTCTGCGCATCACGTAAGCCTGGAATAGTTTTTCGCGTGTCCAATACCTTACAATCAGTACCTGCAACCGCGTGCGCATATTGGCGCGCATAAGTTGCCGTTGCCGACAAGGTTTGCAATAAGTTTAATGCCGTACGCTCCCCAGTTAATAAGGGTCGCGCCAAACCACTCAAAGTACATAAAAGCGTACCCGCCTCAACCCACTGACCTTCTGTAACCAGCCATTCAATTTCTATCTCTGTATTTAATTCTTTAAAAACAGCATTAAACCAATCCTGACCACAACAAACCATCGGTTCACGCGTAATGACCTTTGCGCTCGCCTGCATAGTTTCAGAAATAATGGCCGCAGTAATGTCACCACTACCAATATCCTCATCAAGAAAGGGTTTAACATTTATAGAGGCTGTATAATTCATGCACTATTCCAAAATAAAGAATTAAAGCAAAGAAACCAAGAAATAAGCAAAAACTAAGAATTAGCCTGCCTATTTTCGGCAAAAAATAAAGAGCGAGCAACTCTAAAAGCAATAAAGGCAAATCATCATTACACCAACAAAACCACTAAAAACCTATGCCTAAACAATAAATTCCTTAGATTCGTTTCAGTATGACCACTTGCCTCAGTTAAGGTTAAACTATATACAAACCTTTATTTCAATGCTTCCAACCTATCAGCAACAGCACTAGATAACTGAGCGTCGTAATGACGCTTTAAAGTTGAATCTGTAGGTTTATCTGCCATCGTAGCAGCAACTTCAGCACACAACTGCTGAGTAAAATGACGTCTTAATGCAGAATCCTCAGGAATTTGTTCGCCGGCATTTTCCTTATTAGCCATCAAATTTTGCATATAATGACGTCTTAGCGTTGAATCTTGCGGCACTACACTCACTGCAACACACTCTTGCGCGATGTCGTTAGCGACCACTTCAGCAACTGGTTCGACATTTTCTGTTTCTGGAGAAACTTCAGCAACCTCAGCATCAGTAACCGCTACTTTTTCTTGCTCTACTACAGACTCTTCCGACTGAGTCTTCGCTTCTGTCGCACTTTTACCCACATAAAGCCATATAAAAATAACAGCAGCCACAACTATTCCAAGTTCAATCATCGTTTATTCTCTCACCAATTATTTAGTTTAATACGCCAATAGACACTTAAGCCTTTCTAGAAATACAAACGCACACAACTACTACTGATAAAAACTAACAGCATAATCATGCAACAAGCCTATAACTCTGTGTGTGCATTATTCCATAGAATGCAGCCTTTGATAATAGATATATTTTATATATCTAGCGCAGCCAAAACCCACTATATAGAACAAAAGATATGACAACTCAGACTATCATTTAGATTTTCAATTCAAAACCAGCATAAAAAGCAAAGCAACACTCTGAGATTATTTCTTTTCAATAATCAGGAGATTAGGGTGCTAAAAATCAGCTTACAATGAAGACTGCATGACACTCAACAGCACAATTCAGGTATTATAAATAGCGACAAATATTGCTAACTCAATAACAAAAACACCACCCGACTTAACATGCACATTAAAAATCATTTACTAACATCAGCACAGCAAATAGCCTCGCCAAACTGCGATCAGCGTACTGATCCAGCCGATATCTCTTTAATTGTGATTCACTGCATTAGCTTACCCGAAGGACAATTTGACACGCCTTATATTGACAAACTATTTACCAATCAGCTTAACGCAGACGAACACTCTAGCTTTCCTGAAATTTGTCATTTAGAAGTTTCCAGCCATATACTTATTAAACGCAACGGCGCAATCACGCAATACGTTCCCTTTGACCAACGCGCATGGCATGCAGGAGCCTCATGCTATCAAGGGAGGGAGAAATGCAATGATTTTTCTATTGGCATTGAATTAGAAGGGACAGTAGACACAACTTATACCGAAATACAATACCAGCAACTTGCCACACTGATTCATTGCTTAATGCTGACCTACCCCAAACTGCACCAAGAAAATATCACCGGACACAGCGATATTGCACCACAGCGTAAAACAGATCCAGGAGTTTTTTTCGATTGGGTTAAATTTCACCAACTAACAAAAGACTGTAATTTATTTTGTTAAATCACTTACAAAATATAATTATCCAACTTTTTTAAAATAGCGCGCCTGCTTGCCCCTCACTGGCGCAAGAGCAGTCATACCCATAGGCACTGACTCCGTACTACTTAAAAATAAATAGCCGCCCGGCTCAAGCGCATCAACCAAGCGCCGCAAAATATCCCTTTTTACTTCGTCCGAAAAATAAATCAAAACATTGCGACAAAAAATAACATCAAAACGACCTATACCAGAAAAAGATTGCAACAAATTTAATTGCTGAAACCGAACTCGTCGCGCTATTTCTGATTTTAATTGATGCCCAGCCTCTACTTTTTGAAAATAAAGCGCACTAACATTACTATCCAAGCCTCGGCTAATTGCCATATCAGAGTAAATAGCGGTGCGCGCCTCATTTAAAATAGTTTCGGAAATATCCGTACCCACGATCTGCACATTAAGAGGCGAGCCTTTAGAGCGCGTCATTTCTTCGACACACATACTCATTGTGTACGGCTCTTGCCCAGAAGAGCAAGCCGCCGACCAAATTTTTACTGTGCCTTGCCGCTTCAAAAAAAACTCAGGCAGCACTTCATTTTTTAAAGCTAAAAATTGCGAATCATCTCTAAACCAAAAAGTTTCATTAGTGGTCATGGCATCAATCACTTTAGATTTTAAGCGATTAGAAAATACAGAGTTCGCTTCTAAGTGCGACACCAACTCAGAATAGGAACCCAAGTTGAATTCACGCAAAACACCCGACAGTCGATTTTTAACCAAGTATTGTTTATTTTCACCAATCTCAATACCACATGAGCGCCTAAGAAAATCTTGGAAATCACTATATTCCTTCAGGGTAATATCCATATATCACAACAACCTATTCATATTAAACAGTTTCTAAGCATACAGTTATATATTAATTGCTAGAATGCTCATGAAATGACTGCAACCGCTTTTGCACAGACTCAGCCAGTGCATCAGGCTTAAATTTAGCCAAAAACTCATTGGCCCCAACTTTTTCCACCATTGATGTATTGAACACACCACTCAAGGACGTATGTAAAATCAAATACACATCTTTCAATTCAGGATCTTCTTTCACTCTAGATGCAAAGGTATAGCCATCCATACGCGGCATCTCAACATCAGAAATAATCATTGTATAGTACGAGGGAACATCAACACCCTGCTCCTTAAGCTGCTGAACATGCTCCCACGCCTCCAAACCATCTTTTAATAAAGTACAGCGTATGCCAATCTGCTCCAATACTCGCTTAACTTGATTTCTAGCAACCGAGGAATCATCTACTATTAATACATGATCATTAGCATTATCAGCCACAACATTATCAGCTAAAACTCCTTCAGAAACTTCCTCGCTACCGCCAATTACTTCCTTCATGACCTTTTCAACATCAATTACTTCGATAAGCTCTTCTTCAAATCGAGTCACTGCCGTTAAATAACCCTCACGACCCGCACCCTTTGGCGGCGCATTAACTTGATCCCAGCCTATATTAATAATTCTATCGACCGAACTAACCATAAAACCTTGAGTACTACGATTATACTCAGTAACAATCACATAGTTATTAGCTTCTCTATCAACTGGTCTCATACCAATAGCCATTGATAAATCCATGACTGGAATCGTTTTCCCACGTAAATGCGCTACCCCACAGATCACCGAATGCGCTTTAGGAAGCTGCGTTAAAGCTGGACATTGAATAACCTCTTGGACTTTAAACACATTAATACCAAAGCGCTGCCTTCCTGCCAACTTAAAAAGCAATAACTCAAAACGATTATGCCCCGCCAACTTAGTTCGTTGGTCAACGCCATCTAAAATTCCAGCCATAAAAACCTCTTACTCAATTAACCCAAAACAAGACATATAGAACTGTTCTTTCTATAAAAGTATTATAGCGACTAACAAGCGCACTACTTGATTATTTTTTTGGCATCAATAGTGCTTTATAAATAATGAACTCACTCATACGCCAATGATATGACACATGAAAACATACAGACCTTCTTAATCTCCATCCTGAGTCTTTTCTTGCTATCAACAGAAGCGCTATATGCGCAAGAATACCAGTCGATTAATTCCATACAGACAGCGATAACTCAATTTATCGAAGTCAATATCGATACCACTCAAGAATATGAAATTCAGGTCAATAAATTAGATAGCAGGCTCAAACTAGCAAACTGCAGCATCCCTGTAGAGGCCTACAGTAACGACAAACAGATTAAAGCAGGTATATTTTCAATAGGGGTACGCTGCAATGGCAAGCAAAAATGGTCACTATTTCATTCCGCCAAATTAACAGTTTATATAAACGTACTAACACTTAAACAAGCATTAAAACGAAATACCGTTATTAGCCAAAATAATATTGTTTTAGTCAAGAAATCGGCAAGCAAACTGCGTCACGGTTACTTTACCAACTACCAACAAATCAAGAATCAACTAACCACACGCAATCTACGAGCAGGCACTATATTACAACCCCTACATGTCACTCACCCGCAACTTATAAAAAAAGGAGAGCGCGTAACCATTCACGCGTTTTCACCCTCATTCAGCATAAAGATGTCTGGAAAAGCATTAATGTCTGGTAGTTTGGGGGAGAAAATACGAGTGAAAAACAACAAAAGTAAAAAAGTAATTGAAGGCACTATCACCAAAGCTGGCACTGTTTCTGTTAATTATTAAAGTTATAAATACATTGGCCGATACACTGGCATAGAAAAATATTTACAGGAGTGCCACCATGAAAATAGAAAACACCAATAACACACAGGCCATAGAAGCAAGCCAAAGACAGAACAATAAAATAGTTCAAAAACCAGCCGCTGAAACAGAAAAAAACAAAACTACTGACTCAGTTGATTTATCCATTGAAGCTGCATCTAGATCATTAAAATCTTTACCAGTTTCTAATGCAGAACGCGTGGCTGAGCTTAAAAGCACCATAGAAAATGGTAACTATAAAATTGACAATGAAAAGCTAGCAAACAACATCATCGCATCTGAAAAAGAGCTATCCAACACAGGTTAATTATCATGATCCATAAAACACACCCCCTTGCTACAAAGCTAATAGCAACAGCACTAGATAACACCCAACAGCTCTATCAATTGCTAAGCGAAGAATCTATACTCCTGAAAGCAAAAAGTCAAACTCAATCGCTTGATTTAATTGTGCAAAAAAAGAATGCATTAGTTAGCCAATTAAACACATTTACCAATCAAGTTGAGCAACTACTCGCTTCAGAAAAACTAAGCAAACAAGACGGCATGGTTCAATATTTTGCTATTGCTAAGCAAGCCGGTATAGACACAATAGAGTCATTAAGTCACTGGCAGAATCTTACCGAACTATCCAAGAAATGTCGCACGCTTAACGAGCAAAATGGCGCAAGTATTCACATACTAAACCAACATACTCAGCGCATATTAAGCATACTAAAAGGTAAGCCACAAACGATCAATACCTATAGCCGAGATGGGCGCGCAAAAAGTAATCTATATTCACGCACTTTGGTTTCGGTTTGACCCCCCCCCTAGCCAGCTACTAGCTTCAGCTACCCTGAAAATACCACTACATCAAGTAGGCCTGCTCGCCTAATGCGGGAAATAGAACTACGAATATTCCGTATTTATTTTGCAACCTAGGGATTACAAAGAATTCGCACCATAGATAGGATGCAATCAAAGCTTGCACGCAGTCAAATACGATATACTCCAAATCATAAATACAACTAAAGTGAACACAGAAAGAAAGCGACAGCGATATTTTTAGAATTAAATAAAAAGCTAGGAATATAAAGAAAAACAACTAACAAGCCTAGAAAGACCATATAAAACAAGAGAGTGTTTGGCAGTATATTTTGTACGAAGAATTGACACTTAGATTCAAGGCATAACGAAAGTCAATCAGTTTAAACTAGATTGACCTTATGCCTAATTTTGATAAGATATTTTGGAGCGGGAAACGAGGATCGAACTCGCGACCCCAACCTTGGCAAGGTTGTGCTCTACCGCTGAGCTATTCCCGCATACAAAATATTTATTATGGAGGCTACTGGCGGAGTCGAACCGCCGTAGATGGATTTGCAATCCACTGCATAACCGTTTTGCTAAGCAGCCTTTTATTCTTATAGAGAAGAATAAAAAAGCCGCGATATTTTGCGGCTTTAAAAATTCTTGGAGCGGGAAACGAGGATCGAACTCGCGACCCCAACCTTGGCAAGGTTGTGCTCTACCGCTGAGCTATTCCCGCTCTGTAAGAATCGACTATTATAAGGCGTTTTCATTTCATGTCAACACCCTATTACAGATTTATTTTAAATTTGTTTTTAGCGTCCAGCCCTTCACGCCCTGGCGACAATCACCAATTTCTTCCTGAATTTCAACTTGCACGAACAACTGCTTAGTACCAAAAGCATCTTGAAAGCTTCTCGCAAGAACAGACGTTCCTGTTGGTGCATTACAAATAACATCACCCTCATTATCAAATGAAGCCATCTGACCAGGTACTTTTAAAATTTTTAATGTTGTATCTGTAAGCGCATTGGCCGCTTGCAAAGTATAAGACTGACCGACAGTGTAAGTCATTTTCGAGGCATGCTGCTTAACACCATTATCACCACCTGACATAAACACTGCACCTAAAACAACGACAACACCTGCGAGAGCACCGAAAAATAATTTAGGATTTTCATCTTTAAGCTTCATTAATGGTGGCTTTGCATCGTCTATCGCACCTTCGACTGCATCAACAACCTCTTCAACGGTCTCTTTTACATCTTCCACCACTTCTTCAACAGCCTCTTTAATGTTTTCTATAGCTTCGCCTGATTCAGTTGATTTATCTTCACTCATAGTAACCCCTCATTGTTCTAATTTAATTTTTATTATTGATAGCCGCCTTTAGACAACTATATGAAATCGTAACCTTTGTTGCCTTTGCTTGCAACCTCTTGTTCTTCTAACTGCCGACATTCAAACTGCCAATAGCCTAACCCTATGTTTTTTCGATTTCTCAAAACAATAGGAAAGTTTTTTTCATTCAAATACAACCTTACAACACCCGACTCTTTTAACATAAAAGACTCAACAATAAGGAAACTTTTTTCATCCTTACCTAGAGCTTTAACTCCGTAAATTAAAGCACTCTGCATCCCTCCTTCGTCTGACTCCTTCATATCAGCGTATTGAGCAACAAACGCATGCTGAGTTAACAAAGAAACCTCAAACTGCGCCTTACCCGTGCTTTTGTGCATCGAAATTTTATTAACAATGCCAATAGAACGGCTATGCCGAGGTTGATCAGCTTTTCTGAAACTAATAAAACTACCAATCGATAACATGCCTGGATCATCGAAACTACAGATTAAGGCACGTTCCGAAGCAGTTTCAGCGAGATATTCTTTAGCTGGGCCTGAGTCTTGCACGCCTTTAACATTTGAACTCTGCAATTCATAAGCAGAATTTAAACCTATGGAAAAATACCGACTTAAGCGGTCAGCAAAAATTGGCACTCCCGCTAAAGGAACACCTTGCCAGCGCGCATCCAAGTAATCAAGCAACTCAACAGGCAGCCTATCCGCCCTAGGCGATAACTTCAAAGTACTGTAACGCCCATCCACATCATTCTTCAGTTTTTCTTTTTTCTGAAAAACTTTACTTAACTTAGCAAAATCAATATATAAAACCGTATCGCTATTCGCTAACTTATCTTGGGTCACAAAAAATGCTGGCCTGTCTTCATCCTGAAAAATAACACATTGCCGTTGAGCACCCAAAATCTCTTGATGATCAAAAGTAATCGTGGCACTCAATAACTCAGTAAATTCATAAACCTGCTGCATTTCCTTAGGCATTAAACCTGTTGGATCCGCAAGACTAAGTAAGATGCATTGCTTATAACTATCTTGAATTGTGCTACTGTGATTTACCAAACACGACTGATCAGGCACTTTAGTCGCTTCTTTTTTTAGTTTCACACCAAGCTTATACAACGAATGTAGGTCAATCCAAACCCATTCAGGAATAGGTAAACTCATAATATACTGACTAACAACAATACTTGTTAATCCTTTAATCACTCGCTGTATAGCTAAAGCAACATCTTTACCTTGAAACCAACCGATCTCTCGGCGCGTCTGCTCTTTTACAACCGTCCAGTAGCCAATCGAAAATTCCCGCTCAATAGCAACTAAAATCATATAAATCTTGTGCTCATTATCGCTTTTCGGAAACCCTGTTTTAATTAACCGTGAACGCAAATCTTCTTCCACAGCAAGATAACAAGGACGCAACAATTCCAGATAATCAAGCCGCTGCTGGGGCGTCATAATTAACTTATTACTCTCTTGCATAAAATCATGCAAAAGACGCGTTGATAACGATAGATTAGCTCTAGGGAGCTCATCTATCCACTGCCTCACTGCCACCTCTGCATATAATTCTAAGCGGACTGGATCCTCCTGTTGAGCAGGGATCACCAGAAAAAAAGAGTTTCTCACATATTCCTCATTTTATGTTTTGCGCAAAAAAGCATGTTACCGGCCTTTTCGCTGCATCATTCCTTTTGAAGGGTTATAGCCAATAATAGCAAGAACTAAAAATAGCGCAAATGCTGCTACCGTATAGTAAAAAGCCATTTGATTAAATTGTCCATACAAAGCAAACCTTAAAAACTCGACTGCTTGAGAAAAAGGATTATATTCCGCTAACTTATATAGCCACTCACTGGATTCTTGTAATTTCCATAAAGGATACAGTGCCGTTGACATAAAAAACATCGGAAAGATAACAAAGTTCATTACCCCTGCAAAATTTTCCAATTGCTTAATAAATGACGACAACAACAAACCCAGTGCGCCCAACATTAAACCCGTCAACAATAAGGCTGGTAACAACCATAAATAGCCTTCCAAAGGCGCTTGTATTTCATAAAACCAAGCAATACCCAAGAACACATAAACCTGTAAAACCGAAACAAAAACACCCGCTAATAATTTAGATACCAGCAAAAACCAGCGCGGCAAAGGACTAACTAATAAAATACGCATACTACCCATTTCACGATCATAAACCATCGACAGCGAACTCTGCATACCATTAAATAGCTGAATCATGCCAATTAAACCTGGGGTAATATACACCTCATATAAAATATAAGTTTCATACGGCGGAATTATAGCAATCCCTAAAGCGGCTCTAAACCCTGCGGCAAAAACAAACAACCAAATTAAAGGACGAACCAAAGCTGAAAGAAAGCGCTCCTTTTGTTTAACAAAGCGCAACAACTCCCTACCAACAATACCCCACAAGGCATACCAATAATGAAAAATACGCATCAGCTTTTACCTTGAGTTAAATTAAAAAATGCATCATTAAGGTTATCCACTCCAGCCTTACGCATAATATCTACTTTAGTCCCTTGAGCCTGCAAGCTGCCTTGATGAATAACAACCAACTTATCAGTGTCATATACCTCATCCATAAGATGTGTTGCCCACAACACTGCCAAATCAGTTTCTTGCGCCAATTGATGCACATGCTGCACGATTGACTCTCTACTTGGTACATCCAACCCAACGGTCGGCTCATCCAGCAACAAGACACTCGGCTTATGCAATAAAGCCCGCGCAATTTCCACTCGCCTTCTGTGTCCGCCATTTAACTGACGCACCAACTCAGCCCGACGCTCGTACATACCTAGCTGTTCTAATTGCTCTTGAATATTCGCATTAGCTTTTTTTCTGCCTATACCTTGCAAAGCCGCGTGATAGCGCAAATTTTGCTGTACGGTCAAATCTAAATCCAAGGTCGTTTGCTGAAACACTACCCCCAACTTTCCTAGCGCTTTTAATGGCTTTTTTTTAATATTAAAACCGGCTAAATCAATCTCACCTTGCTTGTAAGCATACAATCGAGTGATCAGCGAAAATAAAGTACTTTTCCCAGCCCCGTTTGGGCCCAACAAAATACAACACTGCCCCGCTTTAACCTGAAAACTTAAATCATGTAGAACCTGTTTTTTACCGTAAGCAAAACTTAAGTTCACTACATCTAATGCAATATCACTCATGGCTTTACAGCAACTCCCCATGGATAACGACCAACAGCAATCGATTTAGTTACCTTATGATTCTCTAAATCAATAATTGAAATATCATGACTTACACCATTAGTGGTATATAAGCGCTCTTGCGCCGGAGAAAAGGCTAGATTCCAAACACGCGCACCGACTAACAAGTATTTTTCCACCTCAAAGGTTTGAGCATTAATCACAGCAACGCGATTAGCTGGCCCCAAAGCAACATAAGCCCACTGCCTTTTATCATCAATGACCACGCCCACGGGTTGAATTTTTTCTTGACCTAAGCCTGGCACAGAAAAACGTACGCGTTGAACAATCTCTTTACTTGCAACATCAATAACCATTAAAGTGCCATCAATTTCCGAAGTCACCCATAGCTGCTGGCCATCAGCGGTAAAGTTCAAGGCTCTAGGTCGTGGGTCAACCAAAGTATTGGCTTTAATTTCATGACTTTCACCATCTATCCAATGCACCATATTGGTCGTTTCTGACGCACTAACAATCCATTTGCCATCAGGGCTTACCGCAATCCCTTCCGGCTCCACACCGACAGCGACCTGCTGAATTGCCTGTTTACTGGATAAATCAATTACAGTAACCTGGTTATCATCTTCATTAGACACGTACATACGTGTCCCTAGTCTATTAATAGCAAAAGTTTCCGGATCTTCACCCGACGGCAGTTTACCTTTAACATGCAAGGTATTGGCATCCACCTCAATCACCGCATCATCATCGCTAGTAGCTATATATAAAGTCTGCTGGTCCTTACTAAGCGCAATACCCCTCGGCCTTTGCCCTATATCAACCGTCTTAATCAACTTGCCTGCAATGGGGTCAACCACGGCAATAGCATTATCTTTCTCTAGCGTAACAAACACTGTTTCAGCTGTCGCAAGCGAAGTAGATAACAACAAACTACTGAGTAAAATAGCTTTAATTTCCATGCTTATTCCTGTTTATTGGCAATGAGTTTCAGGCTGATCATAGCCTAAAGTATCGAGTTCATTTTTAGGATGTAAAAAACCTTCTAAAGGCGGCGCAACAACCAATGAAGTTGGCGCAGCCAATAAGACTGGCTGGCGTAATTGCCCATTCCACGCTCTAAAGCTTAGCGGCTTACCTTTATACCCCTGCAATTTAAAGCGTTCACTAAACAGATACGCTTTTACCTGAGTAGGGTCGAAGGATTGAGTACGCGTCACTGTCTCACCAATCGCGCGCGCAGCCAAATAAGCCGCATAATCTTCTTCTTCCATCTGCCGGCCTGCCAACACTTTAAATCGATTTTGAATTTGTACCGCTCCCCACTGCTCATGCGCACGATGCCACGCAGTAGCTACCAAACCCTGAGTACCTATCACTGGGCGCGGCAGCCAAGTACGATAGCTAATATATTCACCAAATAAGCCCTGCTCATCGGCAACGACCAACACATCATAATCATCAACTTGAGTAAATACTGGAATATCTGACTGCGCCGTACGACGCGCATCATAACTATGCAACCATTTCTTTTCAGCAATAATTTTCATACCAAAACGCTTAGCCGAACGTCTTATTGCCTGCGCATAAAGCTCATCCTCAGGTGTTGCACCGACCACTAAAAACCAACGATTCCAACGTTTTTTCAACATATATTGCGCCAAAGCATCAGCGCGCATCGCTCGGCTAGGCAAAATATGCAATACATTTTGCAAACACTGCCTCTGCCGAAAAGCATCCGTACGTGTCGCGACATCAAAAAGCAACGCCTGATTATTATTGAGTTGCTGAATGTGAACTAACTGAGCAGCAGGTAAATTAACTATAATTAATTGATACCCTTCTTTTAATAAAGCACTGAACGCCAACTTAACATCAGCACCTAAAGGTACTACTTCTTGTTTTAAGAAATAATTCTGCCCCGTAAACTGCCCTGTCGTATTATTATCTTTCATACCCAATAACGCGCCTTGCAAGCCTTTATCCGCAATAAAAGGCTCAAGATTAGACAAAGCTGCGGGCACTTGCTTTTCCTGAGTTAAATAAGCAATCTTTATCTCTTGCTTAGTCTCAGCAAGCCCTTGCCCACTAAATAAAGCAACAAACAACAGCATTGGCAGCAAAAATAAACGCAATAAATTAAATATCATCTCTTTAAATCTGAATCAGTACACATAAAAATATAGTCTAGTTATAGTAAAATAGCAGAACTTTCTTGAGATTACATTAAGTTCATAAAAATAGTCATTGGTATTCTATATTAATAAAAGCTATTATTGTAAATATGAACTTTATAGCTACACTTTAAAATATGTCTGATGATATTTTTGCTCCACTAAGTGAGTCCACTTCAGCAAGTTTACGCAAAGCAGTTCGCTATAGGAAAAGCGACATTAAAGCGACACTTACTTCAAAACAGTGGTTTACAAGTAAAACAACCCCTATCAATGTTTTAGACATTAGCTCCAAAGGGATTTGTATAGCCATTGAACACAAACTATCAATAAACACTAAAGTAGTATTAAATCTAAAACTAACTACGGATTATTCCTGCACAATTCCTGCAAAAGTGGTACGTCTGTACAGTACGACTGAATATGGTTTAGTCTTTGATAAAACGCAACACACAGCTATCGACCACATAATTTCTGATGAAGCAGATTTCACCATTGCATTTGAGCAATAAACCTTAATTAAGGAGGATTTAACATGGAAATCAACACTTCGGATCTAAGCAGTACTATTAATGCTACAGCTATTAAAACTGCCGAGACCAGCACGGCATCAAGTACACCAGCGACCACAGAAAACTCTAGTTCGAGCACGCTGCAAAGTACTGATACTGACACAGTAAGCTTTTCTGCTGCTGCAATTGTACTTTCTAGCACTGACAACGAAAGCACTGAAGTTGGTTCAGAAACGGATATAGATCCGCAACAGCAAATTGATCAACTACAAAGCAGTATAGATCAAGACCCTAGCCAAGCTATTTATGCTCAGGCTGGAAAAGTGACAGATACAACGGTCAAAAGCCTATTAGGCTAATTTTATGCCTCGCCTCAGTGCTATTTTTATTTATCCCATTAAATCCGTTACCGGTATTCAGGTCAACGCATGGGATGTTACTGAGACGGGACTAAAATACGATCGGCAGTGGATGCTGATTGACGACCAACAGCAATTCTTATCACAGCGCCACGCCCCTAAAATGGCACTGATAAAAACCCAGATCAAAGACCAGCAACTGATCGTATCAGCACCTAAACAAGAAGATTTAATTTTACCCCTAGAACCTGCACAAACCACAGAAACAGTTATAGCCACTGTCTGGCATGACCAATGCCCAGCACAATTAATCAGCGCAGAAGCAGATCAATGGTTTAGCGATTGCTTGCGAATGCCCTGCCGTTTAGTGTATCAAGCTAAAAACAGTATTCGTACAGTCGATCAAAACTACGCCTCCGCCAACGACCAAACCTCTTTTAGTGATGGCTTTCCATTTCTAATCACTTCCGAAGCATCGCTAGCCTTACTCAACCAACAGATGGGCTTGAATCTAACTATGCAACGCTTTCGACCTAATTTAGTCATTACTGACTGCGCTAGTTACGCAGAAGATACTTGGCGAAAAATCAGCATAGGTCATATTAACTTTCGCTTACCCAAACCTTGCTCACGCTGCTCAGTGCCACAAATCGACCCAGAAACGGCTATAAGCGATAAAGAACCCTTGCGCACTTTATCTCGCACACGAAAATGGCAAAACCAAGTCTATTTTGGCCAAAATGCTTTGCATGATAGTCAAGGTATTTTGCGCGCCAATGATACGCTGATTATTCATGAAATAGGTTCCTCTCAACCCCCCTTAGAGACATATGTATCTACACAAGTCTAAAAGCCTTTCCAGAGGGAGAAGGTTGGATGAGGGGAATAAGGTAAAGTCTTGATTTTATTCTCCTCACCCAACCCTCTCTAACAGGAGAGGGAGCTATCCTAACTTGTAACTCGTTGTATTTTAATGTCAAAAAGTTGTGTAGACACCTAAGCTTAGAGATGGGGTGATAAACATCAAGGTGTCAGTCGGCAATGCCGCTACCAGTCATTTTAAGCCTTAATAAATCAATTAGTTACAGATTTTATACATGATAAATATTTAGTTTTTATTCTTATGATTCAAAAGTTTAATGTGTGACTGGTAGCGGCATTAGGATCAGCCAGCTTGATATTTGACCTCAGTGGACCCTAGCTTGCTTTTGAACGACCTCCTACTTAATAAAGCAGCCTGCTAAACCTCAATGTTTAAGATCTCGATAAAAATTTTCATGTGTCCCATGATCAATAAAGGTGAGCAATAATTCATCACCCATGTATTCATAAGCGATGAGATATTGTTGAGCATTATGCTTGTATTTATAAACCTGAACACCCACTAGGTCTCCAATTTTCATTTCACCGATAGATGGATCAGACATGATAATTTTAACCACTTTATCGAGCGCTTCTTTTTCAGTGCGATGCATCTTTTTAACTCGACGCTTAAAGATGCTGGTCTGTTTGACTATCATCCAAATTTATAATCAGACACATCGCCTGCCTTACTTTCTTCTACACCCGTTAAAACACCTTTAATAAAAGCTAAAGGTAGATCTGGGTTTTCATCTACTATTTTTCCCATTCTAGCCCAATACTCTATTTGCTTAGGTGCACTTCTATGCTGTGCTTTACCATTCATGACTGCATCATTAATCAAGCTTTCTGATAATTTTATTGCTTTTGACATGCTGTTTAACTCCTACTGATCTATAGGCAACAATTATACACAAAAGGTTTCATATCGCTACCTTTGAGAGCGTCAGCCAGCTTGAATGTTTTTTGTACGACACCGGTTCAGAAAATTACACTTCTGTTGGCCTAATCTTAAAAAACAACGAATACAGTACCGGCACAGCAATTAAAGTCAATAAAGTTGCAAACGCCAAACCGCCCATAATCGTCACTGCCATACTGGCAAAAAAAGCATCATTTAATAAAGGTAACATACCGAGAATAGTTGTTCCTGCCGCTAAAAATACCGGACGAATACGGCTGACGCTGGCATGAATAATAGCATCGTAATGATCCTTATCTTCGGCAATCTGGGTATCAATTTCATCCACTAAAACAATCGCGTTTTTCATCAGCATACCCGATAGACTTAATAAGCCTAGTAAAGCCATAAAGCTAAACGGTTTGCCTGATGATAATAAGCCAATCACCACACCACACACCGACATCGGCACAACCAGCCAAATAATCAGCGGCTGACGCACTTTTCCAAACAACAAAATACTGATAATCAGCATGACCAACATACTAACGGGCAATTTAGAGTTCAATGCGGTTTGCGCATCACGTGAGCTTTCATATTCGCCGCCCCACTCCATTTTATAATTCGCAGGCAGTTTAATCGCTTCAATCTGACTTTTAATACGCTTAAACGCTTGATCAGCCGTCAAACCAAATGCAGGATCCGCTTGTGCGGTTAATGTACGAACACGGTCACGACGATGTACTAAAACATCTTCACTGACCGTTTCAACACGGTCAATGACTTGCGTAATCGGCACAAAGGTTTGCGTCATCGCACTGTAAACCAAACGATCATTCAAGCGACTAGCATCGTGGCGTTCCACATCGGGCGGCCTAACGACAATAGGAATGAGCTTGTCATTTTCACGATAAGTACTCGCCTGTATGCCGGTAGTGGCAAACTGCAAACTCAACGCCACTTCATTGAGTCCAATACCTGCGATTCTTGCGCGTTCGGCATTAAACACGGGCGCTAAAACAGGTTCTTTTTGTCGCCAATTGGTACGTACATCAATTAAGCTATCATTCGCAGCCATGACATTAGTCGCTTTAGTACCTAATTGGCGCAATATAGCGGGGTCTGATCCCGAAAAACGCGCTTCAATTTTAGAGCCTACACTAGGGCCAAAAACTAAGCGCTGCGTACGTATTTCCGCATTCGGATAAGCACCGCTCAACTCTTGTTTTAGTTCGGCCGCCAGCGCATCAATCAATGATCTATCATTGACGCGCACAATAAATTGTCCGTATGAACTGTTAGGTTGCTCAGGCGTGTAAGTCAGCATATAACGACTAGCCCCGCGACCGATAAAGCTGGCAACAGAAACGACATTATCTTTAGCGCGAATTAAATCATCTATTTCCGCCATATCCTGCGCAGTCGTACGAATATCAGCCCCTTCTGGCAATTGATAGTTAATATAAAACAGGGGTGTATTCGAGTAAGGAAAAAACTCTTGTTTAACCGAACCAAAGCCTGCAAAACAGGCAACCGTGATCAATACCAAGGCAACAATAGTTAGTACACGCGCATGCAATACGCCTCTCAGCACTGCCTCATAAACTTTATACACAGAACTGGCATAAGGATCTACGTTACTATTCGCTGATTTAACGGTAAGAAACAAATAACCAAATAACGGCGTGACCGTAATTGCTAAGACCCAACTTAATAACAAGGAAAAGCTAATCACAGCAAATAAGGAAAATAGAAACTCTCCGGTAATATCTGACGATAAACCAATACCAGAAAATGCCATAATACCGATCACAGTCGCACCGAGTAACGGCACTTGGGTACGATTTGTCGCCAAGCAAGCCGCTTCCTTCGCTCGCATTCCGCGCTGCATATTAATCAACATACCTTCGGCGACCACGATAGCGTTATCCACCATCATACCCATGGCAATAATCAAAGCGCCCAGAGAAATACGCTCCATATCAATGCCAAATAAACTCATAAACAATAAAGTGCCTAAGACAATCAATAGTAAAGTCGCACCCACAATTAACCCGATACGCCAACCCATCATCAGGCATAGCACCAAAATCACAATCGCAACTGAAACAATCAGGTTTTCAATAAAGCCATTAATCGAATCATCAACCACTTTATGCTGCTCATAAATCGGAGTAATCTCCACACCCAAAGGAATGCGCTCTTTCAATTCTTCCAGACGCGCTTCAACCGCCTTACCTACGACCACAATATTGGCATCAGCAACACCTGAAACAGCCAAAGTAAAGGCATCAGAGCCATTAAAACGCACTAAATGATCCGGAATTTCTGTGGGTTGACGGCTTATATCAGCAATATCAATCAGACTAATTTGTTCCGTTGTACCCGGTTTGCCGATACGTAAATTTTCAATTTGCGCCAGAGAACCAAAGCCCTCACCAGAGACGATGCGAATTCGGCGACCTTCTATCGTCACAGCACCCGCATCAGCAACGGTATTTTCCGACTGGATAATAGCCAGCACCTGTTGTGTCGATAAACCTAAGCGAGTGATTCGGTCGCTAGAGATTTCGATATAAATCGTTTCCTTACGCTCCCCTGCCGTTTCAACCTTGGCTACATTCGGCACAGTTAATAACTCACGCCTTAAAAAAGTGGAAATATCCAAAATTTCTTTAGTGGAAAATCCAGGTGCGGTAACGGCATAAAAAATCCCATAAACATCACCAAAATCATCATTCACAATTGATGGCTGCGTACCTTGTGGTAAGTCTTTCTGGGCATCATTCACTTTACGCCGTAATTCATCCCAAACTTGCGGCATGGTATGTTTATCGTAAGTATCTTTAATTTCAACGGTAATTTCAGAAATTCCCGGTTTAGATTTTGAGGTAATTCTTTTAATTTGGGGTAATTGCTGAATTCTTGATTCCAGCGATTCGGTCACTTCTTGCTCCACTTCAAATGCAGTAGCCCCTGGGTAAGCAGTGACCACTAAGGCCTGTTTAATGGTAAAAGCTGGATCCTCCAGCCGACCAACACTGTCTGACCCCCATAAACCACCAATTAGACAAAGCAAAATCAATAGCCAAGTATTAACTGGACGCTCAATGGCGCTGCGTGCAATTTCTAAACTCATCTTGCTATCCTTTTAAAATGCCACGAAACGGTGCACAGACATACCTTCACGCAATAAATGCGCGCCCGCAGTCACCACTAGCTCTTCTTGCTCCAAGCCAGATAGCACAGGAATTTTTTGTTTTTTAATGGTGCCTAATATGACTTTACGTGCGCTCACCACTTCAGTTTGTGGATTAAAAATCCAAACGCGAGCTGCACCTTGCTCATCATAGTCAATAGCGGATACTGGAATAGCAAAGTCAGGCGCATCTGCACCCTCTTTTTTACTAATAATTACTGCAGCAGTCATACCTGGTAACACTTGTTGATTCCCATCTCTGGACAGCCCAAACACCACTTCATAAGTCTGTGCGACGCTACTTGCTTCAGTCATATGCTCTCGATAGCTAAGCGGAAATCGTTGCTCAGGTCGCTCTTTAAAAACGGCTTCCGCTTTAAAGTCGGACGTTTGCTCCAGTAAACTCACCATATTTTCAGGGATATTAATACGCACGCGTAACTCTGTTAAATCCTGTACGCGGGCAATCGGCTGATACGCACCGACATTGGTATAATTATCAATTAACCGCTGGCTAAATAATGCATCGAAAGGTGCAATAATTTGCGTATACGACTGATTCCGCCGTGCTGTCTCTAGCGCAACCTGACTTAATTTATACGCAGTTTCCGCTTGATCCAGCATTGCTTTAGGTAGAGAGCCTGATTTCAACAAATTACGTTTTCGGGTTAAATCCAATTTAGCTAAATCAAACTGTGCTTTTGCCTGATCGACTGCAAGACGAAAATCGTTTTGATCCAATGCAGCAATGGCACTGCCTTTAGCAATAAAGACCCCTTCTTGAGTCGGTAGCTTAATCAACCGCCCCGGTACCTGAAAAGATAAATCGACGGTACTGACCGCATCAATACGCCCAGTAAAGCGCCGTTCCATTAAGGTATTATTTGCTGACACTATCTCTACACGCACTGTGCGCATAGGCTCCTTAGGTATTTCAGCCGCTCCGTCACAGCCAGCAAGCATTACCAGTAGCGCACAACCTAATAGCCATTTAATAAAATACGTAGGGGAACTCTTAATCGGAGATTTCATTATATGAAGTGTCATTATGTTAATCCTATCTAAAAGATAAGGTTTTCTAGAAATATAAACGCATTACAATAAAGTTTTAGCGCAAGTCATGGTGTCTTTAATTAGCAGCAGTATCAGCCACTACGCCAAATCGAAAATAACAACCAAATACCACCCACAAACGCTCCAATAAAGCCCATTAAACCAAATAGGGAGGATGAGCCACCTTGGACAGTCGTGACAATAGAGCTACCAACAATTAAAGCGGACGTTACCAGACTGACTGATAAGCGATTAATGGAACGATCCAACTCCTTAGACAGCCACATGGGCTTATTAAGGTCTATTTTTACACCTAAAGATCCGTGACGCAGCGACTCTATCAACTGGTGCAAATCTCGAGGTAAATCGGTTAATAATTCTGCCAAGTTAACCAAGTTACCTTTGCCTCTCCTAAATAACTCAAAAGGACTATAGCGCTCTAAAAAGATGCGTTTTAATTGAGGAGTCGCTTCCTGAACCAGATTAAACTCAGGGTCTAACTGCCGCCCCAAGCCATCTAAGGTAATAAAGGCTTTCAATAATAATGTTAGATCAGGTGGCAAATCTAACTGATGATCACGCAGTAAGGTCGTCAGCCTATTTAATAACTCCGTGATTTTCAGTTCATTTAAAGAAATATCGTGGTATTGATCAATGAAGTCATCAATATCGAGAGTAAAGCTGTCTCTATTTTGAGGTAGGGCATTCGCACTCCACTGCAATAAAACTCTAATAACCCGAGGAGAATCTTTATCAATTAAACCACGCAACAGGTTTAAAACCTGGTCGCGCCGCTCTTCAGATAAACGCCCGACCATGCCAAAATCAATAAATGCGATCCGATTATCACGCAAATAAAAACAATTACCTGGATGCGGATCAGCATGAAAAAAGCCATCTTCCAAAATCATTTTTAAAATGGCTTCCACACCACGTTTGGCTAAAAGCTTTCGATCTAACCCTGCTTGTTCAAGCGCGGTAATATCATAGCCATGAATACCATTGATAAATTCTTGAACATTAATGCGTTCACTGGTCCATTGCCAATAAACCTTAGGAAAAACAATATTAGAATCACCTGAAAAATTAGCCATCATACGCTCTGCATTACGACATTCAGCAGCTAAATCAAGCTCACGACGCATAGACAGCGTAAATTGGTGCGCTATTTCTTTTGGGCGGTAGCGCTGTAATGCTTTAATTTCCTGCTCAGCAATGTCTGCTAATTGCGCTAGCAAACGCAAATCCGCCTCAACTACAGATCGAATACCCGGGCGACGAATTTTAACAATAACTTCGCGACCGTCATGCAAGCGTGCTTTATAAACTTGGCTCATAGAAGCTGCTGCAATTGGCTGATAAGAAAACTCAGCAAATATTTCCTCAGGTTTCGCGCCTAAATCTTCTTCAACTTGAGCTATAAGTTCTGTGTAAGGAACCGTTTGCACTTGATCCTGAAGCTTTTTAAATTCTTTTAACCACTCGGGCGAAAACAAATCAGAACGCGTAGCAAGAATCTGCCCCAACTTAACAAAGGTCGGACCCATTTCTTCTAGTGCGCGGCGTACTCTTACCGGCGGTTCAATCTTGGTTAAATCTTCGACTTCTTTCCACTTTAATACATGCCCCGCACTTTCAACGATGTTCGCGACACCTAAACGACGCACCATATCCCCAAAACCATAACGAATCAGAATGGAGGATATTTCATGAATACGCCCAAAATCTCGGGCAACGCTTAGAGTTTCTAATAACATGTTGAATTAATTCACCGCAATAAATGACTTATTTTTTGCCTTCTAAACTATCGGCAATGCCAGCTAACATTCCACTAGCCACACGAGCAAAGTTTATGCCCGCTGATTTGGCTATTTCAGCTGCTTGTATTTTCTCTAAACGACCACCTTTAGATAAATCATGATGTAAATCACTTACAATATTAGTCACTGACTCACCAACCGATGAACCGCTATTTTGCAAATGCCCTAGTAATCCTATTAATGTTGCTTTCGTTGTATCCTGACCTTTATGGGCCACTTCACTCAAAGTATTTAAGAACATACCATCCAATTCACGTAAATCTGTCAGCGCCCGTTTCAAGTCATGATCAGAAAAGTCCTTTAAATTACCACTCGCTTCTTCAATGGCTAATTTTGATGCATTTGCAACTTGTATTAATGCCGCATCAATACCGGAAACAACTTGCTCAAGTGCTTCAGTATTTTCTCCAAATTGATGACTAGCTCCCTCACTTGCACCTTCAAGCACATCATGCAAAGTTTGCTTAATAGCTTCTGGCTCAAATTTACCCTCTTTAAGGGTTTGCACGACAATCCGACGAATATCATTTTCTATATCATCACTTTGTAAAACCGTGGCATGCGCAGCCTCTTGAGTATTTTTTATATCAATTGATGTCATGACTTTCTCCAGTAAATGATTGAGGGGTTACAAAATGCCCAGCGCACGGCGTAAATTTAAATTAGCCATGACCGCGTCATACCGCGCATTATTAAAGTTGTTATAGGTTCTAATACGTAAATCTTCCGCATTCAGCACTTCGATGTGCGCAGCAAGCCCTTGCTGATAACGCTCATTACTCACTTTTAAATTTTCATCGGCTTGCCCAGTCGCCTTTTGTGTCACGGCTACGCGCTTTTGTGTTTCATGAATAGCTAGCCAAGCTTGGCGAACCTGTAACTGAATAGCACTAATTAAATCATTACGCTGCGAACTCACAGCAAGCGCCTGACTATTTAAAGCATCACTGCGATGCGCCGTTGAACCATCATAGATTTGCCATTGCACTGTAGCATTCGCCATCCACATGCCTTCGTAGGTCTGATACTTATTTTGCGTATATTGATAACCACCGCTAACATTCACTTGTGGCCATAAGCTCGCCTTTACACTTGCTGCTTGCTCCTCTAGTGCATGCGCCTGCTCAGCAAGCCCACTTAATTCAGCTCGTTTCAATAAAGCTTGCTCACTTAATTCAGCATAATCACCTTGCGGTATTTCTGGGAATTGCTCAATAAGATCAACATCCGCTGTTAAATCACGATTCAGTAATTGATTAAAATTAGCTTTAGCCATCTGCACACGATTTTCCTGCTGCAATACACTTTGCTCAGCATTACTCAATTCAACCTCAGCTGCTAATAAATCATTACGCGCGACCATGCCTTGCTCATAAAGATTATGGACATCTTTAGCATGCGCTTTTAAGCTGATTACATGGCTCTGTGCAACTTCCAAGGATTTTTCAGCACGAAAAATAGCAATAAAAGCATTCGCAACCTGTAATTTTATATTTAAGATTGTTGTAGTTTCGTCATGCTGGCTTGCCAATGCAGCTGCTTCTGCTGCTTCAATACTATGACTAATACGACCACTGGTAAAAACAGGTAAACTAATAATTGCCTGAGCATTTGCACTACCGGCCGTACTTACTGGGAACTGCGCCGAATTACCGTCCACTTCGGTTTGTGCTGTAGGTGTTTCACTTAATTGCGTATAACCCCCGCTCACTTTAAGCTGCGGCATACGTTGTCCCTGAGCTGCAAATATTTGCTGTTCAGCCGCTTGACTATTAGCTTTAGCAGCAAAAATACGCTGATTTTTATTAACCGCTTCAGCAAAGGCTTGCTCCAACGTTTCTGCCGCTAAACCTTGCTTAGTAAAAAATAATGCAAGCAAACAAATACTTTTTTTATTAATGCGCATATAAAAATCCCTGCATATAAAATCCCACTACTTTATTAATATGTTCTGTTTTTTGTATCGCTGATGGCGCTGATTTAGTTCCTAAAAGGCACTGAAAGTGCAGATCACCTTTTAGCAAGCTAAAAAAAGCATCCGCAGCAAAAGCCGTATCTGGGATATTCACTCGCTCATGCTGGTCAATTTTTTCCAAATAACGTTCTAATAACTCCAAAGCCGCTTGAGGGCCGCTGTTATAAACTGATAGACCTAATTCAGGAAAGGCATGGCATTCGGAAATCACTAGTCGATAAATAGCCAATGCTTCTTCAGCAAAAATTAAATCGACAAAGCCAGCCGCAATCTTTTTTAGATTATCTTCCACACTTTCTGACTCCACTGACACATCATCTATGGTTTGTAATAAAACAGCACATAACTCATTGATAACCGCAGCTAATAAATCGCTTTTACTGGCGAAATACTTATACAACGTCGCTTTAGAAACTGGGGCGGCCTGAGCGATTTTATCCATGCTCACGGCGTTAAAACCCTGCTCAAGAAATAGAGTTGTAGCACCTTTTATAATGTTTTGTCGTTTCGAACAGCTAACGTTTAAAGTCATGCTTTTTGTATCTTATATTAATTCTGTTATTGATAGCTAGAAACAAATATAAACTAAACTGTTCAGTTTAGCAAAGCTTGGTTTTACTTTTATGGTCTCATGAGCTAGCGAATTAGGTTGTGCCGTGGGAGGGGCTTATAGCCCACACCATTAAAGGTTCTAAAATTACGTAACAGTTAATGCTAAAATATCCATTTTTATCGACTAATTAAGTGACTCGTGCCTAAAACTCTCCCCCGTATAGCATTAACCCCAGGCGAACCTGCTGGAATTGGCCCTGATTTGTGTATACAACTTGCGCAACAAGATTTGGCCTGCCAATTAGTCGTCATTGCCGACCCTAAATTACTAGAGCAACGCGCTAAACAGCTGAATTTACCTTTAAAAATTGAATTATTTGATTCCGAACTAGCTATATCAGCTCATATTTCCGGCACACTAATCGTGTTGCCTTGTTTGTTAAACATTCCAGCTGAATGTGGCGTATTAAATAAAAATAACAGCGCTTATGTATTAAAAACCATTGAAATAGCAACGCAAGGCTGTGTTTCAGGTTTATTTTCTGCCATGTTAACGGGACCAGTCCATAAAGGTATTATTAATGATGCGGGCATCGCATTTACAGGGCATACCGAGTTTATTGCTAATATAACTGGCGGCCACCCTGTTATGATGCTCGCGACTGAAGGTTTACGCGTTGCTTTAGTGACTACACATTTACCTTTGAAAGAGGTTAGCGCGGCAATCACCCCAGAAACATTAAATACAGTTATTCAACTACTAGATAAAGACTTACGTCTACGCTTCGGCATAGAAAACCCACGTATTTTAGTGTGTGGTTTAAATCCGCATGCGGGTGAAGGTGGACATTTAGGGCGTGAAGAAATTGAAATTATCGAGCCAGTATTAAATCAATGTCGCGAATCGGGCATCAACTTACAAGGCCCCTTACCTGCTGATACTTTATTTACCGATAAATACCTGAATAATACGGATGCAGTCTTAGCGATGTATCATGATCAAGGGCTACCCGTTTTAAAATACAAAGGCTTTGGCAAAGCGGTTAATATTACTTTAGGCTTACCTATTATTCGCACCTCAGTCGATCACGGCACTGCATTAGACTTAGCCGGCACTGGCAAAGCAGACGCAGGCAGCATCCTTTATGCTTTACAAACGGCCATGCAAATGTCCAGTCACTTAGATAAATATTAATATGGCACATATAGCACGTAAACGTTTTGGTCAGAACTTTTTGCATGACCATCATATTATCAGCAATATCCTTGGCTCTCTCGCTTATAATAAAGATCAACATTGGGTGGAAATTGGCCCGGGGCAAGGCGCTCTGACCGAATCCATACTGACCGATGGTATTCAGCTCGATGTCGTAGAGTTAGATCGCGATTTAGTGCGCTTTTTGGATTTCAAATTTCGCAACTTTAGCAATCTAACCATACACAGCTCCGATGCCTTAAAGTTTGATTTTTCAGCCTTAGCCACTCAAGGGGAGAAACTACATATCTTAGGCAATCTGCCCTACAATATATCCACGCCACTGATGTTTCATTTACTGGAAAATACGCCGCTGATTGCAGATATGACCTTTATGTTGCAAAAAGAAGTGGTTGATAGAATTTGTGCGGAACCAGGCAGTAAAAAATACGGCCGTTTAAGTGTCATGATGCAATATTATTGCGAAACTGAACACTTATTTGACGTACCTCCAGAAAGCTTTAATCCAGCGCCTAAAGTGATGTCATCGATTGTACATTTAGTACCACATGCACAACCGCCTGTTGTTATCGATTCAGTTAAATCACTAAATACGGTAGTGACTGCAGCTTTTTCACAACGTCGCAAAACATTACGTAACTCACTCAAAAAGCTCATCTTGGAAACCGATATTGCTGCCTTAGGTATAGATCCAACGATACGTGCGGAATGTTTACCGCTAGAAGATTTTGCCAAGCTTAGCCAATTTGTACATCAAAACCCTTTGCCAGAGGAATAAATGGCTAGCTATTAACCAAGTGGTAGGGCGTACTTGAGTCCGCTTGTCTAATAATTGCGGACTAAAGCCCGCCCTACCCGCGTTATTTTTTTAATTAATTTCAGGTACTTACAATGCTGCGCTTCACCGCCAATCTTAGTTTATTGTTTACTGAAGTCCCACTAATCGATCGCTTTGCAGCCGCTAAAGCTAATGGTTTTAATGCGGTTGAAATTCAATTCCCTTATGAACTTAGTGCGCAAACAATAAGGTCTGAGCTAGGTGCTCAACAATTGCAATTAGTCTTATTCAATGTCGCCGCCGATGATTTATTACAAGGTGGAGAAGGACTGGCCGCAGTCCCTGAAAAAAAAGCGCAATTTAAAGTAGCTGTAGGCCAAGCAGCCGAATATGCAAAAATCCTCAAGCCAGAAGCGATTAATATTTTGCCTGGTCGCTGTTTTGATAACGATCGTCTGGAAATATACCAAGCTACCTTTAAAGATAATTTACGCTATGCCCTAAACGCATTTTCACCCCTAGGTATTAAGACCGTTTTTGAAGCGATTAATACGCTCGATATGCCCAACTTTATCGTGCATAGCAGTACACAAATGTTAGACATAATGGCAGAAATCAATCATCCTGATTTAATGATGCAATATGATATTTATCATATGTTAATGATGCAGGAAGATCCGGCTCATTTTATTCCTCAATACAGCGATAAAATCGGCCATATTCAGTTTGCTGATTGCCCCGGCAGGCATCAACCTGGAACGGGAAACACAGACTTTAAGCAACTATTCTCCATCATTAAATCTTCAAACTACACCGGCTGGGTAGGTGCAGAATACAAGCCTTTAAACTCAAGTACTAACTCCCTAAGCTGGCTAAAAAACTCCTATTAATTATTATGTTCACCCGAAAAAAATTAAGTCTTGCCATCTGCACCACTCTACTACTAAGTGGCTGCTCTAGTTTTGGTTATGGCGTCGCTGAAGCTATTTTGGACCAGCAAAAACAAAGTGATGATCGCCTCTGTCAAATAACGGGGCAAGCCTTTACAGGGTTAGAGCCATTTTTAAATGATGGGCTTAAAGTACTCATGGTACATGGCATAGGTCAACATGGACCAGGTTACTCAGCTGAGTTTTTGGGGAAGCTCTCTGCCGAAATGGGGCTGGTAAAAAAATCACCTGGTTTTAAAACGATTGATCTTACCGACCCTTTAGATATCAGTAAAAATCTTGGCAGCGTCAGAGTACATCATTACTTCGATGCACAAGCTAATAAATCGTTACTGTTTTATGAGTTAGTCTGGTCGGTTATTACTGAAGAAGCAAAAAAAGTAATCGCCTACGACAGTACTGGTGAATATTCTCACCGCAGAGCCACGATTAATAACCTACTCAAAAACTTTAGTAATGACACACTACCTGACTCCTTTTTATATTTAGGTGATCACCGTGAGGATATTTTAATTTCCTTTACTCAAGCTTATTGCTGGATGGTCGCTGAGAACTGGTCAGGTCTTGCTCAACATACAGCAAGTGCTTGTGACTTTAACACGCAAGGCTTCAATACAAACCTACAAAATAACCACTATGCTTTTGTCTCTCATAGCCTAGGCAGTCGCATTACTATTGACGGTCTACAGCGCATTGCCAGACTAACAGGAAGTAATACCGATATTTACCGTGGCCCTCTAAAAAAACCACGAACGGCAGTACAAATTCTAAAACAAAAAAACACTTCGATTTTTATGCTGGCTAACCAATTACCAGTACTACAATTAGGTAGAAAAAAAGCAGAGGTCACTCAACAATATAAAGATTACTGCTTAGAAGACGGCAAACATTATCCAGAGCGCATGTATAAATCGACTGAAATTATTGCCTTTAATGATCCTAACGATATTGCCAGCTACCCTATCCCTTATAATTTCAGCAAACAGTTCTTAGATTCACGACTCTGCATTAATACTTCTAATGTAGATATTAATATTGCTGATGTTGTCGATTTCCTAGGCTTAGGGACGGCAGCCAACCCTTTAACCGCGCATTCGGGCTATCAATCTGATGATCGGGTCATTGCCTTAATCGCCAAAGGCATTGGCTCAAAGAATACCGCTGACATTATTAATACACGTTGTAAGTGGATAGAAGAAACCGATTAGGCTTGCTTGTGTTATGACTGCATAAAAAACGGGCCCATAAGGCCCGTCCAAATTCATCCTACCTCAATATAACAACAGCTACACCCTAAATTGCCCCACTAAACCTTCTAACTCTTCAGAAAGTCTCGCTAAATCACGGCTAGCAGTTAAAGTATTATTCGCTGTTTCTACGCTATTATCAGCAATATCGCTAATCCTGATGACATTTCGGTTAATCTCTTCCGTCACAGAATTTTGTTGAGAAGAGGCCGTAGCAATTTGCGCATTCATATCATTAATAGTTGAAATAGCTTGAGTAATGGCTGACAGCGCAGTACCTGAATCTGTTGCCTGCCCAACACTTTTACCAGCCATTTTTTGACTTGCGCCCATTGCGCTAACAGCACTTTTCGCACCGGCTTGTAGTTTTTCAATCATCGTCTGAATTTCATTAGTGGATGATTGTGTTCTACTTGCTAATGTCCGTACTTCATCAGCTACAACCGCAAAGCCTCGGCCATGCTCGCCTGCTCGTGCCGCTTCAATTGCTGCATTCAAAGCTAATAAATTAGTTTGCTCAGAAACGCTACGAATAACTTCTAAAATACTGCCTATATCCCCTACATCAGCTTCCAACTGCTGAATAACTGAAGTGGCTTGATCTATTTCACTTGCTAAAGAATCAATCGAACGAACAGCTTCTGAGACAACACGCTGCCCCTCATTTGCTTGACTATCAGCATCTCCAGCGGCTACCGCTGCACTAGATGCATTACGCGAGACTTCGACAACGGTTGCCGCCATTTCTGTGATTGCAGTTGCGACTTGTTCAGTATTTTCTTTTTGCTGACGCACGCCGCTTAAATTTTGCTCCACAGTTGAGGACAACTGATCAGCGTGCCTTGCTAAATCATGAGAATGCTGATTAACACTGCTCATAATACCTTGTAAATTCGCTGCAGCACGATCAAATTCACCCGCCATAATACCGATTTCATCCGTCGGGCTAAAGTGTGACCGTGCAGTTAAATTACCTTTACCAAATGAAACAGCAAAAGCACTTAAAGCTTTGAGAGATTGCACAATACTATTCGGAATGACAATCGCAAGCCCTACACCCAACACAAGGCCAATTAATAAAGCAGCCATAATAATAAATCCAGCCCGCTTAACTAAAGCACTTGTTTCCTGAGCAATAACAGCGGCCTTCTCCCAGCCATTATTTTCTGCATCTAACGCTGATTGGCGCGCATTTGCGGCAATTTGATCCATATTTTTAATAATGCCTTGCAGGCTATTATCATTCGCTATCCATTGCGCTGCCGCACGCGTATAGTTTTCAGTTGCAATACGTGCCGTTTCAATACGTTTTAACTCTGAAGCATCCGGATTTTTTTGCTGTAAAGCAGTATACAGCCCCATCAACTCAGGCAATTCAGCCTGCATCATCTGATAGTATTTACGATCCTTATATAAACGCTCTTGCTTTTCATGCTGAATAATGGCGTAAGCTAAAGACTTAATCTTATTTACTACAATATATTTCTGCACTTTAATATTAAGCGAATAAGGTGTTGTTCCTTGCTGCATTAATGCCGCATATTCCTGCTCTTGCTTGAGTGCAAACTGATCCGCTTCATTGATCACGCTTTGCCCCATCTGAACCATAGTTGCAACTGCCTTTTGATTATCTAATAAAGCATTTACTCCGCGTTCATATAAACCTCTAAACTCCGTAACATTACGCTTAACAGCAGCGGACTGACTCAATAGGTCCTGATCATTAAACTTATTCGCCAAAGCATCAACTGCAGACAAGTCCTTATCCATTTTGGCTAAAACATCTTTAGCCCGCTGATGTATTTCCGGCTTTTCATAAAGCAAGTAACGTAACTGCTCAATCGTTGCATCATAAGCTCCAGCATGCACATCAACCGCTAAATGAACTGCTGGCACCTTCCATTGGGTAATCTCATCAACATTTTGCCCTAAGCTATAAATGTATTTCCACGCCAAGCCACCAACAACCAATAAAATCAAGATTAAACTCGAGAAACCCAGTACCAACTTATTACGAATAGTCATAAAAATCCTTATGAAGCTTTATCAAAATCATTCCCATACTTGCTAATGTCTTATCGACCTAGCAGCCAATTACTTTAAGTCTTTCTATCATTTTTTATCACTGTTGATAGCATTATCTGTATTGCGCACGAAGTCCCTAACAATCGACTGAACGGCCATGCCGAACAATTAAGGAAGTTTAGTCGCTTATGGAAATTTTGATACAAAATATAACCTGAGGTTATGAAAAAACCGACTATCTAAGTTGCGAATGCACTTAGTCAATGCTTAATACTATAAATCACACAAGCTGCATGGAGCTTGCGGAATAAACCAAAAATTACTCCACAACTTATTAGGCTTAGCATTGCGCTCGAACCTAATAAGCTGAAGTAACTAGAGCAGCTAACTACGCTGCTTGAACAGGAATAGAATGGCTGGTTCTAACCATTTCATTATTATCATTAAAATAGACTAATTTCGGCTTAAAATCCTTCAATTCCGCCTCATCTAACTCCGCATAAGTACAGACGATAATATAATCACCCGGACAAGCGCGACGTGCTGCTGCACCATTAATAGAAAAAATACCTGAGCCGTCTTCTGCACGAATCGCGTAAGTGGTAAATCGTTCGCCATTATTGACATTATAAATCTGGATTTGTTCGTATTCTCTTATGCCAGAATAATCCAGTATCTTGCCATCAATAGCACAAGATCCCTCATAGCCTAATTCAGCATGAGTTACCGTTGCTCTGTGTAATTTTGCTTTAAGCATTGTAATTTGCATATCAGTCTACGATCTCTAAAAATTTTGGAACCAAATATTATTACAAATTAATTCTATATAAACAAGGAACTAATTCTCAATATCTAGCTGTAGATTATCAATTAAACGCGTTTTTCCTATCTTAGCCGCCACTAAAATAACAATTTCCATATCGCCCTGCTCGGCAGTTTTTAGGTCATATCGCCGACAAATAGAAAAATAATCCGGCCTAAACCCCTGCTCTGCTAGGAATTTAATTTGCTGTTTTTCTATATCAATATAAGCTAACTTTTTATCCTGTATCAAAGCTGCAGCCACACATAACGACAAATACAGTTGCGCTGCTTGCTCGCGCTGCTCTGCCGTTAAATAACCATTACGCGAACTCATCGCCAAGCCATCTGACTCACGCACTGTTGGCACAGAAACAATGTCTACTGGCAAATTCAAATCAGCAACCATGGCATTAATAACCGTCAATTGCTGAAAATCTTTTTCACCAAAAAATGCTTTATCCGGCTGCACAATATTAAATAATTTACAGACGACTGTAGCAACCCCATCAAAATGCCCAGGCCTTGCAGCACCACAATGATTTTCAGATACCTGACTAACACTGACTTTAGTTAGTTCATTAACCGGATACACCTCTTCGACACTGGGCATAAAAACCACATCGACACCTGCAGCCTGTAACTTTTCCTGATCTGCGCGCTCAGTTCTGGGGTACAGCGAGAAATCTTCACCCACACCAAATTGCGTAGGATTAACAAAAACACTAACGACCACTCGATCCGCTTGCACCTTTGCCTTATTAACTAACTGCAAATGCCCAGCATGCAAGTTACCCATAGTCGGCACAAAAGCAATGCTTTCACCTGCCATACGCCACTGTTTAAGTAATTCACGCAAAGCTTTAATATCTGCAATACACTTCATTTTCTTAAAAACTATGTTCTGGCAGTGGAAACTGGCTTTCTTTTACTTCTTGCACATAAGCTTGAATCGCCTCAAAAATAGAATCTGCTTGCTGCATATAATTTTTAGTAAAGCGCGGTATTTTTCCTAAACTAATACCCAGCATATCGTAGACAACGAGAACCTGACCATCGCAACTCACTCCTGCACCAATACCAATCACAGGAATAGTTAATTGCTCAGCAATTTGTTGCGCTAAAGTAGCAGGAACACATTCAAGAATAAGCACCTGAGCACCCGCCTGCTCTACTTGCAATGCATCTGCCAAAATCTTTTCTGCTGCATCGACATCCTTACCTTGCACAGCATATTTGCCTAATTGATAAATTGACTGCGGTAACAAACCTAAATGCGCACAGACCGGAATCCCTTGCTGCACCATAAACTCGATATTTTCTATGCGCGCACCTTCTAATTTAACCATTTGCGCGCCCCCCTGCTGAATTAATAAAGCCGCATTTTGAGCCGCCTGCATGGGAGTAGCATTACTCATAAAAGGTAAATCAGCAATAATAAATGCCTGTTGACTGCCGCGACTCACTATTTGCGTATGATAAAGCATATCTTGCATACTGACCGGCAAGGTACTTGAGTGCCCTTGCACAACCATACCTAAAGAGTCACCGACCAACAAAACGTCAATGCCTGCTTGATCTATTAGAGCCGAAAAAGTAGCATCATAAGCTGTCAAACTGGTGATTTTTTGACCTAATTGCTTCATTTTTTGTAAATCAACAATCGTCTTAGCTTTCACTTGCTTCACTGTTGTGTATTGACTCATTCAGCTAATCTCACCAAACCATCTAAAGGACAATGCTCAACCAAAATAGATATATCACCCAAGCTAGGGACCTGTATAGCTGGCGCAATTTCCTGTAAAGGATAAAGCACAAAGGCACGCTCGGCTAAACCATAGTGCGGCACAATTAAATCTGGATGATTAATGACTTGCTCACCATAAAGCAATATATCTAAATCTAGAGTTCTAGCACCCCAGCGCTCATCTTTACGTACGCGCCCATGATCTAACTCTATTTTTTGCAAACAGCGCAAAATTTCGATAGCAGGCAAATCAGTTTCAACAGCCATCACGGCGTTGACATAATCGGGCTGATCTTGCGGCCCCATCGGCGGACTACGGTATAGACTGGAAAAAGCAACTTCTTGCACACCAACCAAAGCATCAATAGCTTGTCTAGCATCCTTTATCTGCTCCGCCGGCGTAGATAAATTACTACCTAAGCCAATATAAACAATTACTTTAGTCATTTATCTTCGCTTTAACTGTGGGCTTACGTCTACGCCTGCGTTTTTTAGGTGCACTCTTATTTAAGCTGGCGACCATCATCTGCTGCTTGTCTTCTGACACACGCTGAAAATCAGTCCACCAAATCGCCAAGGCTTTATCCGCACCACCTGTCTCAGCACGTAACACTAAAAAATCATAAGCAGCTCTAAATTTAGGATGGCCCAATAAACGAAAGGCTTTCGAGCCTCCACGCGCCGAGAATCTAGGTTGCATACCCCAAACATCACGCATTGCCATACCTATATGCTTTGGAAAGGCAGTATGTTGCACTTGCTTAGAAATAACCTTGCTAGCCGCCTGCTGATATGCAATCGACTCAGGCAAGCCATCTGCTAAATTTTTCTCGGCCTGAGTACTAACCGCATCCCATAAAAAAGTAGAAAAAAGAAAATAAGGCGCAATACTTTTGCCCTCAGCAATGCGCTGATCAGTATTTTCCAAGGCTTTAGCAATAAACATTTTTGGAAAACCGTTATCCTCACTACTTAAGCTTTTTTCAGCTGCTGGGTATAAATACTCAAACAAACCATAATGCCTTAGCATTTCATAAGTTTGCACGGCGTAGCCTGATAAAAACAACTTGAGCGCTTCATCTTGTAGTCGCGCCGAGGGGATATTAGCTAATAACTCCGCCAATTCGAAAATAGGTTTTTCACAAGCAGGATTCACTGTAAACCCTAATTTCACCGCAAACCGCACCAACCGAATCATGCGCACAGGGTCTTCACGGTAGCGTAATTCAGGCTCACCAATAAGGCGAATTACACCGGCCTTATGATCATCCATACCGCCGACATAATCGACGATTGAGAAGTCTTTAATATTGTAATACAGCGCATTCACTGTGAAATCACGACGCACAGCATCTTCCGCTATCGTTCCATAATTATTATCGCGTAATAAGCGGCCTTCTTGATCTGCTTTGGGCGCACTCTTAGCATCATCTCCAGCACCTCGGAACGTGGCTACTTCAATCATGTCACGACCAAAAATCACATGTGCCAAACGAAAGCGCCTTCCGACAATGCGGCAATTACGAAAGGCCCGCTTAACCTGCTCTGGGCTTGCATTCGTGGCGACATCAAAATCTTTCGGTTCGCGCCCAAGTAACAAATCCCGCACACAGCCACCGACTAAATAAGCTTCATAGCCTTCGCCTTTTAAACGATATAAAACCTTTAAAGCGTTTTTATTGATTTGGCTACGGGAAATATTATGCTCTGGTCGCGTATAAATCCTTGGCCCGCCTGCTTCTGGCCTTTTTTCTGAGCTTGCATGCTCAACCTCAATCACAGCGTCAGTGCTTTGGGCTTTATTTATTATTCTTTTAAAAAAACTTAAAATTTTTCTCTTCCTTTTTTAACTTAAATGATTAGAACCATCATTTAAAAATAGCTTACATTGTAACTTACCAAAGCTATATATAACACCAGTAACCTTTTGGCTTTTTCTTGCCCCTGATAGATAACTTGCCCTTTTAATATATCCACACTCTATGCAGGTAAAGAGAGGATTAACTCTACGCACTTCCTGTACACCTTAAAACAAAAAGCCAACACAATGTAAGATTCCCGATAAAGACCCAACTATTTGCATATCCCCTTTCTCGCCCTCTATACTTTCCGCTAACAAATAAATCAACGTACGGACACACAGAAAAACCAATCATCATCAAAAACACGCAAATATTTAGTGGATTTTCTTTTACAAAAAAGGCGATTATATAGTAGAATCGTTCTTCACTACGCACTTAATCTTGAAATTAACTATTACCACTCACTCTACAATGGCTAAAGCTTTAAGTAAGTGAATTAAAAAACTGGGGGAACAATGTTTAAAAAATTATTTGGCGCCTTAATAGACCATCCATTTCTAGCAAGTATTTTTATTTCTGATTTATTTATCTTGCTTTTCCATAAACCGCCATTCTTATTTTCACTAGTTATGCTCGGCGGATTAATGGCTTACTGCATGTTTATAGGTCAAAAACTTTCTTTATTTAAAGTTTAATCATTGGCTAAACAAAAGCAGCAAAAACTTGGCACGGCAACCCCTGCAATGCCAGGTTTTTTTCGTTATTTCGCAGCCATTTTTTATGACCTGCTTCTACTTATCGCCATTTTCTTTTTGGCAACAGCCATTCTGCTCCCTTTCAACTCAGGTGAAGCAATCAAATCCCCACTTGTATTTCCTTTATACTTATACTCTATTGGCTTTCTGTTTTATGGTTGGTTTTGGACACATGGCGGACAAACTCTGGGCTTGCAAGCATGGAAATTACGCTTAGTCAGCAATAACGCATCCAATATAACTTGGAAACAAGCATTTATACGCTATATTAGCGCCTCTTGTTCCTGGCTTATATTTGGTCTAGGATTTTTTTGGTGCCTATGGCAAAAAGACAGCAAAACATTACATGACTTAAGCTCTAATTCTTATATTATTCGCACGGAAATTAACGCAGACGGCTAATCGCATACAGCGCACCGAGTAGCACTAAACTACTCGGAAGCACAGCAACAAACAACGGATTCAAACCATAAACCACCCCCATCTGCCCAGCTGCATTATCAACAATATTAAAAGTCATTCCAATCAGAACCCCAAACATCATCCTTGGCCCTAACGCAACCCCCCGCCCCACACCAACAACAAAAGGCGCCGATACTAACAACATCACTAAAGTAATAAACGGATTAATAAGTCTTGCCCAAAAAGCTAATTCATATTTTGCAGCATCTTGTTTGTTTTCTTGCAAAAAATTGATATATTTCGATAAGTCATAAAGTGATAAATTCTCTGGATCCATTACCACCACATCAACTACATCTGGGTCGACCACTGAATACCAAAGCTCCTCAGCTACATTTTCTGCACTGACTTTATCTTCTGATATATAAGATGTCTGCACACCCTTTAATTGCCACGCTCCTTTATCTAAAAAATGTCCTCGCTGCGCATAAACTACTTTTTTCAAACGCCGATCATCATCCAATTCATAAATAGAAATATTAGCCACATCACCCGCAGTATAAATATCCTTTACATTAATAAACTGCTTTCCATCGCGCAACCATAAGCCATTAGCTAGCCTAGTAACAGGCCTTTGCGTTTTAGCCACACTTCTTAATACTTTAGCTTTTTTTTCAGCATCAGGCCCAACAAACTCGCCGATACCAAAAGAAAAGGCGACCAAAACCATACCTGCCATCATAACCGAGCGAATAATACCGAACACGGAAACGCCCGATACTCTCATTGCCATCAACTCGCGATGGTTAGCCATTCCACCTAAGACGAACAAGCTACCTAATAAGGCTGCAGAAGGCATTAATTCATATAAATAACGGGGCGATAACAGGCCTATATACATAAAGATGAGTTTTAAATCATAATCACCAACCCCCAAGGACTTTAACTCATCCTTTAAAGTAAACAAATTAAACAAAGCATATAAGGCAACCAAAGCAATCAAAGTCCCCTTTAACACCTCTTTAATAATATAACGATCCAATACATTCATATCACCTTACCTCTTAGCTTCATAAGCACCCAGGTATAGCCATACAATCTCACCAGTAAAAACACAATAAAAACACTAGCCAGCATATAGACACCCCAAAAACCCAGCCATGTCGGAATAATACCTTTTACCATCCAACTAGCATTTACTTTTTCAAAATTAGCAAAGCTAAAATAAATCAAAAAAGCAGCAAGTAAATTCCCATAAACACCAGCCCGCGGACTCACCTGAGCTAAAGGAACAGCCATAACAGTCAAAACGATAATACTCAAAGGAATTGATAAACGCCGATATAGCTCACGTAAGCCCTCTAAATCTTGTGCTTTAAATAATAACTCAGTTTTCATACCATCATACTTACTCTTTTTAACTCCCGAGCCACTTTCCAGGCGCATCGCATATTCACTAAAAACCTCAAAAATAAAATCCACATCACCTGCTTTCCCTTGAACACGCTCGCCATTCATAAACACTATATATAAAGCACCATCAATGATACGTACTTCAGCAGTCTCAGCAGTAACAATCCCCTCATCGCTGCCGCGTTTATTTTGTACAAAAACATCATGCATCACATTGTCAGCACTGATTTTTTCCACATAAAAGATTAATTTACCCTGATTATATTCACTGAACTTACCAGCCGCGATAGCACGCACACCGATACTTTGCTTTTGCTCAAATATGACTTGTTCAACCTTATCAGCCGCCCAAGGCGAGACATACAAAGCCATCCAAACGGACAACAAGGCTACTGGGATTATCGCCTTAAAAACAGCCAAATAAAGTCGCCACACACCGGCACCAGCGGAAGATAATGCTGACATCTCTTGATCTCTATACATGCGCCCCAAAACCATCAACACACTAACAAAGACAGAGGGCACTAGAAAACTAGCGCCCGCTAAGATGATTTTCAAGCCTAAAATACTGAAAATTGCCTCATTAGAAATCAACCCATCAACAGCCATTTTCAAAATTTTAATAAAGTTCCGGCTAACAATGATAATAACCAGTACAGCCAATACTGAAAAAATAGTTTTCAGTAAATCACTTACCATCATTCTATCCATTACGGATAAAAGTCGAATATTACGCATTCGTCCTCACTTGATTAGGCATAGAGTTATTAAAAAAATTATTTACGAGAAAAATGATCTACCATTTTTAGCACAAAGAGCGACATAGAAAAATAATACAAACAAAAAAGCCGCACCTCACTCACGCAAGATACGGCTTTTTTAATTAGAACAGATTAGCCTACATTTTTGCCAATACTTTAGCAACCGTTTCACCCATTGCCGAAGGCGTTGGCGAAATCGTTACACCTAAATCTAATAACATTTCTACTTTCTCAGCCGCACCTTCGCCTACTGAAGAAATAATCGCTCCTGCATGACCCATACGGCGACCTTTAGGCGCTGTTAAGCCAGCAATATAAGCAACTAGCGGCTTATTCATATGCTTACTTGCATAAACACCCGCTTCTACTTCTTGAGGGCCACCAATCTCACCGATCATAATAATGACTTTAGTTTCATCATCTTGTTCGAATTTCTCAATAATATCACGATGCGAGCTACCATTAATTGGATCACCACCAATACCTACCGACGTTGAAATACCAATGCCTAGCTCTTTTAACTGATCAGCCGCTTCATAACCTAAAGTACCTGAACGACCCACAATACCCACGACACCTTGCTGATAAATATGTCCAGGCATAATCCCTAGCATAGACTTTCCTGGGCTAATAGTTCCCGCACAGTTAGGGCCCGTTAATACCATACGCTCTTCGATAGGGAATTTACGTAAATATTGCTTAACCTTCATCATATCTTGCGTAGGAATACCATCGGTAATCGATACACAATATTTTATTCCCGCATCTGCCGCTTCCATAATAGAATCAGCTGCAAACGCAGGTGGCACAAAAATAATACTTGCTTCCGCACCTTCTTGTTCTACAGCTTCTTTTACTGTATTGAAAACGGGGCGATCTAAATGTGTTTGTCCGCCTTTTCCTGGCGTAATACCGCCAACAACATTAGAGCCATAATTAATCATATCCTGCGCATGGAAAGTACCTATTTTCCCAGTAAACCCTTGCACAATCATGCGTGTTTCTTTATTAATTAAAATCGCCATTATGCTGCTCCTTCTTTTGCCACTTGTTCATTTCTTGCTTGTACTGCTTTTTCAGCCGCTTCTGCTAAGGTCGTTGCTGTAATAATAGGCAAGCCACTGTCTGCAATAATCTTACGGCCTTCTTCAACATTCGTGCCTGACAAGCGCACAATCAAAGGAATCTTCATATCAATTTTACGTACAGCCTGAACCACTCCTTCAGCAATCCAATCACAACGATTGATACCCGCAAAGATATTAACCAACATGGCTTTAACACCTTCATCCGCTAATACTAAACGAAACGCCTTTTCTGTACGCTCAGGTGATGCTCCGCCGCCCACATCCAAAAAGTTAGCTGGCTCGCCCCCTGCCAATTTAATCATATCCATTGTTGCCATAGCCAAACCAGCGCCATTAATCATGCAGCCAATATCACCATCCAAACCGACATAACTTAGACCGCGATCTGCAGCCGCCATTTCACGTGAATCCTCTTGGGTTTTATCACGTAATTCAGCAATTTTTTGACGACGGAATAAGGCATTATCATCAAAGCCCATTTTTGCATCTAAAGTAATTAACTCACCACCTTTAGTAACAACAAGTGGGTTAATTTCTAACATATTCGCATCAAGCTCACGCATCGCACGATAACAACCAGAAATTAATCGAACGGCATGACTGATTTGCGTCGAATCCAGACCTAAAGCAAAAGCCATTTCACGTGCTTGAAAATCTAATAAACCTACTGCCGGATCAATATAGATTTTTTTGATCGCATCAGGATTATTCTCAGCTAAATCTTCAATCTCCATTCCGCCTTGAGCAGAACCTACCATAACAATACGTTCATGAGAACGATCGACTAGAAAGCTGAAATATAATTCTTTTTCTATATCGGTTCCTGCTTCGATATACAAACGAGAACACACTTTTCCTGCTGGACCGGTTTGATGAGTCACTAAGCGCTTACCCAGCATGTCAGCAGCTGCAGCTTCAACTTCTTCATGGCTAAAACAAATCTTTACTCCACCCGCCTTACCACGAGCACCTGAGTGAATTTGCGCTTTAACCGCCCAAACATTACCACCAATTTCTCTCGTGCGCTGTACCGCATCTTCAGGGCTATACGCTAATCCGCCTTCGGCAATTTTAACGCCATAACCAGCTAATATTTCTTTCGCCTGATACTCATGAATATCCATAGCATCCTCTTAATAAATTACTAAAAATCCAACAAAAAAAGGCCGCACAAAGCGACCTTTTATCTTTATCTTTTAACTCTATGCTTTAGCAGCAATCGCTTCTGCAGTTTTCACCACATTATTAGCCATTTTTTCAGATGCAGCATCAATCAAACGCCCATCTAATGCCGCCGCGCCTTTACCTTGTGCCGCTGCTTCTTTTAAAGCTTGTAAAATACGCTTAGCTTTTTCCACTTCTGCTGCAGGTGGTGTAAACACTTCATTAGCTAAAGCAATTTGTGATGGATGAATAGCCCATTTCCCTTCACAACCTAAAGCGGCCGCTCTTCTTGCCGCATCTTTAAAACCTTCAGGATCTTTAAAATCACCAAAAGGTCCATCAATGGCACGTAAACCATAAGCACGACAAGCAACAGTCATACGACTAATTGCAAAATGCCATTGATCACCTGGGTAATCTGGATTTAAGCCACCGATATTAGTAGTTCTTGCACGGTTGCTTGCTGCGTAATCTGCGACACCAAAATGCAAGGCTTCTAAACGACCACCGATAGATCCTTGTTTAGCAATATCTTCTACATTGGCCATGCCTAATGCAGTTTCAATTAAACATTCGATACCAATTTTTTTAGTCATGCCCTGTTGCATTTCTAACTGGTTAAGCATCGCCTCAACCATATAGACATCACCATAGACACCGACTTTAGGAATTAAAATCGTATCTATTTTATCGCCACATTGCTCAACTAAATCAACAACATCACGCACCATATATTGTGTATCTAAACCATTGATACGAATAGAAACTGTAATGCCGTGACCAGCCCAATCTAACTCGTTAATTGCTTTAATGACATTTTTACGCGCTTGCAGCTTATCATCCGGGGCAACGGCGTCTTCAAGATCAAGAAAAATAACATCCACGCCACTTTTCAATGCTTTTTCGAACATTTCTGGGCTTGATCCTGGAACAGCTAATTCACAACGATGAACACGCTGTGCATTGGCTTCATATAATGTATGACTCATTAATAGCTTCCTACTTAATAAAATATTTTTAAAGGTACTTATCGCGCACTTGATTCGCCATCCATGACCAAATCAAAATTAACTTTTCATTTTACTGCTAAGCCTTGTAATGTCAATGACTAGTTGAGTTACGAAACTTAATATCAAAGGCAAATTTTAAGCAAAAAAAATGCGCTTAGCCTAGTGACTATGCGCATTAAAAATCTCTAATTCCTAGTTTGGAGGCAAGGAGTTAATTCAAGAGTTGCAGCTATTCTACAAGTATCAATTCATTCTGAAAATGTGGCATATTGACGCGCGACAGATTGTCGCAACTTCCAACTATAAAGCGCTAAATTTCAGGCAAAAAAAATGCGCTCAGCCTAGTAACTGTGCGCATTAAAATCTCTAATTCCTAGTTTGGAGGCAAGGAGTTAATTTAAGAGTTGCAGCTATTCTACAAGCATCAATTCATTCTGAAAATGTGGCATATTGACGCGCGACAGATTGTCGCAACTTCCAGCTATAAAGCGCTAAATTTTAAGCAAAAAAAATGCGCCCAGCCTAGTGACTGTGCGCATTAAAATCTCTAATTCCTAGTTTGGAGGCAAGGAGTTAATTTAAGAGTTGCAGCTATTCTACAAGCATCAATTCATTCTGAAAATGTGGCATATTGACGCGCGACAGATTGTCGCAACTTCCAGCTATAAAGCGCTAAATTTTAAGCAAAAAAAATGCGCCCAGCCTAGTGACTGTGCGCATTAAAATCTCTAATTCCTAGTTTGGAGGCAAGGAGTTAATTTAAGAGTTGCAGCTATTCTACAAGCATCAATTCATTCTGAAAATGTGGCATATTGACGCGCGACAGATTGTCGCAACCCTTCCCCCTCCAAAATCCACCTATTACTTCAACGGCACCCAGCTACTATAAAAAATATGATTCATTTTTTGCATAATCACCGCCACCAACTGTACAAATAAATTCATTACAAAATGACATTTACTGGGCCTAACAATATCCACGAATAAGCAATACCGCGCTTCATCCGTTTGATTAAATGATTGATGTGACAAAGTATCATCAAAAATAAACATTTTTTTATCGCACCAGCGATTTTCCGTCGCCCTTACTTTGATATACGACTCTCTACTTTGTATGTCATTAATATTGTAAAGCACTCTTAAAGTGGTACGTAAGGGGCCATAATGCTCATCGGTTGATTCCTTTTTATTAAACACCGAAACGCCAATGGTTCTAATATATTTATAATCTTTATGAAACTCCGGTACTGAATAAAAATTATCAATATTCTTGCCGTACCATTTAAAGAAGATCATGCCGCGCTTGATTTTCTCCACACGACTAGACAGTTCATCCACGATATTTTCTGACTTAACCACATCTAAAATATGCTTGATTTCAGCCTGACAATCCTCAGGCAAATCCTCTAACTGATACACCTTCTTGTTAATATAAGGTAGCGTAAACACGTCCATTAAAATATTAAAAGGTGATAGTGCCCACGTCGGTACACCATTACCAAAGAAATAGCGATACAACATACGGCCATTTATATTGCTATTACGCGTCACATCGTAAACACCACAAACAACATAGAACAGCATGACTTCAGGTAAAAAATACGTCAACAATGCTAAAAACACATACCAAATCACTGACTGTATTAAAAATTTCTTTTTTCTTTTATTAAAATATTCTTGATCCATGCTCTAACCTTTGTAATTTTTATAGGGGAATTTCGCCAATTCAGACATCAATTTCACTAACAAAACCAACTCGATTGAGCTGATTTTCTATGCAAGATAGTTTGTACATTATGCAAGCACAGCGTAAAATCAACAACATTTTATTAGCTATAAACTCGTACAAAACAGCGTGAAATAATTTTTTAGTCTATTATTTCACCTATTAAAAGTGAGTTTTAGTCCACCCCACTGCCCCAACTAATTTATGACCACTCAGCAATCTGCAGCGAAGAAAACACCCCCAAAAATGCCTGGCGGCCTACCTTTAATTGGACATATGATTGCATTCGGCAAAAACCCGTTTGATTATATGGTCTCGCTCAGAGCAAAACTTGGTGAAATTGGCGAATTCCGCATGTTCCATCAGGAAATGGTGCTATTAACTGGCCCTGAAGGTAACGAAGCCTTTTTTCGCGCGCCCGATGCACAGCTTGACCAAAACGAAGCCTATAAGGTAATGACACCCATTTTTGGCAAAGGCGTTGTTTTTGATGCACCACCACGCATCAAAGATCAACAATTAAAAATGCTGATGCCGGTATTGCGCGATAAACCGATGCGCACCTATTCAAAGGTGATTGTGCAAGAAGTTGAAGAAGCAGTTAAAGACTGGGGGGAATCCGGGGAAGTTGATTTGCTTGAGTTTATGAAGCAATTAACCATTTATACCTCTAGCCATTGTTTGTTAGGTGATGAATTCCGTTATGAACTGAATGAAGAATTTGCCGAGCTATATCACGCACTAGAAAAAGGTATGGCACCAATTGCTTTTATCTTTCCTAACCTACCTATCCCCGTTTTACGCCGCCGTGATAAAGCACGCGTTCGCTTACAAGAGTTAGTGACTGGCATTATAGAAAAGCGCGCGAGAAAGACCGAAAAAAGTGACGATGCTTTTCAAATGCTGATTGATACCCGCTATGACGATGGTAGCGCGCTTTCACCGCATGAAATTACCGGCATGTTAATTGGTACTTTATTTGCTGGCCATCACACCACCGCAGGAACGGCCACTTGGATTGCCTTAGAATTAGCGCGCAACCCTGAAAGCTACGAGCAAGTATTAAAAGAATTTGATACTTTATACGGTGAAAATGGTGATGTCACCTTTGAATCTTTACGTACCATCCCTGTGTTTGAACGTGTCATTAAAGAAGTGCTACGCTTACACCCTCCGCTTATTTTTCTTATCCGTAAAGTGGCTAAAGATTTACCTTTCAAGGATTACCTAATTAAAGCCGGGAAATATGTTTGCGTTTCTCCGCGCGTATCACACCGCATTCCTGAAATCTTTCCTAACCCAGATAAATTTGACCCTGACCGCTTTACTGAAGAGCGCCAAGAAGATGCAACACCCTTTAGCTGGATTGCCTTTGGTGGAGGGCGACACAAATGTAGCGGCAACGCCTTTGCTACACTGCAATTAAAAGCGATTCATGCCATTTTATTACGCCGTTATAAATTTGAATTAGTCAATCCTGCTGACAGCTATATAGATAACTACAAAGAAATGGTGGTACAACCTAATTCCCCTTGTATGGTTCGCTACACAAGGCGCTCCGATGTGGGTGCAGAGCAAGCAAAGACAGAAAAATCATCAACAAAAAACCAAACAGATACAACAAATTCTTTCAAAGTCGAAGTGGATATGGATTTCTGCCAAGGTCATGCAAACTGCATGGCGGAAGCACCTGAAATCTTTCAAGTTGATGCCAAGGGTAAGCTAACAGTTCAGCAAGACACACCCGACAACGCACTACTTAAAAAAGCACAAAGGGCTGCACGATACTGTCCAACAAGTGCAATTAAAATCATTCAAAAATAAGGAATCGATATGGCAGCATACCCAAGAGCAGAATTAGAGGAAATGGTAGAACGCTGGCTAGAAGCTAACCGCCAAGCAGAAAAGGAAGGTGATTGGCCAAAGAATTTAGGCGCTATGTATACTGATGATGCAGAATATCGCTGGAATATTGGTCCGAATGAAGAGTTTGTTGCGCGTAATCGTCAAGAGATTGAAAAGTGGGCACTAGGTGAGCAAATGGAAGGCTTTGAAGAATGGAGATACCCTTACCACCGCATTCTTATTGACGAAAAACAAGGCGAAGTCATCGGCTTATGGAATCAAGTCTCTCCTGCTAAACGTGAAGATGGAACACCTTACACTGTAGAAGGCATCGGCGGCTCTTGGTTTCGCTATGGCGGCAATTACAAATGGGAATGGCAACGTGATTTCTTTGACTTAGGTAACACCAAAGCCTTATTTTTTGAACTAGCAGCCGCAGGTAAGCTTGACCCTGCCGTTAAAGAAAAAATTGGTAAGTTAGCCAAAGGTCACCCACTCCCTGGACATGAGAAATTACGTCCAGAGGCCTCTTTATTAACTAAAATTAAAGGCTTTTTCATGATGGTTCGTATCGCCTTATTTAACAAATAATTAAGCCTGCTATAATTGCCCTACAAAAAATACGATATTTAGGATTATTATGAATACAACAGCAACAGAAGAAAATCGACCTAAAAGCCGTCGCGAATTAGTCCGTACCATGGGCCAAAGCGGTAACTACTGGTATGCCATGGAAGAAAGCAAAAACCTTAAAAAAGGTAAATCGCTTGAGGTTATTTTTTGGAAAAGCCCTATTGCGCTCTTTCGCGGTGAAAGCGGCAAAGTTAGTGCAATTGAGAACCGCTGTCCTCATCGTCAATTACGTTTAACTTCAGGGATTGTTCAAGGTGAAGAAATTATTTGTCAGTATCACGGCTGGAACTTTGATGGCTGTGGTAAATGCACTGGGATTTCTCATGAATTAGGTAAAGGCAAAGGCAAGAGTGACCTACCTAATATTAAAATTAATTCTTACCCAGTACAAGAAAAATACGGTCTCATCTGGGTGTTTCCTGGCGACCCTGCGCTTTCTGAAACTGTCAAAATCCCAGCCATACCTCAATTAGATCAAGCTGAACCTTGGGAATTTATCCCTATTGATGTCAAGCTAGAGGCTCATTACAGTATGATGCTAGAAAATGTATGTGACTTTAACCATGCATTTTTACACCGTAAATTCAAACCATTCACAAACCCTCATTTAAAGGGCTACCGCCGTGAAGGTGATACTATTTGGATTGATTACGAAACAGATATGAGCCAAAGCAGCGCTGTAAAAACAGCCGGTGAGAAAAAAGGCGCAGGCTTAGAAGATATGACCCTATGGTATCAATATCCTTATCAAGGCTCTAATACCGCAGATAAATATTTACATTGGTTGTTTATGACCCCAATTGACGAAAATCACACACGTTGCTTTTTTGTTTTTTTATTAGGCCCGCTGGAAATCCCTCTCATTAATAAACCCGTTCCTAAATGTTTACGCAAAACAGTCATCTGGATAGCCAACAAACTATATATTATTCCTTTACTCGGGGAAGACACCTATATTCTGGCTGAAGAAATGCTAGGACAAGAACGCCACCCCAACATTCAACACTTAGAATTCAACCCAATTGTGGCCGAATTTCAAAAAATGAGTATTGAAAAGTGGGAAGAATATGTACATACAGAAGCATTACGTAAAGCAGCACAAAAAGCTGATAAACAACGTTATGTATTTACTGGTGCAGGTCTCAGCAAAAAAGAATTGCGTGATTACAATAAAATGCTAGAAGAAAAAGAACTAGCAGGCTTATAAACTCAGGGATACAAACAATCAAGCAATATTCCCATAGCTACGCGAGGAATATTGCCCTGATTGCTCCCATAAAACCTAAGGAACGAGAATGAAATAATTTCCACTCCTTACCTATCCATTACACAAAATAACTTTATGACCACACTTGTAACTGGTGCAACCGGACACTTAGGTGCTAACTTTGTCCGCGAATTATTAAATCGTGGTGAAAAAGTGCGCGTTCTGCTACGCAAAGATAGTAAAAACACTGAAGTCGATGGTTTAGACGTAGAGCGTGCTTATGGCGATTTAAAAGATGAACAATCACTCATTGCTGCAGTCAAAGGCTGTAATTATGTCTACCACTTAGCTGCTTTTGTCAGTATTCGTAATGGCGATCGTAAAGAGCTTTATGACGTAAATGTACTCGGTACTCGTTATTTAATGCAAGCCTGTCGCTTAGAAGGCGTTAAAAAGGTAGTACATTGCAGTTCATTTGGCGCTGTGGGTAATAACCCTGACGGTGCATCCAATGAGAAATGGGCAGTCAGTCCTTATGAAATGACTACCGATTATGAAATATCCAAAACCTTTGCTGAATTAGAAGTTTATAAAGAAATCGCGCGCGGCTTACCTGCTGTTATCGTTAATCCATCAGGCATTGTCGGCCCGTGGGATTTTAAACCGTCGCTATTAGGCAGAACAATTATTGAATTTTCCCAAGGAAAAATGCGCGGCTCGGTAAAAGGTGGCTTTGATTTCGTTCCAGTGCAAGACGTAGTCCAAGGGCACTTACTTGCTATGGAAAAAGGCGTCGTTGGTGAACGTTATTTATTAACCGGCGAGCAGCACACGATTAATGAAACACTAGACTGGCTAGAAGAATTTACTGGTAAAGCTAAGCCAAAGTTAGTCATTCCAACGTTTATTATGCAAAACATTGCAATTGTTAAAGATTGGATTGAACGTAAATTTTTCCCGCATGTTTACCCTCGTTTTAATTACCACTCTATACGCTTATTAAATTGCGGCAAATTTGGCACGCATAACCGTGCCATACAAGAGCTTGGTTTAAACCCTACTCCTGTAAAAGAAGCCTATCGTGATGCCGTATTATGGTTTAAAGAACACGGTTATATCTAAATGCGGGGAGCATTTTAAACTGGCTCCTTTTATGTAAGGTATGCGTCGCATACCTTACTATACCTAAAGGTACGCAGTGCGCACCCTACTGTAATGTCTAGCCTAAGCACAGAACCTAACTCAATAGGTCTTTATTGACTGAGAAAACATTACACTCACTCATTCTCAATCTTTTTTCAAACGCTTCCAACGGGCTGTATTTTCAGATTGATTTGTCAGCAACTTAGTCTCATTAAGCGCTAATTGTTTTTTCCGAGATAAACGCTCTTGCCTAGCGCGCAAAATATAACCACTTAAACCACTCCCCGAAGCTACAACCACCATCGCACCTAGAGTAATGAGTTGACTAAAAATCAACACACCACCCACCCCCGCCGCCGCTGCAAAAGCCAAGCCCACTTTAAAGTTTGCTTTAGCGTGGGCTTTCCTCGTTTCCTGCTCAATTTTTTTATAACTTTCAGCCACGGTATTAGCTTTGTCACGCTCAGCATCTAATAGGATTTGCTCCCGCTCTCTAGCATGCCTGTCCTGCAGTCGCGATTTTTCCTGTACCACACTAGCCTTTTCTCTTTCCGCTTCTTTATGAATCTTTTCTCTATCTTGAGCATGCCGCTCTAATAATACCGCCTGATCGTCTATATAAATGTTTCGCGCAATCGATGAAAACCAAAAAGCCGCTAAAATGGCAGTAATGATCGCCATAAAAACAATGACAATAATTAACTGCACGTCATAAGACCAATTAATAGCCATGAACACCAAGCCACAGGTTAATAATTGAATAAAAATAATAGCAGGTAAAAATTTAGCCATCACCTCCTCCTTAAATAGATTATAAAGAAGCCTTCACCGTTAAGCCTAACTGGCGAATTCGCTGCGCAAAATCATTTAATTGTTGCTCAGTGACACTGGTAATCATATTTGCTTCGGGCTGCAAAGATTCGCGCGCCAAACTATACAACATAACGCCTTGCAAGCTAACTTGCTGACTGACCTGCTGCAATAAAGCCAAATATGCCTCTTGCTCTGTCGCATTAACCAAGCCCTGCCCTGACTCAAACTGCAACATGCATGTTTGCACCCAAGTAGAGCAAAGTCTTGCCGAAATAAGTAAGTTTTCCGTATGTTTTTGCAAGCTTAACGCAGAATGGTTAGTTAAATCTCGACCTTTATCGGTCGCACTATCTAACTTAAACCAAACCTGCCCGTTATATTGATTAAACAATTTCAAGCCATCTTGTATATCGCTATGATGAATCAAGCTACCATTAGTAATCAACACATATTGAAACGGATCGGAAATTTTTGCTTGCTCAGTAACGCGTATAATTAACTCAATTGCTTTAGCAAAATCTTTGACACTGGTCGGCTCGCCATTACCGGAAATGGCTATATCTTTAATCACGCGTAACTCAGGCTCCATTTCAAAACGGTCATAAAAATCGCCGTGCAACACGTCTTGCAAGAAAAACTTCAATTCAGTTTCTAAAAGTTTAAAATCCAACTCGGGAGCAGCACCCAAAGTTAAATTAGGCACCTGACAATAAACACAATGCCAATTACAAGCATTATTGGTATTAAAGTTAATACCAATCGACAAACCACCCGAACGCCGTGAGATAACAGGGTATATATAAGTTAAGCCTGCCGCATTACGATTATGATCTTTTACAGTAAGTTGGGTCATGAAACTAAAATTTAGGTCAAAAAAATGTTATTCTACTGGGTTCTAGTACAATCATTTAAGTTTTTTGGAGAGAAACATGAGCGATAGAATCGTTTTCCGTAGCGGCGAAGCTTTAGTAGCAGGTGGCCCACCAGGCACAGCTGCAGAGCCTGAAATCATCATTGGCGAATTAGATGGCCCTGTTGGTACTGCACTAGCAACTTTAACGGGTGACCAAGCAAAAGGTCACTCTAAAGTTTTCGCTATTTTAAATACTGATATTCAAGTACGCCCTCTTACCTTAATGGTTAGTAAAGTAACCGTAAATAACAATCGTTACACGAATATCCTTATGGGTACGGTACAAGCTGCGATTGCTAATGGCGTATTAGATGCCGTTCGTGCTGGCGATATTCCTAAAGAAAAAGCCAATGACTTAGGTATTATTTGCTCTGTTTGGTTAAATCCTAGCGTGTCTACTGATGACAACTTAGATCACCAAATTTTGTTTGATATCCACCGTAAAGCGACTGCTTTAGCGATTAAAAAAGCAATGAATAACGAGCCGGGCATCGATTGGTTATTAGAAAACCAAGACAAAATAACGCACAAATACTTCCAAATGGGATTAGACGGCAAGATTTAATTTGCTTATTTTTTCCTAGGAAATAAAAAAGCCCTGCTCAATATTTTCTTGGGTGGGGCTTTTTTAGGCACCTTTCATATAGCCATAAAAGTAGTTTACATTTTGATAACCCATATGAATCAAGAACAAAAACAAGCCCGTATGGAGCTTGCGGAATACGGGATATTCGAAGCACTGGTTTTCCCGTATTACGCTTGTTAAATCAAAAGGTGTTAACTGGGAAATGAAGGATGCCCTTTTTTATACACAAATGATCAGACATTACTGACTCAAGTTGCTTTAACCTCCATCGGTACTGTCTTAATTTTCAGACATTGAAGCGACCTAACTTCTAATTTTCCAGTTCTGAAAATCAATTAACTTCTCTGCAAAACCAACAGTCGATTATTAGCCGGCATAGCAAAGTCATCTTTAACCGTTAAACCCACCAATTTGGCTAACTTTTCTACCGCCTCAAAATCTCGAATACCACTTTGCGGATCACGCACCTTTAACCACTGATCAAAACTTTCATTGCTAGGGCTGGTATATGTGCCGTTATAATTAAAAGGACCATAAATACAAACCCGCGCGTCTTGGGTTAAATAGTGACCCATTCCTGCAAAAAAGCATTCCACCTCTGGCCAACTCATAATATGTAAAGTATTGGCGCTAAACAAAGCTTCAATTTCTTGGCAAGGCCATTGCTCATCACAAACATTTAACGCCAAACTTTGAGACAAATTTTCTAACCCAGACGCTTCAACCCAACTATTAATTCCTGCTAAATTCTCTGTCCTATCCGTTACCTGCCATTGCAAATACGAAAGTTGCTGCGCAAAATAACAGGCATGTTGACCTGTACCGCTGCCTATTTCCCAAACCATATTAGATTCGAGAAAGATGTCTTTAATTTTATGTAGAATAGGATCTTTGTTATTTTCACACGCCTGCGAATACGGTTTATTCATTTGATATGATTATTAAGCAAATCAATAGTATGACAGAAGTTGATGCTGTCTGCTGGAACGGTCTCGTACAAGATAAAGATCCCTTTGTGCCTCATGAGTTTTTACTGGCACTAGAACAAAGCGGCTCAGTCTGTCGTGAAACAGGTTGGACTCCGCAACATCTATTGGTTTTTGAGCAACAAGAATTAATTGGCGCAATGCCGCTGTATTTAAAAACGCATTCGCGCGGCGAATATGTGTTTGATCAACAATGGGCGGATGCTTATTATCAATCTGGCAGGGATTATTATCCTAAATGGGTTAATGCGATTCCTTTTACGCCTTGTTCAGGGCAGCGTTTTTTACTTAAAAATGGCGCCGATCAAGCAACTATTATTAGCGCCTGTTTTGAACATATAAAACAGCTATCAGAACTTAATAATATTTCCAGCCTGCACTGCTTATTTCCCTCGCCCACACAAACTAATTTACTCGCTGACCAGCTGCTCTTACGCGAAGGAATTCAATTCCAATGGTTCAATCATGGCTATACTGATTTCGCTGATTATTTGCAAACCTTCACCTCCAGACAGCGCAAAAAAATTAATAAAGAACGGCGTAAAGTCCAAGAGCAAGGCATTAGCTTAGACAGAGTTTCGGGGCTAGATATATCTGAACAACAGTGGCAAGTGTTTTTTGCATTTTATGAAATGACTTATTTAAAACGTGGACAATCCGCTTATTTGACTATTGAGTTTTTTCAACAACTCGCGCAAACCATGCCAGAACAAATATTATTAGTGCTTGCGCGCAAAGATAACCGCTACGTGGGTGCTGCACTCAGTTTTATTGGCGCACAGACCTTATACGGGCGCTACTGGGGCTGTTATGACGAATATCACAGTCTGCATTTTGAAACTTGTTACTATCAAGGCTTGGAATATTGCCTAGAGCACGGATTACAGCGTTTTGATTCTGGCGCGCAAGGCGAGCATAAAATTTCCCGTGGCTTTGAACCCATTAGCACTTATTCCGCACACTGGATACAAAACAGCCATTTTGCTAAATTAATTGCTGATTTTTTACAGCGCGAACAAGAGCTTATTCAAGAATATAAACAAGATTGCACGCGACAGCTTCCCTTTAAATAACAACTCGTAGGGCGGACTTTAGTCCGCCAGTCTGGTGATTAATTACATTAGCGGACTGAAGTCCGCCCTACTTAAGGACTAATATCATGCGGAACATAAATCGTCAGATCTCAGCCATCTTATTCTTGATATTAAACCTATTCACTATTACTCCTGCGCTAGCAACTAACAAGCCTGACCTAATGTTAGCTAAGGTGTTTGACGCTTCGGTAGATGTTACCCAATATTGGGTTAGCGAAAAACTGGATGGCGTACGTGCGCGTTGGGATGGCCAGCAACTTATCTCCAGAGGTGGTTTGTTATTAAATGCGCCTAAATGGTTTATCCAAGATTTCCCAAAAACCATAATGGATGGTGAATTATGGATAGCTAGAGGTGAATATCAGCAAACTGTTTCTATCGTCCGAAAACAACAACCGCATATCGGTTGGCAGAAAATCAAATTTATGGTTTTTGATTTACCCAAGCACTCAGGAACTTTCTCAGACAGAGTTAGCCAGATGCAATCTATGGCAAAACAATCACCGTCTCCCTTTCTGCAATTTATTGAACAAGTTCAGATAGCTTCCCACGAACAGCTTATGCACCGTTTGCAATTAGTAACTGATCAGGCAGGTGAAGGCTTGATGCTACATCGTAAACAGGGCTTATATAACAGAGGACGCAGTCACAATATTTTGAAATTAAAACCCTTTGCAGATGCTGAGGCAATAGTTACTGGCTATCGCCCCGGTAAAGGTCAATTCACAGGCAAAATGGGCGCGGTTCAAGTTAAATCCGCAGATGGCAAAAGCTTTTTTATTGGTAGTGGCTTTAGTCATCAAGAACGAGATAACCCACCACTGCTAGGTAGCACCATTAGCTACCGCTACCAAGACTTTACTGATAGTGGCATTCCAAGGTTTGCGGTATTTTTAAGAGTGCGTAATGAACCTTGATAAACGTATATTGTTTTCAAACAATGTGGCTACAAATTTAAGTTGGAACAGCTAAAAATCGTGGGGCAGACTTTAGTCAGTTATTGCTAAAAAGCGGACTAGAGTCCGCCCTACTATATTATTAATGTTTCGTGTTAAGTCACTATATAATAGTGTAACCGCCTAAAGTAACTCTCTAAACAAGCTATGCAATATCTTAGCGCTTACGCCTTATCAGGAAATAACCCATGCCTAAACTTTTAAAGTCTGCTATTGGCCTCATCCTATTATTAACTACGGTTAGCTTAGTTACTTGCCAGTCACTGATCGAAGTCTCGCCGTTTCGTACAGATCCAACTGCAGAAACCAAATAACACAGACACAAGGCCGCTATGAATAACTCTGAGCAACTAAGAAAGCCTAAACCCTACCAGAAAAAAACGGCAAGCGGACTAATATACGGTAGCCGCGGCCTTCTTCTTTATATCTTACCTTTGGCATTGATTCCGGCGTCAATATTATCCTTTGTTTATGCCGATTTTTTACGCATTATTATCAATATCACTGGCTGCGCGGGATTTCTATTAGCCGCCAGTTTATTGCGCAAAGGTCTGGCTGCTGAAGCCGAATATCAAGATAAAAAAATCACTCAAGCGCCAAAGTGGCCATTAAAAACCCTAGCAGCATTACTGATTGCGCTTAGCACAACAGGAATCGCATTACTGGGGGCGGGACATTCTTTATTAATCTCTATTGTGTTTGGCTTAGGGGCGTTAGCGGGAATGTTTTTACTTTACGGCTTTGATCCGCGTCAGGAAAAAATGGTCACTGGCTCGCATGGCTATAGTGCAGAAGAAATATCTCAAACTATAGCTGAAGCTGAAGCGAAAATTTCCGGTATTGAACACGCTAATAAGCAAATTAATAACAGACAGTTTAATCAGCGCATTCAAACTATTTGCACCCACGCAAGGGAAATTGTCGGTTTACTAGAAGAAGATCCCGGCGACATCCGACGCGCACGAAAATTCCTGAATATCTATTTGGATGGCGCATTCAAAGTCACTGAAGGTTATGCTGATATGCACAGAAAACATCAATCAGAACAATTGACTGAAAATTTTGATCATGTACTACAAACGATAGAATCCGTTTTTATTGAGCAAAAACAGAAATTACTCGAAGATGATGTACTTGATCTTGATGTACAAATTGAAGTTTTGGCGGCCCAGTTAAAGCATGAAGGCGTGATTTAAAACCTACCGATTAAGCTATCACTAAAGGAACTTAAAATGAGCGAACAAAAGACCACCACTGAAAACCTTACAACCCCCGGAAGTTCCGTGTTTGAGGAAATTGTACCCGGTGTTAGCAAAGATATACTCGCTTTCGAGCAATCAGATGCCGAAAGCCAAGCGCATATCACTACAAAAATAGCTGAAATAGATATCAATGATAGCAAATCTATTATTTACTTCGGCAGCAAAGCGCAGGAACAACTCACCAGTATTTCCGACAAAATGCTCGACGGCGTCAAGAACAAGGATTTAGGTTCTGCGGGGGGCGATTTAAATAATATGGTGGCTGCTTTACGAGGCTTTGATGTCGATGCTTTAGACCCGAATAAAAAGCCCAGTTTTTTTTCCAAACTATTAGGCAGAGCTAAACCTATTGCGCAATTTTTACAAAAATATGAAGAAGTGCGCAAACAAATCGACACCATTACCGACAAACTAGATGGACATAAAACCACGCTATTAACCGACATTACCATGCTGGATAGGCTCTACGAAGCTAACTTAGAGTATTTTCACAACCTAGATCATTATATTTCTGCTGGTGATGAAAAATTAAAACAATTGGATGAGCAAGTTATCCCCGAAAAAGCATCTAGTGCAGCCGCTTCAGAAGCGATTATTGAAGCACAGGAGTTAAGAGATTTACGTGCTGCGAGAGATGACTTAGAGCGCCGTGTACATGATTTACGTTTAACACGCCAAGTTGCTATGCAAAGTTTGCCTGGTATTCGTTTGATTCAGGATAATGACAAGGGGCTGGTTAATAAAATCAACTCAACGGTTGTTAATACTATTCCACTATGGCGTCAACAACTAGCAACCGCGGTAGCCATCTATCGTTCATCTGATGCAGCCAGTACTTTGCAGTCGGCAACGGATTTGACTAATGATTTATTAGAAGCCAACGCAGAAAACCTTAAACAAGCCAACTCACTAACGCGCAAACAATTAGAGCGCGGCGTGTTTGATCTAGAATCCGTAAAAAAAGCCAATACCTTATTAATTGATACCATTAATGAGAGCTTACAAATCGCCGATCAAGGTAAAAAAATGCGTGCCGATGCTGTTGTCCAATTACAGGAGTGTGAAACTGAACTACGTAAAACACTCAGCTCCGCTGCCAGCCGTACCGAAACAAACGAAGCCGGTTAACCTACATAGAAGCTGGTAGGGCGTGGCTTTAGCACGCCTTTATAATATCACTTTCAATATTGGCGGGCTAAAGCCACGCCCTACGCTAATCAGCGGCCGAATGTATCGAAATGTGTTGTACACGTTAATTAAAAACATAATCGGAGAAAAAAATGGGCTTATTCGACAAGCTGTTTGGTGAATTTGTTGATGTCATCGAATGGCTAGATCAGTCTAGCAATACCATGGTGTATCGCTTTGAACGCTACGGCAATGAAATCAAATACGGCGCAAAATTAACCGTACGCGAATCACAAGTTGCTATTTTAGTAAACGAAGGCAAAGCCGCGGACTTTTTTGAGCCGGGCATGTATGAATTGCAAACTAATAACATGCCGATTATGACCACTTTAGAAAACTGGCCGCACGGTTTTCAAAGCCCATTTAAAGCAGAAGTTTACTTCTTTAATATGCGTCGCTTCGTGGATTTAAAATGGGGTACAAAAAATCCGATTATGTTGCGTGATGTTGAATTTGGCGCAGTCAGATTACGCGCCTTTGGTAGCTACTGCGTCAGAATCAATGATCCACTCACTTTTATCAAAGAAATTGTAGGTACCAATGGCCATTTTTCCACCGAGGATATTAGCGATCAATTACGCAACCTAATCCTTTCGCGCTTTGCCAGTATTTTAGGAGAATCCAAAATTCCGGTACTGGATCTCGCGGGTAATTATGATGATTTAAGTGAATATATCACGGCCAAAATTTCCCCTGAATTTATAGCTTATGGATTAGAAATTACCAAGCTATTAGTCGAGAATATTTCCTTACCTCCCGCCGTTGAAGAAGCACTGGATAAACGCACCAGCATGGGTGTCATTGGTAATTTAAAAGATTACACTGAATTTCAAGCTGCCGAAGCCATGAAAGCCGCGGCTGAAAATCCATCTGGCGGTGCTTCTGAAGGCATTGGAATGGGCATGGGCTTTGCATTGGCTAATAAAATGAGCCAAACTTTTTCGCCCGCGTCTAACAATGCAACCCAATCTACGCCACCGCCTATTCCACAACAAACGCAATATTTTGTCGCACTTAATGGTCAGCAATCTGGACCGTTTAGCTTGGCAGATTTAGCAAACCAGATTAAATCCGGCGCAGTGACACGGCAAACCTTAATCTGGAATCAAGCGCTAGTGGAATGGACGAAAGCAAGTGAAGTGGCAGAATTAGCCAGTTATTTTTCAGTTATGCCGCCACCATTACCTACTCAATAAGCCTAATAACTTAATTATATTTCTATAAGGAGTATTCATTGCTTAAATTTATACCAGCCGCTGAACTAAAAAAAGAATTTGCTGTATTTGGTCATTTTTATTCTATCGGCGACATAAATTACAGAAGTGTACTTGAAATAGTCCATAAAAATATTGCTATTACGGAGCTTGGTTCATTATCTTCAGTACTTCCAGATGCCATTTTCATAATGATGAACCCTGGTTCATCAAAGCCTTTGACGGAAGTAAGTAACAGTATCTCCATCAATGATATTGGACAGTTAGAAGTGTCACTTGTCCCAACAAAACCAGATACAACGCAATATCAACTTATGCGAGTAATGAAGTATTGTAATTGGACACATGTTAGAGTTTTGAACCTATCGGATATGAGAGACCCTAAAAGTGGCAATTTTTTTGAGCGATATAAAAACATTGAAAATGAAATGGGGTTAAAAGAGCATTCTATTTTTTCTGATACTAGAGAGAATGAATTGAAGAAAAAATTAAAAAGGAAAAGCAATGCTCCTATTGTTTATGCTTGGGGGGTTAGCTCAGAACTGGATCCACTCATTGAAAGGTGTATCAATAAAATACCGCAAATAATAAAAGTAAAGGGTGTTCTAAAAGATGGAACAAAAAATAAATATTTTCATCCATTACCAACATTACAAAGGGACAAAGAAAAATGGGTTTATGATATGGTTAAACAAATTAAAACATAATAAACAAGATTAGATTGTTGAAGCCTTTAAAAACTCTCGCTTAAGTTTGTTTTTATATCAAAGTCTGTCCAACCCTAATGCTGTTGACTTAAGAATAAGTCCCTTCTCCTGCCGGAGAAGGCTGGGACGAGGGGTTATAAATGCATGATTTTATTCTCATCACCCAACCCTCTCCAACCAGAGAGGGCTTAATTCGACAGCATTGTATCCCACCCTCATTAGATACGTGAAAATCACTAAAATAAAACCGCCATCTACACATAGTCAATTCCCCTGCTCTCAATGTGGCTCAATACTGAAATATCAGCCGGGCACACAGCAACAGGTTTGTTCACACTGCGGCCAAACAAATGATATTAGCGCCAAACAAGAGCGCATTGAAGAGTATGACTTAGCTAAGGCCTTACGTAAACTAGAGGAAACACAACCTAGCGAAGTCAATAATCAAGCACACTGCGAAGCCTGTGGCGCTAGCTTTAAATTTTCTACCAATATACATGCTGGGGAATGCCCTTTTTGTGGTACTGACATTGTTATTAGCCCACAAAAGAACAAACCACTCCCGCCCAAGTCACTACTCCCTTTTTTAATTGAAGATGCGCACGCCAAAAAGCAATTCAGTCTATGGCTTAATAAATTATGGTTTGCGCCTAACAAAGTCAAAAAATATGCACGTGCAGATACTAAACTAACGGGCATCTACCTGCCCTATTGGACTTATGACAGCCATACAGATAGCACTTACACAGGCGCTAGAGGTGACACTTACTATGTTAATGAGCGCGTCAGTTACATACAAAAAGGCCGCCAAGTTTCCACAGTAAAACGAGTGCCAAAAATACGTTGGACAAATGTTCGAGGGCGAGTATCAAGATTTTTTGATGATGTTTTAATTGGTGCTAGCTTATCCCTACCTCGACAAATTCTTGACCGTTTACAACCTTGGGATTTAGAAAATCTAGTCCCTTATGATGAAAAGTATATCAGTGGTTTTCAAAGTGAACTGTATCAAGTCAACTTAGATGAGGGTTTTGACCGTGCCAAACAAGTGGTGGACGGCATGATTCGCCAAGATATTGCCTATGACATCGGCGGTGATCATCAGCGTATTCATCAAGTCAGCACTCAGCATAGCCAGGTCACGTATAAACATTGCCTGCTCCCAATTTGGTCAGCTGCTTTTATGTACCGAGATAAAGCTTATCGCTTTGTTATCAATGGTCGTACCGGTGAAGTACAAGGTGAGCGCCCCTATAGTCTCTGGAAAATTGGCTTTGCTGTCATTGTTGCATTAGGCCTTATAGGCGGCCTCGCTTATTTACAACAAACTGGTGCTTTTGATCAGGTCAAATACTCAAGCTATTCCTACAACTATCAGTTGAATTAATCTCTTCAATAACTCTCCTGCAAGAGTATTGATCAAGACAAATATCCCACTCTAAAAATAAGTATCGACCCGATATTTATTTGACAGCCCTGCACCCATTAACCTATAGTAGCGACTCGATTCTTTTTTAACAAAAGGAAAATAATAATGAGTCCTACAACTTTTCATCACGTAGTCATCGAGGCTAAAGCCACTCTCACAGAAAGAGAGATTTGCATCTTGCTTAGTCTCATTCCTTAACAGAAAAGTCTTTCATATGAACATTGGCGAGCAATCGCTGACTTAAAAAATTAGAGGACAAGAAAATGACTGAAACAACAAAAGAGAAAGATTATTCCATACTATACATTGCACTCACCGCTATTATTTTTGTCTCAGTTTTATTGACTGTCAAAAGTAGCGAGTCAGATAAGTTTGCTCCGATAAAAGAGCAATTAGACGAGGAAAATCGTTTAATGAATATTCGTGTTTTAAATAATTACGGTGAAAACTAACAGATCATTCACACATAACAATAATAACAGTGGAGAACCTTATGAAAATTAATGCCCTTGCCGGATTACTGGTAATCTCTTTTTTTTCCAGTGCAACTTTTGCCACCGAATATATTTATCGCGATTTAATGGCTAACACCACCCCACCTATTAAGTGCGAGTCTTTAGAAAAAGCGACAATGTACGCAGAAAAACCCTCTAAACTCCGAAGTTATTCTAAAAAATTCTGCCAAACGCAAGGCTATGGCTGGCATGTTGATACTATCAAAGATAGCGGTGAACTGACCTGTAATGAATGCAGCGATCAACAAGGTTTGCAAAAATGCTATATAAAAGATATTACCGTGGCTTGCAAGCGCATTAAGCCTGGCTCGGTGGGCATGCTGCCAGGAAAAAGTTAAACATAATTCTACGGTCGCTTAGGCAAAACTAAGACACCTATGCCTGCGCGACCTAAGGAACCTGATGCTCCTGACAAATTTTCTCACTATCACTTTGGGTTAATGCCTCTTTAGTCAACTGACAATAAAAACCCTGTTCTGTACGAGTGAAATTTTTACAAGTGGCACACATACCAAAAGACTGCGACTTATTCGCTTTTTGCAAAGCAGTTAAAGCCATAACAAAACCCTCTTCATTAATTAATTCGGGTGACGAGTGCTCTAATTCTACTGCTGCATCAGCAAATAATGTCGTAGGCTTTGCCTTTTCCAACATTTCCATACCTGCCGGCAATAAACTAACATGCACTTTACGTTTATCTGCACTATCGGCCATTTTCTTAATCATGCCTTTTTTCTCAAGGATAATTAAAGATTGCGACACAGTGCCTCGCGTCATACCTAAATACAAGGCAACAGCAGCAGGCGCGTCACTGTATTTATTACAGCGTGACAAATAGTCTAAAACTTGAAAGTGAACGGCCTGTATCCCTAATTCAGTACATTTTTTCCGTTCTTCTGAGCGAATCAAAGCAGCCATACGCTCGATCAACTCATAAATATTTTTTTGCATAGTTATAATTTTTAGAGACTCTCTTTAGCTATTGACAAACAATAGCATTAACGAATAAAGTAATATCGAATCGATAACTTTTAACAGCACCAACTATACGCGTATTTTAATGCATTACAAAGATGCGTTATATTGCTTTTCATGGTTTAATTTAAAAACATCGAATCCACATCATTAGTCAGGCAATAGGAATTCACATGGAACTAAAAATAACAACACTAAAAAAATCCATTTTGGCCGCGAGTATCAGCCTACTCTTTAGCTCAAGCGCATTCGCAAAAGCAGATAACGGGCATAAAATGCACCAGCTTTATCAAGACAACTGTGCTAGTTGTCATGGTTCAGATCATGGCGGTTATTTAGCTCCAGCGTTGAATTCCGAAACCTTAAAAGGTCGTAGCCCTACGGCTTTACGTACTTTAATTATGACTGGCAGCTTTGAAACTTTAATGCCTCCATTCTTCGGTCGCTTATCCGATAGTGATATCCGCGACATGGTGAAGCATTTACAGAGTACGCCAAAATTAGCCAATCCTGCTTTCACTATTAAAGATATGAAAGCGTCTTTAAAAGTTTATGTAAAAGACGAGTCTAAACTACCGAATAAACCGACCTTTAAAATCGATAGCATGGACGATATTATCGGCGTTGCTGCTCGTGGCAAATACGGTCGCGGCGATGGTTCAGAAGCGGTATTTATTAATAGTAAAACACACAAACAAATCGGTGTTGTCCCTACAGTAACGGCGGCACATATTATTGAATTTAGCCCCGCTAATGAGCGTTGGGCTTATGTAAAAACGGATACTGCTGAAATTTATAAAGTTGATTTATATACCATGCAAGCCGTGCGCAGCATTAAAACGGGTTGGAATGGCCCAGGTATTGGTATTTCTCGCGACGGAAAATATTTGATGGCTGGTTCTTTCGTTCCGCATAACGCCGTTATTTTAGACGCAGACACATTAGAGCCTTTAAAACAATTTGAATTAGAGGGCATCGATCCTGACGGTAAAATGGTGAGTTCTGATTCAGGTATGGTGATTGGTACGCCGTATGCTGATATTTTCGCGATTGCCTTAGAAAATGCTGGTCAAGTTTGGGTTGTGGACTTAAAAGACGATTTCCCAGTCACTAAAATCAAAAATGTCGGTCGTCATTTACATGATGCTTTCTTAACGCATAAAGGCAAAAAATTAATGATTGCCTCGTATGACGATAGCATTGTGACCGCGATTGATTTAGAAAAACGCGAAATCATTAAAAAATTACCAGCGGGTTGTGTACCACATGTGGGTGGTGGCGCAGCCGTTAAAGTGGATGGTCGTACTTTAGGTTTTGGTACTAACTTCGGTACTTGCGATAAAACAGTAGTCAGTGTTTGGGATTTAGATACGATGAAACTGGTTAAACAAGTGCCTGTTTCTGGTGGTACAGAATCACCAGCCGCTCATGCTAATGCGCCTTATGTTGCCGTGGATATTATTACTAAAGACAGACGCGCGCGTACTATTCAATTGATCGATAAAAAAACCTTAGAAGTGGTTAAAACTTTAGATGTGGGTGGTCATGCCTACTTCCCAGAGTATAGTGCGGACGGCAAATCTTTATATGTCAGCGCGGGCTATGCGGGTGATGAAGTCGTAGTTTACGATTCAACTTCATTAAAGAAAACCGGCTCTATACAAATGGAAAGTCCCGCAGGTATCTTCTCGCGTGGCCGTGTGAAATACATGACTCGTGGGTTATCACCTGACGAAATGGAGTAAGACCAATGAAACTACTTACTTATTCCCTAGCTACGCTACTGGTTTTTAGCTTTAGCGCGACCAGTCATGCAACCAGCATTTATGCTGGAAAGTCTAAAGCCGCTGCGGTTTGCTCGCAGTGTCATGGCATACGCAAAACTAGCTCAGAAGCACCCTTCCCGCCTTTAGCAGGGCGTGATGAAGAGTATATGGAGAACGCCTTAAAGCAATATCGCGATAAGACGCGCGTATCCGAGATTATGAATAATATCGCAGGTTCTTTATCGGATCGGGATATTGATAATATTGCGTCGTATTACAGTCGCTTGAAGCCTTAATATTAGGCGTAGGGTGGGCAGCTTTCTTTTGCCCACCCTTGACTCATTATTAAAGGGTACAGGCAGTTTTTTCAGTTCGTCATTCCTGTACGCTGTTAGCAGGAATCTATACTCAACGTAGATTCCCGATAAAAGCACTCGGGAATGACTATATTTTATAGGTATTTGCCCATGAATAATGAGAAGTTACAGTATTAAGCTAACCCAAGCTTGTCCACAAGCTTGGCTTGGGAATACATTATTCACATCTCCTCCTGAGACATCAGCACCCACGAAGCCTAGCTTCTCACCATGCACTCCTAAATAGCATTTGGGAACGAGAAATTACCTCCTATGAAAATAAAATTAAGCCTCCTAACAATCGCCTTACTAAGTTCAGGCTGTGCACTAATCAACCAACCTAAACCAGCAGCGTGGGCATACTCTGGACAAGAAGGACCTAAAAACTGGGGTACTTTAAGCTCTGATTACACTACTTGTGCAACAGGCACAGGACAGTCGCCGATTAATCTTAGTGCTTTTGTAGATGCCAAATTAGCACCACTGACAGTGCGCTATAACGCCAATGCCAGTGACATTGTTAATAATGGCCATACGATTCAAGTTAACTTTCAACGCGGCAGCACCTTATCCGTTAATGACCATGAATATGAGTTAACTCAATTACAATTTCACTCACCTAGTGAAAATCAGATCGACGGAAAATCATACCCTTTAGAAGCACAGTTAAGCCATATCGATAAATTAGGTAATTTAGCAGTACTCTCAGTTATGTTTTCCGCTGGCATAGAAAACTCAACACTCAAAGACATTTGGGCATTAATGCCTGAAAAAGCAGGCGTAAAAAACAATAAATTACCAGCCATATCAGCAAAAGGCCTTTTTCCAAGTGATTTGAGTTATTACCGATACAATGGCTCATTAACGACACCGCCTTGCACTGAAAATGTTTTATGGTTAGTTTTAAAACAACCACTACCGGCAGGCGCGGGGCAAATTCAACATTTTGGCCATATTATTGATACTCCCAATAATCGTCCGCTACAAGCTAGCAATGCACGCAAAATACTAGAATAAAATGTATATTCCTTGGCCACATAAACGTCTAGCTCTATTATTAAGCTTATGTTTTATTAGCACAGCACCCGCTTTCGCGCAAAATCCTCCGCAAGACAGACAAAAAGAACTGCGTAACATGCTCAAGCATGATTGCGGCTCTTGCCATGGGTTAACCTTAAAAGGCGGACTCGGTCCTTCTTTATTAGCCAAAGATTTGGCCAATAAACCTGACGACTATTTGCTAGATACTATCCAAAATGGCCGTAAAGGTACAGCGATGCCGCCATGGAAGCCTTTTATCACCGAACAAGAAACTCGCTGGTTTATTCAGACCTTACTAAGACAACAACATGATTAAATGCCCTTTCTCCTGCTCACGCTTCAGTAAATTCCCACTGCTCTTTAGCCTCGCTTTTAGCCAATTCGGCTGTACTGAATTACGTGGAACAGGTGATTTAGGCGTGATTATTGAGCGCGAACCTGCGGCCATACAAATCATCAATACCAGCACGAATAACAACATCAGCAAGGTTTCAGGTCTAGGCGATTTATCTCATGCCTCTATCGTTTATTCTCGCGATGCCCGTTATGCGTTTATCTTTGGTCGTGATGGTGGACTGACTAAAATTGACTTACTACAAGATAAAATAGCCAAGCGTATTATTCAGGCAGGTAACAGTATTGGCGGTGCTATTTCCCAGGATGGCAAGTTGATTGCGGTATCTAATTACACGCCCGGCGGCGTTAAAATTTTCTCCACAGAAACACTGGCATTAGTCGCGGATATTCCTGCTTTATATGGTGCTCAGCAATTATCCAAAGTCGTTGGTTTAGTCGATGCACCGGATCAGAAGTTTATTTTCAGCTTATTTGATGCAGGTGAAATCTGGGTTGCCGACCTGAAAGACCCGACACAACCAAAAATTGAGAAATTTAAAAACATCGGCAAGCAACCTTATGATGCCCTGCTCTCGCCTGATGGCCGTTATTATATTGCCGGTTTATTTGGTGATCGCGGCTTAGCTTTATTAGACTTATGGTCACCCGAACAAGGTGTAAAACGCATTTTGCCCGATTACGGTAAAAATGACGAAAAAATGCCTGTGTATAAAATGCCGCATTTAGAAGGCTGGGCAATAGCGGGTAATTTAATGTTTGTTCCTGCCGTCGGGCAGCATGAAGTTTTAGTTGTTGATAAAAATACTTGGCAGTTAGTTAAACGCATTCCTGTTACCGGTCAGCCGGTGTTTGTGATGGCACGTCCCGATGGTCGGCAAATCTGGGTGAACTTTGCGTTCCCTGATAATGCTCAGGTACAAGTGATTGATGCTAAGGAACTACAAATAGTAAAATCTTTAACGCCCGGAAAAGCCGTTTTACATATGGAATTTACCCCTCGCGGTGAGCATGTTTGGGTTTCCGCGCGCGATGATAATCAAGTGATTATTTATGATACCTGCAGTTTTAAAGAAATAAGCCGTTTACCTGCGAATAAGCCCAGTGGTATATTTTTTAGCTCGCGGGCGCATAAGATGGGGTTGTAAAACACAATAAGTTTTATTACACAACACAAGTAATATACAATGTATGCTATTTAAAAATAAACAAATACGCTTTTCTCCAGAAAAGAATGCTCAATTAAAAAAAGAAAGGGGCGTTGGTTTTGAAGATGTATATCTCGCCATAAATTCAAATAATGTACTTGCTAATCTGGCGCACCCAAACACCGAAAAATACCCCAATCAGTCAGTTTTGATCATACTCATAAGCATTAAAAACTATGTTTATATCGTGCCGTATGTTGAAGACGAGCATACCGTTTTTTTGAAAACCATTATCCCTTCTCGTAAAATGAACAAGCGCTACAACACGGAGAAACACAATGACTGAATACAAGCTAGACGAATATGAGCAAGGTATTTTAGAGAGCATTGAAAATGGCGAGTGGCACAGTACAGGTGATCTACAACAAAGAACTTTAGAGTTACAAAGCTATATCAAACAGGAGAAAAAAAAAGCAGTCTCAATCAGATTACCTGAAAATGATCTCTATGAATTAAAAAGAAAAAGCCTTGAAAATGGCGTGCCCTATCAAAATATTATTCAAATGCTAGTGCACCAATATACTAATAATAAAATACACCTCGATGTGTAATCGTTGAATCGAAATGCTGTCTACATTACACAAACAACTGCTCAATGATTATCAGCAGGACTTCCCCTTATCGCCTACGCCTTACTTAGATATTGCTAATACCTTAGGTGTCACTGAAGAGGAAGTGCTTGCGGCATTTTCCGTCTTATCAGAGCAGGACTTTATTAGTCGTATCGGGCCGATTATCCAGCCGAACCAACTGGGTATCAGCACCTTAGTTGCTATGGCTATCCCCGAAACACACATAATTAAAGTCGCGGATATAGTCAGTCAGTTTCCCGAAGTAAACCACAATTATGAACGCGAGCACCACTTTAACCTTTGGTTTGTATTGATTGCCCGTGACCAACAGCACCTATCGAATGTTATTGAACAAATAGAAATACAAACCCGCTTTAAAACCATGCAACTGCCCTTGCTAGAAGATTATTTCATTAATTTAGGCTTTCAATTGGATTTAGAGCCTAAAGCTGAAGCCCTTCTCGTTAGCGCATGATAGAAGCAATAGATTTAGAATTAATTGTCGCTGTGCAAGAAGGTCTACCGATTGCTTCGCGCCCTTATGCACTGATTGCCGAACAGTTAGATTTAGATGAAGCGGAAGTCATCGCGCGCCTTAGTAAGCTTAAACAACAAGGCTTAATTAAACGACTCGGCGTGATCGTTAAACACAGACGCCTGGGCTATCAGTCAAATGCTATGGTCGTATTCAATATACCTGACCCCTTAGTTAGCAAAGTGGGACAACGCATCAGTCAGTTTCATTTTATTAATTTATGCTATCAACGTCCTCGCCACGGTGAACAATGGCCGTATAACTTGTTTTGCATGATTCACGGAAAATCCAGCGAAAAAGTATTGCAGCAATTGAGCTATTTAATTGAGAATTGCGCGCTAGAAAATTATGCACATGATATTTTATTTAGCCGTCGCTGTTTTAAGCAGCGCGGTGCGCTTTATTTTCCCCGTGGGAGTGGCTTTAGCCACGAAAATCGCGACTAAAGTCGCTCCTACAGCAACCCTATAAATACAATAATGGACGAAATAGACCGCGCAATTATTAACACCTTGCAAGAGGGATTTCCTATTTGTGTCTCACCTTATAAAAAAGTGGCCGAGACTTTAAATATCAGCGAACAGGTATTAATTGAACGCTTACAGACATTATTAGATAGCGGCGTATTGTCGCGTTTCGGCCCGATGTTTCATGCCGAACAGATGGGTGGTGCACTTACTTTAGCAGCGGTTAAAGCGCCCGAAGACAGCTACGATACTATTGCTGAGATTATTAATTCATTTCCTGAAGTGGCGCATAATTACGCACGCGAACACGCATTAAATATGTGGTTTGTTCTTGCTACTGAAACGCCCGAACAAATCCAGCAAGTCATTACTCAAATTGAAGCCCAAACCGGATTAACTGTCTATAACATGCCCAAAATACAAGAATACTTTGTCGGCTTAAAACTGGAAGCCTAATGGATGGCATAGACCGTAAAATTATCAGCGCCAGCCAAACTGGATTGCCGCTAACGCCCGAACCCTACCAAGCCCTTGCCGAACAAATTGGTATTAGCGCCGACGAGCTCATGCAACGCTTAACACGCATGCAAGAACTTGGCGTTATTAGGCGTATTGGTGCCATTCCTAATCATTACAAATTAGGCTATAAACATAACGGCATGACTGTTTGGGATATTGACGACGTCCATATTAATGAGCTAGGGAAAAAAGTAGGCGCTTTAGATTTTGTCAGCCATTGCTACCACCGGCCACGTCACTTACCCGATTGGTCATATAATTTATTTGCCATGGTTCATGGCAAAACAGCAGAAGCCGCAGCCGTACAAATCCAGCAAATAGCCGACTTACTCGGCGAACATTGTCGCGCGCATGAAGTGTTATACAGCACTCGAATTTTAAAAAAAACCGGTTTAAGGATTAAATAATGTTTCGTCTTAGTCAATTTATGCGCGAGGTACTACACCCTACTCCGCTAAAACCAGCCCGTAAACCAGCTGCACCAGTCGTTATCTGGAACTTAATCCGTCGCTGTAATCTAACCTGCAAACATTGCTATACCACATCTGCGAATATTGATTTCCCAGGAGAGCTGAGTACCAAGGCTATTTTTAAAGTCATGGATGATTTGAAAGCCTTTAAAGTACCCGTATTAATTTTATCCGGTGGTGAGCCTTTATTACACCCTGATATTTTTACGATTTCTCAACGCGCACACGATATGGGGTTTTATGTTGCACTATCCAGTAATGGCACATTGATTACTGAACAAAATATCCAACAAATTGCCGCGATTAATTATCAATATATCGGTGTTAGTTTAGATGGTATTGGTGCTACACATGATGAATTTCGACAACAAAAAGGCTCATTTGATGCCTCGATTCGTGGTATTCACCTATGTCAACAACAAGGTATTAAAGCCGGTATTCGTTATACCTTAACCCAAGACAACGTACAGGATTTCCCTGCGATGTTGCAATTAATGGATGATGAAGATTTAGACAAATTTTACCTATCCCATCTTAATTATGGTGGCCGTGGCAATAAGAACCGTAAAACCGATGCATTCTTTGCCATGACCCGCGAAGTAATGGATACGCTATTTGAAAAATGTCTGGAATGGGAACAAAAAGGGCTACATAGAGAAATCGTCACTGGTAATAATGATGCCGATGCCGTGTATTTTTTGCACTGGGTAAAACGTCATTTTCCAAAACAAGCCGAGCCTATTCAAGCTAAACTCGAACAATGGGGCGGCAATGCCTCAGGCGTTAATGTCGCTAATATTGATAACCTAGGTAATGTCCACCCCGATACATTTTGGTGGCATTATGATTTAGGCAATGTACAGCAACGCCCTTTTTCAGAAATTTGGCAAGATACGTCTGACCCGCTCATGGCAGGCATGAAACAATCACCACGCCCGTTAAAAGGCCGCTGTGCGACATGTACTTATCAAGCCATTTGTAATGGCAATACCCGAGTTAGGGCGCAACAAATTTATGGTGATGCCTGGGCTGAAGATCCGGGATGTTATTTAACTAATGAGGAAATTTAGCTCGTAGGGTGTAATAACCCCGTAATATGGAGCGTAGGTTGGATTAGATTTTTTATTGCGTAGCATTAAAAAACGTAATCCGACAAAGTAACTGAAATGTCGGATTACGTTATCTGCACTTCGCTAGATAAGCTAATCCAACCTACGCATCCGCCTTACGGGTTTATCAAGCCATTTGTAATGGCAATACCCCGAGTAAGAGCGCAACAAGTTTATGGTGATGCTTGGGCTAAAGATCCGGGATGTTATTTAACTGAGGCGGAAATTTTAGAAAATCAATCGTGATTAAGATCCTAGATTGAAAGACAGTAATCGACCCAGACCAGCCTGTCGATAGACTTCTTTTATCTAAGGCAATGATAATTGGCACCCTTAACTTGCGATTTATTTTTCATATTGCTCCAAAATATCCGTCATTTTGTCGACAGCTATTTGAAGTTTATCTAGCCCATTTCTTGCACTGCCTACATTACCTTCTTGATATTTATTAAACAAATCACTGGCAATATTGTGCATCGCATTATGCGCTGCTTCAAGTTCTTTTATCCACGACTCATCAAAGAGTTTATCTTGGATAGCTTGTTTAATAAAAATACCACAATGGCATTTTTTTCTTTTTAACTGAGGCCATTTAGCAACACTACCTGGCTCAGACTGTATGTTATTTTCAAAGCTTTTTTTCCAGTGCTTTAAACTTAGTAAAAGTAGTTGTATCTTAATTTGTTTTGCTGAGTATTTATTTTCAACAAATGTTGTCCACTGTGTATCCGGCTTATAGCCAGATAACCATGTTGGAATTTTATCGGCTGGCATTGGGCGTGCAATACCATAACCTTGTGCTTCATAACAGCCTGCTGCAAGTAACATTAACCCGTGATCCGATGTCTCAACCCCTTCGGCAATAACTTCACGATTAAAAGATTCTGCAAGGCCGATAATCCCATCAATAATGGCATAGTCATTTGGATCATCAAGCATATCCCTAACAAAAGATTGGTCGATTTTAATCGTTTGCGCCGGCAAGCTTCTTAAGTGCGTGAGTGATGAATAGCCCGTACCAAAGTCATCCAAAGCCACATTAACTCCTAACTCATGAATACAGGCTTTTATAATACGACTTATCGATTGAATATCACCTAAGGCACTACTTTCTAATATTTCCAGCTGGACCTTCTTTGAATGTACTTTTGGGTATAAGGCTATAGCGGCTCGAAGGTCAGCAACGAAAGAAGGGTGCTGCATATGGTAGGAGGAGATATTAATACTGACTTCTATATTAATCCCTTGCTCTCTCCAGTCATCAAGTTGTTTTAAAGCTTCATTAATCACCCAATTACCTACCTGAATTTCTAATTCAGTTTCCTCTATAACGGGTAAGAACTTAAGAGGAGGAATTAAGCCTTTGTCAGGGTGAAGCCAACGGATTAATGCTTCTGCACCAAAAACTTGTCCTGTTTTCATATTCACTTTAGGTTGATAAAACAAACAAAGCTCTTGGTTTATTAATGCATGCTCCACTTCCTTAAGTTGAATGTTTTTTTGAATAATGAGTTGATCATTCTCTGCACTAAACAAATGGTAACGGCTCTTCCCCGCTAATTTTGCTTGATACATTGCTTGGTCAGCATGTCGCATTAAGGTATCAAAATCTGAATTATCTAAAGGATACAAAGTAATGCCAATAGATGCACTAATAGAAATTGATTGGCCAGAAATATGATAAGGCTGAGAAAGTGATTCTATAATCCGTTTAAGCGTATGCTCACACTGGGAAAATGATTCAATATCGCCTAATAAAAGAACAAACTCATCTCCCCCTTGACGAGAAACAGTATCCTCCTCTCTAATGGTGCTTTTAATTCGTTTAGCAACTTCAATCAATAATTCATCACCTGCTTTATGGCCATAAAGATCATTAACAGGTTTAAAATCATCCAAATCTAGAAAGCAGACCGCAAGTATATTTCCTTGTCGTTTGCTGTGGGCAAGAGCTTGAGCAAATCGGTCAGTTAAAAGTACTCGGTTTGGGAGTTGTGTTAACACATCATAATGTGCCATTTGTACAAGGGACTCTTGTTGTGTTTTACTGTGCGTAATATCTGAGAATATACCAACATAATGCAATACCTTACCGGTATCATCAAACATAGGTGAAATAGAAAGTAACTCGGCATAGAGTTCTCCACTCTTAGTTTTATTCCATACCTCACCTTGCCAATGTCCCTGTTCATTAATTGTTTGCCACATATTGATGTAAAACTCAGGGCTTTGTTTACCCGAGCTTAACATTCGCGGATTTTTACCGATAACCTCTTCACGGCTATAGCCCGTAATTTCACTGAATGCAGGGTTGACATCAAAGATAATTCCTTTGTTATCTGTAATGGTAATACCTTCATTGGTGTTATTAAACACTTTCTCAGACAACTGCTGTTTCTCTTCTGCTTTTAGCCTTTCCGTGATATCTAAAATAATCGCAACAAAAGCAGGTTTTGATAAGAAATGCGTGAGTTGTAGATAAATTTCTACAGAATAGAGCGAGCCATTTTTTCTTTGATGTACAGTGGTAAAATGGACCATCTCTTTTGTACCTGTTCGAAGCGGTTCAACCCATTCGTTAAATTGTTTTAGCGACACATCAGGCTTTAGATCTAATGGTGTTAATTGAGCTAGCTCTTCTTCACTATAGCCAATATTTTCGCAGGCACCACGGTTTGCTTTAATAAACTTGTAGCTTTCTGCATCAAATATAAATATCTCTGTTAATGCGTTTTCAAAAATACTTCCGTAGCGTTCTTCGCTGTCCCATAGTGATTGTTCAATCACTTTACGTTCGGTAATATCACGAATAAAAGCATTAAATTCATAGCCCTCATGCATTTTAACGGGGGCGACACTAATTTCGATGGGGAACTCATGTCCATCGCGATGAAGTGCGGTCTTTTCTCGCACTTCATTTATCGTTGTTGTCTTACGCTCCATAATAAATTGTTTTAATTCAATAGTATATGACTTTTTATATTGATCAGGCATGATGGTCTTTTGCAAAGACTTACCTAATACATCACCTTTTGACCAGCCAAAGATACCTTCTGCTTGATGGCTCCATCCTGTGATATTTCCATCTGCATTTATTTGAACCAATGCATCATGAGCTGATTCGATAATTGAGTTTATACGTGCTTTATCTTCTTTTTCAGCATTTATAAGGCGCGTTAACTCATCAGCCATCTGATTAAAGCTTTTAATTACCGTGTTAAGTTCACTTCTAGGTGCTGGTTTTAAGCGTGAGTGTAAATCACCTTTAGCAAAAGCTAATGTTGCTTTTGCAATACTATCAATGCCTTTAACTGTCGCTATATATATCCCTATTGAAAAATATAAAATGACTAAAAAAATCAGAACAACAATAACGGCACTGGTGATAAGAACTTGTTCGGCATTTGAACGTTGCTTTTTGATCAGTAATTCAGTCGTGGGCAACAATACCTTGAACATGATCTCATAGGTATTATCAATCGCGTCAGTCGTTATTTGAAAAAAGTCCTTTGGCGTGGTGCTGTAATGCTCTTGAATAATGTTTAATTCCACCAAGTCGAAAATATAGTGCGTGCTGTTAAATGTTTCTTGAGCAGACTGTAATAACGTTTGTTCGATTGAAGGGTTATAAAACGCTGTTTTTTTAAGGTTACGCTGCAGTAAATGAATCGCTTTATTTGCTTGAGAAATTAGAGTGTTGATTTGTAATTTCTGTAGATTAGAAGACGTCTTTTCTGCCAGCATTCCTGTGCCAAAAGCACGTGTTTGGCCTAGGTATTCTTGTGTTGAGGCAAGCTGATGGATTGTCGTATTAAGTAAATAAAAAGTACCTAAATCAGGGGCATTAGTTAGCGCATAGGTATCAGCAATTGATTGTGAAAGAATTAGCAATTGATCGACAATCCGCGTCTGCTCGGAAAAATTATCTTTTACAGACCAAGTCATCCCTTGTTCTTTTATTAAGCTCCATTCATTGATGATTGTTTTCCATTGCTCAGAATCACTAATAATTAATGGCAGTGTGTTAGCTAAAATAATAAATGCATCATCAGTTTGTTTTTGTTTTTCTAGGCGTTGGTCTATTAGTTTTGCCGTTCCACCAAGCACACCTGATGACAGCCCTCTATGCTGTTGTAACAACTGAACTGTTTTAAATAAAGGGGATAAGAGGGTTAAGCCAATCAGCTCTTTTTCTGAAGTTTTGATAACTGCATTAATACGGTTATATAAATTGCTTGTTACGATTGAAAAAGCAAATAAGGTGATGATGGCAAGTACAACCGTACGTTTGGTGAAGTTTAACCGCATCATCAATGATGTGGCTGGGAGAAATACCAAGCTAAATCGGCGATAAATCCAGGGGGTGTTTTTCTTCATAAATTTCACTTTAAACTAATTTTGTAAGGGTGTTACGTCACAAAAAAACTTATGTTAGTTTGTTTGAAGCATCGCCTTTTCCCAGCACTCGACTAAATAAGTTTCAACCATTTTTACAATACCTTTATCCAAGTGTCCAGTATGCGCTTGTTCTTTTAAAATGGATAATATTTCAGCGGGTGGTAGGTCTTTTCGATAAGGGCGGCTCTGCGCTAACGCTTGAAACACATCGGCTACAGCAATAATTCTAGCCTCAATAGACAAATCTTTTTTACCTTTATGATTAGGGTACCCTGAGGCATCAACACGCTCATGATGATCAGCTGCCCATTGGCTTATTTGTTCAAAACCTTTGACTTGTTTAAGAATATTATAGGTATCAAAACTATGCCGTTTCATTGTTTGGTACTCTATATCCGTGAGTTTTGATGGTTTTTCGATGATTTCATCAGGCACTCTCAGCTTACCTATATCATGTAATAACCCAGCCAATTCAATAAGGTCGCAATTTTCTTCAGGTAAATTAAATCGTTCGGCTAAATAGCGGGATAAGCATGCGACACCTTCGGAATGTTCACTGGTATAAATACTCTTTGCATCGACAATGTATGAAAATATTTGCACAATACTTTTTAAATCATTGAAATCAATTTCTTGAGTCAAATCATGAGCAACCCATGTTGAGACATATCCAGAAATATGATCTCCTTCCAAAGACAACCAAAACGCATCTGAATTGGATACTTGCATAAAAATATCAACCAGTTCAGGGTTAAACCAGTCATTCTTTTTATCCGCTATTTTTTGTCTGATTTTTTCCTTACCCAGTAGAATATTAGATTCATCTGAGACAAAGCCCAAGACTGAAACATCAACTCTATCGACCATGTAAATGCAATTGGCTTTTAATTTAATATGTTCAGGAATATCAAGCGTTTTTAGCTCAGACCAGTGAGTATGGTGATATAAGATAATATCTGATAAATGAGATAGAACAGGGGTAGCTTGCAGAATATTAGCGCCCAGATTACAGTGTTCTTTTTCTCGCTCCCACTCGAACTGGGCTAATTTAGCATGAACTGAAGTAGTTGATACGCCGCAGTCATGAAGAATAGCGGCTTGGAACAGCTCATCAATTTTCTGATCAGACCAATTTAAAGCTTTAGCGCATTCAGCAGCCATGAAGGCAACGCGTTTTCCATGGTGAATATGATCAACCCCAACTAGATCCAGTGCATCAGATAAAGAGTAAATTGCTTCGTGAAGATTAATATTAAACTTAGACATAATATGGTTAATTTTAACAGTATTTTCGAGAAGCTCAAGAGCTCAAGAGGCCGGCCAGCTTGATTTTATACCAATCCCAAATAAATAATACTGTAATGGTCGTCATTCCCGAAGTCTTTAATCGGGAATCCATGCGCACACTATAGATTCCTGCTAAAAGCATGCAGGATGACGGTTTTTCTTGGGTATATGAGTTTAAGTGCAAATATATTGGGATTGGTATTACACGCCAAGTTAGCACTTCCCTTGCTTTTGCGAATGAAACCTACTGGGGTCATATTTTAAGCAAAAAAAAACCTCGAAGCTAAAAGCTTCGAGGTTTTTAATATGGCGGAGCGGACGGGATTCGAACCCGCGACCTCCGGCGTGACAGGCCAGCATTCTAACCAACTGAACTACCGCTCCAAGTCTTGTGGTGGGTGCTGAGGGGTTCGAACCCCCGACCCTCGCCTTGTAAGGGCGATGCTCTCCCAGCTGAGCTAAGCACCCCAACGAGAAACGGAATTATAAAGCAGTTTTTACAATTACGCTATATTTTTCTGAAAATAGTCATTAATCACACTATTCAGCAATTAAAAATGAAACTTATTTCATCTAAAGTAAAAACTTTACTTTAATTCTTTAGGCTCAACTAACTCATCACCATCTGTATCTAAAATATCAATGATTTTTTCTGCATCTCTTTCAACAGTACGTTCCATACTCTTAATGACACGATCAACCTCTTTTTGAGACGCACCTTTTTTCTGCATTGCAATTACTTTATCGATTGCATCTTCACGCAACTCTTCTTCAACTTCATCAGCAGTGATGTAATTATCGCCATTCTGATCATAACCACCAGCTTGCGTAGAAGTGGCCGCAGGAGCTACATAAGGTACATACCCTGCACTTGCATCAAAAACCGCTAAAGCTAAAAAAGCAGGCAAGACACCTAATAAAATTTTTCTCATAACGCTTTCCTCTGTTTTATTAAAAACTGAATAATAGCACGCTAACCTAGGAGACGAAAGCCTCACTTTACACATAAATAGCTATGCTGAGACCCACTACTCATAAAACTATTAATCAAGCACGGAACTATTTAACACTCCTTGTGACATACCCCCCTTTCAGAAAGAAAGATAAATATATTAAATAACTTAGCCTACTAATTTTCATCGCTTGATGAACTATCACTTATATGGCATCATTGAACGATTTTTCCAATAATTTTAACCTTTTAAGAGGCATTTCAATGGCTGGTCGTAACCACCTTTATATCCCTGGACCTACAAACTCTCCACACGAAGTATTAAGCGCTATGCATCTTCCTATGGAAGATCACCGTGCACCAACTTTCCCGCTATTACTTAAGCCTATTTTAGAGGACTTAAAAAAGGTCTTTAGAACAGAAACAGGACAAGCTTTTGTTTTTCCTGCGACGGGAACAGCGGGCTGGGAAATTGCCTTAACAAACACCTTAAATCCTGGCGATAAAGTACTTATCTATCGTTTTGGTCAGTTCAGTCACTTATGGATGAACATGGCACAACGTCTAGGCTTAGATGTAGAAATTCATGAAGTTGAGTGGGGCAAAGGCATTCCTTTAGATGCTTTAGAAGCACGTTTAAAAGAAGATTCTGCACACGAAATTAAAGCTGTTTTAGCGACACACAATGAAACAGCAACAGGTGTAACCAGCGACATTGGCGGCGTACGTAATGCTATGAACGCATCCAACCACCCTGCACTCTTATTTGTAGATGGCGTAAGCTCAATTGCCAGTCTTGATTTCCGCATGGATGAATGGGGCATTGATGGCGCAATCAGTGGCTCACAAAAAGGCTTTATGCTACCTGCAGGTTTAGCGATTGTTGCTTTCAGTCAAAAAGCTTTAGCTTTAACTGAAACAGCCACTTTTCCACGTTGTTTCTTAGACCTTAAGGATCAAATGGCTCAAAACGCCTTAGGTTACACTCCTTACACACCTTCTACTCCTATGCTACATGGCTTACGTGCTGCATTAGATATATTATTAGAAGAAGGCATGGAAAATGTATACGCTCGCCACCACCGCTTAGCAGAAGGTACACGTAAAGCGATTGCTGCTTGGGGTTTAAAACTTTGCGCACAACCTGGTTTTGAGTCAGATACGGTTTCTGCCATCGTTGTTCCTGAAGATAAAGATGCGCGTGATGTTATCGCCACTGCTTTCAACAAATATGATATTTCTTTAGGCGGCGGCTTATCTGAAGTCATGGGCAAAGTATTCCGTATCGGTCATATTGGCGATATGAATGACGTATCCATGCTAGGCGCAATTGCTGGTGTAGAAATGGCACTATTAGATTGCGGCATTGATATCGTACCTGGTAGCGGTGTTGCAGCGGCAATTGAATATTATCGTTCAACTGCTTCAGCATAAATTAATGCAATCTCGATAATACCAAGGCACCCCTGTTATTTTTAACAGTGGTGCCTTTTTTTGTCTGGAACACGAACAGATACGTAGGGCGAACTTTAGTCCGCTTATCAAACTCCATATAAGTACTTAAGAATAATTATTTTAACATTTTATATATTAAGTTTTGTGTAGGATGTTAAATGTGTCTGAACAGGCACTTACTAGCGGACTAAAGTCCGCCCTACTCTACTACTCTACGCCATGAATAAACCTAAAGTTTTTATTACGCGCAAATGGCCTGAATCTGTCGAGGCTAAATTAAAAGAGCGCTATCAAGTTACCTTAAATGAGGACGATCGACCGCTCAGTGCTGAAGAGTTTAAATCCGCACTGCAACAATACGATGCCGTTTGCCCAACTGTCTGCGATTCTTTTCCTGCTGAAGTTATTAATGTCGCCAATAAGCGCTGTAAGATTCTGGCTAATTTCGGGGTCGGTTATAACCATATCGATGTAACTGCTGCCAAACAACAAGGTTTAGTTATTACCAATACACCTGGCGTATTGACCCATAGCACTGCCGAAATAGCCATGACTTTATTACTGATGTCTGCTCGACGCGGAGCCGAAGGAGATCGTTTAGTTAGAAGCAAGCAATGGCAAGGTTGGTGCCCTACTCATATGTTAAGTAGCAATGTGACCGGCGCAACTTTAGGCTTAATTGGTTTCGGCCGTATAGCTCAGGCAATGGCTAGAAAAGCGCATCATGGCTTTGATATGAATATCATTTATTTCAATCCTAGCCCAGCAAATGAATATGTAGTTGATGACTTACAAGCAACACGTTGCGCGAGCCTAGAAGAACTATTGCAAAAATCAGACTTCGTTTCATTACATTGCCCAGGAAATGTAGAAACCAAGCATTTAATGAATAGCGACACACTTGAACTAATGAAACCAAGCGCGCACTTGATTAATACCGCGCGTGGCGATGTCGTCGATACTCAAGCGCTTATAGCCGCTTTAAAAAAACAACAAATTGCCGGTGCTGGCCTAGATGTATACGAAGGCGAGCCCACAGTACCAGATGAATTATTAACACTAGATAATGTCTCACTACTCCCGCATTTAGGGAGCGCCACATTATCAACTAGAACTGCCATGGGTGAAAAAGCCTTAGCCAATTTAGATGCATTTTTTGCCGGCGAAGCTTTACCCGATCAAGTTATTTAACGGAGACACAATGAGTTTAGACAGTTATCAAAATGTAGATAGAGAAGAACTTGCTAAAGATCTTAATGCTATCCAAGCAGAAATCTTAGCCCGCGTGGGCGAGGATGATTTCAAACATTTAAAGAAAATGGAGCGCTGGGGTAGAGCTTGCTCATTACTGGGTTACGCTACCGCATGGATTTTTCCAAACCCTATTTCAGCCCTGCTCATCAGCCAAGGTAGCTTTACCCGCTGGACACAAATGACCCACCCGATTGTGCATAAAGGCTACGACAAAGTAGGCGGCATACCTGAGCACTATACTAGCAAGAAGTTTGCTGTGGGTTGGCGTCGTTTCATTGATTGGCCTGATTGGATCACCCCTGCTGGCTGGCATCAAGAGCATGATATTTTGCATCACTACAATCTAGGTGAAAAGCTAGACCCTGACCATTTACAGCACAATCTGGAATGGCTAAGAGAATCAAAAATACCTATGGCTTTTCGCTACTTATTAGTGGGCTTATTTACTACTGTGTGGAAAATTCTATATTACACGCCTAGAACACACAAAGAGTTACGTATCAGTAAAGCTCGTCAAAATCGCGAGCCTGAACCAGATATGAGCCGCATCAAAGCATGGAGCTTATTTACCAAACAAGGCAGAGCCTTATGGCTTGAAAGTATGTTGCCTTATGCCGCTTTTCGTTTTGTCTTATTACCTGCGCTCTTTTTACCAATAAGTACATTTGCCGCAACGAGCGTATTATTGACTTCAATTCTGGCAGAATTATTTACCAATATGCATACCTTCTTGGTGATCGTGCCTAATCATGCAGGTGATGACGTGATGATGTTCGAGGAGAAAGGCAAAGGACGTGGAGAGTTTTATTTACGTCAGATTTTAGGCTCTGTGAATTACCCAACGGGCTCTGATTTTAATGATTTCTTTTATGGCTGGTTGAATTACCAAGTTGAACATCACTTATGGCCTGATATCCCTTTAAGCCAATACCAGTTTGCACAACCAAAAGTAGTAGAAGTGTGCAAAAAACATGGTATACCTTATCGTCAAGATTCAGTCTTTAAACGCCTAGGAAAGGCTTTAGATATTATGGTTGGACGAACGTCCATGTTAAAGCCTAGAGCAAGCACCCCAACCTCATCAAGTAGCGAGCCAGCGAAGACTGATACTGCTGAAGCTGCCTAGAGAGATAAATCATTGAGCAAGGGTTGTGCCCCTTGCTCAATTTATATACAGCTTTTACCAGCCGCGCTTAACCATTTTGCATTGCACAGTAACATCCTTCATATAGCAACGGTACTTTTCAGCGCCTTCATATTCACCTTCACAAGCTTCACAAACTAACTTACCTTGATCAAGCACCTTATCCTTACCCCAGCCATAAGCAATTTGATTACATAACTTAGTAGTATATTTATTAAAACGATATCCAGTAGAGGCTTGTTTCTCAGCCTTCGCTTTATCTTTACAGCCGGCTGTAGGCTTTAAATCCCCTGTTACAGACTCATACTCCCACTCATCAACACTGAGCGCATAAGACGGGCTAGCGAAAGCAAACAACAGCACTAATAAACCAAATAATTTTAATTTCATAACTTCCTCTTCTTTTCATTATTATTTTTAAGGCTGTTATTTTACCACTGTAGTAAAAGGAATGAAACACAGAGAATAAGCATTTAACTATAAGCTTCTTTATCTCCCACAAAAAAGCATTCCTCATGCTATAATTGAAAAACTTGTACTACGTACTAAACTCAGGAGCTTAAAAAATGAAACACATTATAAAATTACTCCCTCTAGCCGCACTATTGTTTACTGCCTCTGTACATGCAGAAAAAACCATACAGCTGGAAGACAATTCTCAAATTCTTGGTAACTGGGAGATTTACGCCGAAACCGCTGCGCTACATAAAAAGAAAAAACAAGTACAAAACAAATGGCACTTTCGTGATGATGGAATCTTATCTTCCACAGCCTTTGACCCAAGACTAGATGCTCAAGCAACGGTTCAAGTTAAGTACAGCGTTGAAAATGGCGCGATTCAAAAACAAATTCAGCCTGGCAGAGAAAAATATGAAACCTGTAAAGTCGTTAAGCTAGAAGGCGACGACATGACTTTACACTGCAAATACCTTTACTACCTTTTAAAAAGAAAATAAGCGCTTAGCAAATTAAATAACAAACGCTCATTCCTGTAGACTTTAAGCAGGAATGAGTAATACAACACTCGCATCAGGTTTAGGCGATCATCGCCAATTCATAATCATCCAGCGCCCTCGGCACTTCAACCAACTCCAGTTCAACTCCAGGCAATAATTCATTAGCCCAAAAAAAATCAACAACCTCAGAGCTTAATACGGTATCAGCCGCCAATTGCTCAATAACTTCAGGTGTTTCCGCCTTTATTTTCTGCCAATAATTACAAGCTTCTATTTGTTGCATCATATACTCTCATATTGAAAACTCCAGTATCAGCTATTTATATTAAAAACACATGACAATCCCTACTAACTTTCCGTTTGTGGCAAATCATCTTCAGAACCCAACAGGATAGCAATCCAATGTGTTTCGGGATTTTTCTCTAAAATAATCTTAGCAATCATCGTAAAAGGCACGGATAGTAACATACCAACACTGCCAAATACCCATCCCCAAAAGGTTAATGACAAAAACACAACAAGTGTCGACAAGCCCAAACCTTTACCCATAATTCGCGGCTCCCAAACATTACCCACCAGCATATTAACTAGAAAATAGCCTAACATAACTAGTAAGCTGCTATCCACACCCAACTGCACCAAACTTAATAAGACCGTTGGCACGGCAGCAATAATGGAACCAATCGTCGGCACAAAATTCAACATAAAAGCAATTACGCCCCACAACACTGGAAAATCAACACCAAGAATTGACAACCACACGGTAATCAACAGCCCCGTAACCAAGCTTGTAACTGCTTTTATAGCAAGATATTGATTTATGCTACGAATAATTTCACGAGAATTATGGCTTAGATTGGACTCGCCAAAAGCGGCGTGGATCTTTTTCGGTAAGATATAGCTTTCAAATAAAATAAAAATTGCCGTTAATTGAATCAAGAACATATCCGCAAACACAGTACCCATACTAGTAATGAACCTACCTATAAACTTCATAAGTTTACTAGCATCAAATTCGTTTAACATACTAATATCAAAAGCATGCTCTACACCATGCTCAGACAACCAATGAACTAAAAATGCAAACTGTTGATGAAGGTTTCTTTGATAGGTAGGGAGTTGCCTAGTAAAAACATCAATAGAACTCGCAACATAAATACCAAGCCCACCGACCACCACAAACAAAGCACCGACCACCAAAAACACAGCCAATGAAGAAGAGATGCCTTTGTTATTCAGCCATGCCAAGGGTGGCAGGCAAATAACAGCAATGAAAATAGATAGAAATAAGGGGTTTAAAATAGGTGCTGCTGCTTTCATGCCAGCAATAATAATGCAAATTGCTGCCAGTGAAATAAGGATAGGAACGCGTTTGGGAGACATATTTATATCCTTAATGAGTTAGCTCTACCCCATCATTCCTACATGCTTCAGCGAGAATGATGGAGGTACGTTTTCATATCATACTAACAACGCTAGCTATTTTCTATTATGGCTAGGGCTAATACCCAATACTGTATAAGCTCCTTCTCCAATGGGAGAAGGTTGATGAGGGGAATTATAAATGCATGATTTATTCTCCTCACCCAACCCTCTCCAACAAGAGAGGGCTTAAATCAACAGCATTGAGGCTAAAACCGTAACTTCTCATTATTCACGGCCAATTCCTATAAAAATATCGTCATTCCCGAAGTCTTTTATCGGGAATCCACGTTAAACATAGATTCCTGCTAACAGCATGCAGGAATGACAAGCTGAAAAATAGCTTGTACCCTTTAATGATGAGGAGCTACCTAAAACCTAGCCAACTAAATATTATTTAAACCAAGAATCATAAAACTTAGGGTTAAACATTTTATTAATTGCATACGCTATACGCGCTTTAGACTCTGCAACTGTTGCACCTTCTTTAACATCAGCTGTCGCTACGCCAATCCAAATCACATATCCAGTTCTTACATCTGAAGCGACAACAATTAATCCCGACTTAGGAACATTTGCAGGAATTTCAACGTCAGTTGCTGGGTCAACTTTTAAACCCTGCGCTTCCATATCTACACCAGCAAAAAAGCTCATTGCAACTTCAGCATTTTGGTCTGTAACTTTGGTAAGACCTTTCGCACGTAATTCGCTGTCAATCTGAAATTTAATATCGCTAGAAACATCAAATTTTGGCGTTTGCCACTTTCCTGCTGGGTCGTTCAATAGCGCAGCAGAACCTAACCAAGCATAGCTTGTATAAGCCTTTAAATTAACTTTAGGGTCTGATGCTGCTTCAACCTCTATATCTTTTGTTAACGAAGAGGCACAAGCTGAAATCAAAATAGCAAGCATAAGTATGCTTAAGGTTTGTAATTTTTTCATGATTTTATTGAGTGAAAGTTTAAAAAAGAAGCTATCCCATAAGAATAGTTTCATAATAATAGTCTACTATCCTTATTATGACCAGCTAACTAGATAAAATTATCATTCACGTGAAGAAAGTCACATTCATGGACAAACAATTATAGTAGGTCATCACACTAACATTTAATATAATTACGTGTTTAAATACTTGCAATGCCCCAATCATTTAACTATTCGGCTTAATCTATGTCTCTATTACATAATCATCGGTCAGTTCAATTTATTCTTATTTTATGCTCCCTGTGGCTCACTGCCTGCGATCAAAAAAACGAATATATCGCACCTCCGCCACCGGAAGTCACTGTTAGCCACCCTATACAGCAAAGCGTCACCGAATACTTAGAGTTTACCGGCACTACGCAATCGGTTGGCTTTGCCGAAGTGAGAGCACAAGCCTCAGGCATCTTAAAAAGCATGCACTTTGAGCCAGGAACAAATGTTAAACAAGGGGATTTATTATTTATCATTGACCCTAATCTTTATCAGGCGAAACTAGCCGCAGCACAAGCAGAGTTAGTCAGCGCTCAAGCACAACTCAATCGCACACAAGCCGAATTAAACCGTGCTGACCAGTTAATTAAGAAAAATTATATTTCCAAAACAGATCATCTGCGCCGAAAAACAGAACGCGACGTAGCTCAAGCAGCTATTGGCTTAAAATCAGCTGGCGTACGTAGCGCAGAAATACAGCTAGGATATACACAGGTTGTCGCGCCTATTGATGGCCGTGTGAGCAAAAATACAGTCGATATTGGTAACTTAGTCGGCGAAGGAGAAGCCACCTTATTAACGACTGTCACGCAATATCAGCCTATGTATACCTACTTTCATTTAAATGAACGTGATTTATTACGCATAATGAAATTACGTAGCGAAAAGGCACAGCAAATGGGCCATGACCCAGAAAAACAACCTGCAAACAAATTAAATATCCCTTTACAACTAGGCCTAGCAGATGAAGAAGGCTACCCACATGAAGGCAAATTAGATTTTGGTGAGTCATCGTTAAATACCGGCACCGGCACCATCGAGTTACGAGGGGTTTTTGCTAACGAAGGCAAGCCACCACGCTTCATCCCCGGTTTATTTACCCGTTTACGCCTGCCAATTAATAAGGCGCAACAAGCCTTATTAATTGACGAACGCGCTATAGGGTCAGACCAAAGCGGTCGCTTTGTTTTGGTTGTTAATCAGGAAAATAAAGTTGAAAAACGTCCTGTTACTTTAGGCCAACGCATAGATGGAATGACCGTCATAAGTAAAGGTATCAAAGCAGACGATAAAGTGATTATTAATGGCTTGCAAAAAGCCAGACCAGGCAGTGTCGTTAATCCTACAACCGCTACAGCCACAGCAGGATAAACGTATGTTTTCTAAATTTTTTATAGATCGCCCTATCTTTGCCGCGGTTATTTCTATCGTCTTATTAATTGCAGGTATCGTCTCTGTTTTAACTTTACCTAGCGCGCAATATCCTGAAATCACCCCACCTACCGTTGAGGTTAAAGCCACTTACCCTGGGGCTAATGCTCAGGTTATTGCTGAGACAGTTGCGGCACCGATTGAACAACAGGTTAACGGCGTGGAAAACATGCTGTATATGTCATCTACCAGTGCGGGTGATGGCTCATATACCTTAACGGTGACTTTTGAAGTCGGCACTGACTTAGATATTGCTCAGGTTATGGTACAAAACCGTGTTGCTTTAGCGGCACCTAATTTACCTGAAGAAGTTAACCGCCAAGGCGTTAGCACCAAAAAGAAGTCCGCTAATATTATCTTATTTATTACCCTGACTTCACCAGATAACACCTTTGATGAACTGTATTTAAGTAATTATGCAACCTTAAATATTCGCGACCAATTAGCACGTATTAAAGGCGTAGGGGATGTCATTATTTTCCCTCCTAGTGATTACAGTATGCGGGTTTGGCTCAACCCTCACCAAATGAAATCGCGGGGCATTACCACCCAAGATATTTTAAATGAGATGCGTGAGCAAAACGTACAAGTTGCAGCGGGTCAAATTGGCCAACCTCCTGTTCCAGCCGGCACAAACTTCCAGTACACCATTAATGTCTTAGGACGCTTAACAGATATTGCTCAATTTGAAGATATTATTATCAAAACAGATGGGAATGGTGCTATTACCCGTTTAAAAGATGTCGCGCGCATTGATTTAGGCGGTAAAACCTACGACATTAGCGCCAATGTAAATGGTGCGCCGTCAGCCAGTATTAGTATTTATCAATTACCTGGGGCTAACGCCTTAGACGTTGCCGATCAAGTTCGTGCAAAAATGCAGGAATTAGAAAAAAACTTCCCCCAAGGCTTGGAATACAACGTCCCTTATGACACTACCCTTTTTGTTAGTGCTTCAATTAATGAAGTTTTCGTTACCTTGTATCAAGCGGGCGCTTTAGTATTTATTGTTTTATTTATTTTCTTGCAAGATTGGCGTTCTACCCTGATTCCAGCAGTGACTATTCCGGTATCATTAATTGCTACTTTCATTGTCATGTCGATGATGGGCTTTTCCTTGAATATGCTGACCTTATTTGGTTTAGTACTCGCCATCGGTGTGGTGGTCGATGACTCGATTGTTGTGGTCGAAGCGACCGCTGCGTATATCGAAAAAGGCATGACCTCAAGAGAAGCTGCCATTCAAGCCATGAGTGATGTATCAGGCCCCGTTATCGCAACTACCTTGGTGTTATTAGCCGTCTTTGTACCGACCGCTTTTTTACCTGGAATTACCGGAGAAATGTATCGTCAATTTTCTCTCACCATTGCGGTAGCAACCGTTTTCAGCTCGCTCAATGCTTTAACCTTAAGCCCGGCATTAGCAGCATTATTATTACGCCCTGCACCAAAAAACAAAAATGTTTTTTTTCGCGGCTTTGATCGTTTTTTTGAAGCCAGTTCTAATGGCTATGCCAATTTTTTAAAAATCGTCGTCCGCCGTGGCTTTTTGATGATGTTATTAGCCTTAGGCATCGCGGTTGCAAGTGGCTGGCAATTTGGCAAAATTCCTGCTTCCTTTTTACCAGTAGAAGATCAAGGTTATGTCATTACGGCGGTGCAATTACCCGACGCAGCTTCTAAGGAACGCACCGATGAAGTACTAAAGAAGATTGATGACATCTTAAAAGAAATACCAGGCTTAAAAGACTGGATATCATTAGGTGGCTTTTCCATGATCGATGGTACCAACGCCTCTAATGCAGCGACAGTTTTCGTAGTCATGAAGCCATGGGAAGAGCGCACCGCTGAAAATGAAACGCAAGAGGCCATTCTGCAACACCTGAATCAAAAGCTGAGCCAGATTCAAGAAGCCATTGTATTTACCTTTGTCCCGCCCGCAATTCCGGGCTTAGGGGTTTCCGGTGGCTTTCAAATGCAGATTCAGGACAGAGGCAATGCTGGTTTAGATGAACTACAGCGCATGGCAACTGAAATGATCGTAGACAGCCAAAGCCAATCAGGCTTAGCGAAACTTAACTCCACTTTTAGAGCCGGTGTACCCCAATTATTTGCTGAAGTGGATCGTACCAAAGCAAAAACTTTAGAGATTCCTTTAAATGATGTGTTTAACACCTTACAAGCTTACTTAGGCTCGGCTTATGTTAATGACTTCAATCAATTCGGTCGAACTTGGCAGGTAAAAGTTCAGGCTGATGCTGAGTTTCGCTTAAAACCCGAAGACATACGTCAACTTGAAGTACGTAATAAAAAAGGCGAAATGATTCCGCTAGGGACTTTGATTAGAGTAGATGAAACCTTAGGCCCACAAACCATCTTACGTTACAACCTCTACCCTGCCGCTTCCATTACCGGCAGTGCCGCACCTGGATTTAGTTCCGGTGAAGCCTTAAATCTAATGGAGCAAATGGCGCAAGAAAAATTCCCTGACTCACTGGGGTTTGAGTGGACAGGCATGTCTTATCAAGAAAAGCAGGTCGGCTCTGAAGCCACCGTTATTTTTGCTTTGGCGATTGTTCTGGTGTTTTTGGTTTTAGCCGCTCAATATGAAAGCTGGAGCTTACCGATGGCAGTATTACTGGTCGTGCCATTAGCCTTATTAGGTACGGTTGCCGCCTTAATGATGCGCGGGTTCGATAATAATGTTTATACCCAGATCGGGATCGTACTAATTATTGGTTTGGCCAGTAAAAATGCGATTTTGATTGTTGAATTAGCGGCCGAACAGCGTGCTAAAGGCATCAGTATTTTTGATTCAGCCGTTGAGGCTTCTCGGTTACGTTTTCGAGCGATTTTAATGACGGCATTTTCCTCAATTTTAGGCTTTATGCCATTAATGGTCGCTAGTGGAGCAGGTGCTGCAAGTCGTCAGGCGATTGGTACTGCAGTGGTCGGCGGTATGATTGCCGCAGTTACTATGTCGTTGATATTTACACCCGTGTTTTATGCGGTCATGCAAGGCCTTAGTGAGCGCTTTAGTAAAGAAAAAACTAATTAAACTCTCCTTACTTAATAAAAAATCAAGACAACGATGGGGCGCAGGCCTTTAGCCTGCATTTTATAAGTAGCCTAAAGGCCTGCACCCCGTTCTGTCGGTCTTTTTTCATGTTCATACCTAATAACATCATCCCACCTATAATCAAGTCCAGTTTTTTCAGCGCAATAGCTGATATACGGTATAATTATCGGTCAAATTGAACCTAGGTTCATATATCATCTTGATTGCTGGATTCATTATTCTTTTTATAGGCTACTTCCTAAGTTTCCTAGCAATTTAATATTCTCGGAGACATCATTCATGCGTTTTTTAATTTCCTATCCGCAAACGAACTGGGATTATGCCAAGTTCCGCTTAAATCGTATTATCAGAGGGAAAGATAAATCTAATGATGTGTTTACTGGGTCGCCTGGCGGAAAAATCCAATTATTAGAACAGCTTGAGCCTTTAGGAAAATTTCGTTTATTGGATGAAATCTACCCTACTAAGCCTTTTGGTATGGAATATGTCGCGGGTGAAGGACTTTATTTTATTACCGGCTTACCTTGTTGTATTGATGGCCAAGCGGGTGATGAGCATATTCTTAGATTAAACGACCAAGGTGAGATTGATCTCGTTATCAAGCATCCCCTATTTTCACAAATGCGCTCACTACGCCGAACTAAAAACGGCATATTAGTCACTTCTAGCGGTATTGATGCCATCTTAGAAGTCAATTTAGACGGTGAAATCATCTGGAATTGGTTCGGTACTGAACAAGGTTATTCAACGCGTTATGGTGGTGGTGAACGCACCATTGATCGTGATTTTGATCACCGTACGCTTTGTTATTCAGGAAAATTACAAACCACGCATTTGAATTCAGCCATCGTTGATCCGTATGACGAAAGTAAAATCCTAACGATTCTTTTCTATCAAGGCAAAGTCGCTCGTATAGACAAAGAAACATTGAAATTAGAGCATGTTATTGAGAATTTGAATGGCGCACATCATATCCGCCCTCACTCGAAAGGCTATATGCTTTCTAATTCGCGCAAAGGTGAAACGCATATTTATGATCACAATTTCCAATTACTAGAAATTATCGACGGGACTAATTCCTTATTCCCTGTCAAGTGGGTACAAGATACGATCGAACAACCTTCTGGTTCGCATCTAATTGCCGACTGTAATACGTTTAATTTACGTGAACGTACTGCTGGTGGCAAAGAACGTAAATTTAATACGCAAATGCCTAATCGTATTTTCCAAATCGAGCCAGTCGGCGATGATTTTTCTTTTAACGAACTAGCCCATTCACATTTTACTAAAGACTAAGGAACAAGATTTCAATAAAACCCGAAACTTTGTGTAGCTCGTATGAAGCTTGCGGAATACGGGAAGTTGAATGCACTGCGCTTCCTGTATTCCGTAAACTCCATACAGGCTACATTAGAACGTAAACTTTCGGATATTATTAAGTTTGTATTCCTAAACTGAAGTTTCCCAATAATTTGAAATCTAACTGTAGCAATATATAGGGTTGCAAGATTATTCATTGGAGTTGGGTGCAGTGGGGCAAACCTATTAATAAATACCCCTACCTCCCGAGATACCCCCCTAAAAACTGGGAAACTTCAGTTCCTAAAGACTAAAGACTAAAGACTAATTAATGAAGTATTATTTACTCCCTCTTTGTGCTGTTACTTTTTTATCACCTATTCAGGCTAAAGAGTTCACTCCTTCTTATAGCGAGTGGCAAAAAACAGCACAAAACCCGTTAAGCCCTAATTTCAGGTTACCTTTTAAATATAATTTTCATGGTGGTGCGCCTGATGGCGAAGTCCATATTGGTAGCTTCTCCCCTATTATGCCGATCAAATTTGATGGCTGGAATATTATTAACCAGCTCACATTGAATATCATGGGCACGCCTGGCGATATTACTGGCATTAAAGGCTTACCTGAGCCTTATACCGGCGATGGTCATGGCGGAAGTGACGGTTATGCAGCAGGCTTAGCGGATACCGACTTCACCAGTTATTTTTCCTCGATGCTAGGTGAGAATTTTACTTATGGTTTTGGACCAACATTCACTTTTCCAACCGATCAACCGACACGGGAATTAGGTAGCGGCATGTTCAGTATGGGGCCTGCGTTAATGCTGGTGTACCAACCCGAACACTGGACGATTAATCTGGAAGTGCAGCAAATTTGGTCAGTATTTGGTAACCATGGTAGAGAAAATGTCAGTCAAATGATCGTTCAACCATCAGTCTATTACAACCTGCCTGATGGTTGGTATCTACTTTCAGATATGCAAATGGTGGCTAACTGGCGCTCTAATTCAGAACAGCGCTGGACAGTCCCTATCGGTGTAGGCGTGGGGAAGTTATTTAAAATCGGCGACAACGCGATTAATAGTCGCTTAGGTGGCTATTATAATCCAGTGACGCCGGATGCTGGGCCAACTTGGTCGATGAATTTCTCTGTGGAATTTATTTTTGGTAGTTAATATTTAAAGTAGCTTAAAAATAAGATTTTAACCACAGAGAGCACAGAGTACACAGAGAAAACACTTCTCGTTGCGTACTCTGTTTTTCCATTTTTTACTTCACGCCTGAGTTCAATGCTGTTGACTTAGGGAAAGGTTGGGATGAGGGGAATTATAAAGGCATGATTTTATTCTACTCACCCAACCCTCTCCAACAAGAGAGGGCTTAAGTCAACAGCATTGATACCTAAGCTCAGGGCAATCGCATTAAAAATATTTCAAGGTATCAATGACTTATGGAATATAGCTTCTTTATAAATAGATCCAAAAAATAAATAAATTCCCGAACCGTTTCTAAATGAGTCTAAATATTTTTAAAGTGTCGACATCTTTTGATTTTTTAATGTGATTGCCCTATACCTAAGCTGCCCTAACAAAACCACATACACCCTATGGTAAATCTTGTCCGCTGTATAATGATTAACCACCTACTCTCATAAGCCGACGACCAAATCATTATGATCATTAGCTACTTATTCTTGCTTATCAGCGCCCTGCTATCACCTGATTTACAAGCGGAAACTAATAAGCAGTTAGTTCAACAGCCGACTAATGAAGTCACTTTATATTATTTCTGGTCACGGCATTGCCCTCACTGCAAAACCGCTAAGCCTTTTATTAACAAACTCCCCCAAACCTATCCTTGGCTAACTTTACACAGTTATGACTTGGTTGACAGTCGCGTCAATCAAAAGCGTTTCTTATTAATGGCACAACAATTAGATCAACCTGCTAATTCAGTCCCTGCTTTTATTTTTTGTGGACAGATGATGGTTGGTTATGACCAAGCGGAAACCACAGGCAAAGAATTAGAAGAAAAGCTTCTAGCCTGCCATCAACAGGGTGATACACAGACTGCGAAAGTACAAGAAAACTTCAACATTCCTGGTCTAGGAGAAATTCATTATCAAGATTTTTCGCTTCCTGTATTTACGTTATTAATTGCTGCGCTTGATGCTTTTAACCCCTGTGCATTTTTTATTCTGTTCTTTCTCTTAAGCTTAATGGTACATCACCGTAGTCGCGCACGAATGCTAGTTATCGGTGGCACTTTTGTTTTATGTTCAGGACTCATGTACTTTCTGTTTATGAGTGCTTGGCTTAATTTATTCTTAATTACCGAGCAGTTGATCTTTATTACTGCAACAGCGGGAGTTATTGCAATTGTTTTTGGCTTGCTTAATATCAAAGATTATTTCTTCTTTAAACAAGGCGTTTCCCTCTCACTCTCGGATTCGTCAAGAACAAAGCTATTTACGCGCATGCGTACTCTCACTCAAACTGGCTCTTGGCCTAGTATGATTATGGCAACCATAATTTTAGCAATAGCAGCCAATAGCTATGAGTTGCTCTGTACTGCTGGCTTACCTATGGTATACACGCGCATCTTAACTTTAAGCGAGTTATCGACAAATCAATATTATTTATATTTAGCGCTATATAATGTCATTTACATTATTCCGCTCTTACTTATTGTTATTTTATTTAGCCTCACATTAGGGAGTAAAAAACTATCCGAACAAGAAGGCCGCTTATTGAAAATGCTTTCCGGCAGCATGATGCTTGGTTTGGGTTCAATACTGCTTCTAAAGCCAGAGTGGCTGAATAATATGCTGGTTTCAGTGGCGGTTATTTTCGGTTCAATCACATTAACCCTGCTGATTGCTTTGGTGCAGAAATTAATATCACTTAAACAAAAGTAAGCCACCCTAATATCCATACTGGCCAGGTGCTAAATCATGGTAATATAAGCAAACATTAATTATTGGTTTTATCTACTAGTTATGCGGTGGGTTACCTTATGCAACGTGCTCCACAATAAAGTCATTCCCTCAGCCTTTTAACCCATAGGTATCTACACAACTTTTTGACATGAAAATACAATGAGTTGCACCACTGAATAGCTCCCTCTCCTGTTGGAGAGGGTTGGGTTGGGGTGAGGAGAATAAAATCAAGGCTTTTCTTATTTCCCCTCATCCAATCTCCTCCCTCTGGAGAAGGCTTTTAGACTTGTGTAGATACCTAAGATTTTAACTGGGAATCCATTGTCGCAGCACTAAATGTCCTGCAAAACCTTGTACCCATAATCATAGTAACGCACAAGATAATAACGCTTATTGTACTAATTGAACTCCCCAGTCTTCATACCCATTAGATATTTCTACTATGCCTAATAAAGTTTTATATTACCGACTTATTCCTGTTGTTATCACCTTAATAGCTTTAGCTGTTTGGTTACAGCCAGCATTTTTTCAACGCGCAGCAGGGATTAATTTACCTAACGGGCAACTCCCGCAATTAAGTAAACCCTTGGCGATTGCTAAACCCTGCCTAGACGAACATCCTGAATGGCGTGCAGCACAGACTGTCGATGGAGTTGCTATGGCGGAGTCTTTATTATGCGAACCAGATAACCCCTACAATGTCGCTGCCGCGGTTAAAGGGATGAATAATATCTCCATGCGCACTTTAATGAGCACGCATATGGCCGAAGATGCGCTAACTAAATCCGATGATTTAGATGGCGATGGTGATCCTGATATTATCCGCATTAAATTAGAAGTCTTAGAACTCAATGGCGCAACCCCAGATAGTCCCAATGTCTTTCCAACTTACGATATAGCGCCCGGCATTCAACCAGGCATATGGGCTTTTTCACCAAAATTACGTGGCATGAGTGTGAAAAATTTCCGTTCAAATAAAGCCAATGCCATTTTACGTGCGCCCTCACCTGTTATCCGAATTGAACAAGGCGATAAAGTTTATATTACTTTAGAAAACACACATTATTTCCCGCATACCTTACATTTTCATGGTGTTGACCACAGCTTTCAAACGGCAAGTGGCGGCGACAATGATGGCGTACCAATAACCGGTGAAAAGCCTGTTATGCCGGGAGCAACACGTACTTATGAGTTACAACCTCGCCATGCAGGTACGATGCTTTATCATTGCCATGTGCAAACCGATAAACATTTACTGATGGGTTTAAACGGTATGTTTGTAGTCGAAGAAAACCGCCCCAATAACTGGGTACAAACCTTTAATATTGGTGCTGGACATGTACGTTATTCCTCGGCCGCTATTAAAGAAAAATATGACCGCGAATATGATTTACATTATCAGTCGATAGATAAAAATCTCGCTAAAACTATTCAAGAGTCTAACGATATTCGCGAAATTTCTAAGCAAATGCACCGCGTTTATAATATGAGTGAATCCAATGAAAATTACTTTATGCTCAATGGCCACTCTTTTCCATACACCTTACGCGATGCCTTAATTATCGCCAAGCCTGATGAAAACATTAAGCTACGCCTAGCCAATACTCAGCATAGCAATATTGCCATCCATATACATGGCCATAAAGCGACCATTACCGACTACGATGGCGTCGCGGTAAATCCAGTCGCGCAAATTACCCGCGATGTATATGATTTATCTGCAGCACAACGTCTTGATCTGAATTTACAAACGACTAATGATGGCTTGCACAGTTATGGTGAAGGCGTATGGCTATTTCATGATCATGTCGAAACCGGTGTTGCCAATGACGGTATAAGTCCCGGAGGAAATATCGCACTGATGGTTTACGAGAGTATGTTAAATCCTAATGGCATGCCTATGGTACGCGAAGACGCATTAGATGATGTACTGACCAATAGTTTTCAGAATAAAGAAAAACCGCTATGGAATAAAAAAGAGCCTGGCCTATTAGCGCCTAATTATGTCCATCTTATTTTATGGGGTTTATTAATCGGCTTAATTATTGGTTTGCTAACCTTTATCATTCGCGGTCTAAATAAGGCGATTTAATATGAAATACCTATTACTATTACTTTCCTTGCTCAGCTCCACAGCTACTTTTTCAGCTATGAATCATGGCGGTATGATCATGGATGAAAAAGGTATGATTATGAATCATACCCCCGACAAATTACCTAAAGACTGCAAAGAAATATCCGAAGATGTTGATATTACTATTCGCGGAGGGCATAAATTTGCCAAAGACTTTAATGGTAAAATGTTCACCTACGATAAACGCGAATGGCAAGTACCCGGCTGCGCCCGCGTCAATGTAACTTTTATCAATGAAGACGATATTCGCCACCAATTTATGTTGCATGGCCTACCCGGCTATATGTACCCCAAAGGCATGTTCACTATTGAAGTCTATGGTAAAGGGCAAAAAACTGGCTCGTTTATAGTTCCCTCTCGTGACTATACTTATTATATTCATTGCGAAGTCTCAACCCACACCGAAAAAGGCATGAAAGCACAGCTAAAAGTAGGGAAAGGTAGTGGTGACTTAGATAGTATTTTAGGTCTAACCGCACCGCTAACACCTGATTATTATCCCGTTAATAATGACCGATTTACTTGGCTTTCTTTAGCTTTTAGCATTCTGATTGGTGCATTGCTGATCAGCTGGCTAAGCAATATGCTCGCAAGAAAAATAAAAAAATCATCGAATTAAAATGGTCGGACTTTAGTCCGCAAGCTCAGGTATAAACGGTAAACTTGCGGACTAAAGTACGCCCTACTGAACCAAACCGATATTTCCCCAGCAGACCGCTTAGTTGTAGTAAAATCTCTCGTATATTATTAAAGAGGCCTAAAGCATGATTGGAAAAATTAAAAGTTACGATGCAGACACACAAACCGGTGTTATTAAATGCGATGAGATTTATTACGGTTTTCATATTGATGACTGGAGCGAAACCGAAGAGCCACGCATTGATTCTGATGTACTTTTTGAAGGCGAAGGTGATACCGCCAGCATGGTCACGCTAATCGGTACTTATTTACAACATAAAGATGCTGTTAAATCACGCAAAATGGCTATTTTCTTAGCTATGTTTCCTTTAACAGGCTTGTTTGGCGGGCATCGTTGGTATCTAGGCTTTTATAAAATCGCGATGATCCAAATGACTGTTACCGCTTTTACTTTAGGTAGCGGTTATTTATGGCCTTTTGTCGAAGGCATTTTATTAATTGCCGGCAGAATTGATAAAGACCAAGAAGGTCGTCCTTTAAAATAAATTCACCTACGTGTCACGGGCTTTAGTCCGTGTCCCAATCATCGAGATTCTCACCTTTCATGCTTGCTTCATTTGCACTTGCTGTACAATTTTTAACGCGCTTTCCACTCAATATAAATATTGAACTTTCCGACAAAAGGCTAGGTCAATCGGTACTTTTTTACCCTCTTATCGGCCTATTAATCGGTTCTCTGCTCGCCTTGCTAGCTTATTTTTTGCCCCCCACATCAACACCCCTTAATGCCGCACTTATTTTAAGCCTATGGGTATTGATGACCGGTGGCTTACATTTAGATGGATTAGCTGATTGCAGTGATGCTTGGGTGGGTGGCCTAGGTGATAAAACACGTAGCTTAGCGATAATGAAAGATCCCGCCGCCGGCCCGATTGCAGTGATCGTGTTAGTTTTGCTGTTACTTTTAAAATGGAGCGCATTACAACAACTGCTTAGTTCAGATCAAGCACTACTGTCTCTTTTAATCGCGCCATTCTTAGCACGCTTAAGTATTTTAATATTAATGCTCAGCACTCCCTATATCAGAGAAAATGGCTTAGGTAGCGCCATGCAACAGCATTTACCTAAACAAGCTGCACAACTTAGCATCCTTATTACACTAGCGGCTTTCTCTTGGTTTTTCTCGGTTTATATTGTTCTTAGCACCTTGTCTATTATCGGTTGGATACGCTATTTAGCCTTACAACGCATACAAGGAATGACCGGCGATGTTTATGGTGCCAGTGTAGAAATCATCGAAGCCGCTGTTTTAGTTAATTGGGTATTAGTCTATGGATAAACATAAATTTTCTGAAGCAGAAATTGCAGGCGTGTACCGTGCGATAGCCGAACGTCGAGATATGCGTCATTTTATTGATCAACCTATTCCTGCTGAAACCTTAGCCAAATTACTCCAAGCGGCTCACCAAGCGGGCAGTGTCGGCTTGATGCAACCGTGGCGTTTTATTCGCATTACCTCTAACACGCTACGTCAGTCTATTTATCAATTAGTCGAAGTAGAGCGACAATTAACAGCCCAAGCCTTAGGCGAGCGCGAAGATGAATTTATGAAGCTTAAAGTTGAAGGTGTTTTAGAGTGCGCCGAACTATTAGTCGTCGCTTTGCCGGATAATCGTGAACAACATATTTTTGGCCGCCGCACTTTACCCGAAATGGATCTTGCTTCCGCCTCATGTGCTATACAAAATATTTGGCTCGCAGCACGCGCAGAAGGTTTAGGCATGGGTTGGGTATCTTTATTTGATCCGGATAAATTATCTACTCTGCTAAAGATGCCCCAAGGCAGCCAGCCGATTGCCATACTATGCTTAGGCCATGTAGAAGAGTTTTACGCTAAGCCCATGCTAGAAATAGAAAACTGGGCAGAAGGACGCGCTTTAGAAGAGTTTGTTAGTGAGAATAGCTGGGGAGTTCATACCTAAAGGTAGGGCGGACTTTAGTCCGCCATTGCTAAAAAGCGGACTAAAGTCCGCCCTACATGATGCTATTCGGCTTAACGACGTAAGAATAAATGCACAAATGTACACTTTAATGTCATATCATTACCATCCAAAACGATGACTTTACAGCTTTCCATTTTTGAACGGCCCACGGTTTTTTGCTTCTTAATCACACCATCTTCAACTGCATATTTTAAATCAATGACTAACGTCTTAGTTCTACCAAAGCGATCTTCTGATTCAGTATGTAAAACGCCATCTTTTCTAAAATCCCATTTAGAAAATAGCTCTACTTTCTCTTTCTCTAACCCTATCGCCTCAGCATACAAATTCCATTTACCTAAAATTTTAGAATCATTTTCTAATTTAACTTCAGCATTTGCAGCAACTGAAAATAAAAGTACCGCGCCTGCTAATAAGCCCTGTTTCAATTTCATTGTGAACTCCTCTTTATAATTATTATTTGATACAACTGGTTTTGATTGTAACACGCAAAATGTATTATTAGCCTGCAAATACAAGCTTATATTTCATAAGGTTATACTGTCTCTCTATGCCTTAGTAACAGCAACTTAAACTCATCTGGATCTTTATCTTGAGTTATCTCCCCTGCCCTTGAGTTAAATCGATGCTCCAAACGAGACAACCAAAAACGTAAACTGGCACGCCTTAAAAATACAGGTAACACCTGTTCTTCTTCCACCGAAAAACGACGTACTGATTGATAGGCTTGTAAAAAAATTTGTTGTTTTGCTTGCTCAAACGAACCTTGCTCATCAATACACCAGTCATTCAAAGCAACAGCCACATCTAAGATAAAACAATCACAGCAGGCGGCATAAAAATCCAATAAGCCAGTAACGGTATCGCCTATGAATAAGACATTGTCTTTAAATAAATCCGCATGAATAAGGCCTTGTGCTAAATGATCAGTCTCTTGATTAGATTGATAGGCCAGCTCGTCGGTTAATAAAGCTAAATCTTGTGCAGACAAATGCTGCGCGATTTGTTGTGCACTTGCCTGTAAATCAATAAGAGATCGAGGGTTTTTCTTAGTAAACTGTATGGCAGGACTACTTAGGTGTAAGCGCGCCAAAGCCGCTGCAATCGATTGACATTGTTTAAGCGTAGCAATAGCAACAGACTCGCCCGGCAAACACTTAAATAAAGCGGCGGGTTTGTTAGACAAAACTCTCAAAGTTTGTTGCTTAGAATCAGAAAGCGGACAAGGGTAATAATCTGCAGTCTCGCTTAACTGCTGCATTAAGCGCAAATAATCACTGACTTCATGCGCCTTAAAGTGTTCATACACCGTTAAGACAAAATCACCTTGTGCTGTATTTAATAAATAATTGGTATTTTCTATCCCTGCACTAATACCTGAAAATTGCTTAAGTGAAGTAAATCCATAAGAACCAATAAACTGCTCAATTTGAGCCTGACTAAGTGAAGTATAAACTGACAATGCTTACCAACTAAAAATAGTCCACTGGTTGATTTTCAATTTATCATCTAAATCGCTGGCTGTTACTTCTTCCATTTCCCCGTCTCCATCAGGATCAATAAAGTAATAAGCAGGACCTATATCAGGAATAATTTTTATTTTATAGATTTTGCCATTGACACTGTACTCATGAATAGTTTTCTTACCTTTTCGAGTAATGGTAATATCCGCATCCATTGGCTCGCCATCTTCTACAGGCATTGGCATTTCAGGTACTTCAATCATTTCTGGTGCTTCAGATATTTCCGGCGCAGCAACGGGTTCTTGTTCAGCCAAAACTGAACTAGAAAAAAAGACTAAACACAACAAAAAGGAACGATACATAACTTACTCGTCTTATATAAATTTTACGGAATTTTCAATTATTATACGCTGACCAGGCTCCTTTGCCGATATAATTACTCTCTATTCATAGGCAAAAATAAGGTATAGTTTAGTCATAAAAACAATAACATTTATGAGGAAGTATTGAGATGAATAACAGTAACCCCATGCACAGAATCCTTATAGTCGGCGGCGGCGCGGCAGGCTTAGAATTAGCTACTAGCTTAGGCAAAAAACTAGGCAAACCAGGCATAGCTGAAATTATCTTACTCGATGCCTCACATACTCATATTTGGAAACCTTTATTACATGAAGTCGCAGCCGGTACTTTGGATGCATCTGAGGAAGTTGAATATTTAGCACAAGCGCATCGCAATTACTTTCGTTTCCGCTTAGGAAAAATGCAAGGACTTAATCGAGAAGCCAAGGAAATATACGTCAGCCCAACTTATAATGATGCTGGCGAAGAACTGATTCCACAACGCACTTTCTCCTATGACACCCTAGTCATGTCCATCGGTAGCGTGAGCAACACCTTTAATATAGAGGGTGTCGATCAACACTGCATGTTTATCGATACCATTGCTGAAGCGTTTAAATTTCAAAAAAGCCTAGTTGAAGCCTATATAAAAACGCATGCTATCCAAAAACGTGAAACCGATGAAAGACTCTCCATTGCTATCGTTGGTGCAGGAGCCACCGGGGTAGAGTTATCCGCGCAACTGCATGAAGTCACCAATATGTTAGCCATCTACGGACTTGAAGGTACTGACGAAGTTGACATCACTATTATTGAAGCTGCCACACAATTATTACCCGCCCTACCTACGCGCCTTGCTATCGCAACACAACAGCAACTCACTAAATTAGGCATAGACTTGAAGCTAGGTCGTCGCGTGGTAAAAGTAACGGATAAATCGATTGAAACACATGATGGCGAAATCATTCGTGCTGATTTAAAAGTGTGGGCAGCCGGTATAAAAGCACCGGACTGGTTTAAGAGTTTGGATGGTTTAGCAGTCAATCACATCAACCAATTAGTGGTTAGCCAAACACTGCAAACCAATGATGACAATATTTTTGCTATGGGCGATTGCGCAGCCTGCCCTTGGCCTGGTCATACTGAAAATGTACCGCCGCGCGCTCAAGCCGCACACCAACAAGCTTCAACCTTATATAAAACGCTGGTTAATCGCCAATACAATAAACCAGCTGTAGACTATATTTATCAAGATTACGGCTCATTAGTTTCATTAGGCAAATACTCCACTGTCGGTAATTTGATGGGCAATCTAATGGGCACCATCAGCATCGGTGGTTTTATTGCGCGTATCGTGTATTTATCATTGTACAAAATGCATCAGATTGCTTTGCACGGTTACTTTAAAACGACCATGCTAACGCTATCTAATTTGTTTAGACGCTCGATTTATTCACGTATCAAGCTACATTAAACGATAAAATAAGAGTGGTTGTGGGAGGGGCTTTTAGCCGCGACTTGTATCAAATCGCGGCTAAAAGCCCCTCCCACAAATACCCTCATAATCAATAACAGTAAAAACAGCATAACACCAGTTACTAACTTAACTTAACTTAAATAAAAGAGCAGCCTTATATGGATATAGTCAAACCAAAAAACAAATCTTTAAGCCGTAGAGGTGCGCTCCGTATATATCAGCCGGTTGACCTGTTTTACCAGAAGATAAGCAGTGGGGCAGAAAATGGAACTAATTTTGACTTAACAAAGGCATCTGAATTTTCACAAGGCTCTGGAAATGAGCAAGATACGCAGCTTACAACAGATCAAACATTACCAGAATCAAAAATCCATGAAAATAATGCGTTAAATGTTAATATCAGTGCCAGCGGTATTTCTTTTACCTGTAAAGAAGAATTAAAAACTGACGACTGTTTAATACTCAGAATACGGCTTTCGTCCAGCATACCGGTCATCACAGTGAACTGTAAGGTTGTCTATTGCAAGCCTAGCAACCCCTTCGAGAAAGACCGCTACCCTTATTTAGTAGGCGTTTGTTTTGTAAATATCAAAGAAGAAGACACTGAATTACTGCATAAATACATCAATAAAAAGCGCAAGCAACAATTGACGCTAAATGGTTTATTAGCCGCTTTTTTTGTTACAGTGATAGGGTTTCCTGATGTAATTTTTGATTTTCTTATAGGCCTATTTGACCTTTTTATTGAAAATTCTATAGAAGCAATGCATTTGCTGTTTGAACTTATTGAGTACAACCTAGATCATCTGGTTGAATTTCTTTTCCATACCAATGTACATGATACGCAAACCATTGTTTTTTATATCATCATCGGCTTGGGTTTATTAGGATTATATGTCCTTATGCGCACGATACCGCCGTTTTGCATAAAACAGTGGCGTAACTATCGTGTGTTTATACATCGTAAAAAATTGAGTTTTTTGTATTGCTGGCGGGAAAAACCTTTAATGTATAAAATCAGCGTGATCAGTGCAGCGATTATTGCTGGCTCTTGTTATGTTATGTTCTTTATTTGATGCGCGCGTAGCTAACATGGGACACCTAAAAACAGTATGGCGTAGGTTGGATTAGCTTTTTTATTGCGTAGCATTAAAAAACGTAATCCGACAAAGTATCTGAAATGTCGGATTACGTTATCTGCGCTTCGCTAGATAAGCTAATCCAACCTTGTACCCGCCTTACGGTCAAGTGGATGTAATTGTTAGCTTTCTTCAATTTAACGTATATTTAAAAATTTTCTATACGCTGGATGAATTGACCAAGTCAAATTATCATTCCTGTTTTCTAGTGATTTATATAAGTCAGGATCTTCAGTAAAATGAGTAAATGTTTTATTGTCATTATGTATCCGAGAAATTAATCCAAGTTTATACAAAAAGTCACCTAAATCTTCATGTTCAACATATACTTTTCCATCAACTAAAGGAATGCTACCAGAACTTCTACCTCTTATAAAATTCTCTTCAATAATCAGGTGAAGTTCAGTATATGTAAATTCTTTTTTCGTCGCCCTTAAAGAATCAATCAAATTTTTAAGTTCATCAAATTGGTGGCTATGTTCTTTTATTAGGTCATCACGGCGATTACCACCATAACCAGAAAGAATATAATTTATATGATTAAGAGATATTTTCTTAGCCCTACCATTTTCTTTTGCTTTCTTTCCTGACATTCTACAAAGTTGCCCCATCCACCTAGGGCGCTTATTAGAAAAGGCACTTATTGCATCAAATAATTTAGCATTACTATCTCCTCTCCATTCAATAGGAGAAGAAAATACTATATCTATAATTTTATTATAATCTCTACTAAGTTTTAATTTAGACTCTGGCTGGTCAGGAAATTCTTTTTGAATATAAACTAAAATTTTTTGTGCAAGCATACTTCTCATATGCGTTTTATTCCAAAAAATTTCAATTATATATTGCTGTAGTTTATCTAAATCCTCTAAATGTCTTAAACAAGACCAAACATCACTGCGTACAGTGGCTCTTATATGTAAATTTTTCAATTCAAATGCTAACGATCTTATCGCACTGAAAAATGCTCCAACCCTAGCTTGGTTCTCTAAGGTATTTTGGTATTTAGCATCTATATCATCAATTAAAATCCAAACATTTGAACTATCATTATCATCTTGATAGCCTTGAAGAAGGCTATCTAAATTTTCAGGTGAGGAATTTTTAACTTCTACACTTACTAGTGGTAACCTCCCTTTTATTCTTGAAATTAATGCACCGATAAGATTTTTGCTCTTTAAACCATCTATTTCAGATAATTCAACCATGGATATTTCATCACTAGTAAGAGCAAAGCCAATATGTACTCCAATTTCAACAATGATTCTCTTACATATTATTTGTTTCCAATAATTTTCTAAATAAGAGTGATCTTCTCCTGAAAAATCACCTAGCCCTAATAATTCATTACCTTTAACTCGAATAATTAATGGATCATTATATACAGCTTCATTAATCAATTTATATTCGAGGCGAGATAATAAGGCAGATTTCCCCATCCCTTTGCGAGCACTAACAATTGAAAGATTTTCTTCTGGGTCAAAAAAATCTTCAAAATCACTGTGATCTATATAGTATGAGTTTAATACATCTAAATCTTCATCTTCACCAGCTTCATTACCAAATAATTTCTTATCTTTTAAATTAATATTTATCACAATATCAACTATTTCCTTTTTTGTTGGTGAAATTTATAAGCTAAAAAATATTTTAAGCTAACTATAATATTATTATCACGCACATTTGCCCTGACAACCCGATATTACCTGCCAATTCAGGAAAATTTTCCCGTATTTCTTATTATCAAGGCGATCTGCCTTAATAAGTTAATATTAGCCTGTAAATCGGGCAAACTGACTTGTATATTTCTCTACAGTCTAGTTACTAGGGAATTTCATGTCAACACAAAAATGTTGCCCATTCATAGTGTAAACACCCTACTCAGCCAAGCGTTTTTCCACTTCCAAGACATTTAAAGTCGTCTTAATAATCGTGTCCGGCGTCAAGCTCATCGACTCAATACCACACTCTACTAAAAACTCTGCCATTTCAGGGTAATCTGAAGGTGCTTGTCCGCAAATACCAGAATGTCGACCATTACGTTTTGCACCATCGACGGCCATTTTAAGAAATGCTTTCACACCCGGATCACGCTCATCAAAATCAAACGCTACTATTTGCGAATCCCGATCTACCCCTAAAGTTAATTGCGTTAAATCATTAGAGCCGATAGAAAAACCATCGAATAATTTGGCAAATTCATCGACTTGAATCACATTATTAGGTATTTCGCACATCACATAAATTTTCAAACCATTCTCGCCCTGCTTCAAACCACATTCTGCCATCTTAGCTAATACGCGCTCACCTTCATCAACCCGCCGGCAGAAAGGAATCATCAAAATAACATTATTTAAACCCATCTCGTCACGCACCCGTTTCATAGCGGCACATTCCAGCTCAAAACCCTCTTGATAAGCAGGATGCGTATAGCGCGAAGCACCACGAAAACCAATCATCGGATTTTCTTCTTTGGCTTCAAAGCCACTACCGCCCAATAAAGAAGCATACTCATTACTTTTGAAATCAGACATACGCACAACTACCGGCTTAGGATAAAAAGCCGCGGCAATCGTACCCACCCCTTCCGACAATCGCTGCACAAAATAATCCGTTGGGCTGTTATAACCCTGCACTAAATTAGCTATTTCTTGACGCTCTTTACTACTCTCTACCTTCTCCGGATACAACAAAGCCATCGGATGCACTTTAATATATTCAGTAATAATAAATTCCATACGCGCTAAACCAACGCCATCACTCGGCAAGAAGCTGCTTTTAAAGGCTAAATCAGGATTACCCAAATTAAGCATCAATTGCGTTTTTGGACGCGGCAATTCAGCTAAATCAGTACGTTCAACATGAAAAGGAATTTCGCCACGATAGACAACGCCAGTATCACCCGATGCACAAGAAATAGTCAGCTGCTCACCCGTTTTTATTTGCGCGGTAGCATTATCACAACCAATAACGGCGGGAATACCTAGCTCTCGGGCAATAATCGCCGCATGACAGGTACGTCCACCTCGATTAGTGACAATGGCCGATGCGATTTTCATAATCGGCTCCCAATCTGGTGAAGTCGTATCAGCCACCAGCACTTCACCCGTTTTAAATTCAGATAAATTTTCTGTACTGGTGATGACATGCGCGACACCCAGCGCGATTTTTCCGCCTACCGCATGGCCTGTCGTGGCAATATCAGCACTGCCCTGCAACTTATACTCTTCCAGTACCATGCCTTGTTTTTGCGAATTCACCGTTTCGGGCCGCGCTTGCACTATATACAATTCGCCATCTAAACCGTCTTTAGCCCATTCCATATCCATAGGCCGGTTTTCACCGGCTATCTGGCTGTACAGCTGTTCAATTTTAATCGCATAGTCAGCTAAAGTCAGAGCATCCGCATCACTAAGACAAAACTGCTGACGCTCTTTAGCGGAAGTAATGACATTTTTAGTTGCTTCACGCGTTGTCCCCTGACTATAAACCATCTTGATTTTTTTAGGCCCTAATAAACGCCGTAAAATACAGCGATGGCCTTGCATAAATGTCGGTTTATGCACATAAAATTCATCGGGATCAACCATCCCCTGCACGACGTTTTCACCTAAACCATAAGCACCCGTGATAAACACCACATCGCGAAAACCGGACTCCGTATCCAAAGAAAACATCACACCACTACTGGCCAGATCAGAACGCACCATTTTCATAACACCAATGGATAAAGCGACGCTAAAATGATCAAAGCCCTGATCCATACGGTAATGAATAGCACGGTCGGTAAACAAGCTAGCAAAACAGCGACGACAAGATTCTAACAACGAAGAAGCACCATCAACATTCAAATAAGTATCCTGCTGCCCAGCAAAACTCGCAGTGGGCAAATCTTCGGCCGTTGCAGAACTTCTTACAGCTAAACTCAGTCCTTCGCCATACTGCTGTTGCAATTGCTGATAAGCTCTAATGATTTCATCTTGTAGGTCTTCAGGAATACCTGCGGAATAAACAATTTCCCTAGCCTTCCTACCGCACAGTGCCAAACTTGTTACATCTTGCGCCTGCAAACCATCCAGTACAGCATGCAAAGCATCCCAGCTATTGCTACTCTCGAGTATATAACGATAAGCTTCGGCAGTAATAGCAAAACCATTAGGCACTTGAACGCCCTGAGAACCTAGTTTCTGGTACATTTCTCCCAGTGATGCATTCTTACCGCCAACCGAGGGAATATCGTCAATACCGATTTCATCGAAAAAACGAATATATTGATAACTCATACTGTCTCGCTCCTTTAAGGTGAACTATTTATAATTCTAGTCCAATTAGTCAGTTAATACAGATATACATTTTAGCTGCCCACTTAGGAGCGAAAATTCAATAATACCCGAGTCTGACTTGTCTTTTGACTCCACGACTGCGCTAGAAAAGCAGTTGCGTAGCTGGCTATGCGCCTGCTTTCCTAACACAGCCATGAAGCCAAAATCCTGCGCCATACTTTCGGGTATTATTAAACCTTCGCTCCTTAACATGGGACACCTAAAAACAGTAGGGCGGACTTTAGTCCGCTTTTTTAGCATTGGCAGCTGCCATTTTAAGGCGGGATAAATAATAGGAACGTATTAGCAATAGCTAGAGATTTTGCACACTTGCCCAATATTTTTAAGTTCTCTTCTCCGCCTTACGTTTATAGCCTCAATGGCGGACTGAAGTCCGTCCTACAAATTTAGCTCTACGCATCACCCACTTCTCAATTTCTACTAGCGGCAATACCGAGAAGGCAATCAAGGTAATCCAAATCCAGCTATCCAAACTAATCGAAACTGTACCAAATAAGGTGTGCATCAGCTCTAAATAAGTAAAGGCAAGCTGAAATAGTATCAGCACTACCACTGCCATTAATGCATAACGATTGCCGGTTAATCCTTCACGATTAAAAATAGACGCTTCGATTTTTCGTGAACTGAATAAATAAAAAATCTCAAACATCACCAAAGTATTCACTGCCACGGTACGTGCGTGTTCTATGGTTTCGCCATGAAACTGTTCCCACAAAAACAAGCCAAAAGTACCGGTGACAATAATCAAGGAAACAAACACAATACGCCAAATAAGCTGCCCCGTTAGCAATGGTTCTTTAGCGTTGCGGGGCGGTCGTTGCATCACATTGGCTTCCGGCGGCTCAAAAGCCAATGTCAAAGCCAGCGTAACAGCCGTAATCATATTTACCCAAAGAATCTGCACAGGCGTTATCGGTAACATTTTACCCATCATAATAGCCGCCATAATCACCAACGCCTCGCCGCCATTGGTTGGCAGAATAAATAAAATGGCCTTTTTCAAATTATCATAAACCGTACGCCCTTCCATCACCGCATGCGCTAAGGAAGCAAAATTATCATCCGCCAAGACCATTTCCGCAGCTTCTTTCGCCGCTTCTGTACCTTTGTTACCCATTGCCGTACCGACATCAGCGCGCTTTAAAGCCGGCGCATCGTTCACGCCGTCGCCTGTCATCGCGACAATATCGCCATTTGCTTGCATTGCTTTAACCAAGCGCAATTTATGCTCTGGACTGGATCGGGCAAAAATATTAATTTTACTAACAGCTTGCTGTAATTCTTGATCCGATAAAGCTTCAATTTCATGCCCAGATAACACCGCATCGCCTTGAACACACAGCCCCAATTGCGCACCAATAGCAGCTGCGGTATCGGCATGATCACCGGTAATCATTTTGACTTCTATACCTGCCGTTTGACACTGCTGCACCGCCACAATAGCCTCGGATCGTGGTGGATCTATCATGCCGACTATACCCAATAAAGTCAGCCCAGTTTCCAGATCAGAAAAGGTTAGATTACGCTGTTGATTACCGTCCGTTTTCATAGCGATAGCTAAGAGTCGCTGACCTTTTTGTGCCATCAGCTGCATTTGCTCTAACCAATAATTACGATTCAGTAAGCTATCTTCGCCACCATTTCGCTGTTTAGTACACATTTCCAGTAATCTTTCCGGCGCACCTTTGATATAGGTAAAGCCATGTCCGACATGATCATGATGCAAAGTCGCCATAAACCGATGTTCTGACTCAAAGGGAATGACATCAGTACGCGGCCATTTTTCCTGTTCCAGATGAATCTCCAAACCAGCTTTCAGCGCCATTGCCAATAAAGCGCCTTCGGTAGGATCGCCATGCAACGACCAGTTGCCGTGCTTTTCGTGTAAAGCGGCATCGTTACACAGCAACGCAGCTCGCGCTACTTCAGATAGAATGGGGTATTCGTCGGGATTAATGGGCTGCTGTTCAAGCTGAAAATTGCCGTGTGGGTTATATCCGATACCGTCGACGCTATACAGACAATCAGCACTCAATACCGAAGTCACGGTCATTTCGTTACAGGTCAGCGTGCCGGTTTTATCAGAACAAATCACCGTTACCGAACCTAAAGTCTCTACCGCTGGTAAACGACGGATAATGGCATGCCGCTTGGCCATCCGCTGTACGCCAATTGCCAAGGTAATAGACATAATCGCTGGTAAACCTTCCGGTATGGCAGCAATGGCCAGTCCCACAGCGGCCATAAACATTTCCGTAAAATCATAGCCGCGGTAATAATGACCAAAGAAAAACGTGGCTGTTGCCAGTATTAATATAGAACTTGTCAGCCAGCGACCAAATTGCGCGACTTGTCTAAGCAAAGGCGTAACTAGCGTTTCTACTTTAGATACCAACGCGCTAATCAGGCCGATTTCAGTATTAATGCCTGTTGCTATAACCAGACCTGTTGCCTGACCACTGCTGACTAAAGTGCCTGAATATACCATCGATAAACGATCACCCAGCTCTGAGTTTTGTGCGACTGGATCAACCTGCTTTTCCACAGGTAATGATTCGCCGGTTAATACCGCTTCCTGCACACGAAAATTTTTACACTTTAATAAGCGTAAATCAGCCGGTACTTTATCGCCAGATTGTAAAGACACAACATCCCCAGGCACTAACTGTTCGGCGGGAATAGCAATCTGTTTACCATCACGCAATACCGAAGCTTGCAGCGATAGCATATTGCGAATCGCTTGCAGTGCATCCTCTGCTTTACCTTCCTGAATAAAACCAATCAGTGCATTAATCACCACCACACCGAAAATCACGCCACTATCAACCAAATGCCCTAGTACCAAGGTCACCACTGTAGTCAACAGCAATACATAAATAATCAGATTATGAAATTGACTAAGAAAACGCAAAAAAGCGCTGCGCGGCTTGATTTCCGGTAACTGGTTAAATCCATACCGCTGTTGGCGCTTACTAACCTCTGCTTGCGCAAGCCCGTGAATAGAAACCTGCAATTTATCCAGCACCTGCTCAATACTCAAACTGTGCCAAGTAATTTTATCGGCTGATGCCTGCGCTTCAAGCTTTGGCTCTTGCTGCCTTTGCAACAGTTGCCAAGTGACCCATGCGGAAGAAATACCTAATAATATCGCTATCAATATAACCAGCCAAGGCCAAACGTAGGGTAGAGATAGCCATTGATAAAACGTGATAGAAAGATTATTTATGTCAGTAAGCCATAGCATCGCTTTGTATACTCCAAATATTGAGTCTTCATTTCAGTATGATAAACCTTAACCACCTTGAGTTAGCTATTTTGCCGGAATATGATGATTTTTTATATACAATTTCACCTACTCAGCTAATGTCCATTTTAAGAACGAATTTTTCTATGCTGGGCTTATTCTTCTTATCAATATGTCCTTGATTTTATTTTTAATCAGTAGGTGATTCTAGTATCAGTTATGTCAAAAGCGAGTGGTTTTTATCGATTGCTGTCTACTATCTTAAAGCGTACACTGAAAAAACCTACAAAAATAATGGGGTAAAGCAATATGTTTATGGTACGGAGTATTCGGTTTATTTTGCTGTTTTTGTTAACGGTTATAAGCACGGTTTATGCCGAGGATGAAACTAAGCTACCTTCCAATTCATCGTTAGTTATACAACTGGAAATTAAGGGTGTTATAGGCCCTGCAACAGCAGATTATATAATCCGCAACCTGCAAAAAGCGATTGATAGCCAAGCGATAGCAGTCCTTATTCTCATGGATACACCGGGTGGCCTGGACATTTCTATGCGCCAGATTATTAAGCAAATCATTGCCTCACCCATCCCGGTCATCAGCTATGTATCACCCAGTGGTGCAAGAGCAGCCAGTGCGGGAACTTATATCCTTTATGCCAGCCATATTGCCGCGATGGCTCCAGCAACTAATCTAGGCGCGGCTACTCCCGTACAAATAGGTGGTTTCGGAAATCTTGGTGACGATAAAGCTAAAGGTGAGCAAAGCAAAGCAAATCCCGACCCTATGGCTCATAAAATGGTTAATGATGCTGCTGCTTATATTCGCGGTTTGGCAAAAATACATGGTAGAAATGAACAGTGGGCAGAACTTGCAGTACGTGATGCGGCCAGCCTTTCTGCAACAGAAGCATTAAAACTGAATGTCATTGATATGATTGCCCCCGATGTAAGCAACTTATTTAAACAACTGCAAGGTAGGAAAATTAATGTTGCCGGTAAAGAGCTGATATTAAATACTAAGAATATTGAAATACAAAGTATCAAGCCAGATTGGCGCAGTCAGTTTTTAGCGGTCATTACCAACCCCAGCATGGCCTATATTTTATTAATGGTCGGGATTTATGGTTTGATATTAGAATTCTCTCATCCAGGGAGCATTGTTCCCGGTACTGTCGGTGGAATTTGCTTTTTATTAGCTTTATATGCCTTACAGCTATTGCCTGTGAATTATGCCGGTATGGGGCTTATTCTATTTGGCGTTGCCCTAATGGTAGTCGAAGCCTTTATGCCCAGCTTCGGCATACTCGGCTTGGGCGGCGTAGTGGCATTTGTTATTGGCTCGGTGATATTAATGGATACTGATGTGCCTGGCTTTGGTATAGATACTGAACTCATTGCCGGTTTTGCTTTGAGTAGCGCAGCATTTTTTATTATTGCACTGGGTTTCATTTTAAAAGCAAGACATAACCCCGTTGTTAGTGGTCAAGAACAGATGCTAGATTGTATCGGTGTCGTGCTGGATGATTTTACCGAAAAAGGGATGATTCATATTCATAGTGAAAACTGGCAGGCCATAAGTGACCAGCCTTTGCGAAAAAATGAAAAAGTGAGAGTAACCGCCATTACTGGGCTGCTTTTACAGGTTGTACCCATCAAAAAACAGGAGAATAAGTAATGTTTTTAAATTTTGGTTTCATTTCTATCGGCATTTTATTGTTATTATTGATTAGTGCGTTCAGAATTCTCAGAGAATATGAGCGTGGTGTTATCTTTATGCTGGGGCGTTTTTACAAAGTAAAAGGGCCCGGATTCATCATTGTTATCCCTTTAATTCAACAAATGGAACGAGTTGATTTGCGTACTATTGTGATGGACGTGCCGACTCAGGATGTTATTTCTCGAGATAATGTTTCCATTAAGGTCAATGCCGTCGTTTATTTTCGCGTTATAGACCCGGAAAAAGCCATTATCCAAGTAGAAAATTTTTATGATGCTACTAGTCAATTGGCGCAAACAACTTTACGCTCGGTATTGGGACAACATGAACTGGATGAAATGCTAGCGGAACGTGAGCGCCTGAACATTGATATACAAACCAGTCTTGATGAGCAAACTGATGCTTGGGGGATTAAGGTAGCAAATGTCGAAATCAAACACGTGGATTTGGATGAACGAATGGTTAAAGCCATTGCCAAACAGGCAGAAGCCGAGCGAACCCGACGCGCCAAAGTAATTCATGCTGAAGGGGAATTGCAGGCTGCCGAAAAATTGATGCAGGCAGCAAAAGTATTGGCAGAACAACCTGGGGCGATTCAGCTAAGATATATGCAGACCTTAACTGACATTGCAGGCGATAAGTCTTCCACTATCGTATTTCCAATAGATCTATTGAATGAATTTAAACAGCAATAACCTTTCGCATCATCTGACAATGCCACTTTACCCCGTGATGAACGGTACATATACTAAATTAAAGTCATGAGTGTATACCTGTGATCAAAGGGGTAGAGTTATTATCCTGCCCCCTCAGATTCCTGTTCTGGCAGATTAGTAGTGCTCGGTCTCGGACATCTCCATAATTTGCGCCGCTGCACCTTTGCCAGCATCTTCATAAGGTATTAAGACCAAATCGGCACCCGCCTGCTTTAGCTTATCCGCAATCGTATGGTTATGCGCTGTTACCACTATTTTTCCTTGAAAATCAATATCATTCAACCCATGCAATAAAGATAGACTCACATGAGGGTCATCTACCGTGCAAATAATCCACTTTACAGGGGCTAATGGCAATGCGCTGATAAACTCAGGATCTTCAGCATCGCCATAATGAACTGGGTGAGCTGTACTATCGCCGTTGTGGACTAAGTCAGGATTAAAATCGATACCTTGCACCTGGTAATTATTCGCTCTTAAAATTTTAGCGATGCCAGTACCAAACCTGCCCAAACCAAAAAGGATAACATCAGCAGAAGAACCCATTGCTGCCTCTTCTTTTTGCTGCTCTCGATAGGGAATTATGCGTTCAAAAACACTCAACCAAGGTGCTAGCTTTTCATACAATTGATGCGAATAAATGATCATATAAGTCGAGATACTGATCGTGATCACAGCTACTAAAGTAATAATACCGAGTGTTTGCGGTGCAATATGCCCTAACATAACACCTAATGCGCCCAAGATTAAAGAAAACTCACTGATCTGAGCAACAGCCAGTCCAGCCAGAAACCCTGTACGTTTTCGATAGCCTAAAAAGCCCATAATCGACATCACTATTATAGGATTACCCACTAAAACAAACGCTGAAAAAATGAGTGCGGGAGTTAATTGCAGTCCAATCATGGACAAATCCATCTGCGCCCCCAGATCGATAAAGAAAAACAGTAATAGAAAATCACGCAAACCCACCATGCGCGCAGCAATCAGATCTTTATAAGGCGAAGAGGCTATCGAAACCCCCGCTAGAAACGCCCCTACTTCTTTACTAAAGCCGAGCATCACACCGATAGTCGCCAACGATACCGCCCAAGCAATCGCAAATAGCAATAATAGCTCTTGTGATTTTGCTAGCAAACGCAGGGCATACGGCAGTACATAACGCATTAACAGCATTATGGCGAATAATAGCCCTGCGCCATTAATAAGGACTTTCAGTGCTTCATTTTGTAGAGACTCAACATCCCCACCCTGACCAAAAGCCGTCAGACCAATCATCACCAGTACAACCACTATATCCTGCACAATCAAAAAACCCAATGCAATCTGGCCGTGCAAAGCATTCATTTCTCGTTTATCGGATAATAGCTTGACGATAATAATGGTACTGGAAAAGGCTAATGCAGCACCGATATAGATAGCGCCCACGGGTGTCACACCCAAGGAAAGTGCAATCAAATAACCCAATACCGAAGTAAAAAATACCTGCCCTAGCCCCGTTGCCAGAGCAACTGGGCCCATAGTACGAATAATATGCATGTCCAGCTTCAGACCCACAACAAACAGCAGTAAAGCAATGCCCAGCTTGGCTAACAAATCAATCTGATCGTTAGCACTAACTAACTCTAGACCCGATGGGCCAACAAAAATACCTAAGGCAATAAAGGAAACAATAAGCGGCTGTTTTAAGCGCAAACCAACCGCCCCAAAAATAGCTGCTAAAAATAATAAGGCCGCTATTTCGGTAAAAATATCACTAAAAGCAATATCCATTTAAGTCTCCTTATGTAGGTTTCATTGTTCAGGCTATCGCATAAAGCTAATAGCTCATTAATTAATCAATAAGTGCGCGTAGATACTAACAATATAACCCAATGCAATCGCTGGCATCCATTTCAAATGGCTGGAGAAGGTATAAAAACCTTTTGCCTGTCCCATTAACGCAACGCCCGCTGCTGAGCCAATCGACAACAAACTGCCGCCTGTTCCGGCGGTTAGCGTCACTAACAGCCATTGCGTTTCTGACATTTCGGGGTTCATGGTTAAAACAGCAAACATAACCGGAATATTATCAATGAGGGCTGATGCGACCCCAACTAATATATTAGCAGTCGTTGCGCCTAATTCACCATACATAAATTCGGAGGTTAAAGACAAATAGCCCATAAAACCCAAGCCACCCACGGACATAATAATGCCATAAAAGAAAAACAAGGTATCCCACTCTGATTTGGCTATGTGGCTGAAAACATCGAACGCACTGCCCGTACCTTCTGCCCCAGGAATCATGTCAAACGCTGAGCGTTCACGTCTGAACTTAGTACGCAAGTAATAACCAAAAATCTTTAGGTAGCCTAACCCCATTAACATACCGATAGCCGGCGGCAAATGCAGGAATTGATGGAAAAATATGGATGTCGCAATGGTCGCTAAAAATAGCAGAACAATGAATAACCCACCATGTTTGATGTCCGCACTCCCTTCATCAGGCAAAGCCGGGCTATCTTTAGGCAGGTAGAAATACATAATAGTGGCCGGTACAACAAAATTCAGCACAGATGGGATAAACAGCTTAAAGAAAGTAGTAAACTCTAAAATGCCTTTTTGCCAAACCATCAGTGTCGTAATATCGCCAAAAGGACTAAAAGCCCCACCAGCATTCGCAGCAACCACAATATTGACACAGGCAATCGCGATAAATTCAGGTTTAGCTGCGCCGATTGTCAAAATGACAGTACACATAATCAAAGCAGTGGTCAGATTATCGGCAACCGGCGAAATGAAAAACGCCACAATACCCGTAATCCAGAAAATCTGCCGGTAGCTATAGTTCTTTGAGACCAGCGCAAAATGTAAAGCATCAAATACCCCGCGCTCAATCATCGCGCTGATATAAGTCATTGCCACCAGCAGAAAAAAGAACAGTTCGGTATATTCCAGAAAATTATGTTGCAGCGCCTGTCTGGCAAGATCATTTAGGCCATGCGTTTTATAAACATACGCAATAATCGCCCAGATAATCCCAGCTGCGACCAAAACGGGTTTGGATTTTTGTAAATGCAGTTTTTCTTCAAAGATCACTAAGATATAGGCGATTAGAAAAATGAACAGCACCAAATAACCAGATAAATGCGTGGTTAAATCCAAGCTCTGCGGGCTAATTTCAGCACTTAATACAGATATAGGAAATACCAATAATATATTTAAAAATACCCAGCTAATTGTCTTTTTGTTCATGATAGCGTGCTTATTGGAAGTATGAAAACGCATCTAGTTTGTCATTCCGGCTTTAGGATATATCTTTAATCTTCATGTGCCCATAAAAAACAAGACTTCTCCTATCGCCGAAATGACACATAAGTAATATCAATTAATCATTAAAGTATCATCATAAAAACTAACCTCACCTGTGCTAATATTATGATTGCCACCAATAATTCCACACTCACCCTTTTCAATCATTTCTTTTAAAATCGGACTACGCTCCATAATCGCATGCACGGTACGTTTAACATTAATCGTGGACACTTTTTCTACAAATTCTTCATTACTTGAAGTACGATTTTCAGTGACCGTTTTTTCATCATAAACCGCAGGCTGTAATTTACTTAACAAGGCGGTCAAATTCCCCATTTCTACATGGTCGCAAGCCCCTTTTACTGCGCCGCATTTAGTATGACCTAAGACCACGATGATTTTAGAACCAGCGACTTTGCAGCCAAATTCCATGCTACCTAAAATATCTTCATTAATAATATTTCCGGCAATGCGCACACTAAAAACATCGCCTAAGCCTTGGTCAAAAATCAACTCTGCGGATGTGCGCGAATCGATACAGCTTAGAATAACGGCAAAGGGATGCTGCCCATCTGAGGTTTCATTGGCCTGTTGCAATAAATTACGGTTGACCTTCATGTTATTAATAAAACGCTTATTGCCTTCTTTTAATAACTCTAAAGCCATTGTTGGGGTAATGGCAGCCTGCATTTCTTGAGTTAATGTTTTCATTTTTTTTCCTGTATTCTTCTTAAGAATTAAAGCGTTTATAACGCCGTCGGCTCTATAAAATTGATTTTTTCAACCGTAACATTTTTGGTTTTGGCATTGCTCTCATAATTTTTTATGATCTCAACAACATCGTAAGCAATGGATTTTGAATAGGTGCAATCAATAACGACTTTTGAATTATTAGGGATTTCATTTAAGGTTCTTAATATCCCCGCCTTATTGATAAAAGACACCTCTTCAGCCAAGACTAGATGATGAACCTCTTGCCCATTTTCTGAGCTAATCACGTTTTTCATATAATGCGAATTTCGGTAACTATGGTGTAAGGTAAAGAAAATACCAAAAGCCATACCGATAGATATACCGACTAATAAATCGGTCGCTAATATGCCGATAACCGTCGCCGTAAAAGGCGCAAACTGCTCCCATCCTAATTTGTACATCTGTTTAAAGAGTGCCGGTTTAGCCAATTTATAACCGACGATAAGTAAGATAGCTGCCAAACTGGCCAACGGAATTTCATTCAATAAACCCGCAATACTAATCGCGCTAATTAATAAAAATATCCCATGAAGTATCGCGGACAATTTGCTTTTACCGCCAAAGGCAATATTAGCTGAGCTACGTACAATCACTTGGGTAACCGGTAATCCACCAATCAAACCCGAAACAATATTACCCAAACCTTGAGCTTTTAATTCCCTATTCGTAGGGGTCACTCTTTTATCAGGATCCAATTTATCGGTTGCTTCAACACATAATAAGGTTTCTAAACTGGCAACAATCGCCATAACGACGGCAATTTTCCAAACCTCAATATTGCTAATGGCTGAGAAATCTGGAAAGGTAAACTGATTAAAAAAACCACTCAAACTATCAGGCACGGGAAGACTCACGACTTGATCGGCATCCAAACTAAAGTTCAATAATCCATTTTGATAAGCCATGTTCATAATAATACCTAACACCACGACTACAATCGGCCCCTGAATCAATTGAAAAATTTTATGTTTTTTAAGTAAAACCGCGTCCCATAAAATAAGAATGACCAAGGAAAGTGCTGCAATCAATACCGCACCAGGAGAAAAGGCATCAAAAGCACTGATAATTGATGTAAAGGTGTTTTCTCCATCCATTTGCCAAAAAGCATCATCACCTTCCATATCTTTGTCATAACCTAAAGCATGCGGGATTTGCTTTAAAATAATCAATAAGCCAATGCCGGTCAACATGCCTTTAATCACCGACGAAGGAAAGAAATAGGCAATAAAACCCGCTTTAGCAAAGCCCATAACAAGCTGGATAACGCCTGCTAAAACCAGCGCTAATAAAAATGCAGACCAAGAACCAAGAGTCCCGATAGCAGAAAATACAATCACAGCTAAACCAGCGGCAGGACCACTTACGCCAAGAGGCGAGCCGCTGGCAATGCCGACCACAATACCACCGACGATGCCTGCTATTATTCCCGAGAATAAAGGCGCACCCGACGCCAAAGCAATACCAAGACATAGAGGAAGTGCCACAAAAAACACCACAATACTGGCAGGCAAGTCGTTTTTAATTTCTTTAAACATTTTTACTTCTCCAAGCAGTTGGTTTAGACTCACACAAAATAGCAATACTATTTACGAAAGATAGTAATACTATCATTAAAGATTGTAAAGCGCTTGGTGTGTTTTTTTACAAAAATTTTGGCCGCAGCTTTGCTCTTAAGGCATTAAAATAAATTAAATCTTTTAGAATAAAGCCAAATTAGGTAGCGTGATGGAAATACAATTACACATTAAAATGAATGAGAAATTATTTCTCAGAAACCCAGAGCAATCGGAACTGGGTAAAAAGATCATCTTGCACAGCATTCAATTAATACATAAAAACGGTTTTGAAGATTTCACGTTTAGAAAGCTGGCAAAAGAAATGGGTTCTACTGAGGCGGGGATTTATCGATATTTCGAGAACAAGCACAAGTTACTGATATATTTGACGGCCTGGTATTGGAGTTGGCTTGAGTACCAAGTTAGCTTTCATACTCAAAACATTGAAGATCCGAGCATTAAACTCAAAATGGTGATTAAGTTATTAGCAAGCACCGTACAGGATGACACCAGAACTGACCATATTGATGAGAGCTGTCTGCATCAGATTATTATTACTGAAAGCTCAAAAACCTATTTGACCAGAAATGTATCCCAAGATAACAAGGATCAGTTATTTAAGCCTTATAAAGACCTTTGCGCCGTTATCGGAAGTATAATTTTAGAATGTAATCCGAATTACAAATACCCAAAATCATTAGCATCTACGATTATTGAAATGGCACATTTTCAGAATTTTTTTATGCACAATTTGCCTTCATTGACTGATTTCGGCGCACATAAAGATGAATTGGAAATTGTTTCTTTTCTGGAGGATTTAGTGTTTTCCAGTATAAATAAGACTTAGAACGACTTCGATACAATAAAGCACGAACCTATCTACTTTATAAAAATCGGCGACCAACTGATGAAAGCGCTTTAACTCCGTAGGGCGGACTTCAGTCCGCCTGTCTTGATAAATGCTAGCCCTTAGCGGACTGAAGTCCGCCCTACAAAGTTCCGTTACATTGAAATTTGGATCAAAGCTTCCCCTGGCGTAACCCGGTCGCCTTTTTTGATATGAATATTAGCCACACGACCCGCTACCTGAGCCTTAATTTCAGTTTCCATTTTCATCGCTTCAATAATAAATAAAGTATCACCAATCGCAACCTGATCACCCTCATTCACCATCACCTCAACCACATTACCTGGCATCGAGGTGCTAATATCACCAGGGCCTCTACTCGCAGGCCGTCCAGATTCATTTTGCCCTGTATATTCATTTAAAGGCTCTAACAAGACCTCTTCAGGCATGCCATCAACCGTTAAATATAAATGTCGCTGATTTTGCTCATGCGGCCCCGCGCCTGTTAACTGAATATTATAGGTTTCACCATGTAGACTGATATTAAATTCAGTAGCTAATGGCGTTGCCGTACTGGCTGTTGCCTGACCAACTGCCTGTAGCACTTCGGGTTCTAATGTTCCGGACTCACGTTGCTCTAAATAGGTTTGCCCTATATCGGGGAACATGGCATAAATCAACACATCTTCTTCATTTTTAGCAAACCCTGACGCGCCTTTACGTAAGCTGGCCATTTCATCTTTGATCAAGTCTGCAGGACGCACTTCAGTCACAAACTCATTACCTATCGCCTGCTTACGTAAATCAGCATCAACTTTTCCAGGCGCACGCCCATAACCACCCTGAAGATAGCGCTTCACTTCATTAGTAATGGTTTTATAACGTTCGCCAGTGACCACGTTAAGTACCGCCTGAGTACCGACAATTTGAGAGGTCGGAGTCACTAAAGGCGGATAACCCAGGTCTTTACGTACTTTAGGTATTTCTGCAAACACCTCATCAATGCGCTCTAAAGCGCCCTGCTCTTTTAACTGATTAGCGAGATTAGACATCATGCCACCCGGCACTTGGCTTAATAACACGTCAGTATCGACACCAGAATAAGCACTTTCGAACTGGTGATATTTTTTACGCACCTCTTTAAAGTAGTCGGCAATCTCTTTTAATAAAGCCATATCCAAACCGACCTCATAACCTGCTTCGCGTAAAGCCACCGCCATAGTTTCTGTCGGTGGATGACTAGTACCACCCGCAAAACTGGAAATAGCGGTATCAATATGCTGACAACCTGCTTCAACCGCTTTTAGCTGGCACATTGCCGACATTCCTGAGGTTGAGTGAGAATGTAAAAATAACGGCAAGTCTACCCGCTCTTTAAGGCGACTGACTAATTGCTCTGCCGAAAATGGTGTTAATAACCCCGCCATATCTTTGATAGCAAGACTATCACAACCCATATCTTCCAGCTTTACCGCTAATTCTACAAAACTATCTAAGGTATGTACTGGGCTAACCGTATAACACAAAGTCCCTTGCGCATGTTTCTCGTTACGCTTAACCGCGTTTACCGCAGTGATTAAATTACGTTCATCATTTAGTGCATCAAACAGGCGAAAAACATCAATGCCGTTTGCAGCGCTTTTATCGATAAAGGCATCAACGACATCATCGGCATAATGACGGTAGCCTAGCAAATTCTGACCACGTAACAACATCTGTAGGCGCGTATTAGGCAAAGCTTCACGTAATTGGCGTAAACGTTCCCACGGATCTTCTTTTAAAAATCGCAAACAGGCATCAAACGTTGCCCCGCCCCAGACTTCTAGCGACCAATAACCTGCGCGATCCAGCTTTTCGCAAATCGGCAACATATCTTCAGTACGTAAGCGCGTGGCGATTAAAGATTGATGGCCATCACGTAACACCACGTCGGTAAAATAAACGGGGCCTTTGGTTGGTGTATTTTGTATGCTCATAATAGTTTCCTAAAAACCTGAGTGAACTGCGATAGCAGCAGCGATAGCAGTGGCCAATTCTTCTGGGTCACGCTTCAAGGAGTAATGGGTTAATTCGGGGTGTGAATCGACAAACGAAGTATTAAAGCCAGCGCTCTTAAAATCTTCCGAGTTTAAAATTTCATGATAATAAGGAATAGTGGTTTTAATTCCAGACAGGCGCATATCATCCAAGGCTCTTTGCCCTCGAGCGATAACGCGCGGCCAATCCTGAGCCCAAACCACGAGCTTAGCGCATAAGGAATCATAGTGCGGCGGCAAAGTATAACCCGTGTAAATCGACGTATCGGTACGTACACCAGGACCACCGGGCGCATAATAACGACTGATGCGCCCAAAACTGGGCAAGAAATCATTTTGTGGATCTTCAGCATTAATCCGAAACTGCATAGCAAAACCATTGATATGCACGTCTTCTTGCTTAATACTCAAGGGTAGACCCGAAGCGATACGCAATTGTTCCTGCACGATATCCACGCCAGTAATTTCTTCAGTAATGGTATGCTCAACCTGAACGCGGGTATTCATTTCCATAAAATAAAAACTGTCATCACTATCTAACAGAAACTCTACTGTGCCCGCATTTTGATAACCTACCGCCTTCGCAGCTTTAACCGCTAAATCTCCAATATATTCACGCTGCTCTTGGGTGAGTTGTGGTGAGGGGGCAATTTCAATCAGCTTTTGATTGCGGCGCTGAATAGAGCAATCACGCTCATAAAGATGAATGGCATCGCCAAAACTGTCGCCCAAAATCTGTACTTCAATATGCCGTGGATTAACCACGCACTTTTCCATAAACACATCAGCACGACCGAAAGCTTTGGTAGCTTCGGAAATCACGCGATCATAATTCTGGCGTAACTCAGGTTCATTATCGCAGCGCCGAATGCCTCGCCCCCCACCGCCTGAAGTCGCTTTTAGCATAATAGGGTAGCCAATTTCACTGGCTTTAATCAGTGCATCATCCAATCCAGACAAATTGCCATCTGTACCCGGCGTGACCGGAACACCTGCTGCGGTCATGCTTTTACGAGCCTCGGTTTTATCACCCATTTTGTTAATCACTTCAGCACTAGGGCCAACAAAGGCGATACCTTGTTGCGCGCATATTTCCGCTAACAAAGCATTTTCTGATAAAAACCCGTAGCCCGGATGTAAACCATCACAACCCACTGATTTAGCAATATTGACTAACTGCTGGGGATTCAGGTAGCCAGCAAGCGGGTCTTCGCCAATGCAATAGGCTTCATCTGCTTTTTTAACATGCAAAGCATGACGATCAGCCTCTGAATACACCGCTACTGAGCGTATGTCTAACTCTCGGCACGCCCTGATAATGCGTACCGCAATTTCGCCGCGATTCGCTATAAGTATCTTGGTTAACATGATATTGACCCTCGGTACTAAGTAAAAAATGCACGCTATGGCATTCATTGTTTTCAGGCGTATCGATTGCTTTCGCCTTAAAAAGAGATATTATCTGATAATATTCATTAAAGATAATTAACATATATAATCTATAGCATAAACTTTTCTTTATAGTTAATCCTTATGCGCGCCACATTACACCAGCTAAAAATATTCCAACAAGTCGCTTTTTTTAAAAGCTATTCAATCGCAGCAAATAAGTTAAGCCTAACTCAGCCAGCTGTCAGCATTCAAATCAAACAGTTAGAAGACAACCTTGGTTTACCCCTCTTTGAAAAAATAGGAAAACAGGTTTTTCTAACTTCGGCGGGGGAAGAATTCAGCACATTCTGTATAGATATTTTTTTCCGAATCGATAGTATGGATATGAAGTTGAGCGCTATGAAAGGACAATTAGAAGGAGGCTTTTACCTTGCCGCCGTAACCAGTGCAAAATATTTCACCCCCCACTTATTAGGTGCTTTTCATAAGCTCTACCCAAAAGTCAGCTTGTTTCTGGACGTGGTTAATCGCAGTCAAATTATCCAACGCTTAAAAAATAATGACATTGATTTAGTGATTATGGGATTAGTACCCGAAGATTTACCGTTAACCTGTTATCCCATTATTGATAACCCAATTGTTATCACAGCAAGTCCCACTCACCCTTTAGCTACACAAAAAAATATTCCTTTAAGTGAATTACTTAACTATGACTTTATTTTTCGTGAACAGGGCTCTGGTACACGCAAGGCTTTCGAGGACTTCTTACTCTCCAACCAGATAAAATTATCACCCAGTATGGTACTGGGCAGTAGTGAAACTATTAAACAAGCGGTGATGGCGGATCTCGGCATTTCGGTTCTTTCACGCCACAGCATTACGCTGGAATTAGCCACCCATAATCTAGTTGAGCTGGATATACAGGGGTTTCCACTCATGCGTAGTTGGTACCTAGTTCACCATGAAAGCAAACGCTTATCTCCCGCAGCACAAGCTTTTGTTGATTTAATTCTGCATGAGCAAGAAACAGTGGCAAGTTTATGTAATCGCTTTCTTGAGACTCAATTTATTTCACAGTAAAGCATTCAGGACAATTTTGACCTACGAATAAAAATCAACCGTAGCGTTCAAGCTACATTTCTACTCATTACAAACCCGTTGCCAATACCGGAAATATCCCCTTCAAACCATTAGCAATAAATTCGACAGCTAATGCTGCGATAATCAATCCCATCAGACGCGTGAAAACGTTAATTCCGGTACGGCTAATATGTTTACTTATCCATGGCACACTGGCGAGTACACCCCATAAAACCAGCACCACTAGAACAATAATCAACACCATCATCAAATAATGACTCATATCATTCCCTCTATGCGCATACAGTATTACAGCACTAACCACCCCCGGCCCCGCCAATAAAGGGATAGATAAAGGCACGATGGCAATAGATTCCTTAACCTCCCCTTCCTGCAATTCCTGTTCAGTCTGAGAAGTTTCACTCATTTTTCCATGGAGCATAGAAATCGCCATCATCATCAATAAAATACCGCCAGAAATTTTAAAAGAATTAATGGTAATACCAAAAAAATCCAGTAAATGCTCGCCGATAAAAAGCGTCACAATTAGAATCGTCAATACAGTGACAATAACCGTATTCACTATTTTCTTCAAATCTTCATGTTTACTATCCGAGGTAAGCGTAACCACAACGGGAACGGCGGCTAAGGGATCGAGCACAGCCAATAGCGCAATAAAAATCTTTATATAATCTGCATATTCAAGCATTTTGTTGGGTACTCATAGTATCAGTTTAAACTCACGGCTTGGGTAAACTCATTACTTAGGAACGTGCATAGCGCATTCGCGCACAATCGGCTGATGATTTTCAGACAACGTCAAATCCGGTAGGGCGTAACTTTAGCTCGCCTTTAATCTTATTTCTGACTATTAGCGAGCTAAAGCCGCACCTTACAGAGAAAAAATACAACGAACGAAAAACATGCAGAAATAACTAGCGGACTGAAGTCCGCCCTTTCCACTTAATATTACAACCTATACTCGGTATTTGCTCTTGACTGCTTACTTTACCAGCCAACAACAAGTCTAAAGCATGACGCAAATCCTCGCCTGATACATCTACTTCATTCTTAGGCGTAGCACCATCTAGTCGCCCCCGGTAAACACAAGCTAAATCCGCATCAAACAAATAAATATCCGGTGTACAAGCTGCTAAATAAGCTTTTGCAACTGCTTGAGTCTCATCATATAAATATCCTGCAAAAGGATTACCCCACTCAAGCATCATGGCCTGCATTTTATCGGGCGCATCCTGAGGGTAATTTTCTATATCATTAGCACTGAGCGCAATAGTGTTAATGCCTTGCTGGGCATATTGATTAGCAATAGCAATCAACTGGTCTTTAATATGGATAACATAAGGGCAGTGATTACAAATAAACATCACTAGCGTGCCCTGCTCTCCCTTTAAACTGGCAAGACTTTTGTCCTTTCCCGAAATCGTATCCAATAAAGTAAAATCAGGTGCGATTGTGCCCAAAGGCATCATATTAGAAGGTGTTGCTGACATAGTATTATCCTCACAAAATATTTATAGTAGCGCTAAAAACAAATAACCCAGTAAAAAACTCAACTTTATGTGACATTGTCACTGATAATAAATTAATAATACTCTAATATACATTCCAAGCCATTTAAAAGGTCCCTCCCAAAAACTTCAAAATGGTGTAAATAATGGCCTCCCTCTTTCTATATTATTTTAATAGGAAGGGCGAGACTTATTAAAAAGTAGGCTACGAATTTAAGACGGAATAGCTAAAAATGGTAAGGCAGACTTTAGTCCGCCCTACTATATTATTAATGTTTCGTATTAAGTCATAGCCAAAAAGTATTATTCAATATTCATACGCATACCGCGTTTTATCATTAAAAGGTGATTTATGATTGATTTTTTTCTAGCGATTTTTTCCGAAATGTTTCAAATGAATATGCGTGACCATCACGATATGCCCTTTGCTATGCCGTTAATGATGGCCTGTTTAGTTGGCGGATTAATCGGTTTTATTATCGTTAAGTTTGTCGTTAAAGAACAGCAAGACGACTCAGAGCAAAGACAAGTTCATTAATGCTTCTCTGCTACTTTACGTAGCGCTGCTAGGTTTAATAAGGTCACAGTCCCTCGACTCAAACTAACCCAACCATACACTTCAAAGCGTTTTAAATGTCTGGAAATAACTTCACGAGCTGAGCCCAATTCTGCGGCCAGCTCTTGGTGCGTCAAAGTCAGTACGTCTCTGCCATCCGCTAATAGCGCTCGACTTAAGCGTGCATCAATCGCACTAAAAGTAACATCCTCTAAAAGCCCGATCACATCTGATAAACGCGCTGAAAACTTCTTAAATACAAATTCACGAAAAAAAGCAGACTGCTCTATACAGCGGTAAAAAGCGGGGGCAGAAATAGCAAATGCTAAGACTGGACTCTCAGCAATGCCTTCCGCTGGGTAATTGTCGCCACTTAATAAACAAGACGTCATCAGCACACAAGAATCACCCGAACAAACACGGTACAGCAACATTTCCCGACCACTTTCAGAGATAATCTGTGTTTTCACACTACCTTGTAAAACTAATAAATACTGCTCACAAGCATCACCTGGATAAAAAACCTGTTGTCCTGCAGGCAACTCAACTAATTTTGCCGAGAGCATCAGGCTTTTCATGCTTGCCTCTCCTGAGGCAACAAATTCAGGAAAATAAGTATTCCATAAGTTTTGCAATCCTACTGCATCCATAAGCATGCCCCACTTGATTTTTCCAGCATATCTAAAGTTTTTTGATGCTCAACTAATTCTTCATCAGAACACTGGATAACTTTCAATGCGGGCCGGTCACTGCTAATACGTTGAATCACTTGCTCCTTACCGCCCCCAGCTAAATCATCCTCATCCAACATCGAAATTTGTCCGCCGGTCATTAATAAATAAACGTCCGACAAAATCTCCGCATCGAGCAAAGCACCATGCAAATCACGATGACTATTATCAATACCATAGCGCTTACATAAAGCATCTAAACTATTACGCTGCCCGGGGTGCTTTTTACGTGCATAGACTAGGCTATCAAAAACAGTACAAAATTCCTCAGTTTTTCCGATAGACTGATTTAATAATGCAAATTCATTATCCATAAAGCCAATATCGAACGGTGCATTATGAATAACCAGCTCCGCGCCACGGATAAAATCTAAAAAATCACCCACAACATCTTTAAATAAAGGCTTATCTTTCAAGGACTCATTAGTAATCCCATGCACCTCAATCGCCCCTTGGTCTATCTTGCGCTCGGGATTGATATACATATGAAATTGCCGATCAGTCAAACGCCGATTAACCAACTCCACACAACCAATCTCAATAATTCGATGCCCTTCTTTAGGGTTTAACCCCGTAGTTTCTGTGTCTAAAACAACCTGACGACCTTTTTTTCTCATAATATTTTACGTAAAAATTTAACAAAACACGTAGGGCGTGGCTTTAGCCCGCCTTTATATGCATAAAAGGCGGGCTAAAGCCACGCCCTACCAATCATATTAATCCACTAACCAAGCTGCATCCCAATGCGGATAATCAGAAATATGTTCCACCAATCCAGCGCGCAATGGATTAGCAACAATATATCTTGCTGCTGCTCTTATCTCTTCCTCTTTTCTTATCGCATGATCATAAAAGCCACGTTGCCAAAAAGCGCCTTGCCGAATTAAATGTTTATTTAAAATAAACCCCGTTTTCCCCTTAAAAATACGCACCACTTCGGATAGCCCAGTAGAGTCAACTGTAACTAACCAATGTAAATGATCCGGCATTAAGACCCAAGCAAGAGAATGTAATAATTCAGAATCGTGCATAGATTGCATTTGTTTAATGACGCATCTTGCATGGGTGAAATCATGAAAATGCGGAATACGATTTTCAGTCACTATCGTTAATGAATACGCTCGCCCCACTTCAGAAAACCGCCCTTTAGTTAAATCCGCATAAACCATTATTCCTCCAAAAAATAATCGAAAATACCGTAGGGCGTGGCTTTAGCCCGCCATTGCCGCACAAAAAGGCGGGCTAAAGCCACGCCCTACAATCACGCCACTGATACTTCTGCGTGTCGGGGGCAACTTATTAGGTGATCATTCACCATGCCGGTGGCTTGCATATAGGCGTAACAAATCGTTGATCCGACGAATTTAAAACCTTGTTTTTTCAAGCTACGGCTCATTAAGTCAGATTCATCTGTTATAGCGGGGACTTGCTCCATGCTTTGCCAAGCATTATTGATGGTTTGGCCGTTGACAAAAGACCAGATATAGCGGTCAAAACTACCGTGTTCTTGTTGAATTTTGATAAACGCTTGTGCGTTAGTGATGGCAGATTTGATTTTTAATTTGTTTCTGAAGATCTCAGGATTGGAGAGTAATTCTTGTTGTTTCTGTTCGTTGTACTGGGTGATTTTTTGCACATCAAACTGATCAAAGGCTTGCTGGTAGCCTGCGCGTTTATTTAACACGGTAACCCAACTTAATCCGGCTTGGGCACCTTCTAAAATCAGGAATTCAAATAATAATCGATCATCATGGACAGGCACGCCCCACTCAGTATCATGATAATGCTCTTCGGCAGGGGTAGATAAAGCCCAAGGGCATTTATTCATTTTTTCAACAAATCGCCCAAACCCGCAAATGGGTTATGTGATCCGCCAGCATTATTTTGGCTATCTGTTTTCAAGCTGCCATGCTGCATTTCTTCGTATTTGGAATGTTCATTATCATGACAATAAAGGCATAGTAACTCCCAATTGCTACCATCAGCGGGGTTGTCATCATGGTTATGATTTCTGTGATGTACCGTGAGCTCTTGTAAGTTTTTATTGGTAAATTCACGCGTACAACGCCCGCATACCCAAGGGTACATTTTTAAGGCTTGGCCACGATAAGTTTTTTCACGGTCGGTTTGGTGTTTACGAGCATCAGCAACAAGACGTTCTGCCGCACTCATATTTTGATTATTACTTGCCATAAGGTTTTCTAGTGTGAAAGTATAATTGTAGGGCGGACTTTAGTCCGCTTGTCTGTCCAAGTTTATATTGGCGGACTGAAGTCCGCCCTACCTCTGCCCTACAGTTCATTTATGTTAAGATGCAGATAAATCAATCTCATTACTCGTTTCAGTCAAGGTAACGCTTTGCTCTACTTGCACTAAAATTTTCTGTATACCCTTACGTGTTTTGGCATTGATAACTAATGGCGATTTTATTGAGCCTTTAATGGTTGGTTTTTCTTCCCCACCCTCATTTTTATGCAAGATAATCATAATGATAAGATCGTCATCATTACCGTCTAAACCTAGCGCGGCTTCTTCTTCATCCGTTAAGCTAAAGCTATAGTTAATATTAAAATGCGTCGGATGAGCGACTGAAAACAAAACCTCATCGTTATCTAAAGATTGCAACCAAAAAACTATATCGCTACCTTCTTGGTGAAAAAACTTAAAGCGCGTGTCGCTTTCAAAGCCTGGTATTCCATTCGGAAAAGTAATAATAGTATCTGGGTCAACGGCTTGCTCACCCAATAGTTTTGATTTAATTTCCATGATCGTCCACTACCTTTATTTATTTATGAATAATGTAACTTATCATTATAGAATAGATATTGAAAAATTTTTTAAAAATGGACATTATAAAAAAATATCATGCATAGACTCTTACTTCCCCTCTGCTTTTTACTTCTTAGCTCATTAGCTCAGGCCAATGAAACCCAGACACTGCGTATGGTCAGCAACCAATGGCCACCTTATGTCGATAGCAGTTTGGCGGCGCAAGGTTTAGCGATAGAAATCGTCACCAAGGCCTTGCAAAGAAAAGGTTACCAATCAACTTTAACTATTGATAGTTGGCCACGCGCCTTAGAGGGTGTTGAGATCGGGGTGTTTGATGCTACTTGCGCTATCTGGAAAACACCAGAACGCGAACAAGATTTATTATTTAGCCAGCCCTACCTTAAAAATAAAATCAGTTTTCTTAAAAAGAAAAACCTCAGTATTAATTATCACCAGCTATCTGACCTGAAAGGTTTTATTATCGGCGTACTACGTGGCTATGCGTATAATGATGAATTCACTCAGTCGCGTGGGCTTATGAAAGTCCCAGAGAATTATGTTATTCAGAATTTGCAAAAGCTGAATCAGGGTGCGATAGAGCTTACATTGGGTGATGAATTGGTTATCAATCATGCATTAAAGCAATACTTGCCTAAACAAACACATACATTTGAGTTTCTTTCTCCAGCTTTAGCTTATAGGGATCTTTACTTCGCTGTTAGCAAGTCCAATAAAAATGCACAAGCGATTATTGATGACTTTAATGCTGCGCTTAAAGAAATGCAGCAAGACGGCAGTTACGATCGAATTATCAGTCACTATCAGCACTAATTATGCAAATACATCTCATCACTATCGGGCAAAAAATGCCGGGCTGGGTCAAGCAAGGTTACGACGAATATGCCAAACGCATGCCACGTGAATGCGAGCTAGTGCTCAAAGAAATTCCCGCAGGTAAACGCGGTAAAAACAGTGATGTTAAACGTATTGTCCGCGATGAAGGCGAGAGAATGCTGGCGGCATTACCTAAAGGCGGCCTTATCGTCACTTTAGATATACCCGGAAAACCTTGGACTACGCCGAATCTATCTGAAGCTATGCGCGGCTGGTTGGATAGCGGACAGGACATTGCTTTATTAATAGGTGGGCCAGAAGGCTTAGCAGATAGCGTTAAGCAAGCGGCTAATCAATCGTGGAGTTTATCTAAACTGACCTTGCCTCACCCTTTGGTACGCATTGTCGTGGCCGAACAAATTTATCGTGCTTGGAGCATTATCAACAACCACCCTTATCATCGCTAATGACACCTACTCTTATTTTAGCCTCTGCCTCACCTCGTCGTAGCGAACTGCTCAAACAACTGAATCTAGCGCACACAATACAAATTGCTGATATTGATGAAACGCCATTAGCCAATGAAAAACCAGCCGACTATGTGCTACGTGTTGCCCATGAAAAATCACTGGCGGTGTATCAACAATGCACTAAAGGCTGCGTTGTTTTAGCCGCCGATACTTCCGTGGTGTTAGGCGATACCATTATGGGCAAACCCGACAATCTAGCTCATGCGCTGAGCATGTTAAGCAGTTTATCTGGAACGACGCACCAAGTGTATAGTGCTGTATCGTTACGCGGACGTACAGTTCAGCACGTATTAAGTGTTTCTGATGTCACTTTTCGCACGCTTTCTGAACAAGAAATTATTGACTACTGGCACACTGGCGAACCCGCTGATAAAGCAGGTGCTTATGCGGTGCAAGGCTTAGCCAGTATTTTTATCCAATCGATTCAAGGCAGTTTTTCTGGAATTATGGGCTTGCCGCTCTTTGAAACTGCACAAATTTTATCCAATGAAGGAATAAAGGTTTTCAATGAGTGAAGAAATTTTAATCAATGTCACCCCCTCTGAAACACGCGTTGCTATCGTCGAAAATGGCGTGCTACAAGAAATTATTATTGAACGATCTCAGCAACTGGGTTTAGTTGGCAATATCTATAAAGGCGTTGTTTGTCGCGTATTACCCGGCATGCAAGCCGCTTTTGTTGAAATTGGCTTGGAGCGCGCTGCTTTTTTACACCTTTCTGATTTATCCAGCCAGGAGCTAGAACAAAAAGGCTCGGAAAATATCGAGCATTACCTAATAGAAAATCAACAAATTATCGTGCAAATTGCTAAAGATCCCATTGGCAGCAAAGGCGCGCGTTTAACCACAGAAATCTCCATCCCTTCGCGTTATCAGGTTTATATGCCCTACTCTTTAAAGGGCGGCGTATCTCAACGTATCGAATGCGATGAAGAGCGATTACGCTTGCGTGCTTTTCAAGAGGCCTTTCAAGAAGAACATAAATCCGGTGCATTTATTGCCCGTACAGCCGCCGAGTCTATTGATGAGGCTGTTTTAGAATCTGATATGTTGTTTCTCTTGCAGTTATGGGGCTCTGTTCAAGAAAAAATAGCATCTGCTAGCCCGCGCTCGCTTATTCATTATGACTTACCACTGAGCATCCGCACCTTACGCGATTTATACACCGATACCATTGAAAAAGTAAAAGTCGATTCACGCAAAACGCATCAACGCCTAATCGAGTTTGCCACAGAATTTGTGCCTGATATTGTCCCTATTATTGAGCATTACACGCGCGAGCGGCCTCTATTTGATATGTATAATATCGAAGAAGAAATCGAAAAAGCACTGGATCGTAAAGTCAATTTAAAATCAGGCGGTCATCTGGTTTTTGATCAAACCGAAGCCATGACTACGGTCGATGTTAATACCGGCGGTTATGTGGGTGGCAAAAACTTAGAAGAAACTATTTTTAAAACTAACTTAGAAGCCGCTCAAGCGATTTCTCGCCAATTAAGATTACGTAATTTAGGCGGCATTATCATTATCGATTTTATTGATATGCAAAGCGAAGAGCATAAAAGCTTAGTATTAAATGCCCTAGAAAAAACTTTAGAAAAGTGCCATGCAAAAACTAAAATCACCGAAGTTTCTGCTTTAGGTTTAGTTGAAATGACGCGCAAACGAACGCGTGAAAGTTTGGCGCATATTTTATGTGAGCCTTGCCCTACTTGTCATGGTAAAGGCGAACTTAAAACTGCAGAAACTATTTGCTTGGAAATCTTTCGCGAAATTATCCGCGAAGTTAGGCAATATAATGTTAAACAAATTCTCGTTTTAGCATCGAACCCAGTCGTTGAAAAGCTACTGGATGAAGAAGCTGATGTATTAGCTGAACTAGAAGCCTTTTTAAATATCCGCATCAAATTTAGGTCTGAAACTGAATACACACAAGAACAATATGATGTTGTTTTAATATAGGAGTATGACTTTCCCACAATGATTAAACGCATTACAACGCATTCGATTCGCGTTCTTTTTTGGAGCTTACTGATCTTTGCTATCAGCATAACTGGCTTGCGCTTTACTTTGTCTGAACTAAGTTACTTCAAATCAGGGCTAGAGCAACAAATAAGTGAGCAACTTGGCGCGCCAGTCACAATCGGAAAAATACGTGGTGTATTAAACGGCCTAAAACCAGAACTTGCTTTGCAGCAGATCCAAATACATTCGAAACAAAACGGTACTACTGATCTGCACTTACAAGAAATTCATTTGGGTCTCGATTTAGTGACGGCAATTCAGGAGACACTACTCGAAGCCGTACAAGTCTCATTAATTGGCGCTAAATTATCTGTAAAACGATTAAAAACAGGCGGTATTGCCATACAAGGCTTACCCCATAAAGATGATGATGAGCAGCCCACTTGGATAATGCAAGGCAAGCGATACAAACTTATCGACAGTGAAATCAACTGGCAAGATGAAAAACGTAATGCCTTGCCGGTAGAACTTAAGCATGTCAACATCTCTATATACAATCATGACGAGCAGCACAAAATCTTTATTACCATGGATTTACCTGAGTCATTAGGTACATCACTCAAGCTATCGATGACTTTTAGCGGTGATATTTTTACTCCAGAAAGCATAGAAGCAAAACTTTTTGCCCAAGGAAAAAATATCAAACTGGATGAAATTATTACCGGTGATTTACCCTTCGACCTGTCTATTGTTCAAGGTCGTGGTGATTTTTCTCTTTGGAGCTCGTGGCATGCTGCACAAATGACAAAGATGAGTGGTTCACTACATTTAACGAATACCTCGATTAAAAGTACCGCCGCATCCCCCTTTCCAATCGATCAGTTTGATCTACAATTTAATTTACAAAAAAAACGAGAACAATGGCTGTTAGCGATAGAAAACAGCGCATTAAGCTCACAAAATATTAATTTAGGCATTTCCCAGTTTGCCATCGCCTTGCAACATAATGCAGAGGGTGAATTAACTCAGCTCGCTCTCAATTGCCCGAGATTAAATTTAGGTCGTTTAAATAAAATCATTAGCCTCAATAAAGTACTTCCGACTGATTTACAAAAAACCTTGGAAACGCTCAATTTTGAAGGCGAAGTAAAAGATTTATTATTGTTAGCTAATTTAGCTGAGCAAACTTTTTCGATTAATGGCCAACTAGATCAAATCAACCTCGACCTTATGGGTCAAGTTCCAGGGGTAAAGGGTTTATCTTTACATATCCTCGGTAACGAGCAGCAAGGTGAAATTCAATTAAGCTCACAAAACTTCACTCTCAACGCGCCAGCTTTATTTAGAACCCCATTAGACTTCAATCATGCTTTAGGTGAATTGCATTGGCAACAACTTGCAGAGCAATGGCTTATTAATAGCCCAATGCTAGAACTAAAAACGCCTCATTTAGCTATTATCAATAAGTTACAGCTTACGCTCCCCAAAAATGGGCAAGCTCCGTTTATGAGCTTGCAAAGCGCTTTTGATATCTATGATGCCACTAAAACAGCCGATTACTTACCCGCGGGTATACTAGAAAAAGACCTTGTTAACTGGTTGGATAATGCATTTTTAGCAGGGCATGTTGAGCAAGGCGGTATTTTATTCCGCGGATCATTACCTGATTATCCATTTATTCACCATCAAGGTGCTTTTGAAGTCTTATATGATGCACAAGATGTCGCTTTAAACTATGCTCCCAGCTGGCCCAAGATCACCAGCCTAGCTGGACAAGTTCATTTCTTTGCTGAAAGCTTAGAGGTTAATGTTATCCGCGGCCAAGCCAATGGAGCTAGCATTAAACAAGCTAACGTCACTATAGATTCATTTACTTACAGCGACTACCTGAATATACAAGGCGCAGTAGCCGGTAGCTTTGCTCAAGGCATAGACTTTTTAAAACAATCTCCTTTTAAAAAAGAAACCTCAACTGTTCATGAACTGCTAGAGGTGCAAGGTTTATTTGATCTCGATTTGGACTTAAAAATTCCCTTAAAAAAAGTACCTACTAAAATCAACTTAACGCTAAAAACACAAAAAGCGCTGGGCAATATCATTCCTGCGAAACTAGAATTATCTGATATTAATGCTGAATTTCAAATTAATGAGAATAGTATTGTAAGTCAAACACTAACAGCAAGAATGCTTGGCTTCCCTATTAGTGCAAAAGTGAATAGTGATGCGAAAGGCACTCATGCCACGATTTTAGGGTTAACCGACATTCCTAATTTAAGCCAACAATTCCCCAATCAGTTATGGGAGAACTTTTCTGGCGCGAGCCATTACCAAGTTGGCTTAAATATTCCGAATAATACTAGTCCTAGTTGCAAAATACAGCTTAACTCCGAACTAAAGGGGATTAACATTGACCTTCCCCTGTTTTCCAAACCTGATAACCAGGCACATCCTTTTACGCTAAAACTAGGAGTGGATGAATCAGGTATCACTTCATTTAATGTCAATTATGAAAACCTTTTATCGCCTAATAATAGAGTTGCCATTAACCTAAAAAAAATCACACCCCATTGGCAAGGCTTAGTGCAATCCCCTATTGCCAGCGGCAGTGTATTTATCCCTATTGAGTTTACTAAGCAAGCTAAAATGAGTTTGCTATTAAACAAGTTAGATTTGTCTGCGTTACAACAAATAAACGTAAAAGAAAGCAACACCCCTTTTTCGATACAAGACTTTCCCGCGCTTAATCTACAAAGCCAATCACTGTACTGGCAAGGTACAAACTTAGGTAAATTAGAGTTAATGACACAACCAGCACTTGATGGCTTATTGATTAAAAAGCTAGATATTAACTCACCTAAAAACCAATTAAGCCTAACAGGGAACTGGCAGCAACAAGACTCCAGCAATAAAACAGCAATAAAAGGCACTTTGCTCAGCGAAAATTTCGGTCACTTATTACGCCAAAATCATTTCTCTGAAAACCTTGTTAAGACCACGGCAGATATTCAATTTGCACTAAACTGGGCAGATGCGCCTTACGCATTCTCCAACACCAATCTATCCGGTGACCTTAACCTACACCTGACTAATGGGCGAATTTTAGGGGTTAACCCAGGTCTCGGGCGCGTTCTAGGAGCCTTAGATATTTGGAAGCTTGGTAAACGATTGCGTCTTGATTTTTCTGATGTCACGGAAGATGGCTTAAGCTTTTCTGAGGTCGATGCGGATATCACCTTGAACAAAGGCTTACTCAGTAGCAAAAATTTTTACATTAACGCGATGCCTGCCAAAATAGACCTTTCAGGTACGACTCACCTCGATACTAAGCAAATTAATTTAAGCGCAACAGTCCTGCCTAAATTCCCTATTGCTGGTACAATTATCGGCGATGTTGCCAACAGCGTAACAAAAACATTTACCGGTGATGAGCATGCAGGCGGCTTATTATTAAGCCTACTCTATAAGATTACAGGAACGTGGGAGAATTTTTCCATCGACCGTGAATTTGATCGAACCACACTTGAACGCCTAAAAACACCGTAAACATAAAACACACCTTGTTTTCCGAGAAATAGTTATATGAGTATATGTGCCGCCATTCAAATGGCATCCAGCCCTAATATCAATTCCAATTTATTAGAAGCAGAACGCTTAATTACAGAAGCCGTTGCAGCAGGCGCTAAATTAGTTGCCCTGCCAGAAAATTTTGCCCTAATGGGGCTAGATGAATTCGATAAAATAAAACAAAAAGAACAAGACGGCTCAGGCCCTATCCAAGACTTTTTAGCACGTACCGCGAAAAAACATGCGGTTTGGATTGTTGCTGGTACCATGCCTATCGCAGACCCCGCCAATAAAAATAAAGTCATGGCGGCATGCTTGATCTACAACGACCTTGGCGAACGCGTCGCGCGATATGACAAAATCCACTTGTTTGATGTTCAAGTTCCCGGCACTAACGAAGTTTACCGTGAGTCAGATGGCATTAGTAAAGGTCATGAACCGTTAGTTATCGATACACCTTTTGGTAAAATCGGCATCGCGGTGTGCTATGACCTACGCTTCCCTGAATTATTTAGACTCATGCAGGAACAAGGCATGGAAGTGTTAATCATCCCATCCGCCTTCACCGAAAAAACTGGCGCCGCACACTGGGAATTATTGCTGCGTGCGCGTGCCGTAGAAAATCTTTGTTACGTGATTGCCCCTAACCAAGGTGGTTTTCATGTTAATGGCCGGCAAACCTATGGTCATAGTATGATTGTTGACCCCTGGGGAACCGTCTTAGACTGCTTTAAAACTAACGCTGGCTTTGCCTCAGCTGATTTAGATCTCGCTCGATTACATAAAACGCGCGCCTCTTTCCCTGTTCTTCAACACCGCCAAATTGCGTGTAAATAAAGAAATATAATGGACAACACAGTTTTACAATTAGCAAAACAAGCGATCTTAGTCCCTACTGGACTCCAAGAAAATGACATTCATCGAGTGATGGATCAATTAATCTCGGGGGCAGTCGATGATGGAGATATTTATATTCAATCTAGCCACTATGAATCTTGGGTACTGGAAGATGGCATCGTTAAAGAAGCGAATCACAATATCGAACAAGGTGCTGGCGTACGCGCCTTATCTGGTGAAAAAACAGGCTTAGCTTATAGCGATAAAATTGAATTAGCCGAATTATTAACGGCTGCAAAAAATGTTCGTGCCATTGCTCGCCAAGGACAAAATGCTAAAGTTGCCATGACACCCAAAACGGGTGTTTTTAAGCAATTGTACGCGCCACTTAACCCGCTACGCTCTTTAAGCGATCAAGAAAAAGTTGATTTCTTACGCAAGATTGATGTGGAAACACGCAAAATCGATCCGCGTATAGAGCAAGTTATTATTAGCCTAGTCGGCGTACAAGAACATGTCTTAATTGCTAATCAAGGCGGCTCTTTGCTCGGTGACGTACGCCCTCTAGTGCGTATGAATGTCAGCGTTATTGTTGAAGACAAAGGCCAGCGCGAACAAGGCAGTATGGGCGGCGGTGCACGCTCTGATTATAATTACTTCTTTGAGCAAGATAGAGCATTAGGTTATGCCCAAGAAGCCGTCAGACAAGCATTGGTCAATTTAGAAGCAGTTCCCGCCCCTGCTGGCAGTATGCCCGTTGTCTTAGGCTCTGGCTGGCCAGGTATTTTATTACATGAAGCGATTGGTCATGGTTTGGAAGGCGATTTCAATCGTAAAGGCACGTCTGCTTTCAGCGGTCGTATTGGCGAACGCGTTGCATCACCTCTCTGTACCGTGGTGGATGACGGCACACTAGACAATCGCCGCGGCTCTTTATCCATTGATGATGAAGGCACGCCGACTCAGTGCACAACATTGATTGAAAACGGCATACTCAAAGGCTACATGCAAGATAGACTCAATGCGCGCCTTATGGGTACACAGTCTACTGGCAATGGTCGTCGCGAATCTTACGCACATACACCGATGCCACGCATGACTAACACTTATATGTTGCCGGGCGAAAGTGATCCTGAAGAAATCTTGCGCTCAGTCAAAAATGGCTTGTATGCCAAGAACTTTGGTGGCGGGCAAGTTGATATTACCTCAGGGAAATTTGTTTTCTCTGCCAGTGAAGCCTACTTAATTGAAGATGGAAAAATCACTAGACCTGTTAAAGGCGCAACCTTAATTGGCAACGGCCCTGATGTACTGACCCGCGTTAGTATGGTCGGTAATGATTTAGAGCTGGATAGCGGGGTCGGTACTTGTGGCAAAGAAGGGCAAAGTGTCCCAGTCGGAGTCGGACAGCCTACCTTAAAGATCGACTCATTAACCGTCGGCGGAACTAACGTATAGCGCTTTTTAAGGCTACGAACTTAACACAGGACCTTACCTATATTTGTAGGGCGGACTTCAGTCCGCTTTTTTAAGAATCTACACAAAATAACACAGGCAATTATTAGGGCGCAGATCTTTGACCTACCTTTTATAAACAGACACAAAATACTGTGTCCTATTGTGTCGATCTTATTTCATATACATTCCTTTAGTAATGGCGGACTAAAGTCCGCCCTACCGTTTTCAGGTGTCTCGGTTTAAGTTCGTAGCCCTTTTTAATACTTATAAATTATGCAAACTCAAGAAGAAATTAAGCGCTTAGAAGCGATCATTGCAGACTTATTGCTTGAAGCAAAAACGCAAGGTGCTAGTCAAGCAGATGCAGGCTTAAGCGTAGATAACGGCTTATCAGTCAATGTTCGCCTCGGCGAAGTAGAAACCATTGAACACCATTGCTCTCAAGGCTTAGGTGTCACTGTTTATTTTGGCCAACAAAAAGGCTCAGCAAGCAGCACTGACTTATCGCCTAAGTCGATTAAAGAAACAGTCTCAGCGGCATGTAGTATTGCGCGTTATTCCAGTGCAGATAGCTTTGCCGGCTTGCCTGACCCTGAGCGCCTAGCAACAGAATTTAAAGACTTAGATCTACACCACCCATGGGAATTAAATGCCGAAGATGCGATCAACCTCGCGACTCGCTGTGAAGATAGTGCACGTAATTATCATGTAAACATTAGTAATTCAGAAGGTGCTTCGGTTGATACTTATGGCGGCATTCGCGTCTTTGGTAATAGTTTAGGCTTCTTACACGGCTACGCCTCAACACGACACTCCATTAGCTGCTCTGTATTAGGCGAACGTGATGGCGGTATGGAGCGCGATTATTGGTACAGCGTTGCGCGCAACAAAGACCAGCTTGATGATGTTGAGTTCATCGGTAAAAAAGCCGCCGAACGCACTATTCAACGTTTAGGTGCGCAAAGTTTAAGCACCCGAAAATGCCCCGTTTTATATTCTGCTGAAGTCGCGGGTGGTTTAATTGGCTCATTTCTTGGCGCGATCAGTGGCGGCAGTTTATATCGTAAATCGTCTTTTTTACTCGACAGCTTAGATACCAAAGTATTCCCAGAGTTCATACACCTTTATGAACAACCGCATTTATTAGGTGCACTAGGCAGTGCGCTTTATGATGCCGAAGGTATTGCGACACAAGCTAACGATATAGTGGCTGACGGCATTGTTAAGAGCTATTTATTAAGTAGCTATGCGGCACGAAAATTGGGCATGCAAAGTACTGGTCATGCGGGTGGCATTCATAACTTATGTGTTGCACCAGGCGATAAAGATTTTTCGCAATTACTCAAGCAAATGGATACGGGCTTGTTAGTCACTGAATTAATGGGGCAAGGTGTAAACCCTGTGACAGGTGATTATTCTCGCGGTGCTTCAGGTTTTTGGGTAGAACAAGGCGTGATTCAATATCCTGTGCAAGAAATCACCATTGCCGGCAATCTCAAAGATATGTTCCAACAAATTCTAGCCGTGGGAAATGATATAGATTATCGCGGTAATATTCGCACCGGATCTATTTTAATTGAAGAAATGGCAATTGCTGGGGAATAAACTTAACCTCCGCTCTAGCCAAGAAAAGCACAGGGTTATGGTGGCATTAAAATACAACGAGTTGTAATATCAATCCCAATATATTTGCACTTAAACTCATATACCCAAGAAAACCGTCATCCTATGCTTTTAGCAGGAATCTATAGTGTGTGCATGGATTCCCGATTAAAGACTTCGGAAATAACTACCATTACAGTAATTATTTATTGGGATTGGTATAACCCTCTCCTGCTGGAGAGGGTTTTAGATTTGTGTAGATACCAGCTGTAATTCAGCCCTAGGGAAGCGAGGAACTCAGCTAACGCCCTGCTCTTTAAGCAATTCATTAAACTCAGCAATGGGCAAAGGTTTGCTAAATAGATACCCTTGATAATGAGTACAACCTTCAGTCAATAATCGTTGCTGTTGCTCTGTAGTCTCTACGCCTTCAGCAATAACACTCAGCCCCAAGCTATGCGCCATTGCAATAATGGTGCGCACAATCGCTTGGTCATTACTATCGCTAACAAGATCATCGACGAAGGATTTATCAATCTTGAGTTGGTGTAGCGGTAACTGCTTAAGGTATTGCAACGACGAATAGCCAGTACCAAAATCATCTAATGAGAATTGAATGCCAATTCCTGCTAATGCCTTCATTTTGGCAATGGTATCTTCAATGTCGTTTAGCAATAGGCTTTCTGTTAGCTCCAACTTAAGTCGTGCCGGATTGATATTATGCTGTTGGATCGTCATCGTAACTTGCGAAATGAAATCGGCCTGATGAAATTGCTTGGCACTCACGTTGACCGACAATGTTAATTCACGAGTGAGTGCATCTTGTTGCCAAACCTTTAGTTGAGCGCAGGCTGTATCGAATACCCATTGTCCTATTGATAAAATAGCGCCATTTTGTTCAGCAATGGGAATAAAATCTAAAGGAGAGATTAAGCCGCGCTCAGGATGAATCCAGCGGATTAACACTTCAGCACCTACTGCACACAGCGAACTATCCATCTGTATTTGATAATACAATTGAAACTGTTGCTGTTCTATTGCTTGATTGAGTTCCTTTTCTAGTTCTGCGCGCGCTGTGATGCTTGCTTGCATCTGTGGATCAAAAAAGCGCAGCGCATTACGCCCGTCATCTTTCGCTTGATACATGGCGATATCAGCTTGCTTTAATAACTCTTCTACTTCAGTTTGGTGGTCATTAAAAAGTGTAATACCGACACTCGTGCTACTTGTATAGTGATGACTAGCCAGCTGATAAGGCAGGTTGATGGAGGACAAAATTTTATTGGCAATGTCTTCAGCCTGTGCAGCAGCTTCAGCGGCCTGTATACTCAAGCCCTCTAATAGTACGACAAACTCATCACCACCAAAGCGCGAGACAGTATCACCTTCACGGACACAGGTAGTTAGCCGTTCCGCAACTTGCTGTAGCAAAATATCCCCCATATCATGACCTAGAGTGTCATTAAGCGTCTTAAAGTAATCAAGATCAAGAAAGAGCAATGCACCTTCATTACCGCTACGTGCACTCGCTGCCATAGCATGCCAAATGCGATCAATCATAAGCCGCCGATTGGGTAAATGCGTCAGTGGATCGTAGTAAGCTAAATCTTCAATTTCTTGTTCGGCTTGTTTGCTCAGGGTGATATCAGTAAGTGTGCCTACGTAATTAATAACGATACCAGCTGAGTTTTTTACGGCGGTGATAGTAAGTTTCTCTGGATATATTTCATCATTTTTACGCTTATTCCAAACCTCACCTTCCCAGTAGTCGGTACTATTTATTGCTTGCCACATATCGTCATAAAAGCACGCATCATGTCGTTCAGAAGCCAATATGCTAGGCTTGTTACCAATGACCTCTTCAGCGTTATACCCAGTAATGGCTGTAAATGCTTTATTGACCCGAATAATGACACTATCAGCATCAGTCACCATCATGCCTTCTTGTGATTCAAAGGCGGTGGCAGCAATACGTAGATTAGCTTCAATACGTTTTTGTTCACTGATGTCTCGGACGGTAGCCTGTAGCAGTGGCTTATCATTTAGTTCAACGGCGCTAATTAACACATCTGCTTGGAATGTTTCATTGGTATCGGCACGTTTATGCACCCATTCAAAACGCTGCTTACCATGCTGAAGGGCTAACTCGGTCCATTGATTAGCCAGTGTGGCTGAGCTTGTACCACAGGGTTGATCTAATGGTGATAAATCAGCAGGAGACTTACTGCGAAACTCTTCTACTGTGCTGCAACCAAAAAGCTTCAATGCAGCAGAGTTGCCATCGATAAAGTTCGTTTCTCCCATTAACATAACAGCATCATTGGTTGAATCGAAAAGGGCTTTGAACTTTGTTTCAGCAGCTATTGATGTAAGCTCTGCTAATTTACGCTCGGTGACATCAACAAATACCCATAGAGATTCATTTGTTTCCTTGTGTAGTATAGCGCCACTCATATCAACCCAAATATGCTGACCATCTTTACGTACAAATTCGAATTCGTTGCGTATCACACCTTCATTTCGAATGTTCGCATAGGCCTCTCCAATTGATTGATAATCCTCTCCGTTTGCGTAGCATTGTCGTGTTGGGCTGCCATTCAGTTCATTTTTATCGTAACCTAGTATTAACTCCATGGCTGAGTTAGCCCAAACGATATGTCTATCGTGCACAGTCGCCATAGCAACCAGCTTATTATTCAAAATTGTTGTTTGATCAGCGAACAACTGCTCTGCCTTTTGGAGAATCGTATAATGACGCCCCGTAATGCCCAGCAATAGCAGTTGTAATAAGCAGGTAAAGATTAACCCAGTAAGAAGAACTTGCCATGCAAGTAAAGATTGCTGAGACGCGAGATAGTTTGGTGACGCGTAGATTGATAAACGCCAGTTTCTGCCGCCAAAATAAATATTATCCACCCATGAATATTCAAAATCCTGAAATGTAGTGGTTTTAGCAGAGTGAAAGAGTGTTGTGTTACTGGTATTAGAATTAATATCTTCAAGTACCAGCGATAAACCTTCAGGAAGTTGAGTACTAAATACCTGCTGCCATATTGTATCTAGATGAAAAACACCAACAGCGTATCCACCTGGTGAGCCAGAAGGGCTATCTGACATAACAGGAGTCACTAACAATAGTCCCATTCTCATATCAGTATCTTGAATAAGTTGAATAGGTGCAGTTATTGCCACCTTCCCAGTTGCATTCGCTAAATTAAGTGTTTGTAAACGCACTGGGTTTGATGAAATATCATAACCTATTGCCTTGCGATTTGAACTAAGTGGGCTGATATACGCGACAGGCACATAGCTGTTACGCTCTTTTGCTGGCACAAGTTGATTCAGATGATCACGCTGAGTAATGCGAATATTAGGCATACCCACCTGTTGAGAAATATAAACCTCAAATTGAGGTCTCTCAGAAGATGATATGCGAGGGTTCCAGCTAAGTGCAGATAACTCAGGGTGGTTAGCTAAGATAGATTCTGTAAAGCGATCAAACAGTGAATATTCCAGCGAGGGGTTTACCTTAACCAAGTTGCCAATAGAAGCCACTAGCTCTTGATAAGCACTAAGTTTAGATTTTATACTTTCTGCAATAGGACTAGCTGTTTCCTTTAATTGATTAGTAATATGCTTTTTTTCGTTGTCAGCTACATAGAAAAAGATCAATAAAGTGATCATTAGAGCCGTTAGTACCGGAGGTACTATATTTTTTATTCTTTGTGACCACCATGGCTTACGATAATTTAATGCCATTAACAGTAATGGCGTGAACAATATAACGCCCAGCGTATCGCCTAGCCACCAGTACAGCCAATGAGAGACTAATTCGGTAGAGGGTATGATATTGGCTGTTAATAAAGTTGCTCCCGCCCAAGAGGCAGCAATCAAACAAGCAATAGGACCAGCTAATATTAGAACCCGTAAACTATAGCTAATACTTAGTAGCTTTTCCGAATCAGGTTTGCAAAAACGATTAACCAGAACAACCGCTATCCAAGCTTGTAGGCTGGAAGCTATTCCGATGCTTGCGGCAACGGCCATGCTTTGTACGCCAATATCGCCAAATTTAGATGACATCCATAAATTAATACTTGCTGAACCTAACCATACCGCCGGTAATAACCTTGAACCTCCAGAAAATATAGCAACAAAGGCAACGCCCGCAGCTGGAAAGATAGCTGTCGAATAACCTGATAATACGCCTAACTGAAGTCCTGCCGCGCCAAAGAGGAAATAAATGACCGCAATAATTAAATTTAAGGCAATGAGTTTAATTATGCTACTTAAATCCATAATATTTAGTCTTTAATGAGAAAAATAACAAAGATTTGTTCGTGCATAGCTAGTCTAAGCGTGCTTTAGGTTAATGACTGGAGAATGTCCTTATAAAATATTTATAAGCTGCATTTTTAATTACTTACAATACCCTCTTTCTTAAAAGTCACAGGGATATAAAATACTAACAGCCCTGCGATAATACCGATCATTCCTTCATATATAACAGCATGCCAGCCCATATATCGCCATAAAAAGGCAAGACCTAAACCCGCAAACATTGCGCATAGACTTCTGTTTTGACTTGGTTTTTTACCTAGACATAAAACAATCAACAAAGGCGCAAAAGCACTGGCCAAACTAGACCAAGCCATAATAACTAAACTGAAAACACTCTGACTATTAAGTAATGCCCAAATTAAAGCAGCCATTGTAATCGCAACCGTAGCCCCTTTCAGTAAGTGAGTATTTTCAATTTTATGTGGCAATAAATCATGGGTGATTGCAGCTGAACAACTTAATATTAACGAGTCAGCTGTAGACATGGTAGCAGCAAAAATGCCTGCGAGAATTAAACCGATAAAAGCGGGTGGTAATAACTGCATAGCCATTGTAGGGAGAGCTAATTCAGCATCGAATGTTCCAGTATCCACCAAATAGATACGCGACAATAAACCTATCGCCGTTGCCATACAATAGAAAATAAAATACCAACTGTAATACCATAATCTCGCTTGACGCATTTTGTTAGCATCGTTTAATGCCATAAAACGTACCATAACATGTGGCTGTCCTATGACCGATAAACCTGCAAACATCCAGCTAATCGCAAATAAAATACCACCCGCCAAACCTGGCAATGCTAAATCTTTTGGAAACCAATCCATAAAGCCTTCAATAGCATTCATCTGTCCGAGTACATTAGAAACGCCACCTAACGTACTAATAGCTGTTACTAACAATAAACCCATGGAAAATATCATGACGACAGATTGCGCCGCATCCGTCCAAATTGATGCGCGAATACCGCCCGCAAAACAATACAGCACCACCATGATGCTACCTAATACCGCACCAGCCCACATCGGCCAGTCAAATAGGACATGTAGCGCTTTACTGCCTGCTACTAATTGCGCACTGGCATAAGCTAATAAAAAAAATAGTGAAATAAGCGCAATTGCACGCTGTAATACCTTATATCTCTCACCGTGCCAATGACTCAATATACCTGCATAACTTACTTCACCTGTCACTTCTGTTGCGACACGTAAACGTGAATGCACAAAAGTAGAAGCCAGAAAATCCCCTGCAATCCAACCCAACATTAACCATATTGAAGCAAGACCCGTAGCATAAGTGTAACCAATAATCCCTATAAACATATAGCCACTATTATTGGTTGCCACCGCTGACAGGCCTACTAAGCCGGGTGAAATAGAACCGCTAGCTAGATAATAATCTTCCTTGGTACCTTGGCTTTTAAAAAAAGAGCTAACGCCAATGCCCACAAATAAAGCCATGAAACATAAAAAACTGATAATCATTACGTGTTCCTTGAAAAAATCCTGTATCTAGTTATCTAGGTTATAACAACGCTTAGAGAGCTAGCAATAAATAACTCCACGCATACTCCTTATAGTTCCCATGTTCTAGAGACTGTGAAAGTATTCAGTATCATCCCCTCCTTATCAAGGAGGGGCTAGGGGAGGTTTGAGTGTAATTAAAATCTAAATAATATCAATAATCTATGTTTTATAGATCCCCCTCAATCCCCCCTTCTCAAGCATAGGTATCTACACAATTTTAACTAGTTACAAAACAATGAGTTAAATATCATTACCTGCAATTATCTGTGATTTTTGGCAATATTTAGTAAAAAAATTGACATACGAGAGTATATATCTTCATGAAAAATCAATTTATTTTTATAAGTGTTTGATTTTAAAATATAAAGATGTGTAGATACCTATGCTTCTCAAGGGAGGAGGCTAAAAGCATAATACTTTCACAGTCTCCAGAGCGAGGGAACCATTAAACGCTTATTTGTTTTCAGCTTAACTCGTAAGCACCTTCGGCATTATGTACTTCTTTACCACTCAGCGGCGGGTTAAACACACAGGCCATTTTCATCTCGCTAAAAGCACGCAAGGTATGCTTATCATGCTGATCCAAGATATAAAGTGTCCCTGCTGTAATAGGGTGTTTTTTATTGTCTACTCGCGTTTCGACCTCACCTTCTCCAGAAATGCAATACACCGATTCCAAATGATTCTGATAGTGCATTTGAAAATCTGCCCCAGCATAAATCGTTGTAATATGAAAAGAGAATCCCATCTTGTCATCTTTTAATAACATGCGGGTACTTTCCCAATTCCCATCAGGTGATACCACACGACGCTCTGTTTTTTCTACTTCTTGGAGTTGTCTAACAATCATTATTTATTCCTTGCTTTCTGTTCTCTAAGGACTGGTTCATTTTTCTTGATAGCTAAGTACCGAGGCATAATTACGAAACGTTGTTGTAGGGTCGAAATTATTCGTACCTACGGGCATACCATTCAGCTGATGCATATTATTAACGTATTCGTTTAATTTTACGTAGGTACTTAAGTTCTCATTACCCATGGGGAAATCATTATAAGAAAGGTCGTCATTCCTGAAGCCTTTTAGGAATACAGACTTAATAATACCCGAAACTTTAAGTTATAAAGCACTGCCAGTCCATTTAGGACTGGCAGTGCTTCGGATATTATTTAATTTTGATTCCTTAGTAGCTGCTTATTAGCTGTCTGAATTGAAGTAATCTTTTTCTTCTGGAATAGAATCTTCTTTGGCGCACACTTCTTTTATCGCTTGCTCAACAATATCGAGGCCTTTTTTCAAATTCTCGTCACTAATAACAAGCGGACATAGAAACTTAACCACTTGATCATCAGCACCACTGGTTTCAATAATCATATTTTTCAAAAAAGCTTTATGAGTGATTTTTCCCGCTATATCACTGTTCACACAGTTAATACCTTGAAACATACCTCGTCCACGCGTACTGAAATTACCTTCCCCATATTGCTCAACAATGGCTTCTAGGCGTTTTGACACATATTCACCTTTACGCTTGATCTCTTTTGAAAAGGTATCATCTGACCAGTATGTGTCGAGTGCCGCTTTTGCCGTTACAAAGGCAAAGCTGTTACCTCTAAAGGTGCCATTATGCTCACCCGGTTTCCATTGATCTATTTCTGGACGAATAAGTACCATGGCAAAAGGTAAACCATAGCCGCCTAATGATTTTGAAAGGGTAACGATATCAGGGTAAAGCCCAGCTTCTTCAAAGCTAAAATAGCTACCCGTGCGACCACAACCCGCTTGAATATCATCGACAATCAATAAAACATCATGCTTTTTACAGGTTGCCTGTAAATCTTTTAACCATTCAAAGCTCGCCGCATTAATACCACCCTCACCTTGAACTGTTTCCACAATAACGGCAGCTGGTAAATCAATACCACTACTGGAGTCAGTCAGCACTTTATCCAAATAAGCAATGGTATCAATATCATCGCCTAAATAGCCATCATAAGGCATACGACTTACACCATTAAGGCTTACACCCGCCGCACCACGGTGATGAGAGTTTCCTGTTGCCGCTAATGCGCCAAGGCTTACACCATGAAACCCATTAGTAAAAGCAATAATATTTTCACGCCCTGTGACATTTCGAGCTAATTTTAATGCCGCTTCCACCGCATTCGTTCCTGTAGGACCTGTAAATTGCAGTACGTAATTTAAGTCACGAGGTTTTAGAATTTTCTCGTTAAAGGCTTCAAGAAAATCCGCTTTAGCTTTAGTATGCAGATCTAAGCCATGAGTAATGCCATCGCTATGAATATACTCAAGTAATTTCTCCTTAAAGATAGGGTTATTATGCCCATAATTCAAGGTGCCAGCCCCCGCAAGAAAATCTAAATATTCAACACCTTCTTCATCGTAAAGAAACTCGCCAACCGCTTTGTTAAAAATACGTGGGAATGATCTTGCATAAGACTGTACTTCAGATTCGATTTCTTCAAATATTTTCATTGTTAATTTCCTTTATTGCGGTAAATGGACCAATTTTCACAAGCATTTCAGTGTCATGGACATCATCAAGGTGTTTAATACGATCAAACATTACTGAACTATGGAGTTCGGCGTTTAGCTTACCGGACAGACCCTTAAATAAAGCCCAAGAAGCTTTATTTGATTCAGTAATCGTTGTTTCCAGGTAGCTAACATTACTACAAAGGGGGCGAGAAAGTATGTGCTGTACCATGCGCGTTGCAAGTCCTTGACCGCGTGCTTGCGAACCGACAGCTACCTGCCAAACAAACAAAGTATTAGGTCGTTCAGGAACAAGATAGGCTGAGATAAACCCAACGACATCATTATCAGAAACAGCAATGACTGAAGTGCTAGAAAAGTGACTGCATTGCAATAAATTGCAATACATGGAATTTGCATCCAAAGGAGGACATTGAGAGATTAATTTAAATGCCTGCGCACCGTCTTCTGGCACAGGATGACGTAGTTCTATAGCTAAACTGTTAATAAAAACACCAAATTTGCATACAGATCTAAATATTTATTTTTATGGAAATTCACCTGAAAACTGAATATTTTCACAAAAATAAACGCTAGATTAGTAAGATTATAATTGTCTTATTAGGATATATTATTTGGGCAGCAAAGTATAGAGCTAGCCTTCTCCAATACGAAATGAGCCTGAGTCTAAACTGACAAAACTAGATAGCCTGCTCATATGACAGATAAAAGCCATCATGAGCCTTAACATAATAAAGGGTTACAATCATTTTCCTGATTACTCACAAGTTTCAACTACCTTGAAAAATATTTTTAATATCAAACAGCTTACCATTGTAGCCGTAACTTCTCATTATTCATGAGTAAATACCTATAAAAATATCGTCATTCCCGAATGCTTTTATCGGGAATCCACGTTGAGCATAGATTCCTGCTAACAGCATAGGATGACTAACTGAAAAAACTGCCTGTGCTCTTTAGTAATGAGAAGTTACTTGTAACCCGCATAAAGTTTACGGAATGCAGGGGAATAGCTGCACCAAATTACCCGTATTCCGCCAGCGCCATAACGAGCTACAAGAGATTTTGATTATCGGCTGATAAGTTATACTTAATTAGGTATTTTTATATTGCATTCTCTAAACGTTTAACGTTTCCTGACTGTAGTTTTTCCTGTAAAGCCGAAAAGGCTAAAGGCAAAGAGTCGGCTATCGCAGTACGTCGATTCATAGCAACAAGCACTTTCGCTAAACGTGGAAACCCTTGATCGGATGCAGCTTCTAAATACAGTGGCTGGATATATAACAATGAATGCTCTACCGGAATAATAATCATGCGACCACGGATAACTTTAGAGCCCTGCTGATCCCACAAGGTTAATTTCGCTGAAATGTCTGGATTTTGATTCATTAAAGCACTAATTTGTGCCGGTCCTTCCACTTGTATATCCTGCGGAAATTTATAGAGATAAATATCATCTTGATAGTGTTTATTACAATGCGTCGCTTTTAGGCAACCTGCAATAGCCACAGAAGCTAAATTCTCACGCCCCAAAGGCGATAAGGGGCTAACTAAAATAAATTTTTGTCGCTCATCTTGCTGAGCCTGCGCATCTTCGTCTATATCAATGGTTAAATAATAAGGCTCAACGGGCTTTTCATCCATGCGTGCTAACTCTAAAGCTTCACTTTGCTGATAAAAAATCTCAGGGTCAACTTGATGAAAACGAGCATATAAACGCATTTGCAAAGCAAACCAAGCTTTCGGATAACTAAAATGCTTGATGATTTCCTGCGGTGCATCAGCCAGCTTTTTAAATAAACTAGGGTACAGGCGCTGGTAAGTTTTAATTAACGGGTCTTGATTATCAACCACATAAAAATCGACTGCTCCATTATAGGCATCAACTACGATTTTTACTGAGTTCCGCGCATAGTTAAATGACCGCGCATTCGACTTATCCAAAGTAACCGGCTCAACTAAAGGGTATAAGTCTGAAGTAGTATAAGCATCAACCACCCAATATATTTTATGATTCATTAACACGGGATAGGGCTCACTATCCAGGCTTAAAAAAGGCGCTACAGCTTGAATACGCTTTAGAATATTACGTCTCGCTAAAAGGCGCGTATCATTATTAATGCTCACCGAGAAAAAGATCCGTTCATCTTTGAAATAAGCAGAGGCCACCGCCTTTATAAGTAAGGAGGTTAATGCCAAGCCTCCTGTACCCTGATAATCTGTGCTCATATCCCCTGCACTTTTACCTGAGCCGCTTAAAGACTCAGAATTAGGCACTAGCGCATACGGATAATCTGCCATGCCATAATAAATTTCTGGCTGTTCTAGCTTTAATTTATCAATCGTCACCATTTGGTCAAAGTTACTCAACAACCATTGCATGCCTTGATTAGCTTGCTGATTAGATGGTGCCATAACGAGACCATAACCATGCGTGTAGAATAAATGCTTATTGCGCCAGTTCTGCGCTGCAGGCGCAAGACTTTGATAGTCAAGCTCACGCGCAGCAATATTAACCTGCCGATTTTTACCGTCTAATTGATAACGATCCACAGCCACTTGCTGAAAGCTAAAAAACGGGCGAATACTCTGTAATTGCTCATAAACCGGCAATAAAAAATCATTATCCCAGAGTGGAATATTATCTAATTCACGACTAATTTCCACGCGACTTAAAGGCGATAAGGACGACTCTAATGGGTAATCTATTTCTGTTATATCGGCCAAATTAAAAGCATCTTGAGTCGCTTTAATATGCTGTGCAATATATGTAGACTCTGCATCGACAGGGTTAGATTGCACATAATAATCATGCATTAGATCAGGTATAAGCTCACTCTCTTTTACACCTAAAACCAATAAATAACTAATACCTAAAACGATTGCCGTATATTTCTTATTACCCGTGTACAAACTATAAACCCAAGCAATTACTGTTATCAGAAATAATAGAAAACTAAACCAAATCAGCGGTAGCTGATAATTCATTTCCACAAAGCCTGGGCCATAAAAAACCGGCAAATGACGACTTTCATACAGTAATTCAATGCGCTCTAAAGCGATAGACCATGCTTGAACTAACACTAATAGCGTCATTAAAACCGACAAGTGAACTTTTGCTGCGAAAGGAAAACTGTCCAGTTTATCTGAGTGAGATTTATAAAAGGTATAATATAAACCACTCACCAACGCTAACAGCGAGCTAAAAACGATCAATAACCCATCTTGAATCAATTCATAAACAGGATAGGAAAATAAATAGTAACTAATATTTTTGCCATAAACAGGGTCAATTAATTCAGACTCGGCACCAAAATAATATAATAAGAAACTTTCCCAATGATTAAAAACAGGGATTAGCAACGGAATGGTGATTAATAAGGCTAATAAAAACAAGAGTTTTTTATTACTTTGCAATTGACCGACTAAACCTTTTCTTGCACTCTCAGGAGCTAATGCTAAAGCTCGCGGAATATAAGCCAAATTAAAATATACAACACTGGCAAATACCACGCTTGAACCAACACACACTAAGCCGGCATAGCTCTCACGCAATAAAAAGAATGCGCCTAAATCTAAAGAACTAAACCACCAGAATTTCAATAAAAAATCACTGGCTAGATAAGCGGCAAAACTAAGAAAAAGTAATGCAGTAATAATTTTAAAAAGTAATTTCATGTATTTTTATATCCTATTTCCCTTAGTGCTCCACCCTCTAATTTCAGGTAGGGCGTTACTTCAGCACACCAATAAAAGAATCGCACTTGAAGGCGAGCTAAAACCACGCCCCGTTAGTTTTCAAACAAAACAAAAGCTGCAAACCCCGTCCAGCTGATAAACAATAAAAGCCATGGCAACCAATGTTGACGATAAATAAATCCCCCTTCAACAGGCCCATCATCTGTTTCTGTTTCATTTAGCTGATTTAAACGGCCGGAAACTTTTTTCAGCTTTTTATTCAACTCACGCGATCTTTCTTTTTGTTGTTTTTTATAAAGTTCGATGCCCTTCTGAATGCCCTGAGCAATTAATTTTGTCTGCTCTTTAGTTTGTCCTGGGCGCTGAGTAGCTTTCGCCATTTTCAATGATTCTTCTTGTGTTTCAGGTGAGGTTTGTGTGTTTTTTGAATATCGGCTCATAGTCTTTTCTTGTAGTTCATCTAAGCATAAAATCGTAGGGCGGACTTCAGTCCGCAAGCATTAATTTGGCTAAAATATTAAATAGGGGCATACGATAGATGCGACGCGCTTTAATTATTTCAAAACCACTGTTTGCACTCCTGCATAGTATTTTTAAAGATCCTTGCCCTACCTTAAGTTCGTAGCCTTTAATCTTTGCACTTGCGGACTGAAGTCCGCCCTACTTTGGTCGCATCTAAACACTCTCAGCGGCGGCATCTTCTTCCTTATTATCATCTGTAGGCGCATCAGAATTACCTACCACTACAGGCTTACGCTCAGGAAAAAACATATTGGCAATTAAAACAGGGATCATTAATAAGATCATCACGGCAATCAAAGTAAACGCTGGATGAATAATATCTCTTAACCAATAAGCGGCTAAAGCTCCCCAAACCATGCGCATAGGGCCAGGCAAGAGAACGTTTTTTGATTTCGCTTTGCCTTTGGTTTTAGCCTTAGTTTTAGCTTTACTCAAAACACCACCACTGAATTAGATTTAAAATTGACCCATATTTTATCACCTAGATGAATTTTTAATTCATGCAAAGATTGATAAGTAATTAATACCTGAAAAATCACTCCTGTATCGACATTAACTAGAATACTACCGCCCTCTTCTGCAATCATCACAATACGCCCCTGAATACAATTACGCATACTGGAAACTAAAGCATCGACAGATAAAACAATATCTTGTGGATTAATGGAAGCATGATACCCAGAAACGACACCCTCAGGTAAGATAATACGCAGTGCGCCACTTTGAAAAACATGCTCACGCACGGCTCCAGAAAACAAATTAATCAAGGGACTATGCACACGTTTGCCTTGAGCCAATGCTAGCACTTCATCAGCTAATGCAAAACCTTGCAAACGGTCATGTGTGCTAAATACTAAGGTCTTCCCTGTTTCCTGAGTGTAGTTGCGCAAAAATAATTCTAAAGACTGCGCGCTGCTTTGATCTAAATAACTAAAAGGCTCATCCAATAATAAAACTTCAGGCTCTAACACTAATATTCGCGCTAAAGCGGCTTTTTGTAATTCACCACCCGATAAACTCTTCGCTTGCAGCTGTGCACAATACTCTATATCTAATTGCTGCAACACACGTTGTATTTTCTCTACACGCTGTTTTTTACCGTGTATTCTTAAAGCGAGATCGATATTATCAAAGACTGTACCGCGCAACATAAATGGCTTTTGCGCTAAAAAACCAACACGCCGCCTATAGGGTGTTAAATCAAAGGAATTAACTGGCTGCCCCATAAATAATAGCTGGCCGTGCTTGGGGCTTGCCAAAAAAGCACACAAATTCAACAAGGTGCTTTTCCCTGAGCCATTCGCGCCAATTAAAGCAGTTGTTTTACCTTGCTCAATCGTTACTTGATCCAATGATAAAGCGAGCTTATCGGCATAGTAAAACTGTAAATTATTGAATTGGTAAGTCATCAATCAAAATAACAAAATAGATAAATCACGCTCAGGTACAACCACCTGCCACTAATGCAGTCGCGACACTATGATAAATTATTCATTAGCATAGCACTAATCAATGCACTATCAATACCTGCTTGACGTAACATTTAGTCTAAAATAACGCAGCTACTAGAATTGTTATGCTGAAATAGCTATAACTTGAGGTAGTAATTTTAAAAATGCACTTTAAAGCATATTTTTATGCATCGAAAAAACTAGCACAACGCCACTCTTTGACAGAAGTTCAACCCATATTTAATAACTAGAAACCAATTAACATGAAAAAAATACTGAACTTTACTTTACTCTATTTACTCAGCATAAATGCTTACAGCACCGATATTTTACGCATGTCAACCACGACTAGCACCGAAAATTCAGGACTATTAAGGGTGCTCAATCCCTTGTTTGAAAAGGTCTATGATGTGCGTTTAGACATCATTGCTGTTGGCACAGGAAAGGCCCTGCGCTTAGGTGAAAACGGTGATGTTGATGTGGTTTTCGTACATGCGCCTGCTGCGGAACTTAAGTTTGTAAAAAATGGCTACGGCGTTGATAGAAAAGCCGTGATGCATAATGACTTTGTTTTGGTTGGCTCTAAAGCGAACCCTGCACAAATCAACGCTAGCCAGCCCACAACAGAAGCACTTAAACGCATTGCCGAAACGCAATCCGCCTTTATTTCTCGCGGCGATGATTCCGGCACACATAAAAAAGAAAAATTACTCTGGCAACAATCCGGCATTGAACCGAGTGGCTCATGGTATTCCGCAGTAGGCCAAGGCATGGGCGCAGTACTCACCATAGCCAATGAAAAACAAGCCTATACCTTAACGGATCGCGGCACTTATATCGCATTTAAAGATAAAACGGATTTAGTCATACTCAATGAAGGCGATGCGGCTTTTTTTAATCCCTATCACATTATGGCGGTTAACCCGGCCAAACACCCACATGCGCGTTATGACCTAGCTAAAAAGTATATTGAGTTTGTCACCGGCAGCGAAGGCCAAGCATTGATCGGTGCTTATAAAAAGAAAGGCGAGCAATTATTTTATCCTGATGCGCAAAAATAGCAGCGATTAATAATATCAAGTGATTTGCCATAGTCACGCATGGCAAATCCCCCATTAACACACACAAAATAAGATTACAGAGCTTATTTTCAGTACATTTCAAAGGTCAAAACCAAAATAAACAACCATTTTTCATGCCAACTTCAGCGACAAAATGTCGCGCGACAAAATGCCACATTTCCCTTTACAAATCTTACCACTACACTCTTTAAGTAATATCTATCAGCACCGCATAACACTCTACTATTAGTGCCGATAGCCCCTAATATTTACAAATAAGGAGAGCTCATGAGCATCGAAGATTTAGATTACCAAGCAAAAATAATTACCCCAACCAAACAACTTTTTGACCAAATTAGCGAGCAAGCGAATGTGCTACTTGTACAAGCAAAGGAGTCTGCGCTAGAACTTCATGCCAAAGTTTCTGAATCTGGCTTGGAGCTTTATGAGCACCCAGTAGAAACAGCGACTCGCTGGCAAGCTGAAGCCACGGAAAAAAGCAACCAGCTATATGCTACTTTTAATGACAATATACTTCCCGCCGTTAAAGCCGATTATGACCAGCTGATCGTTACGTTTGTTGACTATGGGCTACAATCACGCCAATCATTTCAAGTCTTCCTTGATAACCCAGAACAAATTACAGTAGAAGCGTTTACCGCACTTAACCAGTCGTTAAGTACTTATATCGATAATTCCTTAAATGTATCTGCACTTATTCTTAATGACCTCAGCAGTAAAGCAGATGAAATTATCAGCCTATTAATTGAGCAACCCATGGCAACCATGGAGACTTTTTATTACCAATCTCTGACAAACCTGCTAAATAGCTATTTCGACATCGTATCGTCTGCGCTTGTTTCTCTTTAGCAATTAGCGAAAAACCACCTAGTCAATTTATGCATTCACAATTGACTAGGAGTAACTACAATCGCTGCCAACTAAAACTTCCTTCAATATCAATTGGAAAAACAAGCTGCTCAATAACGAGGGCAGCTTCGTTTTTTATTACAGTTAAGCTACCCCAATTTTTTCTTTTCCTGCTTAAACCTCCGAACCAGCCCATACCTACGATTTACAGCGGGGTGCTTTGCCTGCTTATGCTACAATTTCGCTCATGCATATACATTTTGTTATGCATATTTACTATAAACACAAGGTAAAATTCCGAATGGATTTATTGAAAAAAGTAATACTGGCTTTATTTGTTAGCATCTCAATGTTTGCTGTTACTCCAGCTGTCATGGCTGAAGTGCCAGAACCTGCTTCAATGGAAGAAGTTGCAGAATCTATTGAAGAAGCGATCAAATTTTCAGAGCAAACATTAGAAGCATTAAAAGCAAATGAGTCAAAAAGCAGTGTTCTAGCATTATTTAAAGCGACTAAGAAAGAGTCTAAAAAGATTGAAAGTACACCTGTTGAAAGAACACGCTCCAAAGCTAGCCAGAAAATGGCTAAAGCCCGTCTTTTGTTTAAAAAAGGTAATAGCCCAGAAGCAATAGAATTAATGACAGAAGTCGTTGAGCTTTTTAAAGAGGTACAAAAAATACACAACGCGATTTAAAGCTGTATTACTGAAGTAGTCTACTAAGACTTGCTTTATGGCGGGCTCATTGTTACAAACAATTGAGTCCGTTTTATTACCTGACTTTTATGGGTTTACACTTAAGGCGAAACATTTAAGGTAGGGTACACATTGCGTACCTTTCGGTACATACCCTACATAAAGTGTACCAGCTTAAAATACTAGCCATACCATCACGTATCTACCAAGGTAATAACTCACCATTGGTATGCCAGAATGAACCTGTATTATCGAGATTTAATTCGTCCATCCTAGCCAGTAAACCTGCTGCTGATTCATCTGTATCAATCAACCCACTGTGACCCGTCATATCAGTACGTACCCAGCCTGGATGCAAAATACCCACCGCAATGCCTCGCGGCTTTAAGTCAATCGCCAATGATTTTCCCGCTGCATTAACGGCGGCTTTCGACATACGATAACCATAACTACCACCTGAATCATTATCAGCGACTGAGCCCATACGACTGGTAATAATACCGACTTTACTGCTCTCACCTAAATTGCCAAGCAAAGCCTGCGTCGTCAATAATGGGCCAAGGCTATTGACCTCAAACATGCGCTTGCAGCTAGCAATAGCGCGCTCATCAAGCGCATCCATGGCAATGCCATCAGCAATACCCGCGTTATTAATCAACCAATCAATACGACGACCTGATAATTTAGTGGCCAAACTAGCAAGACTTTTCAGATCGCTCACCTCAACATTCTCAATGACTTCTATACCCAAAGAATCTAGTGCAGAAGAACTCTGGCGACAAGTGGCGATAACATCAAAACCACGCTGTTTTAATTGCGTACATAATTCAAGACCAATACCACGATTACTACCTGTTACTAATGCTGTTTTTGACATGTTTTACTCCGTAATTTTTAATATTTTTCTTTAGATGGCAATACAACCAACAATACACCCTACCCTATTAATTATAAATCCATACATCCTTAACCTAATAATAATCATGCCAATCGAAAAATATAGCCAAACAAGTTATACCAATCCCAATAAATAATTACTGTAATGGTCGTCATTCCCGAAGCCTTTAATCGGGAATCCATGCGCACACTATAAATTCCTGCTAAAAGCATGCAGGATGACGGTTTTTCTTGGGTATATGAGTTTAAGTGCAAATATATTGGGATTGGTATTCCACTCCTCCTTGAAAACCATCCCCATACCCCCCAAGTTAGTAGTATCACAATTAAGAGGTAAATCATGAACCCAGAAAAACTAACCAGCAAATTCAAAAGCGCACTTAACGATGCCCAGAGTTTAGCACTAGCAAAAGACCATCAGTTTATCGAAGGTACACATGTTCTTTTAGCTATGCTTGAGCAACAGGGCGGCAGCATTAAGCCTTTATTAACTCAAGCAGGTGCAAATACTCAGCAACTAACAGATGCGCTGAAAAAATCACTTGATACTATGCCTTCGGTTTCCGGTGTCGGTGGTGATGTGCAAATCTCTAATGATTTAGCAAAACTGCTTAACCTGACTGAAAAACTAGCGCAAAAGCGCAATGATAGCTTTGTCTCTAGTGAAATTTTTTTATTGGCCGCAGGTGAAAACAAAGGCCAACTGAGCACGATATTACAACAAGCCGGCGTAAACCAACAAGCGATTGAAAAAGCCATTAATGACGTCCGTGGAGGCGAAAACGTGCACGATGAAAATGCAGAAGATCAACGCCATGCGTTGAAAAAATACACGATTGATCTGACCGAGCGTGCCGAACAAGGCAAACTAGATCCTGTTATTGGCCGTGATGATGAGATTCGTCGCACCATTCAAGTTTTACAACGCCGCACTAAAAACAATCCGGTTTTAATCGGTGAGCCAGGCGTAGGTAAAACCGCGATTGCCGAAGGTTTAGCACAACGTATTATTAATGGCGAAGTGCCTGATGGCATGAAGGGAAAGCGCTTATTAGCACTAGATATGGCTGGCTTAATTGCTGGGGCAAAGTTTCGCGGCGAATTTGAAGAGCGTCTAAAAGCGGTACTCAGTGATTTATCTAAACAAGAAGGTCAAGTCATTCTATTTATTGATGAGCTACATACCATGGTCGGTGCAGGTAAAGCGGAAGGCGCGATGGATGCGGGCAATATGCTTAAACCTGCTTTAGCACGAGGCGAGTTGCATTGTGTCGGCGCAACAACACTGGATGAATACCGCCAATATATAGAGAAAGACGCGGCATTAGAGCGTCGCTTTCAAAAAGTATTAGTCGATGAACCTTCAGTTGAAGACACTATTGCGATTTTGCGCGGTTTAAAAGAACGTTATGAAGTGCATCACGGTGTTGATATTACTGACCCAGCAATTATTGCTGCCGCACAATTGTCATATCGCTATATTGCTGACCGTCAATTACCCGATAAAGCGATTGATTTGATTGATGAAGCGGCTAGTCGTATTCGCATGGAGTTAGACTCCAAGCCTGAAGTCATGGACAAACTAGAGCGTCGTTTAATTCAATTAAAAATTGAACGTGAAGCGATGAAAAAAGATTCCGATGAAGCTTCCAAGAAACGCTTAGCTATCTTAGAGGCTCAAATTCAGGAATTAGGCAAAGAGTTTGCCGATTTAGAAGAAATATGGAAAGCAGAAAAAGCAGCGATCCAAGGCTCAGCGAGTATTAAAGAAAAATTAGAACAAGTTCGTGCCGAATTAGAAACTGCGCGACGAAGTAATGACTTAACACTAATGTCTGAGCTGCAATACGGTAAAATCCCTGAACTAGAACGCCAACTTGATTTAGCTTCGCAAGCCGAAATGCAGGAAATGACCTTATTGCGCAACAATGTCACAGAGGAAGAAATCGCTGAAGTTGTGTCTAAATGGACTGGCATTCCGGTTTCTAAAATGCTCGATGGCGAGCGTGACAAGCTGCTAAATATGGAACAAGCACTAGCAAGTCGTGTTATCGGTCAAACCGAAGCGCTTAAAGCTGTCAGTGATGCGGTACGCCGTTCGCGTGCGGGTTTATCAGACCCAAGCCGCCCTAATGGTTCTTTCCTATTCTTAGGCCCTACTGGTGTGGGTAAAACTGAACTCTGTAAAGCCTTAGCGGACTTTTTATTCGATACCGAAGATGCGATGATTCGCATAGATATGTCTGAATTTATGGAAAAACATTCAGTCGCACGCTTAGTCGGCGCACCTCCGGGTTATGTCGGTTATGAAGAAGGCGGTTATTTAACGGAAGCTGTGCGCCGTCGCCCTTACTCCGTTATTTTATTGGATGAAGTTGAAAAAGCACACCCCGATGTCTTTAATATTCTCTTACAAGTCCTTGATGATGGTCGTTTGACCGATGGACAAGGGCGTACCGTTGATTTTCGTAATACGGTTATTATTATGACGTCTAACCTAGGCTCTGACCTGATTCAGGAGTTATCGGGAGAAGATAATTATGAAGTCATGAAACAAGCGGTTATGGAGGTCGTTGGCGGACATTTCCGGCCTGAATTTATTAACCGTATTGATGAAGCTGTCGTATTTCATCCTTTGGGACAGGCACATATACGCTCGATAGCAAAAATACAAATCGAACATTTACGCGCTCGTTTACTGGATAGAGATATACAGCTGACTATTACTGATGAGGCCTTAGATAAAATCGGTGAAGCGGGATTTGATCCTGTGTATGGCGCTAGACCACTTAAGCGTGCTATTCAACAAGGATTGGAAAACCCACTAGCTCAAGATATTTTAGCCGGTAAATTTGATGCAGAAGATACCATTAATGTCGATGTGCAAGAGGACTCTCTTAGCTTTAGAAAAAGCTAAGAGCAGAGCATACGGTTCTCGCTTCTGTGGGAGTGGCTTTAGAGGCTGCGCAAGAATTAATTACTTATTTATCAATTGGTTATAAATTTATTTCCTATTGAAAATGCCTATTTTGGTCGTTTTTCTTTAAAAAATGGCAAAAATAGGCAAAATTTAAATTTTAAGTAATTGATTGTAAACTATAAAATACTTGCACAGCCTCTTTAGCCACGATTCGCGACTAAAGTCGCTCCCACAAAACAAAGAATATTATATATTTTGTAAGGCGCGGCTTTAACACCAAAGGCGGACTAAAGTCCGCCCTACCGTTTATATTCTTCATCTATCTTGCTACTAGCTTGAACCTGCTCATGATGCTTCGCCAATAAATAATCGGTAAAAATACGTAACTGTTGCAACTGGGGGCTGTATGGCAATAATAGACGTGCATGGTACAAGCGCTGATTCGCGGATAACAAATGCTTTTGCGCTAGTAACTCCAATACCTCTAAATAATATTGCTGAATAAGGAAATCACGAAACACCATAGCTACCTGTGTTTTTTTCAGATTCAAAGCAAACACTAATGCCTGAATACTTTGCTCGCCCTCACCTTCTGCCCATTGCTGTATTGCCTTAGTCAAGTACTGTTCCGCAGCTTGTTCCGAGCCAATCACAGCACTCAAATCTGCCCGACAGCGCGGACAAATGACTGCCTCTTTCAATCGTGCATTACAGCAAGGGCAGCGCTCCATCAAGATTCCAAATAATAAATAATATCGGTTAATTGTGCGCTTGGATCATCCAAACCATTAATATCTTGCGCATCAATACAAGTCGTAATAGTTTCAATTAAATCCACCATATCTTCTTTATCTTCATCAGATACTTGCGCAAATAAACCTTCAGCTTTGCTAATTAATTCACGAGCCGCTGCAATTTCGGGTGCATCAGAAACAGCACTCACCTCTAAGGATTCTTCATCAATAATGCGCGGATCCATTTGTCCAAATAAAGAGGTGATTCGTTGTTTAGCGGTATCTAATGACTCCCCCTCAAACTGAGATAAGGCATTTTTAATAGTAATCGATTTCTCTAAGCCGGTTTCTTTCTCTACCGCTGAAACATTTAAAATACCATTCAAATCTAAAGCTAAAGTCAGAGTAATAACATTACCTGCGGCAACATCAAGTAAGCCTTCAACTCTAAACTCGCCTATTTTGACATTATTCAAAGCATCAGGATCTTCACCTTGATAAATACTCAACTCAACCGTATCTTGACCATCATAACTAGTCGCAAACGCTTCAGTTTTGCGATTAGGTAAAACACTATTCTTATGAATAACTGGCACAAACATAAATGGGTAAGGTTGTCCATCTAATGCACCGATAGCACTAGTTCCATAGGTGTACGGCGTAACATCAACCAGCACAGTATCGACTTCTTGGCCACTAATCATAGCGGCCTGTATGGCAGCCCCCATGACAACACATAAATCAGGATCGACTTCGCTATGCGGCTCAAAACCAAATTCATTAAACAAGCGTTCACGAATACAGGGCGTACGTGTCGAGCCGCCCACTAAAATAACTTCATCTATATCCGATGCGGTTAATTTTGCCCCCTTTAAAGCAATATGCGTCGCATCTATCGTCTCATTAATATAATCTTCGATCATTTCCTCATAAGCCATTCTGGATAGCTCAAGAGAAAGATGCACAGCCGCACCTTCATATTCTAATAAATACTCTTCATCAATTTGCGCATAAGGTTGATCAGACAGTAAAAATTTCGCCTCTTCGGCTGCACGCGTAAGTCGCGCCATAGCTTTACTATGACTGCGCACATCAACGCCATTGGTCTCTTGTATATGATCAATCAAATATTCGATAATTTGCTGATCAAAATCATCGCCACCCAGATGATTGTCGCCATGGCTCGAAAGAACCTCAACCACACCATCTTGCATATTAACCACAGAAACATCAAAGGTTCCGCCGCCCAAATCATAAACAAGCACCTGTCTCGCTTCAGCTTGCACAGCACCATAAGCCAATGCCGCGGCCGTCGGCTCATTAATCATACGCACCACTTCTAAGCCAGAAATTTCACCTGCTTCGCGAGTTGCTTGACGTTGTGCATCAGAGAAATAAGCCGGCACGGTAATCACGGCTTTAGTGACCGCTTGACCTAAATATTGTTCAGCAATGACTTTTAGACGGGTAAGAATAATCGCGGAAATCTCTTGCGGCGTATAAGCTTGGTCAGCTAATACTACTTGCGTATCTTGCCCCATTAAGCGCTTAATAGATTTGATGGTTCTTTCTGGATAAACCAAGTATTGATTACGCGCCGTTTCACCGACAATAACCTGGCCCGCATCATCAATACCAACAAAAGAAGCCAACATTTTTTTATCGCCATCTTTAATAACGGTGACTTTACCCTGCTCGATAATCGATACTTCTGAATTAGTCGTCCCTAAATCTATACCAATAATAATTTCACTCATCTGCTTACCCAAGATTAATTTTGTTTACTTTAACTTCTGCTAAACGCAGAACCTGACCTTTAAATAAAAAGCCTTTACGCAATTCTTGCAATACCAAACCATTTTCTTGCGTGACATCCTGCTCAGTTTCCACCGCACTCATAGTCACTGGATCAAGTCGCTTACCAACGCAATCAATTACTCGCACTTGATACTCTGATAATGTTTGCTCAAAACGCCTCAAAGTCATCATTTGCCCTTCTTTAAAGCGCTCAATAAAATGCACATCTTTCGGCCTAGACTTTTTAAACAGGCGATTGACTGGCTGATAATTTTGTAAAACTTCGACCCCAGTATTCAATCGATCATACATATCAACCATTTGTAATAACATAGTACGCATCAGTTTCTCTTGCTGCTGTTCCAAGCGTTGACCATAGGCAACCAATTCTGCTGCTAAGGTTTTATTATCCTCTTGAACAATAGTGAGCGCTGAACTCAAGGTATCTAAAGTATTTTTAAATTGCCTTGCCTCCGTCTTTACTTCGGTTTTTAGGCCGGTCATTTCACTGAGCAAACTATTTAAGTCCGGTTGCTCCTGAGCTGTCAAAAAGTCAAGATTGTTCTGCTCTAAATACTTCTGAAAATCTTCCAGTAATTCGTTTTTCTGTACTTCTGTGCTCATTATTTTTTAAGGGTAGCAGTGGTATTTAAAAGCGTCGCATCATCTATGCTAACGCTGAGTAGTTGATTAAAACACTCCGCACTAAGATTGATAGACTGCTCAGTCTGTAACATTTGATCAACCAAAACATCGAAATTAGCCTGCGGCAACATGAATAATTCATGACTGACGCGGCTTTTATGATCTTTAATCGCACTATAAGCGCGGTGAATTAACTGAAATTTCTCTTGATCACGATCTGGTGGATTATCTTTTACTTGTCGCAAATAGGCCTGTTTAATTTCAACATCATTGGCTGTTGTTGCAACATCTAAGATTTCATAAGCTGTATTCATAACAGTACCCAATTAAAAAGGAAAAGAGCCAGTATTTTTACCGACACCGTAACATTTAAGTACATCATCAATACTGACATCAATATTAATACCTAATTTGTCGGCCGACTTAACAACCATCAGCGCAGAAAATAACTCAGGGTCTTCCATAATAGCCATCATAATATTTTGGTTATTGCCAACAGATTGCATCAAATCAATAGCTACCCGCTCAACACTAGTCTTTTTAGATAAGGACTCAATGGTTTTGTTCAGTTTAATCAATACTTCATCAGGAATATGACCAAATAACGCCTCCATACGATCAAGCTCTTCCTCCTCTTCATCATCATCCATACCAAACAAGTTATCAAGAAAGCCCATACTACGCTGCGGATGCACTTGATAGTACCGATCTAGCAGTTTTTCCAGCAACATACCCGCCTGAAAATCCTTATTTTGCATCGCTTGCTCATGGTAATGCTGCAAACTCATCACCTCCCTAAACGTACAATCTTCAGGCTGACCATTATTGTCCGAATAAACGCGATAATACATCCAGATAGGTTTTTTCCATTTAGCAAAAGCGAGTTTGGCACAATGGCGTAATAGCTCAAAATGCTCAAGGTTTTCTAATATTTTGCATAAGCTAAGCAAAATAGATTCTGCAAAATCCTGGCTTGTCAGTGATTTTTTCAGTGGCGCTTTAACTTTTTCTAATGCCTTATGTATTTGTTCGTTATTATCAAACTCATTCATAAACTGTTCTAGCAACTGCATAAACTGAGTGAATTCTGACTCCGAAAACAAATGGTCTTTCGCTGGTGGCAAAGCACGTAAAATAGTAGCTACTGGCAAACCAACAGACAAGAGCTCCATACTGGCGTGAAAATGCATATTAACTGGATCTGCATGTAAGCGAGCCAAGGCATCAACGATTAATGGCAGGCCCTGCACTTTATCTTCGCTAGCAAAATAAAGCAGCGCGCGCATAAGTTGCGTTTGCTTAGCATAGGATTTACCAATATTTAACGCTTCCGCTAATACAATTTCCTTTTCTACCAAACGATAAGATCTCTCATGCATCAAACGACGTGCATGCGCTAAATGGCTGGAAAACAAAGTCTGCTTGGCAAAAGTATTTAGTGGGTCGATTTTCAATATTTTCGTCGCATATTGACTGGCTTTTTTATAAGTCTTATTGCGCGTTGCCTCTCGAACCGCCTGCATAAGTACATCAATATCTTGTGGGAATTTTTCCAGCGTTTTAGTCAACCAAAGCTTATAATCCTTAGTCACCCCTACTTGCTGATAATAGCTCAAAATCTGCAGATAAATATCGCGATCCTCAGCATCATATTGCAAACTATCAATCAATAACTCAGTTTGCTCCGCTGGCTCTTCTCGCTTACTGAGATGCCGTAATATCAACGCGATTTTTAAGCCATTTTCCTCAATGCGTTGACCAATTAACTCATTAACACAAAGACGCCAATGATATTCCGCATCGTAAATATTATCCTCCCGCTCAGCCAATAAAGCCTTAATACGATTCTCTTCAAATTCATCAACTGCACCAAAACTCTTTTTAAAATCTTTATGACCTGCTGAGTAACTAGCCAAAACCTGCTGACAATAATCTTTCGCTAGTTCTGTACCGCATAGAGATTGATACTGAATCGCCATATTAAACTTTACCTTATCTGATAAATGCTCATGCTGACGTGTTAAGTGCTCCAGAAACTCAGTCTGACTTTTATTAAAACCTTTAATATTAGAAATAATACTGCGTTGCGCGTGATTAAACTCAACTAGATTTTTCGCCACTTCAGCGCCTTCAAAAGTACTCACTAACAATAACCGAGCAAAGCTAGAATAAGCTGAATTAGCCGAAATCTTAGCTAACAATGCTTGAGTCTGCTCTACTGAGTTTGGCAAAGCTATCAAAGCACTTAGCACAGTCCGTAAATCTCTAAAAGCAGAGCGATACGGTAATTGCTTTAAGTTCTCGTCTAATTTTTCCTGATTATTATCTTGATAAGCCTGCAATGCCGTTTTCACTAGCTGCAAGTGTGTAATAAAAGCAGAGTCTTGCGGTAAGTCTAACGCGAATTCAGGATATTCAGTAAGTGCTAACAAACCCAATACAGCCGCTAATGCGGGATACTCTTTATCTAGTTGCAGCGCTGATAATTGCTGAATATTTTCCTGAATGCCAGCCTTATTTTTACTCAAAATCAGCCAAATAATATATTGATCATACGCATCATAAGGCGCTTGTGTATGTTGGCGGTGATTCTCCCACAATACAACAGCTTCTTTAATCATGCCTTTCGCAGCCAAAGCTGATGCACGCCGCACATAACAATAAGCTAGTTTCTTATGCCATACACCACTATCAGAAGCTTTCAATAATTTTTTATAAAGCCCAATCGCCTCTTTATATTTACCAGCACTTAACTGCGTCTGAGCTTGCTGCTCAAGACTGCCTAGGTCGACTGGAACAGCGGTATGTTTCTTTTTCATAAGCTTGTTACGAGAATTAAAAATGGAATATTAGGAATTATAATCTATTCGAAGGAGGAAGATATAGCGAGAACCTGAACTTTGATGCTTGTAGCTTTTGCAAGTGGGCTGTATGGACAGAGGTTTTTATTGGAGTTTAGCTTAGCGTAGATTGGATTAGACTTTGTATTCCAAGGCATTAAAAAACGTAATCCGATAAAGTGTAGTTCTTATGTCAGACTACTTTATTTGCGTTTCGTTAGCTAATTACACTTAAAATACAAACAACTCCTGGAGAGAATCACATAGTTTAACTTGTGTTTTATCATCAAGAACACCTAACTTCTTTACTAAGCGTTCCTTATCAACTGCTCTCATTTAATCTAAAAGTATTAAGCCTTTTTTTCCTGTAAATTCACACTCAACTCGACAAGGGTACTTAAACCCTTTAGTTGTCATTAGCGCAACAATAACCGTAGATAAGGCTGACATCTCATTCGGAGAAATAACAACACAAGGTCTTGTTTTATTAATTTCTCTTCCTTTTGTCGGATTTAGACTTACAAGCCATATTTCAAAGCGCTGAATGCTTAAAATCACCACTCTAGCTCATCACTATCGACCAATTCAGAATCAAGCCATTCACTATCAAGCACCTCTTTCCCATGAACAACCAATACTTTGTTAATTGACTCTGCCCATCCCTTTCTAGGCTCATTAATAGGAGCAATAAAAAGCCCTCCATTAACAACTTCAAATTTAAGCTCTTTTCCTTCAAGGTGGGCTTGCTCGATAAGCGGCTTAGGAATTCTAACCCCTTGTGAGTTACCAATTCTAACTAGATGAGCCATAGAAATACCTTGTTACAATAAAAAGACAACTGTAATGTAATTACTTTGAGGTTACAAAAGTTCATTCCAAACATCAAAGTCATTAATCTCCATTGATATTCAAATTCTCCTTATACTTTATGGATTTCCTATCACCACCCTTTGATTTTGGGCAGAGTTGTCGTTCCGTTAATTTTTCTATCTGTTCTCTGAATTTATCATTGCCAAGCACCCATGCCTTATTGGTCGCATCTCGAATGTCACCAAGCTCTTTTTCACTGACACAATACTTAAATAACGCTCGATAATTATTACACCGCTCCTCATGATCCTTTCCGAGTGCTAGGTAGACATTATGAGCCACCAGAAGCTTATCGTCGTTACCCAATGCATTTGCATGATAGCTTGACCAAGGATAATCTTCTGGTTGATTTACCATTCCCACTCGAACTGGGTTTAATTCAATATACCGACTACAGACCAACAGATATTGCTTACTATCCAACAGCGTTGCTTTATACCGTCCCTCCCATAACGTACCTGTACGGCGATATTGATGGTTGAAATATTGAACATAATAACGCCCCAGTGATTGCATTACTTTGCTGATGCTATTTTCTGCATGCGGCGTGATTAACAAGTGAATATGGTTTGTTATCAACACATAGGCATGTAAATCACATTGATATTTTTGACAGGCGTCTTTCAGGATGCTCAGGTAATATTGATAATCTTCATCTGCAACAAACACAACTTCTCGATTATTGCCCCGCTGAATCACATGCTGAGGCTGACCGGGTATGACAAAACGAGGAAGACGAGCCATAATTTAAGACCTAATTTTTAATAATTTAGTGAACTATAGCATATCAATCGAGTCTGACCCCTTTGATTTCACGACAGGCTCCCTGTCAACTCGGTTATGTTTTAATGTTGAATTGCTTCAATAATAGCTGTTGGATTGTGCTTTACAACCTGTAATAACACTCTAGCCGTCCCTCTAGGTGAGCGCAAACCTTGTTCCCAATTTCTTAATGTACCAACTGAAATACCAAATGTAGCACAAAACTTTTGTTGGCTCATTCCAGTTGTTTCTCGAATAGCTTTTACATTAAGGTCTTCAGCTGTATGCTCAATAACTTTCGATTCCTTACCTTTAGCATGATTAATTGCTTCGGAAAGTCCTGCTGATATTTCACTGAATGCTGTACTCATTGTCTATGCCTCCAATATGCGACTAATTCTTTAACTGCTTTGGATAAAATATATTTTTCTTCGGTGCTGATGTTTATCTTCTCATTTTTTGAAAAAACAGCTAACAGATAAAGCGGCATACTTTCATTATGAAAATAATAAATAACTCTAAAACCTCCACTTTTTCCTTTATTACCTTTTGCCCACCTTAATTTTCTAATTCCGCCAGTTCCTTGAATTACATCACCTGCACTTGGATGTTCAGATAGATATGAAATTAAACTCCCTTTGTCTTCTACTGGAAGTAATTTAGACGCTTTCTTTAAAAAAGACTCAGTTTCAGCAATAGTAATCATTTGACAATACTATACGCTATTGGTGTACTTAACAAGGGGTTTGCAATTAAATTATTCTAAAACATAAGTGGGCGGCTGGTTTCCAGTCACCACGGTGTTATCAGTGGCTCTGGAGCTTCGCGGAAGAGCCTCTGATAACGCCTGCTTCAGCTGACGTAAAAAGGGGCGGTTTTTTTGCTTTAGCAAAAAAAAGACGCTTTTTACGGTCAGCTGCAAGCATTTGTTAGATGCTTATGCTATATTTCAATACGCATTAACTATACGCATAATATTCGAGGTTGTCGACATGCATCATATTTATAACCATAGCGCCCCTAAAAAACCAACAAACCTTAGTGTCAACAGTGACTTGCTCACAAAAGCTAGAGTTTTAAAAATTAACTTATCCGCCACCTTAGAGTCTGCCCTTGAAGTTCAAGTGCGTCTCTCAGCACGTGAAGAATGGCTAAAAGAAAATAAAAAAGCAATAATTTCCCTAAATGAGCTTGTTGAAAATAATGGACTGTTTTCTGATTCATATAGGGAATTATGATGCCACAATTTACTCTTTACAAAAATGAAAATAAAAACTCAAAAAAAGCCTACCCATATTTTATTGATGTTCAAAGCGATCTTTTGGATGACTTGAATTCCAGGCTGGTAATTCCTCTATCCGAACAAGAAACATTGAGCAACTTGAATGCAAAAAAACTATGCCCTACTATCGAAATTGATAAAGGTATATTTGTGTTACTTACACATCAAATGACTTCAGTACCCTGCTCTACTTTGAAAAATAAGGTGACCTCCCTCGAGCATTATAGATATGAAATTTTAGGTGCTATAGACTTACTATTAACAGGTATCTAACGCCAAAATCACCGGAACAGCGAAATTGGCGGGGCTTTTGCGACATATGGTGATGCCTGCAGCAATTATTGATAAAACGCATAAACTTTGGCGCACTAAAGAGGGAAAATACCTGTTTAGTCACAAAGCACTGGCGAAAGTATTTCGCGCGAAAATGCTGACGCGGATGAACAAAGAGAAATTGGCTTTTCCCTCGACAATTCCGAAACAATGGGTGGTAGATTGTAAGTTTGTTGGTGCAGGCGATGCGGCGTTGATTTATCTTGGTCGATACCTTTACCGTGGTGTGATTCGTGAACAGGATATTTTATCCTGTCGGGATGGCAAAGTGACCTATCGTTATCAAGACAGTAAAACTAAACACTATAAAACCAAAACCGTGTCGGGAGCCGATTTTTTGTGGTTGGTATTACAGCATGTTTTGCCTAAAGGTTTTCGCCGTGCACGAAACTTTGGCTTTTTACACCCGAATAGCAAGGGCGTGATTATGCTGATTCAGAGCTTGTTAAAGTTTGATCCGACGAAGCTATTACTCGCACTGAAACCACGACCACAAGTCGCATGCAAGTGTTGTGGTGGAAAGATGATTACCGGTCGTAGGCGAATACCCCGAGGGGCAGTGATGCTTCAGCCTGTGCCGACTTAAATCTCGATGACACTAACGGTTATGTAAACTCACACACCTTCACCCAGAAGCAGTCAATTAGATACTGAGAGAATTGCTTGGGCTAAAATTCGACATTAGGGCAAAAACACACCCAGAGACTTAATTATTGAGCGTTGACTACAATGAACAAAACTCAAAGTTCAGTGTCTTGTAAAAAAAAACGTCAGGTGAATTAATCTGGCGTATCAGTAAAAAGCTATTTTCATAGCGTCTATTTCAAACATCCTTCACAATTTAAGCACCGGGCTTGTCCAACAAACGGTTCAGATTGTGGCTCGCTTCGCGATCACAATCTAACCTTGTTCGTTAGCTGGCATTTGCAATCCAGCGATAAGTCCATCGTAATGGAATATTGCTACTCAACAAGCTCTAAATTACCCGGTATCCATGTTTTTTCAATCCAGGGTTTTAAAGGACCATATACACGTAGGATCACAAACCAGCTTTTCCCGGGAATGGTTTGCAACCAATTATTTTCAAAACCTACAGGAGCGTTTGGTGATAAATACAAATCAAAAGAACCATCTTCGTTTTGCTTGAATCCTTCAGTTTGACTTCCGATTGTAGGAAATTGTTGATCTGTTTGAAGTAATGAACGTGTTTGAGAGTCGTAAATGGTAATCGCCCAGAAATCATTAACAGGTACATTTGCAGGGATATGCAATTTGTATTCTTTTCCCCCATCAAAGTGGTTTTTATCAGCATCTAAAAATGCAATGGCATAATCGGATCCTGCCCCTTCAAAAGTAACAGCCATAGCAGGAGTAACAGCGGTATAAGGGTAATGAAACATAACTCTGGCATCGGAATTCATACCGCCAGTTTCACTTTTAAAGAATACATTTTTATTGGTAAAAGCCATTATCCAGGAGCTTTCTGTATCGGGATAAACCTCAACACCAACCATATTCGCATCGGTGCGTGGGTACCATACAATTGAACGTGCGGCAGCATTTCCAATAGCAACTGCTTCGGTAAGAATCTTTTTCATTCTTTCATCTGGTGCAAAAGCCTTTCCTTTTTCAATACCTATTGATGCAAAAAGTCCTTTTGTCTCCACATCTAACATATCAATGTGCTCCTCATTAATCCACTCAGCTAAATGCTCATAGAAGGAAAAGTCATTGGTATGCACGGTGTTAAAATCTAAACCTGAAACATCTACTAATTCCATTTTCTTAGCATTATCTTTCTCAGCCAGAGGATACAGCTTTAAATTATCTTCAACCGTTTTAACTGCAGATTCAATACCGTTTGCTATGGATGTACGCATAAATACAAATACTTTATTGGTTGGCGACTTTATTACAAAATAACCTTTGGGTATTTCTCCCTCATACTCTGGAGGCAATATCAAATACTTCCCGCCTTTACCTTTGTCTTCGCCAAATGGTCCAATATCAGCAATATAATGGAACCACGAATCGTTAAAAGCACCCAGCATGCCAGGAGGAGTTTCCATTACTATAGGTCCGTTTTCTTTTACATTTAAATACGGTGTAATGTAAATGGTAGAGGTGTTTGCTGTTAAGAATAAAGATTTTGAATCTAACAGCGATTTTGTTATTCCTACTTTATTATATTGATCAACTCCAGCTTTTTCTAATCCTACTATTAAGCCTCTTACCGAAGCACCAGGCATCCCTTTCAAGAAAGCATCAACACCACGCATCTTATCTAAATAGTCATATACATTTTCTGATGTTGCTTTGGAGGGAACACCATCAAAAAACTCCAAAGTTCCAATACTGGTTTCCACCTTATCAGGTGTTTGAATACCTGCCGGAATGTCTGTGGTTTGTTTGAATGTTTGTACAACGGCCCCGTACTTGCCTTATTATTACAGGCAGAAAGGCCAAAAACACCTATGGCTAATACTACAAAGACTTTGATTTTGATTATTATTGATTTCATTTCTGTTTGCCCTTATTGCTTTTAGTTTTTCTTTATAATTTAGTTCACAAGCTCAAAATCACCTGGCTTCCAGGTTTTGTCGAACCACGGCTCCAGTGGGCCATAGAGTCGCAGTATGACAAGATAGCTTTTTCCAGGGATAGTTTGAATCCAATTGCCCTCGCGCCCTTCTGGCGCCTTTGGCCCAAACCAAATCGTATAAGATTCATCATTGTTTGCTTTAACAGCCGGATTGTTGCTATCGAGGCCGGCTGATTTCTGGTCGGTCTCCAACATTGAGCGATGCTGACCAGAGTACACCATGAATGACCAAAAATTATTGGCTGGAATCGGCGCGGGTAGAGTTACCTTGTACGTTTTTCCGCCATCGAGGTACTGGCCTTTAGCGTCCTTGGGAGTAGCCGCATAGGCCGATCCTGTTCCCACTTTCGGCGTGGCCTTGTTATATGCGCCCCAACCTGGTGTAATGGTCAAGTAAAACAGGACACTTTCTTAGACCTGTTTTTTATGGAACTCACGCTCAAACTCTAAGGGCGATTTATAGCCTAATTTAGAGTGTGTCCGCTTACCGTTATAAAAAGCTAAGTAA